>Ga0335083_10000025_pt1 | contig 319727 bp, 303 predicted proteins | sample Lox_Sample_42_FD_206716 | JGI IMG/M metagenome (GOLD analysis project Ga0335083, IMG submission 206716) | Soil microbial communities from Loxahatchee National Wildlife Refuge, Florida, United States - Lox_Sample_4.2 | ecosystem: Environmental > Terrestrial > Soil > Wetlands | place: USA...
GGGTCGCGGTCCCGCCCGGCGCCGCGCACTGCGAGATCTGCGGCGCCGACCACCCGGTGCCGGCGGGGACGCGGGCCCCCCGAGCGGTCCGTCACCGCATCCGCTGGACGGCGGCCCTGCGCACGTTCCTGGTCGTCGGCGTCGTCCTCGGGCTCGCCTACACGATCATCGACGCCGAGTGGACCGGTCCCCCGAACGTCGCGGACCCGCTCACGACGGCCGGGGTCCACGTGATCCCCGTCGGCACGGAGTACGTCCTCGCCGGGGACATCTCCGGCGGCGACTACGTGATCGGCAACTTCACGACGATCGACCCGAGCGGCCTCAGTCTCGCGATCGTCGTCTACAACGCGAGCCAGTGGGAGGACGTCAACGAGGGCAAGCCCGCCATCTCCGCCTGGTCCGCCCCCGACTCTCCGGCCGGGCGGATCGTCTTCGCCGCGCCCTACACCGACCTGTACTACTTCGTCTTCGGGAACCCGTACGCCCCGTCGAGCAACCTCACCGTCACCGCGTACATCACGACGGAGTACGAGTCGAACGTCGGGGACGAAGGGACCGGATAGGGCGCCCTAGGCGTCGGGGGCTTCGTCTGCCTCGCCGGCCGAACCGTCGTCCGCGGAGCGGCGCAGCACTTCGGGGGGGATCTGGTCGGCGAGGTAGACGGTCTTGCCCGCCTGCATGATCACGATGCCGACCTCGCGGGCCCGCGCCGCGTCGATCTCGAGGATCGTCGGCTCGGGGGTGCGGACCTTGCCGGCGGCGCGGGCCGCGGCCGGGGTCTTCGAGAGGTGGACCTTCCGCCGGTCGGACGGCTTCAGGCCGACCTCGAGCACGATCGCCGACTCCTCGGCGGTCACGGGGAAGTAGAGGTAATCCGGGATGTTGTCGGTCGGGAGGTCGAGGTCGACCTCGAGCGTGTGGCCGTACGTCGCCCGCACCTTCTCGCCCCGCACCTCGTACCGCCCCTTCGCGTCGGTCTCGGCGATCGCGACCAGGTGGTGGGGGCGCAGCCAGTGGTACGCCGGGTGGCGACGGCCGATCGCCCGGACGATCTCGGGGAGGTCGATCCACCCCTGGGGGTCGATCGCGAGCCCGTACCGGTCCGGGAAGTGACGCAAGATGCCGGTCATCACGCGGCCGAGGTGGTCGAGCTCCCGGTCGTTCATCAGGAACCGACCGGCCTGCCCGCAGGTGGGGCAGACCTCGCCCCGGAAGTAGCCGTGCTGGGCGCACTCCTTCAGCATCGGAGGGGGCGCGCCATCACGCCTTGACCTTGTCGGCCGCCTTTTCGAAGTCGGTCAACAGATCGTCGTAGAGGTCGGTGAGGTCCTTGAGGGTCCGCTTCAGCACCTGCTGCGGCTTCTCGCCCTTCGTTCGCAGGAACAGGGTCGGCCGGTCGAGGTACGGGTGGCCGAGGAAGTAGCGGGCCTCGACGACCTTCTCCTCCTTCTGGAGCGCCTCGACGAGCGGGATCAGGAGCGTCTCCTCCCCCTTCGGGAATTCGACGCGGAGCAGGTCGTGCTCCTTCTCGACGACGCGAACTTCCATGGCGGGCCCCGGGAGGGCGACCCACCAGCCCCCGCTTCTTAAGGGTGGCGGCGGCCGCGTCGCCCCGGCCGACGCCCCTTTAACCCGCGCGGGCTCCGCGGCGCGGAGTCCGATGCGCTGGCTGGTCGTCGGGGGCGGGGCCCGGGAGCACGCGATCGCCGCGACGCTCGCCCGGGCCGGGGCGCGCGTCGCGGTCGCCAGCGCGAACGCCAACCCCGGCCTCGACCGCCTGGCGGAGACGACGGCCCGCGTCGACCCGAACGATCCGGAGCGCGTCGTCGCGTTCGCGAAGAAGGCCCGGGCGGAGGCCGCGGTGATCGGTCCGGAGGCGCCGCTCGCCGCCGGGGTGGCGGATGCGCTGCGCGCAGCGGAGGTCCCGACCGTCGGACCGGACCGCGCGGCGGCGCGGATCGAGTCCTCGAAGGGGTTCTGCCGCGAGCTGCTCGCCCGCCGGGGCGTGCCGGGGCAGCCGCGCTTTTCGGCCCCGAGCCGCGTGGAGGAGGTGGACGCGGCGATAGCCGGCTTTGACGGTCCGTTCGTCGTGAAGCCGGACGCGCTCACCGCCGGCAAGGGGGTCTGGGTCCAGGGGTCGGACTTCACGCAACCGAACGAGGCGGCGGTCTACGCGAAGTCGATCCTCCTGCAGGGCGGCCGGGTCGTCCTCGAGGAGAAGGTCGTCGGCGAGGAGTTCAGCCTGATGGCGTTCGTCACGGACTCCGGTGTCCACCCGATGCCGCTCGCCCAGGATTTCAAGCGGGCCCTCGAGGGGGACCAGGGAGGGAACACGGGCGGGATGGGCTCCTACTCGCAGCGGGACCACCTCCTGCCGTTCGTCGCCGCGGCCGACCGCGACCGAGCGCTCGAGGTCGTCGTCCGTTCGGTGGAGGCGCTGCGCGCGGAGGGCCTCTCCTACCGCGGGGTCCTCTACGGCGGCTTCATGCTCACCGCGGCCGGTCCGCGGCTCCTCGAGTTCAACGCACGGTTCGGCGACCCCGAAGCGATGAACGTCCTCACGCTCTACGAGGAGGGGAACTTCGACGGGCTGCTCTACGGGATCGCCACCGGACGCGTCGACCCGAACCTCCTGCAGTTCCGCCGACGGGCGACGGTCGTGAAGTACCTCGTTCCGCCGGGGTACGGAAGCCGGGCGCAGCCGGGGGGCCTGCTCTCGCTGGACGAGGAGGCGATCCGCGCCGAGGGGGTCCAGGTCTACTTCGGGGGCGTGGAAGCCGCCGGCCCGGGAACGGTTCGGCTCGGCAGCTCCCGGGGCGTCGCCCTCGTAGGGGAGGCGAGCGCCATCTTCGAGGCGGGGGTCCGGGTCGAGGCGGCCCTGCGGCACGTCCGCGGAGAGTTCTACGTGCGCCACGATATCGGCACGAAGGAGGATCTCGCCCGACGCACCGAGCACATGCGCCAGCTGCTCGTCCCCGGCGCGAAGGCGTCCCCCCTCCCGCTGAGCGTCGCCGCACCGGACGCCCCGCCGTCGAGCTCCGCCCCGGCCTGGCAGCGCGTCGGTTGAGCGAGCCCGCGAGCGAAGCGTCAAATAAGCACCCCCCGGTCGACGGTCCGCCATGTTCTGTCCGGATTGCAAGCGCCTGATGCGGCCCGACCGCCCCAAGGCGGTCTGGCGGTGCGCGTCGTGCGGCCGCACCGTGCCGCTCGGCCGGGGGGTCGAGGTGCGCTCCTCGACCCCGATCGAGCGGGAGGTGGCGGTCGTCGACGGAAAGACGCCGACGCTGCCGAAGACCGCCGAGACGTGCCCGAAGTGCGGCAACGGCGAGGCCTACTGGGTGCTCCGCCAGACCCGCGGGTCGGACGAGCCCGAGACGCGGATCTTCGAGTGCACGAAGTGCGGCCACAAGTGGAGGGACTACCAGTGAGCGCGGCCCCCGCGGGCGTCGACAAGATCGAGCGGGTCTTCGCGCCGGACGCCGTCGGCCAGACGGTGCGGATCCGCGGCTGGGTACTGCGCGGCCGCTCGTCCGGCGGGATCCTGTTCCTCCTCCTGCGCGACCGGACCGGCGTCGTCCAGGTGACGGGCCGGCGCGATCAGATCGGCGACGCCACGTACGCTGCGGTGGAGCACACGCAGGTCGAGGGGGCGCTGTCGGTCGAGGGGACGGTCGCGGAGGACCGCCGCGCCCCGGGCGGCCGCGAGGTGCGGGCGACCGGGTTCACCGTCGTCCACGCCGGGGAGCCGTTCCCGATCTTCGCGGAGCAGACGGAGGAGTTCCGGCTCGACATGCGCCACCTCGCGATCCGCTCGCAGGAGCACGTCGCGACGTTCCGGGTCAAGGCCGAGCTACTGCGCGCCTGCCGGGAGTTCCTCGACCGGGAGGAGGTCCTCGAGATGACGCCGCCGGTCCTCTCGGGGAACGCGGCCGAAGGGGGCGCGGAGGCGTTCCAGATCGACTACTTCGGCCGGCCGGGGTACCTCTCGCAGACCGCGCAGCTGTACCTCGAAGCGCTCCTGTTCCCGCACGAGCGGGTCTACGCGCTCACGCCGTCGTTCCGGGCGGAGAAGTCGCGCACCCCCCGTCATCTCACCGAGTATCTCCACCTCGAGGTCGAGCTCGCCTGGTGCGATCTCGCCGGCCTCCTCGCCTTCACCGAGCGGATGATCGAGAGCGTCGTCCGGACCGTCGCCGAGCGCCGCCCGAAGGAGCTCGAACTGCTCGGCCGGCCCCCGGCGGAGCTGCTCGCGGTGCGCGCCCCGTTCCCGAGGATGCGCTACGCGGAGGCGATCGACCGCCTCGCCGCGCAGGGGTTCCCCGTGAAGTTCGGGAGCGACCTCGGCACGGCCGAGGAGCGGGCGCTGACGATCGAGACGGGGACGCCGCTGTTCGTGACGCACTTCCCGCGGGAGCTCAAGGCGTTCTACATGCTCCGCTCGACGGACGATCCGCGCACGGTCGAAGCGGCCGACCTCCTCGCGCCCGAAGGGTACGGCGAGATGGTCGGGGCGTCGTGCCGCGAGACCGATGTCGCCCTCCTGAAGGAGCGGATCCGCGACGTCGGCGCGAACCCGGACGACTACGCGTGGTACCTCGACCTGCGGCGGCACGGCAGCGTCCCGCACGCCGGATTCGGCCTGGGGGTCGAGCGGATCCTGCGCTGGATGCTCCGGCGCGAGCACATCCGCGAGACGACGCCGTTCCCGCGGACCCCGGCCCGGCACACTCCGTAGCCGCGGCGCCGACGCGCGGTCCGGTGCGGTCGGGCCAGCAAGGTTCAAGAGCGCGCGCGCGCCTCGGCCGGCCGCTCGCTCATCGGGGGCCCCAGAGTGTCAACAGAGCACGGGTCGAACCGGGGGGCCGAGCGCCCGGCGCTCGCGCCCGTGCTGGTCGAGCGCATCACGCACTCCGACGTGCCCGCGATCTGCTCGCTGTACAAGAAGGTCTGGGAGGCCGAGCCGGCGGGCGTCCCGACCGATCTGCTCAAGGCATGGCAGCCGACCCCGCTCGAGTTCACGAGCTGGATGGAGGGGGTCACGTACTTCTCCGCGCGCCGCGACGGCCGGCTCCTCGGGGTGATCGGCTGCGAGCTGCGCCACGGCAGCTGCCACCTGGTGAACCTCGCGGTCGACCCCGAGGCGCGCCGCCAGGGGATCGGGAGCGCGCTCGTCGGCGCGACGATCGAGTGGGCGCGCCACGCGAGCTCGTCGTCGGTCTGGGTCGATTCGCTCGCGCGGTTCGTCGCCGCCGACAAACTGTTCAAGCGGCTCGGCTTCGCGCCCGCCGGCGCGCTCCATAAGCACGAGTGGAACGAGGACGTCCAGCTCTTCGAGCGGATCCTCTAGGCCCGGCTCTCTACCGCGTCCGCGACGGCGGCGGGGCGCTGTGGCTCGACGGCGAGCCGTGCGTCTGCTGCAGGCCCCGGAGCCGACGGATCCCTTCCTCGGCGCGGCCGTGGAAGACGTCGCGCGCCCCCTGGGCGAGCTCGGTCGCCTCCCGTTCCGTGGCGACCCCCTGGCGCCGTTCGCGCAGCAGGAAGTCCCCGTAGTCCGCGACGTACTTCGGCATCGCGGTCTTGAGCCTCTCGGTCGCGCGCAGGCGCAGCGCGCGGATCTGCTGCTTCAGCGCGGCGAGCCGGCCGGCGCGCAGCTCGGCCTCGAGCGCTCGCGCCGCGTCCGTGGGGTCCTGCGGCACCGGCAGGCCGAGCGCCTGGAGGTCCTTGAGCAGCGAGACGATCCGCTCGAGCTCCTCGCGCGCCTGGTCGAGGTGGCGCTCCTTCAGCGCGACGACGCGGTCGACCTGCTGGAACGTCGCGAGCGCGGCGGCGACGTCCCCGACGCGGGCCGCATGGAGCGCGTCGTCGATCTGCTCGCGTTCGAGACGGCTGTCGACGGCGTACGCCTCGAGGCGGGCGAGCCGGGACTTCTCCCGACGCTCCCACTCCTCGAACGCGGTGACGATCCGACGCTGGGCGAGGCGCTCGATCCCTCGGACGACCTCCGCCCACGGCTCGGGGTTCGGGGCGCTCCGTGCCGCCTCGACGGCCCACGGCGGCAGGCGGGGAAGTTCGACCCCGAGCGGCTCCGCCGACTCCGCCCACTGCCCAACCCGAGCGAGCCGTCGGCCCAGCTCCGCCGCGAACGGGTTCGTGGGCGATGCGGAGGCGGCCGGAGCGGGGCCTGTCGCCGACGGGCGCGCGACCCCGGGCGCCGGCCCCCCGCCCGCGTCGTCCGCTCCGTCGTCGAGGGAGAGGAGGGCATGGCACCGGGGACACACGAGGACGTCCTCGGGGACCGGGCTCCCGCAGCTCCCGCACACCCTCGGTCGGCCGGCCATCGCAACGATCGCCCGGCTATGGGGCTCGGAGGCTTATAGAAGGGCGGGCGCGCGCCGGCGATCCCGCTCCTCGGCCGACGCGGAGGGCGCCGCGCGGGAGATGCAGGGGGTGAGATTTGAACTCACGAACTCCTACGAGACCAGGACCTCAACCTGGCGCCTTTGACCAAGCTGGGCCACCCCTGCACGCTCGTCCGCGCGTAGGGGGGCGGCCGATAACCTTTGCGAACTCGGCCCCGGTCGCGACGACGCCTCCGCGCCCCCGCCGCAAAACGCCATGTACCGAAAGGACGTGCGGAGCGCCCGTGTCGGACGACCGGGACAGCGGGGCGACGGTCTTCATCGGCCTCAAGCCCACCATGACGTACGTCTTCCAGCTCGTCACGCAGCTGAACGCCGGTCCCGGACCCGTGATCGTGAAGGCGCGCGGGAACGCGATCGGCAAGGCGGTCGACGTCGTCGAGGTCGTCCGGCGGCGCTTCCTCGAGGGCCAGGTCGAGCTCGGCCGGATCACGATCGGGACCGAACGCCTCACCAACCGCGACGGGCGCGACGCGAACGTCTCCTCGATCTCGATCCCGCTCAGCCGGACCGGACCCCTTCCGCCGGGGGCGGGGTCGCCGCCGGAACCGGGGACGCCGGAGCCGGGACGGCCGGCGACGTAGGTTCTCCGCCCGCCCGCACGACCCAGGTGCCCGCCCAGAGGTCACCGATGCGCTGGCGCTCCAGCGTGAGGGCAATCGCCAGCACGCCGAACGAGCCGAGCAGGGCGACCCCGCCCACCACCACCGCGAAGATCCCGGCGCCCGCGAACAGCCCGCCCGGGATCTCCACGCCGAGGATCGAGGTCGTCCCGGCGCCCGCGCCCTTCTCCGCGACGGCGAGCGCCACCGCGCCGCCGATCGCCACGAGCGAGAGGATCGGAGCGAGGGGGAGGTTGCGCACGAGCGCGCTCAGTCCGTCCGGGCGTCCGAGGGTCCGGTCGCGCACCGCGATCCCGATCGCCGCTTTGCCGAGGGTCGTGCCGGTGTACGCTTCCGTGACGGTGAAGTACAGCAGGGCGACCGCGATGGTTCCGACGATCGCCGTGTTGAACGGGAGGCTGAGCGCGACGGCGTCGAACCCGCCCCGGGTCGTCCGGACGATCGCCCCGAAGAGGAGGAGCGCCGGGAGCGTGACGACCGCGAGGTCGATGGCGAACGCCGCCGACCGCTCCCCGATCGACGCGAACCGCCGCAGCGCCAGTTGCCTCCCGGCGAGGACGAGCCAGCGCGCCGTGAGCCACGCGCGATAGCCCTCCCGGGGGTCGGCCGTTCCCGAGCCGGCGACCCGTGCGAGGTTGGCATGGTCGCTGACGAGCCACCCCGGCACCGCAAGCCCCTGCCACGGTCGCTCCTCCGTGCCGGGGGGCGCTCCGAGGAGCGTGCGCGCCTGCGTCGCGGCGGAGCGCGCCGCGGCGACGGACGATCGCATCGACCCGGCGAGGTCTCCCGCGACCCCGGCGCGGTACGCCTCCTGGAGGTGGCGCACGGGGGACGGGGCGGGCGCCGGCAGGGGCGCGCCGATCGGCGCCCAGCCGCGGCCCTGGCCGACGTGGACGAGGAGCGCTCCGGCGAGCGCGAGCAGGCCGGAGAGGTAGACGAGGTCGAGGACGCCGGCACCGCCGACGACGTAGAGGCCCCCGGCGCCGCTGCCGTAGAGCGGGGGCTCGCGGAGCAGGTCCGCACCGATCAGCACGCCGACCGTCCCGGCGAGCAGCGCGCTCGGCAGCGCGAACCCCTCCTCCCCCGAGAAGAACCGGGGCGCGAGCAGCCCGGCCGCGATCCCCGCCGCGATCGGGGGGAGGAGGTAGTACGGATAGGACTCGACGATCCCGACCCCGGGGATCGCGCTCGACCCGGCGAACGTGAGGAGCATCACCCCGGTCGAGAGCCCGAGAAGGAAGCCGCCGCGCGGGGCGATGCGGTCCGGCGACCCGCGGTCGACCAGGGCGGCGAACGCGCAGACGGCGAGCCCGACGATGCCGACGAGGAGCACGGCCGTCCCGGGAGCGCCGAGGCCCGTCGCCCGTCCGATCCGCGCCAGCGTCGGCGCGGCGGCGGGGAGGACGACGACCAGCATCGCGCCGGCCTCGGCCGCCGTGTACCCGACGAACCGGGCGAGCGTCCTCCGCGCCGGCGGCGCGCTCCGACGGAGCGCGAAGGCGCCGACGGCCAGCGGGAACAGGGCCCCCCCGAAGCTCACGGCGACCCAGTCGTTCGAGATCGGGGCGAGGGGGAGGAAGGCGTACGAACTGAGGAGCGCGCCCGGGAGGAGCAGCCAGAACGCCCGGCGGCCGAGACCGATGCTCTCCGCGAACGCCGGATGTTCCCACGCGAGGAAGAACAGGAGCGCCCAGACCCCGGCGGGGACGAGGAGGGAGACGACGTTCGAGGAGGCGTCGAGGGAGAGCAGCCACGGATCGACCATACGAACGGTCCGCCCGGCGCGGAGCCTCCCCGACTCCGTCGGGGGCCTAAGCGTTGGCTCTCGGTCCTCGTCCGTGGCATCCGAGGGAGACCTCGGGTCTCGCCGCGGCGCCTCGCGTCCGGGTCGACGGACCCTCGACGGACCCCTCTCCGGCGTCGCCGGCCGTTCCGAAAGGTTCTCGAAAAGGTCGAGGAAGGGGTTGGACTACCCGCCGGGGATCGGTGCGCGCCGCGCGCCGGCCCCCGCTCAGGTCGCCGAGGCGAGCGCCGTCGCGGCTCGGTGCGCCGGCTCGATCAAGTACAGCACCCCCGCCAGAAGGGCGAAGATGCCGCCGACGAGCGCGACTACGTTACCGCCCAGCCCCAGCACGGCCCAGCCGATGACCGCGAGGAGGACCAGCATGACGCCGCTGGCGATGGGGCGGTCCTTCCAACCGTGCTCGCCGAGGTGGGCGAACAACAGCACTAGGCCGCCGACCACGAACAGGACGACCGCTTCGCCCAGGGCGCCGGCGCCGTTGAACAGCCGGCCCAGGACCAGGTCGGCGAACCCGAACGCCAGCGCGACCACACCGCCGATGGCGATCAGCAGTCCACCGACGAGGCCGAACAGGTGTCCTATCGTGCGCTCCGTTGTGTTTTCCATACGTCTCTCACCTCCTGTTGATTCGCTCCAACCAAAACGCCCCGGCGTCGCCGGGGCCACGGTCGGGCAGTCCGCTCGTCTCTCGTCCCGATGCTACTTGAACTCTTGTCCCGCGACCCGGTTTTCGGCCGGTGTCGAGGCAGAATCGACGGCGGACGCCGTAGCCCCGGTGCCCGAAGTCCCACGATTGTCGAACCGAAGAGCGGGCCGCGCCCGGGTCGCCCGGGCCCCTCCCCCGACGGGGCGACGAGCCCCCCTCGCGCCCCCGCATCGGTAAGACCATAACCTCCCGCGCGCCTCGTGGAGGCACCGTCCCGGGTTACGGCGATGGCTCCGCTCTCCATCTGTATCAACACGCAGACGCCGCTCGTCCAGTTCCTACGCCCGGACGCCGTTCGCCGGCGGAACGGGACCCCCGTGGAGCTGTCCGCCCTCGCCGACGGGGTCGATTACCGGTACTCCCCCGGCGGGGTGACCCGGATGGTCTACCCTCTCGTCCGCCGGCTGCTCGCGGAGAACGTCCTCTCCGAGGCGCATTGGGTCGCCCTGAACCCGCATGCGCCCCCGACGGTCCGCGCGGGCGGCATGACGCTCCACAACGTCACCATCGAGGGGGACCGGATGGGGGGGTACGGGAAGGTCAAGGAGGCGATCTGGGGCCGCGTCCACGAGATCGATGGGAAGGACCCCCACGACGACCTGTTCTGGTCGGAGGCGTTCTCCGAGTACGCCTACTACAACCGCCGGACCGCGGAGCTGATCCGCGAGCTCGACGCCCAGCACGACTTCGACGCGTTCTACATCCACGACTTCCAGCAGATGCCCGTGGGCCAGATGCTCGCGACGCTCAAGCCGAAGATCTTCCGGTGGCACATTCCGTTCGACGCCGCGGTGCTGCCGCCCCCGTGGCGGTCGGTGCTGACCGGGTACCTCGACAGTTACGACGTGCTCGTGGTGAGCGCGGCCCGCTACGCAGCGTCCCTCGCCGAGCTCGGGACGAAAGGCAAGGTGATCCGCCTCTACCCGTACGTCGACCCGGACGACTACACGCAGCCCACCCGCGCCGAGGCCGCCGCCCGGTGCCAGGAGTGGGGGATCGAACCCGGCGACGACGTCGCGCTCCTCGTCGGACGGATGGACCCGATCAAGGGGCAGGACGTCGCGATCGCGGCGTTCGCCGAGGTCGCCCCCCGCTACCCGCGCCTGAAGCTGGTGCTCGTCGGCAACGGGAGCTTCTCCGGGTCGAGCGAGGGGCTGGGGCTCTCGAAGTCGGCCGCCTGGCGGTCGCATCTCGAGGAGACGGTCGGACGCGCCGGGCTCACCGGACGGGTCGTCTTCACCGGACACCTCGCGCAGCACGACCTCGACTGCCTCTACGCGCGGTGCCGGTTCACCGTCCTTCCGTCGGTCCGGGAGGGGTTCGGCCTGGTCGCCGTCGAGAGCTGGCTCCACCACCGACCGACGATCGTCACCGAGCGCGCCGGGATCGCGGAGCTGATCCGCGACGGGACGAACGGACTGCTGTTCGACCCGGAGGTCCCGGGGGAGCTCGCGCGGAAGATGGAGCTCCTGCTCAACGATCGGTCCGGCGCGCTGCGGGCCCGTCTCGTCCGGAACGGCCGCGAGACCTCGAAGATCTGCTCGCTCGACGCCGCCGAGACAGCCGAGCGCGAGATGCTGATCGCGCTCGCGGAGGCGTAGGTGACGGCCGTCGGGATCGTCTGGGGGTGGGTCGTCCCGTACCTGCCCGCCTCCGTCATCGTCGCGGTCACGGTGCTGTTCGCCTGGCTCGTCAGTCTCGTCGTCGGCCGCCTGCTGCGCCGCAGCTCGCCGCGGATGGTCGGCGCGGGGCGTCGCCTCGGCGCCGTGGTCGTGGGACTGATCGGCGGGACGCTCGCCCTCCAGGCGCTCGGCGTCAATCCGGACATCGTCCTGATCGTGATCGTCCTCCTCGGCGCGACGATCCTGCTCGCGCTCCGCGAGCCGCTCGGCAACTACGGGGCCCGGTACTTCTCCGACCTCTACACTCCGTTCAAGGTCGGCGACACGATCCAGGTCCAGGGGTACACCGGGAAGGTCATCGAGATCAACGCGATGACCACGGTCCTGCTCTCCGACCGCTACCAGCTCATCTCGGTGCCCAACGCAGCGATGATCCGCGACGTCGTGGTGAACGTCTCCCCGCAGGCGTGGAAAGAGGTGACGATCCCGGTGACGATCGGCGGCAACGTCGACCTCCCGACGTTCGAGAGCGATCTGCTGAAGTCGCTCTCGAAGCTGCGGACCCGCCTCGACCCCCGCTTTCCGCCCGTGCTCTCGACCAACGCACGGTCGGCGCAATCGACCGATCTCATCCTGACACTGATGCTCCGCCGGCCCGAGGACCGGGAGGCGATCACCGCCGACGTCAACCAGCGCGTCACCGAGGTGCTCGACCGGGCCCGGGGTGCCCGTCGCTAGTGCCGAAGGGCGGATGATCGGGATGGCAGCGAGCGGCCAACGGCCCCCGAACGAACTCGAGGACCCCGGCCGAGTACGAACGCCGACAGGAGTAGCCGACCGACGAGCGCACGGCCTCCTCGGCGTTGCGAACGGCTCCCGACAGATCCGCCGACCCCAGCAGATCGAGGTCGTTCTCCGCGTCGCCGATCGCGGCATACCGGGCGCGACCGAGGCCGAGCCGTCGCAGCGCCCAGCGGGTGCCGCTCGCCTTGTCGACGCCTATCGGGAGGACCATGAGCCGATCGACGTTCGCGACCAGGCGCACCGGGAGTCCGCGCAGGGACGTCGCGAGCCGCCGCCGCTCCCGGATCGGGACGGAGACTACCACGCGTCCCCGGCGGATCCCGGACCAGGATCGCCCCGAAAGTCGACGGCGGACGGCGGCGGCGATCGACCGTCCCACGAGCACGGGCGCCGACCCGAGCGGAGCCTCCACGACCGCACCGTTCTCGGCGACGATCCCTTCGACCGGACCGAGCCGCCGCGCGAAGCGCCGAAGTTCGGCATGCTCCCGCCCGGAGACCAGCAGCGCGGCGAGCCCCAACGCGCGGGCCTCTCGGAGCGCGGCCCGGGCCGCCCGGGTCACTCCTCCGCCCGGCCGCACCAGCGTCCGGTCGAGGTCGGAGGCGAAGGCGGCGAGCGGCCGCGCAACGGGCGGACGAACCCCCGCTCGCGGCGCGGAAGGGCGCGGGGGTCTCGGTCGCCCCGCCAAGGTCCGGGGGCCGGGCGGAGGCATTGCACCGGGGCGGGAACGACGCCGGATAGTTACGGGTTGTCCCCCGCGGGGTCGCGCGATCCACGGGCCCGCCGGCCCGTCCCCTTCGAGGACCTCGACGTCGCAGGACGGTGAGAACGCTGGGGGGATCGACCGACCCGGATCCGCGCGGACCGAGGGCCGGTCCGCCGACCCCTCCCTCGCCCGCCGAGTCGGGCGGCTCCTGGCCGTCGGTGAACGACTACGGACTCATCGGCAACGAGTCGACCGGCGCGCTGGTCTCCCGCTTCGGGGGGATCGACTGGGCGTGCCTTCCCCGGTTCGACAGCCCCAGCGTCTTCGCCCGGCTCCTCGATCGTCGGGCCGGGGGATCGCACCAGGTCGTTCCGAAGGAGGCGTACATCTCGCACCAGCAGTACGTCGGCGGGACGAACGTCCTGACGACGTTCTTCGAGATCCGCCGGGGGGTCTCCCTGACGCTCACCGACTTCATGCCGATGGGCCCGGCGGTCACGTCGATCGGGGGCGACCCGCGGGTCGTCCGACGCCTGGTCGCGCGCGGGGCTCCGATCGACGTGGCGATCGCGGCGGACCCGCGGTTCGACTACGGTCGCCGGATCCCTTCGTGGACGGTGCACGGCGAGCTCGCGCTCGCCGAGAGCGGAGCGGCCCGGATGGCGTTCACCAGCCCGTGGCCGTGGCGCGACGGAGGGCCGGGGGTCCTCTCGGAAGGGTCGGTCGCGCCGGGCCGACCGGTCTTCGTCCAGCTCCGCTGGGGGGACGCCCCGACCGCGGCCCCTACCCCCGAATCCCTGCTCTCCGTGACCGATGCGTACTGGAGGGGGTGGGTGTCGCCCCCTGACGCCCCGCTGCGACGTGTGGCGGCCCGCTGGCACCCGTGGGTGGAGCGCTCGGAGCTCGTCCTCAAGCTGCTCTCCTACGCCGACTCCGGGGTGTTCGTCGCCGCCCCGACCACCTCCTTGCCGGAGTGGCCCGGGGGCGCCCGGAACTGGGACTACCGGTACGTCTGGATCCGGGACGCCGCGTTCACGGCCCAGGTGTTCCTGCTGCTCGGCCACGTGAGCGAGGCGCGGGCGTACGTCGCGTGGGCGTTCGACCGCGCCGAGCAGCTCGCCGAGGGGGAGGAGCTGCGCGCGGTCTACACGGTCGACGGCCGGGACCCCCCGCCCGAGACGGAGCTCGACCACCTGGAGGGTCACCGGGGGTCCCGCCCGGTCCGGGTCGGCAACGGCGCCTCGGGGCAACGACAGCTCGACATCTACGGGGAGATCCTCGATTCGGCCCTGCTGCTCGCGCGCCTCGACCCGGCGTTCGTCCGGGACCACTGGTCGACGATCGAGCGTCTCGCGCAGCGGATCTCGGCCCTCTGGTCGCTCCCGGACAGCGGGATGTGGGAGATCCGCTCCCCGCCGGCCCACCACGTCCACTCGAAGCTGATGTGCTGGGTGGCGCTCGACCGGGCGATCCAGCTCGCGGAGGAGTTCGGGAGGACCGAGGCGGTCGATCGGTGGCGTCGGGTCGCGGAGGAGGTACGGGCGGCGATCCTGTCCCATGGGTTCGACGAGACCCAGGGGTCGTTCGTGCAGGTGTTCGACCGCCCGCAGCTGGACGCGAGCGCCCTGCGGATCGGCCTCGACGGATTCCTTCCTCCGAACGATCCTCGCGTCGTCGGGACGATCGCCGCGGTCGAGCGAAAGCTCGCGCGCGGGCCGTTCGTGCGGCGGTACGAGGACGAGGACGGGCTCGGCGGCCCGGAAGGCTCGTTCCTGCTCTGTTCGTTCTGGCTGGTCGAATCGCTCGCGAAGAGCGGCCAGACCGACCGGGCGCTCGAGCACTGGCGCGCGCTCCTCGACGTCGCCGGCCCGCTCCTCCTCTTCTCGGAGGAGTACGACCGCGCGACGAACCAGCCGCTCGGCAACTACCCTCAGGCGTTCACGCACATCGGCGTGCTCCGGGCGGCGTTCGCTCTCGGGCTCCTCTCCTCCGAAGGGTGAGCGCCCGGGCCCCTCGGACGGGCCGCCGGTCGCGGGCGAAGCACCGAAACGTTTTGTCGCGGGGCTCTCTGCTCGCAGCCGTGTCGGGCCATCGTCGGGAGACGGACTCGCTCGGCGCGCGCGAGGTCCCCGAGGCGGCGTACTGGGGGATCCAGACGCTGCGCGCGCGCGAGAACTTCCCCGTGAGCGGTCTCACCGCCTCCCGTCACCTCGTCCGGGCGTATGCGCTCCTGAAGCTCGCCTGCGTCCGGGCGAACGTCGAGAAGGGAGGGCTGGAGGCGGAGCGCGGCCGGGCCCTGGGCCGGGCGGCCGAGGAGATGGCCGCCGGCAAGTTCGACGGGGAGTTCGTCGTGGACGTCTTCCAGGCCGGCGCCGGCACGTCGTTCCACATGAACGTCAACGAGGTGCTCACGAACCGGGCGCTCGAGATCCTCGGGCACGCCCGGGGCGAGTACCAGTTCCTGAGCCCGAACGACGACGTGAACCGCGGCCAATCGACGAACGACACCTACCCGACGGCCGCCCAGGTGGCGGCGCTCTTCGCGCTCGGGGAGGCGCGCACGTCGCTCACGACCCTCGTCGAGAGCCTGCGCCGCAAGCAGGCCGAGTTCGCCCAGCTCGCGAAGGCCGGCCGGACCCACCTCAAGGACGCGATGCCGGTGACGCTCGGGGCCGAGTTCGGCGCCTACGCGTCGGTCCTCGAGCACCTCCTCGAGACGTTGCCGACCGCGGAGCGGGCGCTCGCCGAGGTCCCGCTCGGCGGCAGCGCGGTCGGGAGCGGCGTCAACTCCGTCCCCGGGTTCCGCGCGCGCTCCGTCGCGGAGCTGGGCCGGCTCGCGGGCCATCCGCTCACCGTCGCCCGGGACCCGTTCGAGACGATGCAGAGCCGGTGGGCGCTGGGGCTCGCCTCGGCGTGGCTCCGCGCGCTCGCCCTCGAGCTCGTGCGGATCGCGAACGACCTGAGGTTGCTCTCCAGCGGGCCGGCGACCGGGCTCGACGAGATCCGAATGCCCGAAATCCAGCCGGGATCGTCGATCATGCCGGCGAAGGTGAACCCGTCGGCCGCGGAGTGCCTCTCCATGGTGGCGTTCCACGTCATCGGCGCGGACGCGGCGACGGCGCTGGCGGTGCAGGCCGGCCAGCTCGAGATCAACGTCATGATGCCGCTGATCGCCTACGAGGTACTCTTCTCGGCGGAGATCCTGGCCCGCTACCTGCCGGTGTTCGCCCGCTCGTGCGTCGACGGGATCCGGGCGAACCCTCCGCGGCTCGCCGAGCTGCTCGGCCGGTCGGCCGCGCTCGCGACCGTGCTCACGCCGAAGCTCGGCTACCTCAAGGTCGCCGAGATCCTCCACGAGTCCGAGCGCACCGGCCGATCCGTGCGCGACCTGCTGCTCGCGGGGAAGATGCTCACCGCGGAGGAGGCCGACGCCCTCCTCGGCGAGGCCGCGCTTCGCCGACTCGCGGAGCCGGTCCCCTAGGCGAGGGATTAAGCGGCCGGTCCGCCGTGGCGCCCCGACCCCTCCATGCCATCGATCGAGGAGACCACGGTAGCGCTCGGCAACCAGAACTCGGAAGAGTTCCGACGGGCGACCGGGGTGCTCGGAAAGGTCGGCCTGACGCAGTACGAGGCGCGCGCGTACATCGCGCTCGTCGCGCGCGGGGTCGGGGACGCCGCCACGCTCGCGGCCGCCGCCGGGATCCCCCGGACGAGCGCGTACAAGGTGCTCGAGGCGCTCGCGGCCAAGGGGTACGCCAGCCCGACGGGCGGCAAGCCGATCCTCTTCCGTCCGACCGCGCCGCTCGAGGTCGCGGAGACGCTCAAGGGGAACATCCAGGAGGTGTTCGACCAGCTCGCCCTCCTTCACCGCGCGGTCGCCGAGCACGGCGAGCCCCAGCTGGTCTACCTGCTCTCCGAGCGCGAGAAGGTCGTCGCGAAGATCGGCGAGATGCTCGACGGCTCGCGGGAGACGTACATCCTCACGACCCCGCAGGTCGCCGACCTGCGGGACGAGCTCGGCAAGAAGGTCGCGCACGCCGTGAAGCGGGGGGTGCGCGTGACGTTCGTCACCGCCCCGCTCCAACGCGTCCCGGAGGGGGTCGAGTACGTGCCGCGCGAGAACCTGCTCGCGACGGAGGTCCTCGCGGACGGCGAGCACGCCCTACTCGCGGCCCCGGGGCTCGATGCCTGCGGCTTCACGGACAACCCGATCCTCATCGCCCACCTCAAGCAGTTCCTCGAGGTGATCCTGGAGAAGGGGTCGGGCGGGGCTCCCCCGTAGCCCGCGGGTCGATGCGACCCGAACGACGCCCCCCGGCCGAGCGCGTGCGCGAGCGGCTGCGCGCCGTCGCCGGCGACGCGGTCGCCCGCGCCATGCCGTCCGGCTACCAGCGGCTCGGCCGGGTGCTCGTCCTGCGCCTCCCCGCCTCCCTGCGTCCGTACCACGCGATCCTCGGGGCCGCGTGGCGGGAGGCGCTCGGGGTCGCCACGGTCCTGGTCCGCACCGGGCCGATCGACGGCGAACTCCGCACCCCGCGGACGGAGGCGATCGCCGGCTCGGAGACGGAGACCGAGGTCATCGAACACGGGATCCGCTGGAGGTTCGACGCCGCCCAAGTGATGTTCGCGGCGGGGAACCGGACGGAGCGTCGCCGGGCCGGCCGGATCGTCGCGGACGGCGACGCGGTGATCGACCTGTTCGCGGGAATCGGCTACTTCGCGATCCCGATCGCCCGGAGCGGACGGGCCTCGCGGGTGCTCGCGGTCGAGAAGAACCCGGTGGCGGTCCGGTACCTGCGCGAGAACGTGCAGCGGAACGGCGTCGCCGAGCGCGTGCAGATCCTCGCCGGGGACAACCGGACGGTCGCGCTGCCGGCGCGCTCCGCGGACCGGGTGTTCCTGGGCTACCTTCCGAGCGCGATCCCGTGGATCGGGCGCGCGGTCGGTCTCCTTCGTGCCGACGGGGGCTGGCTGCACGTCCACACCGTCGCCGACGCGCGGGAGGCGGAGGCGAGCGCCGCGCAGGCCGTGGGGGAGGCGGTCGCGGGGGTCGGGGCGCGGACGGACGGAGCCCCTGTCGCGCGCGCCGTGAAGCCGTACGGGCCGGGCCGGACGCACGTGGTGGTCGACGTTCGTGTGGTGCCGGGCCGGGGCGCCGAGGGGTTTCCCACGTCGTGATGAATCACGCGGAAGATCGGAAGGGAAGGTGCGGGCACCGGGATTTGAACCCGGGTTATAGGCTTGGCAAGCCTATGTGATAACCAGACTACACTATGCCCGCACTACGTGGTGTGCTCCGGTGCGACCGCTCGGCCGGACGGGGGGACCCCGCGGCGGCGGGTCGGACGGAAACCGGGCATCCCGAGCCACGGGACGGGCTTAAAGCCAACGACGCCCGGCCCGCGGGCCGGCGGGCTGGCCCCGCCCCGGGGGCGTGGGTTATCTCCCACGGGGGGTCGTCGGCGGCGGCGCGGGGGACCGGGGTCGATGGACGACGTCTGGCGTGAAGGGGACGGGGCGGTCCTCACGCGGGCGGGCGCCCCGCCGCTCCTCGTCTCCGTCACCCGCGGGCCGCAACGAATCGGCAACGAGGGCGTGCTCGACGTGACCGACCAGATCGGCCGGCCGCCCGGGGGGGAGCTCCCGTGGCTCGGAGCGACGTACCGCCTCGTCCGCCCGTCGCTCGCGGACCTGTTCGCCTCGGTTCGGCGGGGCCCGCAGATCGTCTTGCCGAAGGACGCCGCGCACCTCGGCTACCTGGCCGGCGTCGGCCCGGGCGCCCGCGTCGCGGAGGCCGGGGCCGGCAGCGGCGCGCTGACGATCGCGCTCGCCTTCTCCACGGGGCCCACCGGGCACGTGACGACGTACGACCGCCGTTTCGAGTTTCTCGAGACCGCCCGCCGCAACGTCGCGCGCGCCGGGCTGGCGGACCGGGTGACGTTCCGGGAGCGGGACGTCGCGCGGGACGGCCTCGACGTCGCCCCGGTCGACTCGGTCGTCCTGGACCTCCCCGAACCGTGGGAGGTGCTCGCCTCGGCGCACGCCGCGCTCGTCGCCGGGGGGTACGCCGCGACCTACACCCCGACGTACAACCAGCTCGAGCGGACGGTCCGCGCGTTCCGGCAGGCCGGCTTCGACGACGTGCGGGCGCTCGAGCTGATCGAACGGCCGATCCACGTCGGGGACGGCGGTACCCGCCCCGAGTTCGAGATGCTCGGCCACACGGGGTTCCTCGCGGCGGGGCGGAAGGTCGGCTAGCGATGGTCGTCCCGTCCCTGACCATCGGTGCGCTCGTCGGGATCCTGCTCTCGGGAGGGTTCGTCTACTGGGAGGTCGGCCGATTCGCCACCCCGCAGGTGCCGGTGACCCGCTTCGACGAGCGGCGGGAGATGTTCGCCTACACCGCGGGGCTGTTCGTCGGCGTGCCGCTCGCCGTCGCGTTCGTCCTGTTCCGCCTCGAGCTCGCGGGCGCAGCCCTGATCGGGGCCCTCGGGATCCTCGCCGCGCTGATCGCGGGGACCGAGGGGTCGCAGCTCCTGCTGATCCGCAGCCGGTTCTGGTCGGGGGAGGCCCGTCCGTTCTACGCGCTCGGCTTCCGCGCGGCGATCGGGGGGATCCTCGCCCTGGCGCTGGTCGCTTCCTACCTCTCCGGGCCGGTGGCCGTCGGCGTCCCGCTCGCGGCCGTCGCGGTCAGCGCCGTCGCCCTGGTGGCGCTCGAGGTGGCGGGAGCGCTCCTCTCCCTGCGGCCGGACCCGGCGTCCGGGCTCCGCGGCGGGGGACCGTGGTCCGGGGCGCTCGTCGGAGCGGTCGGGTTCTTCCTGCTCGGGCTCGGCCCGATCGCCGGACCGGACGCCTCGCTCGCCGCGGCGGCGATGGTCGCCGTCGGCTCCGCGCTGGTCTACCGGAGGTTGCGCCCGTTCCTGGACCGGGTCGCGGTTCCGCCGCCCCCTCCGACCCCCACGGCGCCCGGCCCTCCGTCCGCGTACGGTCGGACCGAGGAGCCGCTCGCGTCTACGGCTCCGCCGACGTCCCGGCGCTGAGCGCCGAGCCCGGGACCGCCTAGAGGGCTGGGGCGACGGACCCGGTGCTCAGCAGCAGGACGAACAGGATCCCGATCCCGAGGAAGATGTAGGCGAAGGCGGCCCGGCGCCGCGCCAGGTACCGGGCGTTCTCCTCCGGCCCGTTCGATTCGGGGTTCTGCAGGAAGAAGTGCAGCTCGATGCCGCCCCCCGCCGCGAGGCCGAAGGCGCCGAGCGTCCACAGGAGCCGGGAGAAGAGGATGGCGTACTGGATCCCGGCGCTCGTGCTCCCGGAGCAGTGCGAAGTGAAGCAGTCCGCGGGGAACGACCCGGCGATCACGTCCACGAGCGTGCCGACGAAGAACAGCAGCACCCCGCCCCCGCGTCCGAGCAGCGACAGGGACTTCCAGGGGATCGGACGGGACGGGCCGCGTCCCCCGTGCATCCCTCCCATCTGGGCCGGGGTGGCGGCGATCGGCGCGTCCGACGGTCCGGGCGAATTTGCGGAGAGGTCCGGGGGGTTGGGGCGTCCTCGCATCGCATCCACAGCGTCCGACCCGCCAGATAAATGCGTCGGATAGATTCTTATGCGAGGCGGCGTCCCGCGGACGGGATGCCGGACGAACCGCCCGCGGTGCCGCTCGAGCGCCGCTTCCGCCACGGGCTCCGCCAGCACCGGGCCGAGGTGTCGATCGTCGTCTTCGCGCTCGGGGTCTTCCTGTCGGTGCTCGCCCTCGGCGACTTCACGCCGCTACGGACCGTCGGCCCGTTCGGATCGATCAATGCGGTGACCCACCCGGCCGGGGGAAGCAACTACAACCTCCTGTTCATCGTCTTCGGCCCGATCATCGCCCTCGTCGGCGCCTATCTCGTCGGCGCCTACTTCGTCGCGCGCCGGAAGTTCGAGCACCTGATGGTCACGAAGAGCAAGGCCGAGTTCCTCCGCAACATCCCCGAGCTTGAGGACCTCCTCTGGGACCTGACCCCGGTCGACGAGGACCGCTACGAGGAGAAGCGGGCCGAGTTCCGGATGCGCCGGTAGCCGGTTCCGACCGGCCGCGGTCGTCCGGGTTAAGTAGCGAGCCCCGGTCGACGGCCCATGTCCGGCGCCGCCGCGTCGGGCGGGGCCGAGCGATTCCGGTTCCGCCGGCTCGAGAAGCCCGAGGAGTTCCGCCAGGCCGAGGAGCTCCAGCGGGCCGCGCTCGGGACCGACGCGGTCGGCGTGGTGCCGGCCCCGCTCGCCCGGTCGATCCAAGATCACGGCGGACTGGTGCTCGGGGCGTTCGTCGACATCTACCTCGCCGGCTGCACGGTCTCCACGATCGGCTGGGACGGGACCCTCCTCTACCACTACTCCCACGTTACGGCGGTCCGGCCCGAGTACCGCAACCACCACCTCGGGTTCCGGCTGAAATCGTTCCAGCGGGAGGAGGTCCTCCGCCTGGGGTTGTCGGAGATCCGGTGGGTCTTCGACCCGCTCGTCAGCCGGAACGCCTGGCTGTTCGTCCACCGGCTCGGGAGCCTCCCCGAGCGGTACCTTCCGCACTACTTCGGACAGCTCCCCGAGAGCGGGGATGCGGGAACCGAGACCGACCGGCTCCGGACGCGATGGGAGCTCGCGACGCCGCGCGTCGACGCCCGGCTGGCCGCTACGGGGCCCCCGTCGACGGAGGAACGGGCCCGGTGGAGCGCCGCCGCGCCGATCATCGAGACCGAGCCCGGGGCGAGCGGCCTGCGGCTGCCGACCGCCGTCGCGGAGCCGGAGGCGCCGACGGCGCATCTCGAGATCCCGTTCGACCTCTCGCTCGTCCACCAGCACGAGCCGGCCGGGGTCCGTCGCTGGCGCCACGCCGTCCGGGACGCGTTCCGCATCGCGCTCGACTTGAAGTACGCCGTCGACGATTTCGCGGTCGTCTCCGTGGACCACGAGCGTCGGAGCTTCTACCTCCTCTCCCGGCCGGCCGCGACCCCCGCGGCGTCGCCGTAGCCGGACCCAGAGGGGTTATCGGCCGTGGGCCCGTTCCCTCCCGTAGGAGGCTCCATGGCTCCTCCCTGGCGTACGTCCCCGATCCTCCTGTGCGTCGTGGCGATCGCGCTCGCCGGGGGCGCCGCGGCGAGCCTCGTCTCGCGCGCCGCTCCGCCCGCGGGGGCAGGGACGGTTTCGGGGGGCGGCATCACGATCTCCACCACCCTGCTGGGCCTCCTGCTCATCCTCCCGTTCGCGGCGGCGCTCGGATCGATGATCTTCTCGCGCGTCCGCGACGGAGGCGTGCGGATGCCGAAGGGGATCGTGGCGTTCGCGTTCGTCTTCCTCGCGATCATGGTCGTCTTCGCGGTCCTCGGGGGCTACCTCAACCCCGGCACGGTCGGCGTCGGCCCGGGCAGCACCGGTTCCGGATCCGGGGGCCACGGGAACGGTTCGGGAGGAGGGAACACCTCGGGAGGGGGCGGGACGGGGACCGCCGGGCTGCCGTCCGTCCCGTCCGTTCCTCTCCCCTCGGGAGTCTTCCTCGTCCTCGCGGCGGTCGTGGCGCTCGCGATCGTCGGCGTCGCGGTGCCGGCGGCGTGGGGGGCCGTGGCCGCGCGTCGCGGGCGTCGCGGCGCGGCCGAGCCCACGGTGGTCTCCTCGTCGGTGGTGGGGTCGGCGCTCGCCCGGGCCGCCGCGGACCTCGACGCGGGGAACGATCCTCGCGCGGTGATCGAGCGGCTGTACGCCCAGATCCTCGAGCGCGTGGTCCAGGTGGCGGGGGACGTCAGCGGCCGGACCCCGGAGGAGATCCGCTCGGACCAGCTCCTCCCTCTCGGGGTCCGGCCCACCGCGGCCGAGCAGCTGACGCGCCTCTTTGAGGAGGCGCGGTACTCGACGCACGCCCTGGGGCCGGACGCCGCCGCCCGGGCCCGCGCCGCGGTGGGGGCGGCCGCGGCGGACCTCGCGCGGGTGCCGGCGCCCCGATGAACGCCCCGTTCGGGATCCTGTTCCCTCTCCTCGCCGTGCTCGGCGCCGTGGTCGCGATCGTCGCCGGGGCGGACTACGCCGTCGCGCTCCCGTTCGCCGTCGGGTCGGTCGCCCTCGCCGCGATCGCCCTCGGCGAGGCGGTGCGTCGGTCGGAGGTCCTCCGGCGCCCGGGAGCGTCGCGGACGCTCGACCGGACGGCCGGGGTGCGCGCGTGGTTCCACCGCGGAACCCTCGGACGCGAGGAGATCCTGATGCTCGTCGACCGGCTCGACCGCGGCGCCGACCGCCCGGACCTTCCGATCCGCCTCTCGGACGAGGTCGCCCGCCTCGTCCGGCTCCCCGAGGAGCAGTTCCGGGCGTACGTGAACGCTCGACTGGACTCGATCGAGGGGACCGCGTGAGCGCGGGCGACCCACCGGGGTCGAGCCTGCGTTGGACTCCGCTCTCCTACGTGCTGCTGGGGTCGGCCGTGCTGCTCCTGCTCGTCGGGGTCACCCTCCGCGCCGCCGCCCCGATCTTCGTCGCCCTCCCCCTGTTCGTCGCCCCGATCGCCGCGGCGCTCTCGGGCCCCCGCCGCGCCCTTCCTGCCCAGCTCGTCTGGGAAGCCCGCGGCGCCGAGTCCGAGGTGACGATCCGGGGGATCGTCCGGGGCGACGCCGTCAGCGACCTCACCGACGTGGAGCTCACGTTCTCCCGGCCGCCCGACCTCACCGAGGCGGCCCCTCCGAGCGTCGAGCGGGGGCGCGGGGCGGTCGGGTTCGTCCTCCACTGGCGCGCGCCGTACCCGACGATCGCCGTCGCCGAGCCGCCGGAGATCGTCTGGCGCGACCCGGTCGGCCTCGTCGAGCGGTCGGTGAAGGGGCGGGGCGTCCCCCTCCCGATCGAGCGGTTTCCCCCCGAACTGTTGCGGCTCGGCGCCGCCCGCCTGGACCGGGTCCTCGCGCTGCCGGGGGAGACCCGCTCCCGCCGGGTCGGCAGCGCGGGGGAGTTCTACGGGATCCGGGAAGCGTCGCCGACCGACCCGCCCCGCCGGATCAACTGGCGGGCGACCGCCCGTCGGGGCCGGCTCCTCGTCAACGAGTTCGAGCTCGACCGCACCGGGGACGTGCTGCTCCTCTTGGACGTGCGATCGACCCGGCTCGGCCGAGGCACCGACGAGATCCTGCTCGGCGCCGCCCGGGCCGCGGCGATCGGCATCGCCGCCGCGTTCGCCCGGGAGAAGGCGCGGGTCGGCTACGCGTCGTTCGGGGAGTTCGTGGACCCGGTGCCGCTCGCGAGCGGCCGGGGCCATCGCCTGCGCGTCCAGGAGGCGATCCGGGCGACCCGGTGCTCGTCGGTCGCGGGGCCGTCGGAGCGATGCGCGGCGACCCTGCCCCGATTCTTCCCTCCCGGGGTCACGACGATCCTGATCTCGAGCCTGACGGGCGACGCCAGCGCCGACCTCGTCGTCTACCTGCGGCGACGCGGCTACCCCACGGTGGTGCTCAGCCCCTCGCCGGCGCCCCTCCTGGTCGGGGACCGACCGCTCGCCGCTGCGGACGAACGGCTCGCCCAGCGACTCGAGCGACTCGTCCGCCGCCAGCACCTCGCCCGGGTCTGGGTGCACGCGCCGGTCGTCGACTGGGAGGATTTCTGGTCGCTCGGCGGGTTCGTCCGACTGATGCGCGAACCGGGGCGACGGAGGAGCGTGTGAGCGCCCCGCCGGCCCCCGGCGCGTCGCGACGGTGGTCGCTCGTCGTGCTGGGGGTCCTCGCGGGCGCGACGGTGCTGTTCGCGTCGGCGTCGGACCTTCCCGAGCATCTCGGGTACCTCGTCGCCGCCCTCGGGCTCGGGGCGAGCGTGGCGCTGCGGGCGGACGCGCCCCGGACCTCCGCGGCCGGGGCGGTCGTCCCGATCCTCGCGGCGCTCACCGTGATCGCGGCGACGGCGCCGTCATCGGCGGGAACGGACCTGTTCGGCGGGGTGGCGGCGATCGCGCTGCTCGCCTGGCTCGCGGAGGACCGCCGCCGCGCCCCCGGTGGGCTCGTCCGCGCCGCCCCGTCCCTCCTCGTCGTCTTCGTCGCGCTCGGGATCGCCTGGACGAGCGCGCTGTTCCTGCCGACCGGCAGCGCCCGGATCGGATTCGGGGCCGCGCTCCTCGTCCTCGTCACGATCCTGGTCGCGTACCTGCTCGGACGGACCGACCTCATCGACGCCGAGCCCCCCGCAACGGCTTAGGGGAGCGCCGGCTACCCTCCGCCGGTGCGGCCACGCGCTGCGCCCGGGTACCGACGAAGGGTCCCTCTCGACTCAACGCGGACGGGTCGTCCGCCGAGGATGACGTGAGGACAACCCCGGGACCCGACACCCCCGGCCGGGGTCAGACCGCCGAGAGGGCGTTCGCCTGCGGTGACGCGGATCGTTACGGCCGGGGAACAGCGGCGCCGGTCGCCGGCGGCTTAATACCCGAAGGGGGCCGTGCCCCCCGAGACCCCCGATGAACCCCAACGAGGCCCGGGCGGTGGCGGACAAGATCCGCGCCGCGGTGCGCGCGGCGGTCGTCGGCCGGGAGTACGCGGTCGAGGCGATCCTGACCGGGGTGATCGCGGACGGCCACCTCCTGCTCGAGGACCTCCCCGGCCTCGGAAAGACGCTGCTCGCCCGGTCGTTCGCCCAGGCGCTCGGGCTCGGCTTCCAGCGCGTGCAGTTCACCGCGGACCTCCTGCCGCACGACATCACGGGCGGGGAGATCCTGGACGCCTCGAAGGGCGGCTTCGAGTTCCGTCCGGGACCGCTCTTCACGAACGTCCTGCTGGCGGACGAGATCAACCGGGCGCCGCCGAAGGTCCAGTCCGCCCTGCTCGAGGCGATGCAGGAGTACCAGGTGACGAGCGAGCGCACGACGTACCCGCTGCCGCGCCCGTTCCTCGTCATCGCCACCGAGAACCCGCTCGAGCTCGAGGGGACGTACCCGCTCCCCGAGGCGCAGGTCGACCGGTTCCTCCTCCGCCTGAAGATCGGCTATCCGACGGCGGAGGAGGAGCGGACGATCCTCGAGCGGCGCCGGGCCCGCAAGGACGACCACATCGACGCGCCGACGGTCACGGACGCGGCGTCGTTCCGCGCGCTCCAGCTCGCCGTGGAGGAGGTCGAGATCGACCCGGCGGTCGCGGGGTACATCGTCGACCTCGTCCGGTCGACGCGGGACGACTCCCGGGCCGAGATCGGCTCGTCGCCCCGGGGCTCGCTCGCGCTCCAGAAGCTCGCGCGAACGCGGGCGCTCCTCGCCGGCCGGGACTACGTCCTGCCGGACGACATCAAGGCGTTCGCAGAACCGGGACTCGCGCACCGGGTCCTCGTCAAGCCCGAGCCGTGGATCCGTGGGGTCCGGGGCGAGGCGATCGTCCGTTCCGCCCTCGAGCGGACTCCCGTGCCTAAGATGCGCTGAATCGGGCGGGGGCGCGCGCGCTCCGGACCGAGATAGACCGCCCCATAGCCCGGGCCCGAGCCGGCCCTCTCCCTCGAGGAACGCCCCGGGGGAACGCGTGCGCTCGGTTGGTTCACCGAGACGGACTTTGTTCTGGGGGCGAGCCCGACCGACCCTCTCCGGACGGGTCGGGGCGATGCCGCGGCGGGCGACGGATCGCGAACCCCAGGGAGACCCCGAGCGCCACCGCGGCGAGCACGATCGCGGCGATGAGCCCGGCGTCGTACGCGGTCCCCGAGAACGGGCTCGACGCTGGCCGCGAGTACTGGACCAGGATCGACGCCGCGGCGACGCCGACCTGGGCCGTTCCCGAGCTCGGCGAAGCGGTGTACTGCCCCGACGGTTCGGCGTCGAAGAAGTGGCTACCCGGAAGCACGACGAAGTCGATGCTCGCTCCGTGCGTGGTCGTCTCCACCCCGTCCACGCTCGCCGTCCATGCCTGTCCGGCGGGGAGCCCCTCCTCTCGTATCTCCGCGAGAACTCCCCCGCTGACCCGATCCATCCGGTTGGTCACCGAGTCGGAAACGAAGAGATCGCCGTTCCACCCGTCCACGGTGGGCGTCTGCGGCCCGTAGAGGTGCGAATAGCTCGGCAGCGTACCGATCGGGATCGTCGCGACCACCCCGTCGGTCCGGGCCGAGATCACGGTGACGGAACCGGAGGCGGTGTTCGAGACGAAGACCTCGTCGTTGATCGAATCTACGACCGGTGGCTGGGGGGTCGTTCCGACCGGGATCGTGGTGAGGACGGTCAACGCGCTCGCCGAGAGCACGCTCACGTTCTCGGACGCCCCGTTCGAAACGAACAGCTGGCCGGTCGCGCTGTCGAAGGCGACTCCGCGCGGCGTCGATCCGACCGGGATCGTCTTGGTCACGGTGTTCGAGTCCGAGGCGATCACGCTGACCGTGTCGGAGATCGAGTTCGCGACGTAGACGTCCCCCGTCTCACCATCATAGGCCAGGGAGAGGGGGCCGTCCCCGACAGGGACCGACGCGATCACGCGGTGGGTGGCCGCGGAAATGACGCTCACGTTGTTGGAGCCATAGTTGACAACGTAGAGGCGGTCGTTCGACGGCACGAACACGGCGGTCTGAGGGTCCATGCCGACCGGAATGGTGGCAACGACCCCTGCGGTCGAGTCGGAGATCACACTGACGTTCCCGGAAGCGGTGTTCGGAACGTACAGCTCGTCCGTGACCGGGTCTAGGATCGGGGCGTTGGGGTAGACTCCCACGCTGATCGAGATCGGGACGTAGGTGGTGATGAACGGGGCGATGACGCTGACGTTGTTCGAGTAGGTGTTGGCGACATAGAGCTCCCCGCTTGCCGGGTCGTACGTGGGAGTCTCGGGGTTGTATCCCATGTGGTAGTCGGCCACGTGGAGGTCGGACGTACCCGAGATCACGCTGACGTTGTTGGAGAAGGGACTCGACACGTACAGATTCCCGTTCTGCGGGTCGAAGGTCGGTGAGTATGGCGCCGCTCCTAGCGGGATCGAATCCACGACCGAGTTGGGAGGCCCGACGGGGGGATCCATCGGGTGGAGTAGCACACCGGCGGCGAGGGCCCCGGTCGGCGGGGCGTCAGTCGTCAGACCCCAGGCAGTCGAGGGCACGAGAGCCGATACTGTACTGTGGGTCGCGACACTGCCGGCGAGACCGCCCGAAACGCAGAGGACGAACGTGAGCAGGGTCAGAAATGCTCGGGCCATTGTGCACCTATCGCGACACGTCCGATTGTGGATCGAATCTCGCGCGGCGATGCAGCCCGGTGCGGGTTATAACCTCGTGGAACGAGGGCCCGAACCCCGGCGACGGTGGCACCCCGGCCAAGCGGCTCGAACGAGAAGGGTGCGCGTTCCGGGCCCGATGCCGCGGGGCCGCGCGGGGAAGGCGGGGGCGGGGGGCCGGACTCGTCGGAGACCGAATGCGCCGCGGTCGGGACCCGGGGAACGGGCCGCAGAGTCCGATCGTGGTCTTGACGCGTAGCCACGGGGCCGTCGCGCTTCGGCCCTTCCGCTCCCTCGGATCCCGGTGGCGTCCGAGCTTCCGGGGGATGAACCAAAGAGTGTCCCCGGTCCTCCGAAGCGGGAGTACCCGGGGCGAGCGCGAGGCGCCGGCGCTCGCCGGCAGGTGCGGGGGGTCCGAACACGAAAGGCCTTTTGAGCGGCGCGTCGCTCGGGCGGCCGATGCCGCCGGCCCGTCTCGTCGTGGTCGCCGACCCGATCGACGGCCCGTCGATCGAACGGCTTCGGGGGGGCCCCTGCGAGGTCGTCGACTCGAGCGCGGATCCGAGCGCGCTCGCCGGTCCCCTAGGCGACGCCTGGGGTCTGATCGTGCGCAGTCGGACGAAGGTGACGGCGGAGCTGATCGAGAAGGCCCCGCGTCTCGAGCTCGTTGCGCGCGCGGGCGTAGGCGTCGATAACATCGACCTAAAGGCAACGGGAGCACGGGGGATCCGGGTCGTCAACGCCCCGGCGGCCGCGACCGACAGCGTTGCGGAACTTACCGTCGCTCTCTACCTCCTCCTGGTGCGCGGGCTCTACCCGTCCCTCGTTGCCACGAAGGCGGGAAAGTGGGAGCGGGGAACTCATGGGCAGGAGCTCGCGGGGAAGACCGTAGGGTTCGTCGGGTACGGACGGATCGCCCGCGAGGTCGCCCGACGCCTCGTCCCGTTCGGCGCCCGCACGGTCGCCTTCGATCCGTTCGTTCCCCGATCCGGGGACGGGACCGAGATGCTCCCCCTCGCCGTACTGCTCGCCCGCGCCGATATCGTGAGCATCCACGCCGCGCTGACGCCCGAGAACCGCCACCTGGTCGATGGGCGCGCGCTCGCGATGATGCCGAAGGGGTCGTACCTGGTCAACGTCGCCCGCGGGGCGCTCGTCGACGAGGCCGCGCTCCTCGCGGCGCTCCAGTCCGGGCACCTCGCCGGGGCCGCGCTCGACGTCTTCGAGACCGAGCCGCCGACCCGCACGGAGCTGCTCGCGCACCCGCACCTCCTCGCGACGCCGCACCTCGGAGCCTCCACGGAAGAGGCGCAGCGCCGGGCCGGGAGCGAGACGGTCGACGAGGTCCTCCGTGCGCTGCGCGGCGAGCCGCTGCACGCCCTCGTCCCGGCCGCGGGAGGGGCCCGATGACGTTCGACCCTGAGACGGCGACGTTCCTCATCGCCGGACCGGTGCGGATCCACCCGCGCGTCCTCCGGGCGATGGCGATGCCGTCGGTCAACCACCGCGGCGACTTCTTCCACGGGGTCGTGGCGGAGATCCGCGAGCTCCTGCCCGTCCTGTTCGGGGCGAAGGGGCGTCAGCTGATCCTCTCGGGGAGCGGGACCGCCGGGCTGGAGGCGATGTACTCCTCCCTCCTGCCCGCCGACGGGCGGACGCTCGTCCTCACGAACGGCAACTTCGGCGAGCGGAGCGACCAGATCGTCCGGCGCTATGCGAAGAACGTAACGACCGTGAGCGCCCCGTGGGGGTCGCCGCTCCCGGCCGCGGCGGTCCGCGCCGAGCTCGAGAAGGGCGACGTGCGCGCCGTCTGCGTCGTCCACAACGAGACGAGCGTCGGGCTCGCGAACGACCTCGCCCCCTTGGTGCCGTCCATCCGGGCCTCGGGCGCGCTGTTCCTGGTCGATGGGATCAGCGCGGTCGCGGGGATCCCCGAGCCGATCGACGCCTGGGGGATCGACGCCGTCGTCGCGGGCAGCCAGAAGGGGCTCGCCGCCCCGGCCGGCCTCGCGCTCGTCCACCTGTCGGAGCGGGCCGCGGCCGCGCTGCACCCCGGAACGTTCTACCTCGACCTCGCCGCCCACCTGAAGTCGCTCGAGAAGAACGACACGCCGTGGACGCCCGCCGTCCCGCTGTTCCTGGCGCTGCGCGAAGCGCTCCTCGTGCTGAAGGAGGAGGGGCTCGAGCGGCGCCTCGAGCGGACCCACCGGCTCGCGGAGGCGTCCCGCGCGGCGGTCGCCGCGCTCGGGCTCTCGCTGTTCCCCGAAGCCCGGTTCGCGTCCGACACCGTCACGGCGATCCGCAACCCCGAGGGCCTCGGCGATCCGCAGCTCCGCAAGGCGCTCGAGCACGAGTACAACGTCCTCGTGCAGGGAGGCCAGGGGGCGCTGACGGGCAAGATCTTCCGCATCGGCCACATGGGGATCGCCGACTGGCCGGACCTGCTCGTGACGTTCGCTGCGCTCGAGCGGATCCTCGGCAAGGCCGGTCGGGTGCCCGCGCCCGGGGCCGCCCTGTCGGCGATCGTCGACCGGATGCCGTGAGACCCCGCGGTCGCCCCGCCTAGATATCGACGATCACCCGGGCCCGACCACGCGCCGGGTCGAACCGGAGCGCGTGGAGCGTCACGGCCTTCACTTCCATGCGGGAGGTGTGCCGCGCCGGGTCGAACCGCTCCCCCTCGCATGTCGCGTCGACGGAGGTCGGCCCGTCGCCCCGCGCGCGCGCCCGGATCCGGCGCGCGACGAATCCGTCCTCGGCGTGCAGCAGCACGAGCTCTCCCAGAAACCCAACCACGAGGCCGGTCGCGTCGGCGGCGTCGGCCCGCACCGTCCGCTCCTCCCGGGGCCGGACCCGCCGGAGGTCCGTCATGAGCGCGAAGAGACCGAGCCCCAGGGCCTCGAGGAGCGCGGAGGCGTCCGGGCCCGTCGCCCAGACCCCGACGTCGGCGGTGGTCGGAAAGCTCCCCCAACGACGGGCGGCTGGCCCCACGGAGCGCGGAGGCGTCGTGGAGCGGGGACGCGCCGCGCGGGCTTAAGCGGCCCGCCGGTTCCTCTCCCGGTCATGCGGGCGTCCCTCGTCATCCCCACCCTGGACGAGGCCGCATCGATCGCGTCGGTCCTCCGGTCGTTCCGGGCCGCCGCGGAGGAGGGGAACCGGACCTTCTTCCGCGACGACCCGATCGACTGGGAGATTCTTGTCGTTGACGGCGCCTCGAAGGACGGCACCGCGGCGATCGCCGCGGGGGAAGGGGCGCGGGTGATCGTCGAGCGCCGCCGGGGGTACGGGCGGGCGTACCGCACCGGCTTCGCGGAGGCCCGGGGCGAGGTGATCGCCACCGCGGACGGCGACGCGACGTACCCCGTGGAGACGGTGCCGGCGCTGGTGCGCAAGCTCCTCGACGAGCAGATCGACTTCCTGTCGGGGGACCGGATGGCGTACGTCGACCGTCGCTCGATGACGACGGAGCACCGCATCGGGAACTGGGTGCTGAACGCGTTCCTGGCGATCGCCTACCACCGGTGGGTCCACGAGCTCCCCGGCCGTACGCTCGCCGACAGCCAGTCCGGCTTCTGGGTGTTCCGGCGCAGCGTGCTCGACGCCGTCGCGCTGACCCAGGACGGGATGGCGCTCAGCGAAGAGTTGAAGATCGAGGCGATCCGGCGCGGCCTGCGGTTCGTCGAGGTGCCGATCCGGTACGGGGAGCGGGCGGGACCCCCGAAACTGCAGAGCTACCGCGACGGGCTCCGCAACTTCTGGTTCCTGTTCCAGAAACGCCTCGCGATCCAGCGCGAGGAGGGGCCCCGCGGAACGTCCACGTCCGAGGCCGACGGTCCGACGTCGTAGCCCGCCGGCTCACTGGGTCTTGCCGGAACGCTCCCGCGACTTCACGCGGAGGCCCTTGTAGCCGCAGCGCCGGCACTGGACCGCCTTCGGGGGATTCCGGGCGGAGCAGTTCATGCAGATGCGCTTGTTGAGCAGGCGCTCGACCGCTTCGGGGAACGGCATGGGGGCGCGCGGGGACCGTCGCCTCGGTATAAAACGTGCGCCGGGACGGCGGCGAGGGCTAGGGAGCGAGTGCGGGCAGCGGCATGTGGCTCGAACAACGCGGGGTCGTCCGGTCGAGGGTCGCTCACCGGCCCCGGGCGGGCCGTCCGGCGCGATAGTCGGCCTCCAGGGCCGCGGCGAACTTGGCCCACGTCTTAGCGATCTGCGCGCGAAGGGCTTCGCGGGTCGGGATCTCCGGGGTGACCCAGCGTTCGGTGCTGAGCAGCGTAAGTCGCGTCCGCCCGCGGCCGACGGCGCTGACCCGGTAGTCCAACGTCTGCCGGTCGGTCTCGTCGATCTGGTCCAGGTGCCAAGAGCGGGGGGGATTGAGACCGATCAGCTCGACCGCGATGCGGGGGGTGAGACTGGAGCCGCGGGAAACGCGGATCCGGACCACGCGGCGGGGCGAGATCTTGATCACACGGTACGTCGAGCGACCGTTCGAGAAGCGTCCGTCGTCGCTCCGGTAGTCCGTGCACCAATCGTAGACGTACCGCGACGGGGCGCGGATCGTCAGGGAGACTCGCACCGCCGTGGTACCGTAAAGCCGGTGGCCCCGGTCGGGCATGGGCCGGGATGCGTGGGGCGCGGCTTAAGCCCGGCGTGCGGGAGCGGCTCCGACACGCTCCGCTGTGTTGACGTCTCCGCCCGAGAACGATTTTCCGTGCGGGCCTGCGAGCCCGCTACATCCCTCCCGGCCTCGACGCGAGTGAGCTACCTTCGTGCCCTCGTCTGGTCTCGATCACCGCAGAGGACGCCGACGCGAAGCGCCTTAGGGGACCGTCCCCCTCCGAGTCCGTGCGCACCGACCCGGACGGGGTCGCCGCCGTGCGGCGGGCCCGGGCGATCATCGCCGCCGCCGTCGGCGCCCCGGGCGCCGGCGGGCTGGCGCCGCCGCTCCCCGAGGGGTTCGACGAACCCCGCGGGGTGTTCGTCACGATCCGACGCCACCCGAGCGGCGCGCTGCGAGGATGCATCGGCTACCCCCTTCCGCGGTACCCTCTCGGAATCGCGATCGACCGGGCGGCGCGCTCGGCCGCGCTGGGCGACCCGCGGTTCCCGTCGCTGCGCCCCGCCGAGCTTGCGGCGGTGACGATCGAGGTCTCGGTCCTTACCGTCCCCGAACGGCTCGCCTTCGCGACGCCCGAGGAGGCGATCCGGTCGGTCCGCGTCGGCCGGGACGGCCTGATCGTCGAGGCGCCCGGAGCGAGCGGGCTCCTTCTGCCTCAGGTCGCCCCCGAGCAGGGATGGTCCGCGGAACAGCTCCTGGAGGGGACATGCGAGAAGGCCGGCCTCCCGCCCACCGCGTGGCGGACGCCGTCGGTGCAGATCTACCGTTTCGAAGCGGAGGCGTTCGGCGAGACGACGCCGTCCGGGCCGGTGGAACGCACGGACACGACGGCTACGTCGGGCGACGAACGACACGCGCGGCGAACGTGACCCCGTCGAGGTCCCAGCTCCGGACCTCGGGCCCGGGCGCGAGCGGTCCGTCGACCAGCTCGAGGGGGTCGGCGAGCAGCTCGCGCCCGAGCGACTCCTTCCGACCGGCGAGCGCGTCGCGCAGCGCGCCGGTCGCCGCGAGCTCGACGCGCACGGGATCGCTGTAGCGGAGGCCGAGCTCCTTGCGTCGCTGCTGGAGGCGCCGCCCGACCTCGCGCACCAGCCCTTCGGCGAGGAGCTCCTCCGTGGGCCGGCGGGAGATCGCGAGCCGGGGCATCCCGTCGTCCTCCCGGACGACCCACTCCTCGTCCGGGTAGTCGCGTCGGGTCGAGGCCGGGACGCGCCGGACCGACCGTACGTTCAGTTCCTCGCCGAGCAGCGCCGCGCCGTCTTCCCCCAGGCTCGCGGCGGGCGACGGCTCGCGCTCGAAGACGACCAGCGCCGGGAGGGGGATGCGCGCGCGCACCCCGGCGCGCTGGCGCAGCTCGCGGCCCATCTCCACCTCGCCCCGCAGTGACTCCATCGCCGTTTCCAGGATCGGGTCGCGGTCGGCGAGCGGCCCGGGCCAATCGGTGGCGTGGACGGAGCTCGCGGCGTCGGCGTAGTCGTGCTCCCCGACCTCCTGGTGCACCCATTCGGCGGCGAACGGAACGAGCGGGGCGATCGTCCGCGCGAGCCCCAGGAGCGCGTAGGAGAGCGTCGCATGGGCGTCGCTCCGGTCGCGCTCTCCCGTCTCCCCCCAGAATCGGGGGCGCGAACGCCGAAGGTACCAGGTCGAGAGGTCGTCGACGAACGTCTGGACCGCCTGCGCTGCGGGACGGGGGTCGTACGTCTCCAGCGCGGCGGTGACGGTCGAGCGCGTCCCCTCCAGCCGCGACAGGAGCCAGCGATCGAGCAGGGAGTTCGGCATGGGACGCTCGGGCACCGGCGCGAGGCCGTCCGCGCGGGCGTTCTCGAGGTAGAACGTCACGGCGTGGCGCAGGGTGCCGAGCGTCCGGGCCGCGGTCTTCTGCACGCCGGGCTCGCTCAGGCGGAGCCCCTCGGTGAAATCGACGCTCAGGAACGCCCAGCGCGCCGCGTCGCCGCCGAGGTGCTCGAGGAGGGTGAGCGGCTCGAGCGCGTTCCCCTTCGACTTCGACATCTTGCGGCCGGCGTCGTCGAGGACGAGGCCCGTGGTGAGGCAGGTCCGGTACGCCGGACGGTCGAACAGCGCGACCGCGAGGACGAGCAGCGTGTAGTACCAGCCGCGGGTCTGGTCGATCCCCTCGGAGATGTAGTCGAGGGCCCGGGCCGGGTCGAACGGGCCCGGCTCGAACGGATAGTGGAACTGCGCGAACGGCGCGGAGCCGCTGTCGTACCACGCGTCGATCGTGTACGGCTCGCGGCGGGCCTCCCGGCCGCAGGTCGGGCAGGGGAAGGCGATCCGGTCGACGGTCACCCGATGGGGGTCGAACGACGGCGGGAGCGGGGCCCCGTTCCTCTCGGCGAGCTCGGCGAAGCTCCCGATGCAGGTCGCGTGACCGTCCGGGCAGAGCCAGATCGGGAGCGGGGTCCCCCAGTAGCGGTTGCGGGAGAGGGCCCAGTCCTTCGCTTGGTCGAGGAAGTTGCCGAACCGGCCGTCGCGCAGGTGGCCGGGGATCCAGTCGACCGTCCGGTTCGACGCGACGAGCCGGTCCGTCAGGCGGGAGGCGCGGACGAACCAGGAGTCGATCGCCCGGTAGAGCAGCGCCGACTCGCACCGCCAGCAGAACGGGTACGTGTGGCGGACCGTCTCCGCCCGGTAGAGGAGCCCCCGCGTTTCGAGGTCGCGCTCGAGGATCGGGTCGGCCGCCTTGAAGTGCTTTCCGCGGACGCTCGCTACGCGGTCGGTGAAGCGGCCGCGGCTGTCGAGGGGGTCGTAGACCCCGACCTTCTCGCGCGCGCCGATGCGCTGGTCGTCCGGCCCGAAGCTCGGGGCGATGTGCACGAACCCCGTTCCCTCCTCCGTGGTCACGAAGTCATCGAGCACGACGCGGTACCGACCGGCCCCCGGGCCGGGGGTATCGAACGGCGGCCGGTACTCGAGCCCGGCGAGCGCGCGGCCCGGCAGTCGGGCGACGACCGGCACGTCGGCCGGGAAGTACCGCGGAAGCGCCGCCGAAGCGAGCACGAGCTCGGTCCCCTCGGGGGTGCGCACGACCGAGTATTCGACGTCGGCACGCGCCGCGACGAGCAGGTTTGCCGGCAGGGTCCAAGGCGTCGTGGTCCACACGAGGAGATCGCGCGCTGGACCGGACGCCGCGACGAGCGGGAACCGCACCGTGACGGACGGGTCGGTCGTGTCCCGGTACCCCTGGGCGACCTCGTGCGACGAGAGCGGCGTCTCGCACCGGGGACAGTACGGCAGCACGTAGTGGCCCTTCTCGAGAAGGCCCCGGTCGAAGAGCGTCTTCAGCGACCACCAGACGCTCTCGATGTAGGGGGGATCCATCGTCCGGTACGCCCCGTCGTAGTCGAGCCAGTAGCCGAGCCGTCGGCTCATCTCCCGCCAGACCGAGGCGACCTCGAGCGTCCCGGTGCGGCACTCCTCGCAGAACCGCTCGACGCCGAACGCCTCGATCTCCTTCTTCGACTTGAGGCCGTGGCGCTTCTCGATCTCGAGCTCGACCGGGAGGCCGTGGCAGTCCCAGCCGGCCATCGCGCTGACGATCCGGTGCCCGCGCATCCGCCGGAAGCGCAGCTGCACGTCCTTCATCGTCCGGCTCTCGAGGTGCCCCAGGTGGGGGGCGCCGTTCGCCGTCGGGGGCCCCTCGGTGAAGCGGAAGACCGGACCGTCCGGGCGCCCGGCCACGAGCCGGGCCGGTACGCCCGTCCGCTCCCAGTAGGCGAGCACCGGGTCGACCGCCGGCGCGGTGCCCTCCGCGGACCCCTCCGGTTCGGTCACGGTCCGGGGCGACGCGGCTGCCGGGTTAAAAGTATCGCTCGCGGCGCTACCGCCAGAGCCCGTGCGGGGGCGGAGTTCTCGATTCGGGCCCGACCCGGGCCGTCGGGTGGCGCCGGACGACCGTCCCTTCCACGGTCGCGACGTGGCTGCCCGGCCCGAGCACGAGCTCGCGCGCGTGCACGAAGCCGACGTCGACCCCGCTGAGCTCCACCGTGTCCGCCTCGACCCGGTCGATCCCCACCGAGACGTGGTGCCCGAGCAGCGCCTCGACGGGGTTGGGAACGGGAGCCACGATGCGGACCGTGCGGGCCTCCACCGTCCCAAGCCGAGATCGGTCGCCGGGCCGCAAGTCGACCGCGCCCGCGCCCACCACGCCCGGGATCTCCGTCCGGCCCCGCGCGACGAACTCGGCGGCCCGGAGCGACGCGGCCCCGATCGGGCCGACGACCTCTAGCCGTCGTTCGATCGTGACGGCGCCCCCGACCAGCAGGCCCCCCCGGATCGTCGCCTGCCCGGCCGAGAGGGCGCCATTGACCCTCAGCTCGCCCTGGAGCCGGATCGCGTCCTGCACGCGGACGTCGCCGACGACCCCGAGATGGACCGTTCCGTCGAGCCGCACCGCGCGCACGGCACCCCCGACGGTGACGGTCCCGCGCAGGTCGGCGGCGCCGACCGTCGCGTCGCGCAGGACCTTCGCGGCGCCGCGGACGGTCCACCGCTCCGCGTCGAGGGAGTCGCACCGGACGGCGCCGCGCTGTTCGATGGGCGGCCCCCGTCCCGAGGGCGGTAGCGGAACGCTGGGGGAAGCAGTGACCATCGGATCCGGGCTCCTACGGAACGTGCGGGACGCGAAGGCGGCGATGTTCCACCATGATGCACCGGTTCTCGAGCACCGTGATCCCGGCGGCGCGGGCCCGGGCCGCGGCCTCGGGGTGCTCCACGCCGAGCTGCATCCAGACGACCGGCGCGCGACGGGCGATCGCCTCGTCGACGACCGCGGGCACCTGGTCGTTCCGTCGGAAGACGTCGACGATGTCGATCGGCGGCGTGGCCGGGACCGCGGTGAGCGATGGGTACGACGGTTCGCCGAGGATCTCGGGGACCATCGGGTTGACGGGAACGATGCGGTACCCCTGGGCGCGCAGGTAGCGCGCGACCTCGTTCGAGTCGCGGTCGGCCTTGTCCGACAGGCCGACGATCGCGATCGTGCGGGCGCGGGTGAGGACCGTCCGCAGCTCCTCGTCCGTCGGGGGCATCGGGCAGGGGACCCCGGCGGCTCTCTTCATGCTGACGGCCCCGCGCTCCGCTCGCGAGAACGGGTCGTGGTCGAGAACTGGGAGGGCCCGGATGCGCTCTGGGTCGAGCCGATCCTCGAGCCCGTCACCGGAGCTCGGCCCCGGGCGGGCCGAGCGGCGTTGCGGGCGACGACGGCCCGGCCGCCGACGACCGAACGTAGGCGATGACGGCGAGCACAACGCCGACGAACACCACGCCGTACCGGATCGCCTCGGCGGCGACGGGGGAGATCAGCTGGAGGAACGCCGTCGCGTCCATCTGCCCGTGCAGAAGGGCCGGCACGACGAGGTTGCCGCCCGAGTAGCGATACGCGGCGGCGAAGGAGAATCCGGCGAGGAAGAGGCTCGGGTAAAGCAGGGGCGACGCCGCGCCGTACGTCGTCCCGTAGTAGAGGTGCACGGCGGCGAAGAGGGCACTGGTCCACGTCGCCGGCACGACCCAGGGGGTCGAGCGGGAGGTCCAGAAACCGAAGATCCACCCGCGGAAGATCGTCTCCTCGATCGCGCCGATCGCGAACGAGAACCCGACGTAGAACCACGGGTCGGAGTCGGCCTGAGCGACCGCAGGGTTCGTCCGCGTCAGCAGCTGGAGGGCCGACGGATCGACGAACTCGTAGACGATCACGAGCAGCACGATCACGCCAAGGGAGACGAGGAACAGAACGCCGTACCACGCGAGCCCCTCGCGGGCGGCGAGGCCCATCCGCGCCCGCCACTGCCGCAGGGGGCCGACCCCGACGAGGAGGAGGAACGCGACGATCGGGATCCCGTAAACGACGAACAGGTCCCCGACGAAGCTCCCGTAGACGACCCGGGTCGGCGCCAGCATCTGGGGCACAAAGTACTGGCTCAGTACCGCGACGACCGTGATCACGACGCCGAGCACGTAGCGAGCGAGCGACGGTCCGCCGGCGGACGACGTCGGCTCCGAGACGGTCACGGGGCGCCCGAGCGGCTCGGGATACTTATCCCCCTGTCGACCGTCCGTCGCGCGGCCGCATGGAGTTCGTCGTCCTCGCGAAGGCGGTCCCCGCCCTCGACGTGCTCGAGTTCGACCCCGTGTCGCGGAGCGTCCGACGCGAGGGAGCTCCGCTCTTCCTGAACCCGTTCGACGCCCGGGCCCTTCGGGTAGCCCTCGACCTCCGCCGGCCCGGGGACCGGATCACCGTCCTCTCCCTCGGGCCCCCGGCCGCCCGCGCGCCCCTGACGGAGGCGAAGGCCGCCGGGGCGGACCGGGTCGTCCTCCTCTCCGACCCCCGGTGCGCCGGATCCGACACGTTGGCGACCGCGACCGCGCTCGCGGCGGCGGTTCGGCTGCTTCGGGCGGACGTGATCCTCGCGGGGGCGTGGACGACGGACAGCGAAACCGGTCAGCTCGGGCCGGAGCTGGCGGCCCTGCTCGACTGGCCCGTGGTCTCCGAAGCACGGGCGCTCCGGTGGGGCGCCGACGGGGGGTCCCTGGAGGCGGTCGTCGACACCGAGACCGGGTGGGCGGCCGTTCGGGGGAACCCTCCCGCGCTGATCTCGGTGGACGAGAAGATCGCGAAGCCTCCCAAGCCGAGCCCCGAGGCCGTTCGCGCGCTCGGACCGTCGGCGGTCGACGTGTGGAGCGCGGACGACCTCGGGATCGAGGCGGTGCGCCTGGGCGCTCGGGGATCGAGGACGGTCGTCCTCGGGGTCACGACCGCCGCGCCCACCCGCACCCCGGAGATCTTCGCCGAGGGGACGGTGGCCGAGCGGGTCCGGGCGGCGACGGAGCGTCTCGCCCAGCGTATCGGCGAACCGCCTCCGGTCCCTCCGCGCCTTCCTCCCGCCCCGCCCCACCGGGCCGCCGATCGGGAGCTCCTCGTGCTCGCCTCGGACCGTACCGGCCGCTTCGACCGGTCGTGCCTCGGCACGCTCGTCGCGCTGCGCCGCCGCCTACCGGACCACTGGCCGTCCGCCCTCTGGATCGGGGACGTCCCGAGCGAGGAGGACAGCCGGCGGCTCGCCGGCGCGGGGGCGCTCGCCGGCTACCGGGTCCCGACCGCGGATCGACCGGTCGACCCCGGATCGGCGGCGATCGTCGCGGAGGAGCTCGTCGTCCGTCGGCCGGAGCTCGCCGCGTTCCTGTTCGGCGCCGGTCCGTTCGGCCGAACGGTGGCGGGGCGGCTCGCCGGTCGCCGACGCCTCGGCCTCGTCGGGGACGCGATCGATCTCGCCGCCGGCCCTCGCGGCGAGCTCCGATGGTTCAAGCCGTCGTTCGGCGGGCGCACGATTGCCGAGATCCGCTGCACGAGCCGCCCGGAGCTCGTGACGTTCCGCGGGGGCGGTTTCGCTCCCCTGGAGGACGCCGGGCCCGGGGAACTCGGCTGGACCGTGCTGTCGGTGCCGGTCGCCCCGCCGGCGTGGTCGCCGGGGGAGGCGGGCACGGAGCTCGACGCGACCGACGGGCTGGACGGACGCGACGTCGTCGTCTGCGTCGGCCTCGGGATCGGCGGGCCCGACGGGATCGCCCGCCTGCGACCGACGCTCGCGCGGTGGAACGCCGCGCTCGCGGCGACGCGCAAGGTCGTCGACGCGGGATGGGTCCCGCGTCCCCTCCAGGTCGGCCTCACGGGCCGCTCCCTCGCGCCACGGCTGGCGGTGCTCCTCGGGGTCTCGGGGGCGGTCAACCACGCCGTCGGCTGGCGCCGGGCCGGCACCGTCCTCGCGATCAACCGCGACCCCGGGGCTCCGGTGTTCCGCGACGCCGACGTCGGGATCGTCGGACCGCTCGAGGACGTCCTACCCGCCCTCGTGGACCCGGTCGCCCGACTCCTCGGCCGGTGAGCGGTCGGCGCCGAGCGCCCGCTCGGCCGCCTTGAGGCAGGCGAACAGGTCCTCGAGCGTCGCCCGGGCGCTCGCGGCGGAGGTCGCCTCGAGGCGGATCTCGAACACCGCGCCGTCGCACCGGAGCGCGACGAACTCCGGCGTGTCGGCCGCCACCGAGTCGCGGAGCGCCCGGGCCTCCGCCGGGGAGGCGCACGCCCGGCGGACGACGACCGTCAGCGCGACGGGCGACGTTTTTTCGCGGGGGGCGCCGATGGCGCACCTCCCGGCGGAGCGGCCCCGGGACCCCGGTCGAGAGCGCCCGGCACGATCGGGGCGGTCTGCGTCCGCCGACTCGTCTCCGCCGCCGCCCGGTCCCGAAGGTAGCCGAGGACCGACGGCCAGACGGTGCCGTCCTCCCGCTGCTTCGCCTCGAAGTTGTGCTCGCCGATGAACCGCGCGAACGCGGCCTTGCTCGGCTCGTCCCACCGGCCGGTGAGGCGGCCGGAGTAGTAGCCGAGGACGGAGAGGTCGTGCTGCAGCGCGGCCGCGGTCTCCCCCTCGATCGGCCGAAGGGTGGCGGGGTTCTCCCGCGAGAGCATCGTGAGGTCGTAGAGCCGGAAGACCCGCTTCAGCTCCTCGATCGGGGAAGCGTGGTCGTCGACCCGCACGTCGACCCAGCGGTCGGAGCCGCCGTATCCCGCGCCGGCGCGGCTCGCGAGGATCGCCGCCGACTGCATCCCCCGCCGGTCCCCTCCCTCGCGCTGCCCGGCGGCGAGCGCCGCGAGGAGCCGGTCGAGCAGGTCGCCGGGGGTCGCCTCGTACGTCCGGGCCATCGCGCGCACGACGGCGGGGCCGAACAGGATGTTCCCCTGGCAGGCGAACCCGTCCCCGACCTCGTGGCCCGCCCAGTCGAGGCACTTCTTCCCCGTGAACGACGCGGCCCGGCCTTTCGCGTCGACGACGCCGACCTGGCGGTCCTCGCGACCCGGGTCGGTGCCGGTCAGTCGGCGCACGGTCTCCTCCGCGGAGAGCCCGCTGCGCAGCAGCGCAAGGCCGTCCGGACCGAACGACGGGTTCGCGAGCGCCTGGGTCGCGACCGCGCCGGTCCCGGCCTCCGCGAACGGCACGACCGCCCCGACCGAGATGAACTTCGACTGCACCGCCACGCCCCACGCCTTCAGGTCGCGGTCGTAGGCGACGATCGAGAACGTGCCGAAGCGGGGGGCGGTCATCCGCGGCCCAAGGAGGCCCGGCTTAAGACGGCGGCGCGGCGGCCGCGTCGCTCAGGCGGCGGTCGAGGGTTCCCAGCAGACGGTCGACCGGGTCGGCGACCGCCTCCCGGTCCCCGGCGCGGAACGCCGCCTCGAGGCGGCGGAGCGTGCCGACCTCCCGCTCGACGTCCTGGCCGCGGGAGCGCAACAGGCCGATGAGGCGGCCCGCGAGGAGGAGACGGTTGCGCACGCGGTCCTCCTCGGGGTCGGGGGTCGCCTCCGGGCGCCGCGTCGGCGTGTAGTCGACCAGGCCGCGCGGCCACTGCGTGACCTCCCCTTCGCCGCGGCGGACCCGCTTCGGCGGCGGGTCGGCGTCGCTCACGCCTCGGCCGCGGGCTCGGGGGCGGCGGCGACCGGCGCGGGCCCGGCGGCGCGCTTCGGGCGCGGCAGCCGCGCGACGAGCGCGGTCCAGAGGGCGTCGATCGGGACGTAAAACTCGGGGGAGACCCCCCCGGCGCCGAGCGCGCGCTTCGCCTCGGCGGCGAGCGCGGCGAGGTCGTCCGCGGGGACGGCGTGGGCGCGCGCCCAGGCGACGCACCCGTCCGCCAGCGCGAGCTGCTCCTCGGCGGTGCGGCGGGCCCGGACCGCCTCCTTCTCGGCCGGAGGGAGCGCGTGCTCCGGGTTCCAGTGCGGCGGCATCGGGGCCGGGATCGGCACCCGCAGGTCGCGGAACGGCGCCGGTAGGCTCGGCCACCGCGGCTCGGTGAACCGGATCGAGAGGAGGTCGAGCGCGGAGGTCGCCCCCGCGTAGTCCGCCGCCCGGAACGCCGCCTCCGCCTTCTCGAACGGTCCGGTCAGCTCGGGCGCGGGGCCGGCCTTCCAGACGTCGAGCAGCAGGGCGACGTGGCTCGGCACGAGCCGGCGCAGGACGAGCCGCTCGGGAGGGGTCGGGGCGGGGGGCGCCGCCACGGGCTCCTCGGCCCGGTCCGGGGGTCGGTTCGGAGCGCCGGGCACGGGAGCGGGGTCGGGGCGTTCAGAGGAACGCCTCGAACTCCTTCGTCACCTCGGGATACTTCTCGTGGACGGCGCGCAGGATGTTGTGGACGTTCAGCTTCTCGAGCTTGACGTCCGCGAGCGCGTCGATCAGCTTGTCGAAGACGTCGTCCGAGAGCGTGACGAGCTTCTCCTTCGCGAGCCAGTTGCGGTACAGCTTCTCCTCGAGCCGCGCCCGCCACCCCTTCTCGTACTGCTGGAGGAACTCCTTGGAGACGTCCTTCGTCTGCGCCGCCTCGGCCGCGACCGTGCCGCAGATCTTCCCGGCGATGCAGCCGTTCGCGATCCCGCCGCCCGTGAGCGGGTCGATCATCCGCGCCGCGTCCCCGACGATCATGATCCCGTCGGCGACCGTTTGCCGGAGCGGCGGGGCGATCGAAACGCCGCCGCCGACCATGTCGATCTTCTTCCCCTTCGCGTAGCCGGGGTGCTTGTCGATCCACCGGTCGAGGTAGGTGCGCGCGTCCGCCGGGCTCGTCACCTGGCTGACCTGCACGCCGATCCCGACGTTGGCGAGCCCCTCGCCCTTCGGGAAGATCCAGACGTAGCCGCCCGGCGCGACCTTGCCGAGGAAGAAGTCGCAGTAGCGGACGTCGCAGTCGACGTTCGTCATCCGGTACTGCAGGCACGTGTCCATGTCCTTCATCGCGAGGTTGGTCGGGATCCCCGCCCACCGCCCGACCTGGCTCTCGAACCCGTCCGCCCCGATGGTGATCGGCGCGCGGATCTCGTACGGCTCGCCGAACTGCTTGACCTTCGCGCCGACGACGCGGCCGTTCTCCTTCAGGATGGACGTCGCGGAGGTCTTGAGGAGGATCTCGACGCCCGCGTTCGCGGCGTCGATGGCGAGCTGCTTGTCGAACTCGTCGCGCTCGACGACGTAGCCGACCTCGTTGCCCGCGTGCTTTTCGTTGATCTCGAAGACCTTCTCGCTGGGAGAGTAGATCCGGGCCCCCTCGACCTCGAGATTGACCCAGCGCCCCGGCTTGATGCCGACGTCGGCGAGCCAGTCCTTGCTCATCCCCTCGCCGCAACGGACCGGGCTGCCGATCTCCTGGCGCTTCTCGAGCATGACGACCCGGGCGCCCTTCTTGGCCGCCCACTTCGCGGTCATGCTGCCGGCGGGGCCGGCCCCGATGACGAGGACGTCGGTGGTGCGGTCGCGGCCCACGGTCCCGCTCCCCTCCGGTTCAGCCGATCTCGATGGCGCCGACGGGGCACGCCTTCACGCAGATCTCGCAGCGCGTGCAGACCCCCTCGTCGAACGTGATGCGGGTCTCGTCGAGGTAGATGCAGTTGAGCGGGCAGATGCCGACGCACGCCCCGCAGTAGATGCACAACTGGCCGGACGACTCGATGTGCAGGCTCTTCTTGCTCGGCACCGCGGCCTCGGGCGACCACCGGGCGGGGCGCTATTAAAGGCTATCCGGGGAGACGCGGCGCGGCCGTCAGGATTCGCGCTCGGCGAGCCACCGTTCGGCGTCGATCGCGGCCATGCAGCCGGAGCCGGCGGCGCTGACCGCCTGACGGTAGCGGCGGTCGTGGACGTCGCCCGCCGCGAACACCCCTTCGATGTTCGTGCGCGTCCCGTCGTGGACCTTCACGTAGCCGTCCGCGTCGAGGTCGAGCACCCCGCGGAAGAGCTCGGTCGCGGGATCGTGGCCGATCGCGACGAACAGCCCGCCGACCTTGAGCTCGCGGGACGCTCCGGTCGGGACGTCGACGAGGCGCAGGCCTTCGACGGTCTCCTTCCCGAGCACCTCCGCGACCTCGGTCCGGAGCAGGAAGGAGATCTTCGGGTGGCGCTGCGCCCGCTGCTGCATGATCGGGCTCGCGCGGAGGCGGTCGCGCCGGTGGATGACCGTGACGTGCGTCGCGAAGTTCGTCAGGAACAGCGCCTCCTCCATGGCAGAGTCGCCGCCGCCGACGACCGCGAGATCCTTTCCCTTGAAGAAGAACCCGTCGCACGTCGCGCAGGCGCTGATGCCGTGGCCCTGCAGGCGCGCCTCGGACGGAAGGCCGAGCCACCGCGCGGTCGCCCCGGTCGCGACGATCACCGCCTCCGCGCGCACGGTCCCGTGGGTCCCGGTCGCGACCGTGAACGGCCGCCGGCCGAGCTCCACCCGCGCGACGTTGTCGTCGACGAACGTCGCTCCGAACCGCTCCGCCTGACGCCGCATCCGATCGACGAGCTCCGGCCCCTGGATCCCCTCGGGGAACCCGGGGTAGTTCTCGACGTCGGTGGTGATCAGAAGCTGGCCGCCGGCGGGGACCCCGGTGAGGACGATCGGCTTCAGTTCCGCGCGGGCCGCGTACAGCGCGGCGGTGAGCCCGGCGGGTCCCGCGCCGATGATCGCGACCTGGGTGGAGCGGTCCGGTTCCGCCATCGTTCCGCAAACGCCCCGTCGGGGTTAAAGCGCCGCGCCCCGGCGGGCGGGCCGGGTTACCTTGGGGCGGGAGGGTGACGGGGGGCGGGGAGGCGGAGGGTCTCCGGCCCGTCGGCGTGGCCGTACCCCGACCGGAAGAACAGGAGCGGAGGGGCGTCGCGCCCGACCTCGAGCGCCACGACCTCGCCGAGGACGAGCCGGTGGTCGAACGCCGGGGTGATGGCGAGGACCCGGCACTCGAGAGCGCCGAGCGCTCCGTCGATCAGCGCGGCCCCGGTCGTCCCGCGGTGGAAGGCGAGGTCGCGGAACTTCTCCTCCGGGGGGACGGTCCGGGCGAACCGCTCGCTCACCGCCTGCTGGTCGGCGGCGAGCACGCTGACGGCGAACGCCCGGCTGCGCTCGAGGCGGGGCAGGGTGTCGACGTCGTCCTGCAGGCTCACGAGCACGCTCGGCGGAGAGAGCGACACGGAGAGGAACGCGTTCACCGTGAGGCCGGCGTCGACCTCGGCGTCGCGCGTCGTGACGACCGTGACCCCGGTCGCCCAGCGGCTCATCACCGCCCGGAACACCGTCTGCTCGGGCGCGCCGGTCAATCGTCCCTCCACCGGAACAGCCGGATGGCGAGCAGGAAGACGACGACCCCCGCGACGACGACGACCAGGAGGTCGGTGGAGGCCCTCGCGAGGTTGTGGAACAGCATCACCTGGTTCATCCCGTCGATGACGTAGTAGAGGGGAAGGACGTGGGCGAACGTCTGGAGCCCCGACGGGAACTCCGACACGGGGAAGAACGTCCCCGAGAGGAACATCATCGGGAACGTGATGATGTTGCCGATCACGGCGGCGCTCTCGGGCGTCGGGGCGACCGACCCCGCGAGCATCCCCAGGGAGACGAAGAAGAACGGACCGACCAGGAGGAACGGCAGGATGCCGAGGCCGACCGAGACGTGGGCGCCGAAGACCCCCACGCCGATGCCGAGCATGATGGCGGCGGCCCCGAACGTGAGCACGACGTACCAGAGGATCCGGGACGCCAGCCACTCGCCGCGCGTGAGCGGCGTGAGGGTCAGCTGGCGGAACAGCCCTTCCTTCCGGTAGGAGGAGGTCGTCTCGACCATGGCGAACATCGGGCTCGTCAGGATCGAGAACCCGATCAGGCCGGGGATCAGGTAGTCGATGTAGGAGTAGATCTCGCTCCCCACCCCCTTCGACGGAGGCACCTGGATGACGGGCGTGCCGTGCGCCTCGGCGAGGTTGAACGCGTTCGCGACGCCGGAGACGGCGAACAGCGCCTCGCCCCCGGCCGCCGCGTCCTGCGGGTTGGCGAAGACGGTCAGGTTCACCGGACGGTCGGCGGTGACGTTGGTCGTGAAATCGGACGGGATGACGAGGCCGACCGGATCGCCCTGCTGGCCTAGCCAGGCGGAGAACCCGCTCGGGGTGACCGACGCCGTCGGGACGACTTGCACCTTCACGATCGTCGTGTTGTTGAGCGCAGAGAGGAACTGCGCGGCGAGGGCGGAGTGGGAGTCCTCGTTGAGCACCTCGAGCGTGACGGGGCCCGACCCCGACGCCGAGAAGATGAGCCCGAACAGGGAGATCAGGATCAGCGGAAAGATGAGCGAGAAGAACAGCGCGGCCGGGTTGCGGTAGTACCCCCGGGCGACGATCCGCAGGTCGGCGCCGATCCGCCGGGGCCTCACGTGGGCACCTCCCCCTTCAGCGCGCCGTCGTCCATCGTCCCGACCATGCGGACGAAGACGTCCTCGAGCGTGTCCTGGGCGGTGGAGAACGTCGTCCACGGCAGGCCGCTCTCCTCGGCGGCCGTCAGCACGCGGACCGCGTCCCGGGGGTGCTCCAGGTCGACCTCGACCAGACCCGGGCTCGAGCGCGCGGCGACGCCGAGCGATCGGGAGAGGTACTCCGCGAGGGCGGGCGGCGCCTCGAACCGGAGGCGGGTGCCCCGCCCGTGCGCGGCGATGATCTCCGCCGCGGTGCCCGCGGCGATGATCTTCCCGTGGTGGATGATCGCGACCCGGTCGCTCAGCAGCTCCGCCTCCTCGAGGTAGTGGGTCGTGAGGAAAACGGTCCGGCCTTGCTGCTTCAGGGTGCGGATGACGTTCCAGATCGCCCGGCGCGCCGTCGGGTCAAGGCCCGTCGTCGGCTCGTCCAGGAAGTGGACCTCCGGCTCGTTCGTCAGGGAGAGGGCCAGGCCAAGCTTCTGCTTCTGGCCCCCCGAGAGCTGGTCGTAGCGCGCGTGCTGCTTGTCCTCGAGCTCGACCAGGCGAAGGAGCGCATCGGGATCGGCGCGACTGTCGAACAACGCCCGGTAGTACTCGATCCCCTCGCGCGGCGTGATCTTCTCGAAGAACCGGAAGTCCTGCGGGATGACCCCGATGCGGCGGTGAAGCTCCGCGCCGTCCGACCATGGGTCCAGGCCCAGCACCCGCACCTCTCCGCTCGTGCGCTTGCGCAGTCCTTCGAGGATCTCGACGGTCGTCGTCTTCCCCGCGCCGTTCGGTCCGAGGAACGCGAACACCGTGCCGGGCGGCACCGAGAAGTCGACGTGGTCGACCGCGGTGAGCCCGTCGTACTGCTTGACGAGGCCGCGGACCTCGATCGCGTCGGCCATCCGTCGTCGCGAACTCGGGGGATTATTGAAGCCTGCCGGGCGTCAGCCGGCCCGCGATCCGCCGTCGAGGGAGACGGCGACCGACGCGCCGGGGGCAAGGGGAGAGACCCGGCCGCCCACGCGGACGGTGAGATCCCCCGGGCCGGACCAGCCGACCGTCACCACCGGGGCTGCCCACCGGAGCGAGACCCGTCCCGGTCCGAGCCTCACGCCGTCGAGGGCGGCCGATCTCCAGCCCGCGGGGAAGCACGGTCGCACGTCCAGGCACCGTGCGCGCGCGTCCGGGCGCAGCCCCCACAGTCGTTCGAACAGGAGCGACACGAACGGCCCGACACTAAGACCGAGGAGGAAGCAGGAGTCGAACGCCTCGGCACGATCGCCCCGGTAGCACTCGTTCGCCTGGCCACTCTCGGCCGCGAATCGCGCGGCGATCCGACCGAGGAACTCGGCGCCGAGCTCGCCGTCCCCGGCGGCGAACGCCGCGTCCGCCGCCCACGCCGTGGCGACCGGCCAGACCTGCCCGTCGTGGTAGGCGTCGGGTCGGTACGTCGGGTCCTTGGTCGAAAGGGTCCGAACGCCCCACGGAGTGCTGAGGTCCTCTTCCGCGACGCGTCGGGCGAGCGCCCGGGCCCGTTCCGGGGAGACCAGGCCGGCGCTGACCGCCCGGAGCGCGTTGGGCCGGAGCTTCCGGACCGGTACGGCGGCCCGGAGGGAGTCGGCGAGGTACCGCTCCTCGGGCCAGTCGTACGCGGTACGGATCGTCTCGGCGAGCCGGGCGACGACCCCGGGCAGCCGGGCGCGAACGGTCGGGTCGTCGTCGATCGCGTGGAGTTCGAGGGCGGAGCGCAGCGCCGACCACCAGAGCACCTGCACGTCGATGGCGTGGTCCCGACGGTCGGTGGAGTCCCAGATCGTCGTGTCGGGGGAATCGATCCCGTAGCGGATCCGGGAGATCGCTCCGGTCGCCGCGCTGATCGCCTCGGCCTCGCCGCCGTTGCGGAGCAGTCCGGTCGCCAGGTCGGTCCGGGCGAGCCCCCACGCGACGACCGCCGCGAGCACCGGGCGCCACGGGAGCGTCGCGCCTGTGTCCCCGGTGTGCCGTACCCACTGCTCCACGATCCCGGGAAAGTAGAGAGTCGTGTCCGAGGTGCCGTAGAAGAAGATCGGTCCGGGCGAGATCTGCATGGGGAGCTCCCCCGGCTCGCCGCCGAGCAGGGGGATCGAGGAGCGGGACTGGAACCGGAAGACCGTCGCGAGGGATTGCGCCGCCCAGTCGAAGTCCCCCAGCCAGAGGACCGCCGGCAGCATCCAGGCGAGATCGCGGCACCAGATCGCCGAATACCACGGATACCCCGCGACCAGTCCGGTCATCGAGTCTCCCGGCGCACTGTACAGCCGGCGCAGCGAGGCCCGGGCCGCCTCGTACGCCCGCTCCAGCTCCGGCGCGTCGGGGAACCGCATCGTCGGCGTTCCGGCGAGCCACCGCGCCTCGGCGGCTTCGGCCGACGCGAGCCGCGGTTCGGGGTCGGCGAGCAGCGCGGCGATGTCGTCCGCCGACCGGGCGAGGTCGCGCTCGAGGCCTCCGGCGATCGCGAGGCGCAGATCGACCGGGAGGCCGGCCGTCAAACGCAGCTCGTAGTCGGCCCCGACCCGCTCGAGCGGCCCGCTGCGGTGTCCGCCGAGCCACGAGCCCCGGTCCAGGTACAGGTGCGACGGGCCGATCGAGGAGCGGACCGCGAGCCCGAATCCCCGCTGACGGACATCCAGGCCCGCGGACGACGTCTCGGCGCGGAACGACACTGGCCGGACCCCCTCGACCAGCGTCGGGAGGAGGTACGGGCGGAACGAGCTGTGGACGACCAGGGAGACGGGCGGCCCTTCCGAGAGCGCGAAGCGCAATCGCCGGATCGCGCCGGACGGACGGTCCGTCGGTGCGATCTCCTGATGGACCGCCAGGCGACCGATCCGGTGCTCGGTCCGCCATCGGTCTCCGACCTGCCGGCCGGAGACGAAACCGTCCGAGAGGCGGGACTGATGCTCCCCGTCCCAGAGGAAGATCCTCCATCGGCCGGTCAGACGGATCAGCTGGGCGTAGACCCCTCCCCACTCCTCGACCGCTCCCCGGCACTCCCTCGGCAGGGAGAGGTCGCCCGCGGGGTCGGTCAGGACGGCCGCGGAGAGGGAGCGCAGCAGCAGCGGCGGTGGCACGGGAGCGGACCTCCCTGGGTCGGGCCCGTTCGGCAAGCTGTTCACCCGCGTCGCACGGTGTCCCGGAACTCGATCCACACGAGCGGCGGGATCGCGGGGCACTCGAGCTCGAGTCGGAGGTCGACCGACGCTCCTACCGGCGCCAGGCCCACGGCGGCCGCGACCTCGATCGGCTCCCCGGTGTGGAGCTCGATCGGGTCTCCGGGGGACAACGACGCCGCGGTCCGCCACGAGGCCGAGCCACCGGGGCAGAGCTGGACGGCCGCCGGGTCGACCGGGACCCCGTTCCAGAGAAGCCGCACGGCCGAGAACGCTCCCGAGCGGAGCGGCGGGTTTCCCAGGGTGAACCGGATCCCCTGGCCGTCGCCCCGTAGCGACCCGACCCGGTAGACCGACTCCTCGACCGTCTCGGCGATCCACAGGAGGGCTTCGACCGAGTGCGGGCCGTACTCGATGCCGAGCTGCAGGCCTTGGCGGGCAACGGAGAGCATCCGGCCGATGGACGCACTCCGCACGGCGGGAGGAATCCGGGTACGGTCTTAATCAATCCGTTCCGCGGCCCCCCACGGGCCACGGGCGTCCGTCGAGTTCGATCTCCGCTCCCGTCAGCGTCACGGTCCGGGAGAACGCCGACCCCCGGCCGCGCCGGGCGTCCGGCGCGTCGCCGACGACGAGGCTCACGGCGCCGGTCGCGAGGTCCCCGACCTCCGGTGCGCGGCGGATCGCCGGATTCAGGCCGAGGTAGATCGCACCGAGGAGGTCCCGACCGCGGCCCCCCGCTCCGTAGGCGCTCGCGAACGCCTCGCCGCCCCGGTCGAACGAGAACTCGCGCATCCGCCCCCCCACGAACCTAAACACGCCGCCGAGCTGCACCGGGCAGTCGGAGAATCGGTCGTACAGCGGCCGGTTCGACTCCCACCGCCCTACGGCCGTGCCGGGGCGAGGAAGCAGGGCGATCCGGCCGGTCGGGACCTCGGTGGCGAAGGCCGGGGGCCGGCGGGCCGAGGTTCCGTCCTCGATCCGAAGGTGTCCGGGCACGACCTCCACCGCGAGGTCGGTCCCGTTCGCGTGGCGAACGCGAAGACGTCGCGCGCGGGCCAGCGGGCGGCTCCGGGAGCGGCCCAGGGCCGCGAGCCGTGTCGGCGCGACCGACCCCGCCCGGAGGAGCTCTTCCGCCCACGACCCGAGGTCGGCCCCGAACCGCTCCGCCGCCGCGGGCGTCGCGTCGGCGATTGCGAGTCGAGCGAACCGGGTACGGGCGCGGCGCGCCGACTCCCGCCATGCCGCGTCGTGCCGCGCGACCAGCGCGCGAACCTCCTCGGGTCCCACCCCGCGGAGGCGGGCGAGCGCCTCGGGTCCGCCGAGGTAGACGTGGACGTCGCCGATGGCGGCGAGCGCCGCCGGGGAGACCGGCATCGCGGAGCGAGGGAGGTCGGCGACCGTTCGGAAGAACGCCTCCTCGTCCTCGACGACCAGCAGCGCCTCGGCCCCGATCCGGCGGACCTCGGCGACCAACGTCCGGGCCCAGGGGAGTGCGTGGCTCCACGACTCGATCGTGGCGGTCTCCCCCGCCCGCAGCCCCAGGTAGGAGGCGAGCACCGTGCGGGCGAACGTCGCTTCCGCCCGCGCGCGCACCGGCCCCCTACTCCCTATGCCGGTGTGGGTGGCGGTGGCCCGTTCGGCCGCCGGCGACCGAGGGCGTCGTGACGAACCACCCTCCGCCCAGGATCCCCTTCACGCCGCGCAGGTCCTCGGCGGCCGCCGCGACCTCCCGTCGCTTGCCGAGCAGGACGACGACCTCCGCGCAGGCGTCGCCCTCGAGGTGGATGTGGGTCGTGGAGCGGACGTGCTCTCCCCATCGATGTTCCGCGGCGGTCAGGCGGCTCAGGACGTTCGGAGCCTCGTGACGGTACAGGAGCGCGACGACCCCGAGCGCATCGGCCTCGGGATCGGCGAGGGTGCGGCCGGAGAGCTCGGAGCGGATGAGCGCCCGGATCGCGTCCGATCGGCTCGGGCTGTTGCGCTCCTCGACCCACCGGTCGAGGAGGGCGAGCAGGGCCGGCTCGAGGGAGACCCCGAGGCGAACGACCTTGACCGTCACGGGTGCGGGAGCCTATCCCCCGGAGTCCGACGCCGGCGTCGGGGGCGGTGACGGTCCGAAGCCGATCTCCTCGTAGCGCTTGTACCGATAGATCACCATCGCGACGAGCCAGCAGCCGATGAAGAGGCCGACGATCCCGAACCCGAGGGTCTCGAAGTCGAGCCCGTCGATCCACGCCCAGACCGGGCCCCTCCAGCCCAGCTCCCCCGAAAGGACCTGGAGGAGCTCCACTCCGCCGATCGCGAAGGCGACGAGGACCGAGATGATCGTGAGGGTCAGGTTGTAGTAGATCTTCCGGATCGGGCGGAGGAAGGCCCACCCGTACGCATACCGCATCGAGAATCCGTCGCTGGTGTCCGAGAGCACCATCCCGCAGGTGAACAGCAGCGGAAGGATCAGGACCGCCCACAGCGGGAACGCGCCGGTGACCGCGAGGCCGGTGGCGAGCGCGATCAGGACCACCTCGGTCGCAGTGTCGAAGCCGAGCCCGAAGAGGACGCCGATCGGGTAGATCTGCCACGGCTCGTTGATAACCCGGAAGAGGCGCCCGAAGTACCGGTAGAGAAAGCCGCGCTTCTCCATCTGCTCGTCGAGCCCCTTCTGGTCGAGCTCCCCGTTCCGCAGTTGGCGGAAGATCCGGTACACCTCGAGCACGATGATCGCGTTGACGAGACCGATCACGAACAGGAATACGCCCGAGATCAGCGTCCCGAGCACGGCGCCGACGTTCGCGAAGTTGGCGTACTGGGCCCGGATGAAGTCGAACGCCACGACGAGGGCGACGATCATCGCGCAGACGATCGTCGAGTGGCCGAGGGAGAACCACGTGCCGACCGTCAGCGGCCGCTTCCCGTCGTTCAGCAGCTTGCGGGTGGTGTTGTCGATCGCCGCGATGTGGTCGGCGTCGAACCCGTGCCGCAGCCCAAGCACGTAGGCCGTAATCGCCAGTCCCGTGAAGATGAGCCCGCCGGGGACGACCTCGCCGGGGATCTGATGCGGCAGGTAGCGGAACGCGGCCGCGAACGAGAGGGCGGTTACGCCGAGGATCGCGGCGTAGAGGGCCCCCATCGATAGCTTCTCGCGGGGGGTCAGCCGCAGATCGGCCGATCCGGGGCCGGCCGGGCCCCCCGCGGAGCCCGCCGAGGTCATAGGCCCGGGCCACGCCGGGGGCCCATATAGCGTTGTGTCGTTTTTTCAAAACGTAACAACCCTCGGACTCCGCCGAGGGCCGGTCGGACCGCTCACGAGAGGGCTTTCGAGAGCACCGCGGTCGCAGCGGCCATGTCGCTCCGGTCCAGGAGGAAGATCGTGTCGGTGTAGCAGCTGAGCGCCTCGACAATGTTGATCTGCTGGCTCCAGAGGACGCCGGTGAGGAGCCGGAGCAGCCCGGGCGTCTCCTCGATGCTCTCGGGGCCAGTTACGGCGACCTCGATCAGGTTCTTCCGGACCCCGACGAGCTGACCTTCCCGAAGGCGGCGGACGACCCGGGGCACGGAGTCCTCGTCGACCAGGATGACGGTCCCCCGGGAGACCTGGATCACGCGGCAGAGCAGGTTCTCGTCGAGCAGCTCTTCGACGACGTCCCCGAGCCGTTGGAGGACGTCCGCTCCCTGGCTGACGGTGATCGCCGCGACCTTCGTTCGGGTCTCGATGCGGCTCTTGCGCAGCACGCGCCGGATGCTCGCCTCCCCGAACGACTGCCCCCGGCCCCGCGGGTAGCGTCGGCACGCGGCGATCACCGCCTCGGGCTGGCGCACCTCGAGGTCCTCCGAGATGCGGCGCGCGACCGCCGAGTGGTTGGCGATCCCGGCGCGGATCGCGTCGGCGAGGACCGGATGCCCGTCGAGATACTCCCGCACCCGCCGCGCGATCGGTTCCGGCTCCTCCGGCATCGATGTCCTGTTTTGGACAAAACTGCCCAATCATGTCGAAGGACGGTCACATCCTATAAATCAATACGGGGCCGTGCCCTGTTCGTCCCCGAACCCCCGATCTTGCGCGAGAAGGTAGTGCTGGCGTACTCGGGGGGTCTCGATACCTCCGTCGCGATCCCGTGGCTGCGGGAGAAGAAGAACCTCGATGTCGTCGCGGTGACGGTCGACGTCGGCCAGCCGGTCGACCTTGAGAAGGTCCGCCGCAAGGCCGAGGCGTCCGGAGCCGCCGGGGCGTACGTCGCCGACGCCCGCCGAGAGTTCGCGGAGGAGTTCCTCCTGCCGGCGCTCAAGGCGAACGCCCTGTACGAGGGGGTCTACCCGCTCAGCACTTCGCTCGCCCGCCCGCTGATCGCGCGCCACATGGTCGCGGTCGCCCGCCGGGAGGGAGCCACCGCGGTCGCGCACGGCTGCACGGGCAAGGGGAACGACCAGGTGCGCTTCGACCTCTCCACGACGAGCCTCGCGCCCGAGCTGCGGGTGATCGCCCCGGCCCGGGAGTGGAGGATGACGCGGGAGGAGGAGGTCGCCTACGCCCGCGCGCACGGCATCGCCGTCGAAGCGACCAAGGCGTCGCCCTACAGCACCGACGAGAACCTCTGGGGCCGCTCCGTCGAATGCGGGATCCTCGAGGACCCCGCCGTCGAGCCGCCCGAGGAGGTCTACGGCTGGACGACCTCCCCGCTCCGCGCTCCCGAAACCCCGACGTACGTCACCGTGAGCTTCGACCGCGGGGTGCCCGTCTCGCTGAACGGCACGGCCCTCCCGTTCCACGAGCTCATCGTCCGTCTGAACGGCATCGCCGGGGCGAACGGCGTCGGTCGGATCGACCACCTCGAGTCGCGCGTTGTCGGCATCAAGTCGCGGGAGGTCTACGAGTGCCCGGCCGCGCTCGTCCTGATCCGGGCCCACCAGGCGATCGAGGCGATGGTCCTGCCCCGCGACCTCCTCGAGGTGAAGCACGGCATCGAGCTGCGCTACGCCCAGCTCGTCTACGACGGGCTCTGGTTCGGGCCGCTCCGCGCGGCGTTCGACGCGTTCGTCGAGTCGACCCAGGAGCGGGTGACCGGCGAGGTCTCGATGAAGCTGTACAAGGGGTCGGCCCAGGTCTCGGGACGCCGGTCCCCGTACTCGCTCTACCAGCATACGCTCGCCACGTACTCGGCGGGCGACCAGTTCAAGCAGGAGATGGCGGAGGGATTCATCTACGTCTGGGGGCTCCCGGTCCGCACCTGGGCCGCGACGAAACCCCCAGCCGATCCCGCCGTCGTGCGGGCGGCCCGCCCTCCCCGGTGACCATGACCCCTCCCCCTTCAACGTCGAGCGGACACGCCACGCCGTCGTACGTCCGCACCTCCCAGGGGCCGTTCCTGAGCTCCCTCGCCGTCGACCGCGCCCTGCTGCCGTACGACCTCGCGGGCAGCGTCGCGCACGCCGAGATGCTCGGGCGGACCGGGATGCTCACGGCGGAGGAGGCCCGGGTCCTCGTCGGCGGCCTGCGGTCGATCGGCCGCGAGGTCGACGCGGGCTCGTTCCCGTGGAGGTCCGAGCTCGAGGACGTCCACACGAACGTGGAGATGCGCCTTACCGAGCTCGTCGGCACCGTCGGCGGGAAGCTGCACACGGCCCGCAGCCGCAACGACCAGGTCGCGCTCGACGAGCGGTTGTATCTCCGAAGCGCGGTCCGCACCCTCGGTGACCTCCTCGTCCAGCTGCTCGAGGTCCTGCTCGCCCGCGCGCTCGACGAGGCGGCGACCCCGGCCCCGGGGTACACGCACCTGCAGCGGGCCCAGCCGGTCACGGTCGGGCACACCTTACTCGCTCACTTCTGGAAGTTCGACCGGGACCTCGACCGTCTCCTCGCCACCGCGGTCCGGGCGAACGTCTCGCCGCTCGGCGCGGGGGCGCTCGCCGGCTCGACGCTCCCGATCGACCCAGAGTACGTCGCGCGCCGTCTCGGCTTCGACCGCGCCTTCGAGAACTCGCTCGACGCCGTCAGCGACCGCGACCCGTTCGCGGAGTTGCTGTTCGACCTCGCCCTCCTCGCCGTGCACGCGAGCGGGATGGGGGAGGAGATCGTCCTCCACGCGACGAAGGAGTTCGGGTTCCTCGCACGGACGCCGGCGCTCGGCTCCGGCAGCAGCCAGATGCCCCAGAAGCGGAATCCGGACGTGGCGGAGCTGATCCGCGGCCGGACCGGCCGGGCGGTTGGAGACCTCGTCGCGCTCCTCACGGCCCTCAAGGGCCTTCCGCTCTCCTACGACCGCGACCTCCAGGAGGACAAGGCGATCGTCTTCGACGCTGTCGTGACGGTCGGAGGGTCGCTCTCGGCGCTCACGACGGTCGTCCGCGAGATGGCGTTCGACCGCGCGCGCCTGCGCGCCGCCGCCGCCGACCCCGAGCTCCTCGCAACCGACGTCGCCGAGTGGCTGGTCGCCCGCGGCGTCCCGTTCCGCGAGGCCCACGAAGAGGTCGCGCGCCAGGCCTCGGCCGGCTCCGGCACGTTCGATCCGGCCGCCCTGCGCGCCCGCTTCCCGTCGATCGGCGGCGACGTCGCGACCGCCCTCGACCCGACGACCGCGGTCGACCGGCGCTCCTCCCCCGGCGGACCCGGGGCGGCCGCGTTCGGTCGTCAGGTCGCTCTCGCCCGCGAGCGGATCCGCTCCCGGGCCGAATCCCTCTCCTCGCTCGGCCGCCTGGTCGAGCAGATCGAGGAGCTCGTCAAGGAGGAACATCGATGACCGAATGCCCCGAATGCGCTGCGAGCGTCGAGAGCCACGACAAGATCCTGGGGGAGGTCTTCCCCTGCCCGGACTGCGGGACGGAGCTCGAAGTACAAGCGACCGACCCGTTCGCGGTCCAGCCGGCCCCGAAGGAAGCCGAGGACTGGGGTGAGTAACGGCTTCCGGCTCGGCGTCTTCTACACGATCATCCGCCCCGAAGAGAAGGCGATCCTTGCCGCGGCGGAGTCCCGCGGGGTCGACGTCGAGCGTTGGGACGACGGGGAGGTGACGTTCGGGCTTGACCGCCCGGAGCAGCTCCCCGACGTGGTCGTGAACCGCTCGGTGAGCCACACGCGCTCCGTCTACGCGACCCGGTGCTTCGCCCACTACGGCGTGCCGACGGTGAACGACCCGGAGGTCGTCGAGCTCGCGGGCGACAAGATCCGCACCTCGCTCCGGCTCGCGGAGCGCGGCGTCCCGACGCCCCGCACCGTCATCGCCCTCTCCGCCGAGGCGGCGATGAAGGCGATCGACCAGATCGGCTACCCGGCGGTGCTGAAGCCGGCGGTCGGCTCCTGGGGGCGCCTGATGGCGAAGGTCGACTCGCGCGAGGCGGCCGAGCAGATCCTCGAGCACAAGGAGGCGCTCGCCTCCCCCGTGCACTCCGTCTTCTACGTCCAGGAGTTCGTGCCGAAGCCGGACCGGGACCTTCGGGCGTTCGTCGTCGGGGAGACCGTCGTCGCCGCGATGTTCCGCCACTCGAAGGACTGGCGCACGAACGCGGCCCGCGGGGCGACCTCCGAGAACGCCCCGCTGACGCCCGAGCTGACGTCGCTCGCCCTTGCGGCCGCGCACGCGGTCGGCGGCGGGGTGCTGGCGGTCGACCTGATGGAGTCGCCGTCCGGCCTGGTCGTCCACGAGGTCAACCCGACCCCCGAGTTTCGGGCGCTCGCGGCCGCCACCGGCGCCGACATCGCCGGGGCGATCGTCGACCACGCGGTCCGGATCGGCCGGAGATGAAGGTCGCGATCGTCGGCGGTTCGGGCTACGTCGGCGGGGAGCTCCTCCGCCTCCTGCTCGGCCACCCGGAGGCCGAGATCGCCCAGGTGATCTCGGAGTCGATGGCCGGCAAGGCGGTCGCCCGGGCCCACCCGAACCTGCGCAAGCGGACCGACCTGCGCTTCGAACCCCGCTCCGCCCTCGCGCCGGCCGACGTCACATTCGTCGCGTCCCCGCACGGGGAGTCGATGGGAGGGATGGGCGAGCTCCTGGCCGGGGGCGGAACGGTGATCGACCTCTCCGCCGACTTCCGTCTCAAAGACGCCCGCGCGTACCCGGAGTACTACGGGCGGGAGCACCCGGAGCCCGCCCTGCTCGCGACGAGCGTCCTCGGGCTGCCGGAACTCCATCGGGAGGAGATCCGCACCGCCCGCCTCATCGCCGTCCCCGGATGCATCGCCACCGCGTCGATCCTCGCCCTGCGACCGATCGCGGCGCTCGACGGGGTCGACCGGCAGCACGTCGTGGTCGACGCGAAGAGCGGTTCGTCGGCGAGCGGCCGGGACGCGGGTCCGGCGGGCCAGCATGCGGAGCGCTCGGGCGTGATGAGGGCCTACGCGCCGGCCGGGCACCGGCACACGGCGGAGATTGAGCAGGAGACTGGGGCGCGGGTCGCGCTCTCCTGCCACTCGGTCGAGGCGGTGCGCGGTGTCCTCGCCACGGTCCACGTGCCGACGACCCGCCCGTTCGACGACCGGGAGCTCTGGACGACGTTCCGCGCCAGCTACGGCGCCGAACCGTTCGTCCGCATCGTCCACGACTCGGACGGGATCTTCCGGGAGCCCGAGCCGAAGATACTCTCGGGAACGAACTACTGTGACCTCGGGTTCGCCGTCGACCGGCACGCCGACCGGATCGTGCTTCTGGCCGCGATCGACAACCTCGGGAAGGGGGCGGCGGGCAACGCGGTGCAGTGCTTCAACCTCCGCGCCGGCCTCCCCGAGACGACCGGCCTCGAGTTCGCCGGGCTGCATCCGATCTAGCGCAGGCCGCGATGACGATCGTCGTGAAGATCGGAGGCGCCTCCGGCAACCGAACGGGCTCCGTCCTCGACGAGCTCGCGAAGCACCCGGAGTACGTCCTCGTCCACGGGGGGTCGGCGGAGGTCGACCGACTGGGCGCGGGGCTCGGTCGCCCGGCCGAGTACTACACGTCGCCGAGCGGGGTCGTCTCCCGCCGGACCGACCCGGCGCACCTCGAGGTGCTCGTCTACGCGCTCGCCGGGAAGGTCCAGACCGAGCTGGTCGCCGGCCTCGGGGCCCGGGGGGTGCGCGCGGTCGGTCTCTCGGGGGTCGACGGGCGGCTGCTCCTCGCCCGACGACGGACCGGCGCCCGCGCCGTCGTCGACGGCCGGACGATCCATCTCACGGACGACCTCTCGGGAACGATCGAGCGGGTCGACGTCGCGCTGCTCGCGACGCTTCGCTCCGCCGGGATCCTGCCGGTCGTCGGGCCGCCCGCCGTGACGGAGGACGGTCAGGTCGTGAACGTCGACGCGGACCGCGCGGCGTCGTCCATCGCCGCTGCGCTCGGCGCCGAGGCGCTCGTGCTCCTCACCAACGTGCCGGGACTGCTCGAGCGGAAGGAGGACCCGACCTCCCGCATCGCCCGGATCCCCCGGGACGACGTCGAGCGGTTCCTCCCGCTCGCTGCGGGGCGGATGCGCAAGAAGCTCGTCGCGGCGCGGGACGCGGCCGCCGCCGGCGTCGGCCGCGTCGTCATCGCCCCCTCGGATCTCGCCGACCCGATCGCCCACGCCCTCGCCGGAGGGGGGACGGTGATCGCGTGAGCGGACCAGGGCAGGAGAGGGAGTTCGCCGAAGGGAAGCGCCGCCGCCTCGCGATCGTGCGGGGCCGCGGGGCGCACCTGGTCGACGCCGCGGGCCGGACGTACGTCGATCTCGGAGCGACCCACGGCGCCGGCAACCTCGGGAGCTCGGACCCGGAGGTGGTCCGGGCGATCCAGGCGCAGGCCGCGGAGCTGATCTACCTTGGTACCGGCTGCGCGAACCCGGTCCGCACGGCGTTCCTCGAGAAGCTCACGGGGCTGCTGCCGTCGTCGCTCGGGCGCGTGTTCCTCTCGAATTCGGGCACGGAGGCCGTCGAGGCAGCGATCAAGATCGCGCGCTCGTCGACGGGGCGCCCGAAGGTCGTCGCCGCGATGCGCGGCTTCCACGGACGGACCTACGGTTCCCTCAGCGCGACCTGGCGCAAGGAGCTGCGCGCGCCGTTCGAGCCGCTCGTCCCCGAGTTCGTCCACGTCCCGTTCAACGATGCGGCGGCGCTCGCGGCCGCGGTCGACGAACGAACGGCGCTCGTCCTTCTCGAACCGGTCCAGGGGGAGGGCGGGGTGCACGTCGGGACCCCTGACTTCCTTCGGTCCGCCCGCGAGGCCGCCGATCGCGCCGGCGCCCTGCTCGCCTGGGACGAGGTGCAGACCGGGATCGGTCGCACGGGGCGGCTGTTCGCGTTCGAGCACGCCGGCGTCGTGCCGGATATCCTCGTGCTGGCGAAGTCGCTGGCCGGCGGGGTGCCCATTGGAGCGACCGTGACGACCGCCGGGGTCGAAGCCCGCTTCCAGGGATCGCACCATTCGACGTTCGGCGGGAACCCGCTCGCCTGCGCCGCGGGGACCGCCGCCCTCGAGCGGACGGTCCGAGACCGGCTCCCCGAGCGGGCGGCCCGCCTCGGCGGGCGTGGGCTCGATCGGCTGGCCTCGCTTCCGCCCGAGCGGGTCCGCGAGGTCCGGGGTCTAGGCCTGATGATCGGCATCGAGCTCCGCGACCGGGTCGCGCCCGTCCTGGAGGCGCTCGAACACAAAGGGTTCCTCGCCCTGCCGGCCGGCGCGACGGTCCTCCGCCTGCTTCCGCCGCTCGTTATCGAGGAGGACGACTGGGCCGCGGGCCTCGAGGCGATCGCCGAGGTGATCGGCCGTGGATGACGGCCGTCTGCTGGAGCGTCTCGTCGCGCGGTACAGCCCGTCCGGGGCGGAGGCCGGGGCGGTCCGCGAGTACGTGCGGGCGGCCCGCCGCCTCGGCTATCGGACCCGGATCGACGGCGCGGGGAACGGGATCGCGGTCCGCGGCGCGGGGCGACCCGAGCTGCTGTTCCTCGGGCACATCGACACGGTGGAGGGCGAACGGCCGGTCCGGCGCGTGCGCGGCCGCATCCACGGCCGCGGCGTGGTCGATGCGAAGGGGGCCCTCGTCTCCGCGCTCCTCGCCGGGCGGCGCTTCGCCGGCCCCGGGACCCTGCGCATCGTGGCGGCGGTCGGGGAGGAGACCGACAGCCGGGGTGCCCGACACCTCCTGCGAGGGGCCCGGGCGGACGCGGTGATCGCCGGGGAGCCGAGCGGATGGGACGGCGTGACGATCGGTTACAAGGGGGTATACCGGTGCACGGCGACATTCCGCGGACGGCGGAGCCACTACTCCGGCCCTGCTCCCACGGCCGCGGACCTCGCGGTCGATTGGGTCGGCGCGGTGCGGGCCTGGGCGGCCGAGCATCGGGGGCCTTCGATGTTCCGCTCCCCGACGGTGAAGGTGATCGGTTGGTCGACCGGGCCGGCCGGAGACGCCGAGGAGGCGTCCGTGACGCTCGACCTCCGGCTACCGCCGGGAATGTCGGTCCGCTCGGTGCGGGAGGCCCTTCCGCGCGAGCCCGGCCGCCCCCTCCTGCGCGCGATCGCGCAGTGCGACCCGGTCGAGGTCCCTCCCACGAGCCCGGTGGCGAGCGCCCTCGTGAACGCGATCCGCGCCGAGGGGGCCCGTCCCACGCTCTGGCGGAAAGGGGGGACCTCCGACCTCAACCTGGTCGCGCCCGCGTGGTCGGTGCCGGGGGCGGCGTACGGCCCGGGCGACTCGCGCCTGGACCACACGGCGCGCGAGTCCCTCTCCCTGGCCGACCTCGCGCGCTCGGTGTCGGTGCTCGAGCGCGCGTTCGCCGAACTGCTCGGCGCGGGGGACCGACCGCCTACCCTTCGACAATCGGGCGGCGGTGCTTGATGAACTCGCCCGAACGAAGCTCGCGCGCCGCGTCGGCGAGCTCGGAGCGGGTGTTCATGACGATCGGGCCGTACCAGGCGACCGGTTCGTGCAGCGGCCGTCCCGAGACGAGCAGGAACCGCCAGCCGTCCGGACCGGCGCTCGCCTCGACCCCGCCGCCCTCGCCGAACAGCACCGTCTCGCCGGACGCGACCGACCGGGAGTCCGTGCCCGCGAACGCCCCGTGGCCTTCGATGCCGTGGGCGAAGACGGTGTGCCCGGCGTGGGGGGACCAGGAGAACCGCTCCCCCGCGGCCAGTCGGACGTCGAAGTAGCTCGGGTCGACCGGGATCCCACGGACCGGCCCTTCGAGCCGGCCGAACGACCCCGCGACGACCTTGACGGCGCCGCCGGCGTCGGTCGGCACCTCGGGAATGTCGGTCGCGCCGAGGCCCCGGTAGGCGGGAACGGACATCTTCTCGCGCGCCGGGAGGTTCACCCACAACTGGAAGCCCGCGAGGTTCGGGTTGTCGCTGCGCTTCGGCATCTCCTGGTGGACGATGCCGCTGCCCGAGTTCATCCACTGGACGTCCCCCGGGCCGATCACGCCGGCGTTGCCGAGCGTGTCGCCGTGCTCGACGCGGCCGTCGAGCACATACGTCACGGTCTCGATCCCGCGGTGCGGGTGCCACGGAAAGCCGGCCATGTACTCCTCGGGGTTGGCGGAGCCGAACCGGTCGAGGAGCAGGAACGGATCGAACAGCGGGACCTCGTTGTTCGAGAACGATCGGCGCAGGTGGACCCCGGCGCCCTCGAGAGTGGGGACCCCCGGGAATCGTCGGACGATGGAACGGAGTGGGTCGGACATGGAGTTACCTCGCGTAACTCAATAACCAAGGGTTACTTAAGGAGTCGGGGACCGCGGGGTGAGTTGGTGGCCCGGGCGTCGACGTCGGCTCCAAGGAATCCCTGCCGTCCGACCGCGCTCGGCGGCGAGTAAATTCACTCAGTGAACACTGCCGTGTAGCAAGTTCACTGACACAACGCTTAAGGCGGGCTCGGTGTGCTGGCCTCAGACGCAGCCATGGACGACTTCCTCGTTTTCCTCGGGTTGACCGCCCTCATGGGACTCTCGATCTTCCTCTCCCTGCCGATCGTCTACAGCAAGCGGGCGCAGGGGCGTTGGTCCGTCGGTCTGAACGCGGCCGCGATCGGGATCCTGATCTTCCTGCTCGGAGACATCTTCTCTGACGTCGCCCCAATCCTCTACCCGAGCGGCTACGTCGCCGACCTCGGCTACTCCGTCGCGTTCGCCGTAGCGTTCACCGCGGCGTTCCTCGCGCTGCTCGCGGTCGACAACCTGCCGCGGTCTCCCGGGGCCCCGGTCGAGAGCTCACCCCGAACGACGGCGCTCATCGTCGCCCTCGGGATCGGTCTCCAGAACCTGACGGAGGGTCTCGTCTTCGGGGTCAGCTGGACCACCGGCGCCATCGGGGTGCTCGCCGTCGTCTTCGTCGGCTTCTTCCTGCAGAACGTCACCGAGGGATTCCCGATCGCCGCGCCGTTCCTGGGGACCTCCGCGGGTCGACGCCTCCCGGTGATGGCCGGCCTGTTCCTCGTCGGCGGACTGCCGACCATCGTGGGGGGGATCATCGGCTACCACTGGAGCAACGATCTGTTCCTCGTGGTCTTCGACGCCCTCGCCATCGGCGCGATCGTCTACGTGATCCTGCCGATGCTCCGGCTTGCCTTCCGGCCGCTCGAGTCTCGGGAGGCTTCGATGGCTCGGAACCGGCTCGTGTACCTCGGGGTCCTCGCCGGCTTCGTCCTCGGCTTCGCGGTCAACGCACTGTGAGGCCCCCGAGGTCCGGCCCTCGTCGGCCGCCGCCCGGGGCCGCTATGTACGCGCTCGGGTCGTAAGGATCGATGCCGCGAACGGCCCCCACGCCGGTCGTCTCGGTCCAGGTGATGCAGGCCCTCGTCGCCCGCGAGCTCGTCGAAGGGTTCGGGCTCTCCGAGCGACGCGCGGCGAAGCTCCTGGGACTCGTCCCATCGTCGGTCTCGCAGTACCTCTCGGGGAAGCGCCTCGGGCCCACGCTCTCGGTCTACCTCGCGGACGAAGCGGCCCGCCAGATCGCCCACGAGGCGGCCCAAAAGCTGGTCGACGGCGGGTCCCACGCGATCCTGGAAGCTGCGGTCGCCTTCGAGGAGCGGTTCGGCCACGCTCCCGCGGGGTCCGAGCGCAGCCGCTCTTCCGCGCTCTCTCCAGCGCTCGTCCGAAAAGTGCCGGGGTGGCTCCGAAACCGGATCGCGGGAGAGCAGAACGCGGTCGCGGAGTGCATGCGGCTCGCCCAGCGCTCCAAGGACGAGCTGACGCGCGCCCTGTTCCGCCAGATCGCGTCCGACAGCCTGCGGCACGCCGAGATCGTCGCCTCCTTGGCCGCGAACCTCGACCGGGGGATCGCGGCAACCCCCCCGACCGGGATCACCCGCAGCGACGTCGAGCATCTGATCCAACGCGAGCGGGATGCGGAGGCGACGAGCGAGGTCGATCTCGGTCCGGAGCTCGGGGGGATCATGCGGGTCCTCTGGGACAGCATGGAGGCGGACGAACGAAAGCACGAGATCCTGCTCGGCAAGCTCCTCGAATCGGCGGACACCCCGTCGGTCGGGCGGGCGAACGGCCGACCCCGCCGGGCGCGACCCGCCCGCCGATGAGCCCCGCCGCCCGCCGCGCCTCCCGTCGTCCCGACCGCGGGGACGAGCCGGCCGAGTGGGTCGTCCTCCTGAAGGGCGGCAACACGGGAGGGAACGTGTTCCGACCCAGCCTGTTGCCGAAGGCGCTGCCGCGCCTCGGCCTCGTCAGCCTCGGGGCGGCGGGGACGTTCGTAGCGGCGTCCCGGGAGAGCCCCTCCGCGATCCGCACAGCGATCGCCCACGCACTGCCGTTCCGGTCCGCTATCATGGTGGTCCCGGCCACGGAGATCCGGCGGATGCTCCGCCTCGACCCCGCGGCCGGGCTGGACGACGCGGACGGGACCCGGAAGTTCCTCACGGTCGCCGAGCGCCCGCTCCCGGCAGGCCGGCCGCTGCCGATCGCGGCCCCGGAACGGGGCCGCTGGGCGGTGCGGATCGTCGCGACCGACGGCCCGTTCGCTGCCGGGGTCTGCCGTCGGATCGGGCCGCAGGTGATCTACCCCAACACGATCGTCGAGCGGGAGTTCGGAGTGCCGGCGACGACCCGCTGGTGGGAGACGTTCGAAGCGCTCTGCCGCCGGTTCAGGGCGTCCGATCCGTGAACATCCCCGCACCCTCGCCGGTCGGGAAGTTCCCGTCGCACGGGGGAGGGGACGGCGCGCCGGCCGGCGAGGCAGGCCGAGGGGGGAGCGTGGCGACCACGGACGGCCGTTCGCAGGTGTCCGGGGCGAACTCGGCGGCCCGGGGAACGACGGATGGATAACGGCGTCCGGTCAAGATTATGTATCGAGACACCCCTTGCGCCGGCATGGCGCCCTCTCCAGCGATTCGCCTTGCCGCAGTGTTTTTGGTCCTGGTCACGGTGGGGTCATCCCTCGCCGTTTTCGCCGTCGCCCCCGCCGCGGCCTATCGGGCGCCCGCGCCCGCGTTCGTCGTTTCCACCTCGCACGGCGTGAACCTCGTCGCCGGCCCCGCCGCCCATCCGAATCCGGCCGTCTCCTATCCGATCTTCTTCTACGAAACGGGACTCCCGTCGGGCATCAACTGGCAGATCACGGTGGGCCACGCTACGTCGAACTACGTGACGGACGGGAACACCGACTCCCTCGCCTTCTCCGACCCGAACGGCGTCTACGCGTACTCCATCCAGGACATCTCGGGATGGCACCAGTCGAACCTCTCCTACCACGGCAACGTGGTCGTCAACGGGGCGTCCGTGACGGAACCGACGTTGTCGTACTCGCAGGTCACCTACGCGGTGCAGTTCAGCGAGATGAGCCTCCCCTCGGGAAAGACGTTCCAGGTGACCCTGGGCGGCAACCCCTCATCGCTCGTGACGGACGGGAGCACCGACACGTTGGCGTTCAACGTCCCGAACGGCACGTACAGCTACGCGATCCTCGACATCTCGGGCTGGCATCAGGGGACCCTCCCGTACACCGGTCATGTGACCGTCACCGGATCGGGGGTGACCGAGGCGACCCTCATCTACGTCCAGGTCACCTACTCGGTCACGTTCCAGGAGAGCGGGATCGGCTCGGGGCAGACCTGGCAGGTGACGGTCAACAGCGTCGTGAAGTCCCTGACGACGAACGGCGCGACCGACGCCCTCTCGTGGTCCGGTCTCCCCAACGGCACGTACGCCTACTCGATCCAGGACATCGCCGGCTGGCACGAGGGCACGCTCCCGTACCACGGCTCCGTGGTCGTGGCGGGGTCGTCCGTGACGGAGTCGACGCTCGTCTACTTCCCCGTCACTTATTCGGTCGTGTTCACGGAGGTCGGCCTCCCCGCGGGCGAGACGTTCCAGGTGTCGGTCGGGCGGACGGGCGAGTCCCTCCTCACCGATGGGCACGCGGACAGCCTCTACTTCACCGCCGCGAACGGCACCTACTCCTACACGGTCACGGGCATCTCGGGCTGGCACCAGTCGAACATCACCTACACGGGAAGTTTGGTGATCACCGGCGCCCCGCTCACCGAGCCCACGCTCGAATTCCTGCAGGTGAACTACTCGGTGACGTTCACCGAGAGCGGCCTCCCCGCCGCGACCGTCTGGGCGGTCACCCTGAACGGCCAGACCCTTAGCTCGAACGGGACGATGATCGCGTTCAGCGAACCGAACGGGACGTACGGCGACCACATCGACTACGTCGCCGGCTACCAGACCACGCCGTCCTCGTCCTCGGTCGTGGTGGCGGGCGCGGACCGCGCGATCTCGGTGCCGTTCACGCAGGTGACGTACACCCTCTCGTTCTCCGAGTCGACCCTGCCGTCGGGCACGCACTGGAGCGTCACCGTCGGCGTCACGACCCACACGTCGACCGGCACGTCGATCGCGTTCACCCTCCCCAACGGGACGTACAGCTACTCGATCGGGTTTGTCTCGGGCTACGTCCCGACCGTCCCGAGCGGATCCGCCTCGATCACCGGCGCCTCGACCGTGGTCGCGGTGAGCTTCACGCAGGTCCAGTACACCCTGACGTTCACGGCGACCGGATTCCCGGCTACGGGCCACCCGAAGGTCTGGTCGGTCTCGCTGGACGGAACCCTCCAGACGACCTCCACCAGTTCGATCTCCTTCGCCGTGGCGAACGGCACGCACACGTACCTGGTCCGCGGACCGGCGGGATGGCGGGTCTCCTCCGTGCTCCCGCCCGAGGGATCGATCGTCATCAACGGGGAGAGCGCGAGCCAGGCCGTGACGTTCGTGCGCGGCGGCACGGGCACGGTGACGTTCCACGAGGTCGGTCTCGCGGTCGCGACGCGCTGGTGCGTCACCCTGGGCTCGCTGATCTGCTCCACGACCCCGAAGATCCTCTCGAAGAACCTGACCCCGGGAGCGTACTCCTACGTGATCAACACGTTCCACGGGGTCGACACGGTCGTCACCATCCACGGGGCCTCGGTCGGCACGTCGGGCGGCGTGGCGCTCGCTCACGGGACCACGGTGAAGGTGCGGTTCGCGTACGCGGTGACGTTCACCGAGTCGGGGCTGCCGTTCTCCACGAGCTGGAAGGTCGTGGCGGGAGGTCAGACGGTCATCTCGACCACAACCACGATCACGCTGTACCTCACCAACGGGACCTACACGTTCCACGTCGGCCACATCAGCGGATACACGGCCGCGCCCGGGTCCGGCGGCCTGCACGTCGCGGGCTCGAACCTGGCGGTGTCGATCCGGTTCTCGGTCGCGCGGTAGGGTTCGAGGGCCGCCCCTACACGGGGGCGCGGGTTCCCGTCGCCGCGCGTCCCGCGCGCGATACGCCTACCCTGCGGGACCGCCGCCGCTCGGGCGGACCGCGCGGTCCGTCGTGCGGGACCTGCCAGTACAGGGCAGGACGGGCACGAGGGTGGCCTACCCGGCCCCGCCACCCTGCGGCAGGGGCTTCCACCGGTGGGGTTGTCCGGGAGACAGCACCGGCCCGATCTCGCCGAAGCGGGCCTGGGAGCGACTCCGAGGCGGGGCCCCTGGATCACGCCGCGAGTCGGCCCAACGGCGCGGCGGCGAGCGCCACCATCTCGGGCCCCGCGCTGAGGGATCGGATCCCGGAGCCGCCGGGCAGTCGCCCGATCGCCCCGTGGGCACCGGCCGTGGTGAAACTGACGAGGACCAGCGGCGTCGGATGGGGCGCGGTCACGACGAACGTCCCGGACGCGGGGTGGGGGTGCAGGTAGGTGAAGTTCGAGACCCGGAACGTGTAGGTGCCGTTCACCAGGTGGAACTTGATCGTCGCGGCCGTCGTGTGGATGCTCGCGTTCATCGGCCCGGTAATGTTGACGTCCCACGGAGTGCCCCGACCGAGGCCGACCGCGCGGAACGCCACCGTCGCGGTGACGAGCTTGAACTTGACCGTCTTCGTGATCGCGTGGATCCCGACCGTAACGGTCCCGTGCCCCGGGGTGGAGCCGTAGGTCGTGGGGTTCCCCGTGACGTGGAACTTCCAGGCGCCCTGGACGACCGTGAACGCGACCGACGAGGAGGTCGTGGAGGCCGATTGCGGCGCCGGTCCACCGTGCTTCAGCGCCGACTGCAGCGAGACGCCCCACGGAGAGCTCGGCGGAAGCCCCAGCTCGTCGAAGGTGAGCGACTCGAGGTGACCGAACTTCACCGCGAGGGTCACTTTCGCCCCCGAGATGTTCGCGGAACCCTGGGTCGGCTGGAGCGGGCCGGTGACCTTCGAGACAGCATAGTCCGCCGGAGGGGTGAACGAGAAGGCGAGCACGCCGCTCGGGACGAGCACCACGATCGTTCCCTTCGCGTGCACCGTGACGTCCGAGAGGACCACGGGCGGAGCCCCGACGCTGACGGACCACAGGGTCGCCGGGGGAAGGCCCGTTGCCCGGAACGTCACCTGGGTGAGCACGAGAACGCTGACGCTTGCGGACCCCTGGTTCGCCACGTACACCGCGGTCGCGTTCACCGGGTCGACCGCGAGGGCGTCCGGCTGGTCCCCGACGGGGATCGACCCCGCGACCCGGGCCGGGGAGGTCGCGAGCACGGTCACGTTGCCCGATCCCCCGTTCGCCTCGTAGACGTAGCCGGTCGCGGAACTGTAGGTCATCGCGTCGTCCATGCCGGGGGCTTCCCCGACCGGGACCGTGGCGATCACCGTGTTGTTGACGGTCGAGATGACGCTCACGTTGTTGGAGAAGTGGTTCGCCACGAAGAGCTCCTTGGCGGCGCCGTCCACCGCAAGCCCCGTGGGGCCCGATCCGACCGCGACCGTCGCGTTCAGGGAGCCGTTGGACCCCCAGAGGACGCTGACGTTGTCCGAACCGACATTCGCGACGTAGACCCGGCCGTTCGCCGGGTCGAACAGCATCGCGCCGTTCGGCCCCGGGTCGGTGCCAACGGTCGTCGTCCGGATGACGGTGTTCGTGGCGCCCGAGATCACGCTCACGTTGTCCGACCCTGCCTCCGCCACGAAGACGTCGTGGGTCGTCGGGTCGAGCACGAGGGCGTCCGGATCCGGACCGACGGGTACCGTGTCGATCACCCGGGGGATCGCGGCCGCAGGGGAGATGATGCTGACCGTCCCCGACCCACCGTTCGAGACGTAGACGTCGTGGTTCGCGGGATTCACGACGATCGCGTTCGGCTCCACCCCGACCGGGACGGACGCAACGACTGAGAGCTCGGAGATCGAGATGACGCTCACGTTGTCGGAGCCCGCATTCGAGACGTAGACCGTCCAGTTCGTGGTGTCGAGCGCGATGCCGCCCGGTGCGGGTTGCGACCCCACGGGGATGGTCGCGATCAGTTCGTTCGTGGCGATCGCGATCGCGCTCACGTTGTTTCCGAACTGGGAGGCGACGAAGACCGTCCCGTTCGCGGGATCAACGAGCACCGAATCCGGTCCCGCACCCACCGGCACGACCGGCGGCGCTGTGGCCGGACGATCGACCGATGGGACGATGGGGAGAGCGGCGCGCGCCGACGGCGCCGAGGGCGGCGACGAGAGGGAGGGCGGATGCACCGGCGAAGCGGCTCCACCCGCCACAACGGCGCTCGAGGTGACCACGAGGATCGCCAAGACGACGATCGCGACGGACGCAGGTCGGGCCATAGTTTCGACCCCAGAAGACATGGACCCACCCCTATTTCCGTCTTCCACGACCGCCCGCCGCGAGGGCCGGGAGCCGTCCCAGACAGACCCACGGCCCCGCGGACGATGAACGATCGATTCGGCCCGACCTGCGACGGTGACCCCTTCGTGCCAGGTCACCTTGACGTCGAGGACTACGGCGCCCGAAAGGGACTCGGAGTCCGACCGCTTGGGCGGGTCCTTGGATGCTCGGCCGGCGGCCAGGGGGTGGCGATCGGACCCGGCATCGTAGAACTAGTTAGCCAAACTACCCCTCGACAGTACCCGTCGCACCGGTGAGGAGAACGACCTTCGGGACCGAGGCGGTTGCCGGTCCGCGGCCCGAGGCCGCGGGGTGCCCCCTCCCCGGGTCGGGGGAGGGGGCGGGCCCCCCGGGGTCGGACGGTCGGAGCGGCCGAGGGCTCCGACCGCCTCCGGGGGGCGGTGCGTCGAGGGCGTGCTCCGCGCTCAGGGCGGGCTGGTCAGGTGGCCCGGGAGAATGTCTCCGATGTAGAACCACGCCGCGATCGCCGCGAGCAGCATGAACGCCGGGAACCAGACGGTCGCGAGGTAGACCCAGGCGGGGACGCGGTAGCGTCCCTTGGCGGATCCCTCGGGGGGGGCCATCGGCGGGGCCTCCTCCGTGATCGGCGTCATGCTGAGCGAGAGCGTCGGGAAGCTGGCCCCCGGGTGCTCGAGCCACCAGTCCACGACCAGAGAGGCCGGAAGGGCGAACACTCCCGCGGCGGCGTACGCTCCGTAGAGCAGGAACGTCTCGAGGGGGTCCTTGGTCAGGCCGAACGAGCCCGGCTTCACGAGGGTCGTGTACCCCCAGTAGCCGTACCACGCGGTAATGACGCCGGCGACGAACGCGAACAGGCCGGCGTACTCGAGCTTGAGCCCGAAGTACCCGACGAAGGCGTAGACGAGCATCACGAGCGCGAAGAGGCAGATGACGTCGCCGAAGAATATGTCGTAGGAGCCGAGCCCGTCGGAGAGCAGGAACGGCCAGGTGTATTCGATGAAGATCCCGATCGCCAGCGACAACGTCCCGATCATTCCCGCGGGAACCGCGGACGCCTTGATCGCCGCCCGGACTCGGGCCGGGTCGTTCCGGAGCATGTGCCAGAACGCCCGGATCGCGGTGTAGGTCATCACCGCGGCTCCGGCGAGGATCAGCGCAACGACGAGTCCCAGGTCATCGACAAACGCCACGAACGCCATCTTCCCTCTCCTTCTCGGCCCGAAGGCCGAGGGCTCGTATCGTAGACCCCCTTATTATCCATGAGTCAACGATTCTTGACCGCGGTCCTCTCTCGTGCCGGCGGGAAACCGCGCCGAGGCGGAGCGCGGCTCGGGTCCCGCAGGAGATCGTTGGATGGGCCCGACCCCGGGTCCGCGTCGCGAGCCGACCGCCGCGGGCCGACAGACGACGGAGCGCGCCCGGGGCTCCCTCGCTATCGACCGCGGAGCTGATACGCGGTGACCGGCTGGGCACCGGGGCCGGGCCAGGAAGGGGTCGACCTCCTCGCGGCGAGCGGATGACGGGTCCTGAGAAACCTCGAACGCGCACGGTCGCCTGGCAGGACCCCGGCGTCTTCGCCGAGGCGATGAAGACCGCCAGCGGGATCGAGTTCCTTCGTGGATTTCTCACCGAATCCCTTCCGCCGCCGCCGTTCATGGAACTCCTGGGGGTACGGATCGCGTCGGTCGAACCGTCGGCCGTCTCGATCGAGTTCGAGCCGGCGGAGTTCATGTACAGCCCGCTCGGGAACGTGCACGGAGGGATCGTGACCGTCCTGCTCGACACGGCGATGGGGTGCTCGTTCCATACGACGCTCCCCGCCGGGGTCGGCTACACCACCCTCGAGCTCAAGGTCAACTTCGTCCGCCCGGTGACCGTCCGCGACGGCCCGCTGCGGGCCGAGGGGCGGGTCGTGTCCGCAGGCGCCCGCGTCGCCACGACGGAGGCCCACCTGAGGGACCGCGATCGGAAACTGTTCGCGCACGCCACCTCGACCCTGCTCGTCCTCCGACCGGAGCCGAGATAGCGCGGCGTCCGTCGGCGGATCCCCCCGGGCCGAGCGGACTCTCGAGACCGAATCGAGCCTTCCTTGGGAGGGGGAGCGCGGCGACGTCGGTCGCTTCCGGCCACGCGTCCCGGGCGCGCCGGGACGGTTCGCCCTCCCAGCATAAGTCCCGGGCCCGAGGGGATTTGAACCCCTGATCTTGCGGTTAAGAGCCGCCTGCTCTACCGGGCTGAGCTACGGGCCCGCGACGAGGGGCGCCGAGCCGGGTCGGCCGCATAAAGGCTCCGAGGAGCGGCCGTCTCAGCGCCGGATCCGTTCGAGGGCCGCCCCGACCATGAGGGGGAGCAGGACCGTGACGTCGCCCTCGACCGTCGTATGGCGCGCCGACGCCTTCACCTTCCCCCAGGAGACCGCTTCCCGGGTGCGCGCGCCGGAGAGGCTCCCGTCCCACTCGACGGCGGTCGTCAGGTACAGGGCCGCGTCCAACCCGTCGCGGAACTGGTTCCACCAGATCGTGTGGTGCTTCGAGATCCCGCCCCCGAGCAGGATCGCCCCGGACCGCTTCGCTCCGTAGACGAGATCGGAGAGCGCCTGCTCGTCCGAGAGAAGGTCGATCGAGAGCGCCTTGTGGTCCTGCCAGAACAGCCAGAGCTGGGAGCCGACCGCTCCGTCCGTGATCCCCGGGACGAAGACGGGGACATCCCGGTCGTAGGCGGCGCGCAGGATGCTCGACGTCGCGTTCGCCGGGAGGGCGGCGCCGATCGCCCGGGCGAGCGCCTGGGAGGAGACGGCCCGGGTCCCGTCGGCCCACAGTCGCCGAAGGATCGGCCCCATCTTGCGCTCGATGATCGCCCCGTAGTTCGCCTCGGGGATGACGAGGTTCCCGAGGCGGTAGAGGTGGCGACGGTGCAGCGCCGCGTCGTCGAGGTTCCAGGCGCCGTGGTAGTACGGCCGGAACGCGCGGGCGAGGTCGTGGTCGAGCGTTCCGCACGTCGTGACGACCGCGTCGACGTACCCTTCCCGCACCAGGGTGGCGAGGACGCCCCGGACCCCGGTCGCGACGAGGTCGGCGGGGAACGACAGGAAGACCGTCATGTCGCGGTCGCCGAGGATCCGGGCGAGGAGGTCGACGCCGTCGGCGACCTCCTTCGCGCTGAAGCCGCCCCCCGCTTCCATGCGGCGGACCAGCGTGTCGAGGGTCGGCGCGTCGTCGATCCGCAGGTCCTCGACCTTCCGCGGCACGGCGCGGGGAGGCGGCCGGGCGGTTAAAGGCCCCCGGTGAGGCCGAGGGTCAACGAGTGGAAGACGAGCACGTAGGCGAGGGCGTAGCCGAGGAGGGCGCCGCCGTTGAGGAGCGGGAGGCCGGCCTGCGGGTTCCCGCCGAGGACGAGCCGCATGAGCACGCCGTAGCCGACCAGCGAGCCGAGCATCGCCGCCCCGGCGATCAGCAGGTTCGCCCCGACCCCGAGGAGGTGCGGCGACGTCGGGAGCCAGACGAACGCCGACGCGATCAGCGCTCCGGGGATGACGATGTCCCCGAGGCCCATGAACATCGCCGCCCGCTCCTCGGTCGGCTGCCCCCGCTGCTCCTGGAGCGTCGGGGCGCTCGTGTAGTCGTACCCCGACCGGTCGGGCATCACGAGGAGGATCGGGAGCTTCATCTCGGTGACGACGTCCGCGAGGCTCACCATGTGCTTCGTGCGGTAGACGGCGATCGCGTCGTAGACCATCAGCGCCAGCAGCAGGATGAAGACGGGCAAGATGTCGAAGGAGATCCCGAGGATCGCGACGAGCGCCCCCGCCGCGATGAATCCGGTGATGTCGACGACGTACCACTGCGGCTCGACCATGAGCGAGAGGAACAGCAGGGCGGTGACGCCTCCCGCGAGGGTGAGGGCGGGGGCGTAGGTGATCTCGGCCCCGTACGGGGGGAGGAGGATGCTCGCGGGGGGGATCAGCGAGAAGGTGGCGTAGAGGGTGACGTAGAGGGAGAGGGCGATCATGACGAGGATTCCCGCGCGCAGGCGCGCCATCGCCCCCTTCAGGCGGACGAACAGGAGGATCGCGAGGGGCGCGATCACGATGATGGCGATGAGGAACAGCGGCGAGGCCGCGCTCTGGGGGTTCGAGGTCGAGGAGAGCCCCTCGGAACGGAACGGGTCCGCGAGCGCGAGCCCCACGACCTGGGCGCCGATGTAGAGGCCGAGCAGTCCGAGCCACCGGACACTGCGCATGGCGACGCTACGGCTGGACGACGGCGTAGGCGTTGTTGCCCAGCACCTTCGTGATCTTCGCGTTGATCGTGGCGCCGCGCTGGTTCGCTCCGGTCACGAAGATGACGAACCCTTCCTTCTTGGCGACGCCGTCCCCTCGTCGCCCGACGTCCTCGATAGTGAGGCGGTAGACCTCTCCGACGACGACCGGGGCGCGGGGCTTCTCGGGGGCGACGACCCGGCGGACCGTGATCGGGCGCTGCGCGCCGCACGCCTCGCAGACGAGGAGCGTGAGGCGCCCGTCCTTCTGGAGGTGGGTGTCGGGCCGCTTGCACTCCGAGCAGATCACGTACTTCGCGGTGTACTCCCGGATCCGCGTGCCGACCTGCTCCTTCGTGAGCCGGGACTTGAGGACCCCGCGGGGAAGGTCGAGGACCCCCGGGCAGCCGAACTCCTTCGCGAGGTAGCCGATCAGATGGGCCGGTTCGCGCCGCATCACGCCGGCGATCTCCTGGAGGTTGCGGATGACCGTGTTCTTCCCGTCGGACATCATGTCCGGGTCGGGGACGACGAACCGCTCGCCGGCCGCGCGGACCGGGGGCAGCTTCGCGCGGGCCCGCTCGAGCAGGACCGAGTACGGCTCCATGGAACGGATTACGAGCGAGCGGTCGGGGATAAGGCTTCCCGCCCTCACGCCGGCGGGAACCGCTCGAGGACGTCGAGAACCTTCGCGAGGTCGCGCTCCGCGACGACCGCGCTGGCGCCACGACGGACCGCCTCGTCCTCGGGGAGGAAGGCGATCCCGACGCGGCTGCGGCGGAACAGCCCGACGTCGATCTCGGAGTTCCCGACCGAGGCGGTCTCCTCCGGGCGGAACCCCAGCTGCGCCTGGAGCGCGGCGAGGACCCCTTCCTTGTCGTGGATCGGCACCCGGACGATCCCCTCGCCCGTCAGCTGACCGTGGGCGGTCACCCGGAACCCGTTCGCGAGCGCGACGTCGATGCCGAGCTCGCGGGCGATGCGGCGGGCGAGCAGGTCGATCCCTCCGCTGACGATCGCGGTCCGGACCCCGCGCCGGTGCAGTCCGTCGATCAGCGCCTTCGCGCCCGGCATCAACGGCACCGTCCCCAGGATCCGCTCGAGGTCGAAGACGGTCAGCTGCGGCGCATGCCGTCGCCAGATCACGATGTCGGTCCGGATGAACTCCTCGTCGTCGATCTCGTTCGCGAGGAACCTCCTCAACCCCTCCGCGTTGTGCTCGCCGAAGTGCTCGTGGACGGCAGCCCACGAGCTCGCCACGTCGACGAGCGTTCCGTCCATGTCGAGGGCGACGAACCTAAGCACGTTCGCCCCGGGCGATCGCCTCGGCCCGGTCGAGCACCGCGTCGTCCGGCCGGGCGACCCACGCCGCGAGGTTCTCGTCGACCTGCCCCGGCCGGCTGGCGCCGAACACCGGGACCGCACCCTGGCGTCGCAGCCAGTGGAGGGCGAGGGAGGCGACGGGGAGATGGGACTCCTGCGCGAGGTCGCGCAGCGCCCGGGCCTTCGCGAGCGTCTCCTTCTCCCGTTCCGGCTCGAGGAGTCGTTCGGAGAGCCGCCGGACCCCTGCGGGGATCCGCTGGCCGTCCAGGTACCGGCCGTTCAGGAGCCCCCGCGCGAGCGGGGTGTACGCCTCGAGCAGGATCCCGTGGGTCTGGCAGTACTCGCGCACCGGGTCCCCGTCGTCCCGGTCGAGGAGGTTGTAGCGGACCTGGTTGACGGCGATCCGGGTCTCGTGAAGGTGCTTCGCCGCGGTCTCGAGATCGTCGACCGAGAAGTTCGAGACCCCGATCGCGCCGACCTTCCCTTCCTTCCAGAGCGCCTCGAGCGCGGGCATCGTCTCCTCGAGGGAGACCCGCGGGTCCGGTGCGTGGACGAGGTAGAGGTCCACGGTGCGGCGGGCGAGCCGTTCGAGGCTGTTGATGAGGCTCGCGCGGACCTGGGCCGGTCTGAGGTGCTCCCAGGAGACCTTCGTCACTACGAACGCGTCGTCCGCGCCGCCGGCCGCCCGATGCAGGACCTCGCCGAGGATCCGTTCCGAGCGCCCCCCGCCGTAGACCTCCGCGGTGTCGAACCATCGCATCCCGCGTTCGTAGGCGCGTCCGATCGTCGCCTTGGTGCGGGCCTCGTCCTCGGAGGTCCAGCGGCCGAGACCCCAGAGCCCAAGACCGAGCACGGGGTGCGGCTTCCGTCCCGCGGCGAGCGGTATCGAATCGATCGCCCCGCCGGCTGCGGGCGCCCGGGGCGCGGGGGCTCGGCGGGGTTTCGGAGCGGGGCGTTTCGTCATGGGGTGCCGACCGATGCACGGCTCTCCTTCAACTGTTCGTCGATGCGCTGGATGCGCCCGGCGAGCTCCGCGGCCTTCTCCTCGGCCTCGCGGACGACCTCCGGCGGAGCGCGCGCGCGGAACCCCGCGTCGGCGAGGCGTCCCCGGCTCTTCTCGAGCAGCGCGGAGAGCTTCTCCCGCTCGCGCTCGAGCGTGTCGGTCGACCCGGCGGCGACCGGCGAGCGCTCGAGGAAGCACTCCCCGAACGGCGCGACGCGTCCGGCGGTGTGTCCGGGTGGAGCGACGCCGGCGTCGAGCAGCTCCGGGCCGGTGACGTGTGCGAGCCGCGCGATCGTCCCCCGCTGAGCGCCCAGGATCCGAGCGACCTCGGGCCCGGACGGGCGGATCCACGCTCGCGGCGACGTTCCGGGCGCGGGGGTCTCCTCCGCCTTCAGGTTGCGCAGCAGATGGACCGCCTCGAGGACCGGCTCCATCTCGACCTCCGCGAGCGGGTCCGGCACGACCTCCGCGGCCGGAGGCCACGGGGCCGCGTCGAGCAGGCCGTCCGGATGCGGGAGGGCGTGCCACAATTCCTCGGTGACGTGCGGAACGAACGGGTGGAGCAGGCGCAGCGATCGCTCCACGACGAACAGGAGCACGGCCTGCGTCTCCCGTCGCAGCTCCTCGCCCCGCGTCCCTGAGAGCGCCTCCTTGGAGATCTCGACGTAGCGGTCGGCGACGTCGTGCCAGACGAACGAGTGGAGCGCGGTCGCGGCCCGGGACGGTTCGAACGCGTCGAGCGCCCGGTCGATCTCGGCGCGGGTCCGCTCGTACCGCGCCAGGACCCAACGGTTCTCGAGGGCCGCGGACAGGCCGAGCACGGGCGCCCGATCCGGCGGGCCAGCCCCGGGCGGGACGTGGGGCAGCGTGAACCGCACGAGGTTCCAGAGCTTCGTGAGGAAGTTCCGCGCCCCCTCGAGCGCCGCCGGCCCGAACGGTCCGTCCTCGTCCGTCGGGTTCGGGAAGACGAGCGAGAACCGGAGGGCGTCGGCCCCCCGGGTCCGGATCACCTCCGCCGGGTCGGGGGAGTTCCCGAGGTGCTTCGACATCCGCCGGCCTTGCTCGTCGCGGAGCATCCCGGTGAAGTAGACGTCGGCGAACGGAGCCCGGCCGGTGAACCGGTACCCGGCCATCATCATCCGGGCGACCCAGAAGAACATGATGTCGCGGCCGGTGACGAGCACGTTCGTCGGGTAGTACTGGTCGAGCGCTCCCGTTGCCTCGGGCCAGCCGAGCGCGGCGAACGGCCACAACCACGACGTGAACCAGGTGTCCAGCACGTCGGGGTCGTCCCGGAGCTCGCGGCCCCGGCACGCCGGGCAGGCGGTCGGCCGGTCGACCGCGGCGGTCGCCTCCCCGCACGCGGTGCAGTGGTAGACCGGGATCGGGTGGCCCCAGAGCACCTGCCGCGAGATGCACCAGTCCTGGATCTCCTCCATCCACCGGAAGAACGTCCGGCTCCAGCGCTCCGGGTGGATCCGGATCTCCCCCGCTTGAACACCGTGCACGGCCGGGGCCGCCAACGGCGCCATCCGCACGAACCACTGGGTCGAGAGCCGTGGCTCGATCGGCACCTCGGAGCGCTCCGACCGCGCCACCGCATGGCGGTACGGGACCCGGCGCAGCAACGTGCCCGACGATTCGAGCGCCTCGATCGCCTGCTTCCGCGCCGCGTCGCGGTCGAGTCCCCGGTACGGCTCGGGTACCCAGGCGCCCGTGAGCCGGGCGGATTCGTCGAAGATCTCGACGGCGGCGAGGAGCTCCGGGTGGCGCGCCGCGATCTCCCGGTCGACCAGGTCGTGGCGTGGCGTGATCTTGAGCGCTCCGGCGCCGAACGCCGGGTCGACGGACGGGTCGGTGATGACCGGCACCACGCGGCCGGCGAGCGGCACGACGACCGCGCGGCCGACCTCGGCGGCGTGCCGGGCGTCGTCCGGGTGCACCGCGACCGCGACGTCGCCGAAGACGGTCTCCGGGCGGACGGTTGCGACCTCGATCCCTCCGGGGCTCCCGTCCGCGAACGCGTAGCGCAGGTAGAGCAGCTCGCCGTCCTCCTCCGTGTGGACGACCTCGAGGTCCGAGAGGGCGGTCTTCAGCCGCGGGTCCCAGTTCACCATCCGCTCGCCGCGGTAGATGAGCCCGGCCCGGTGGAGCGTGACGAATGCTTCCCGCGTCGCGCGCGCGCTGAGCGGGTCCATCGTGTAACGCCAACGGGGCCAATCGACCGAGAAGCCGCCGAGCCGGATCTGCTCGCGGATCCGCCGCTCGTGCTCCTCGACCCAGCGTCCGATCTCGCGGAGCGCGTCCTCGCGGGAGAGGTCGTCGAAGCGCACCCCTTGGCGCTGAAGGCGCCGACGGACCTCGACCTGCGTCGCGAGCCCCGCGTGGTCGAGCCCCGGCACCCACAGGGTGGCGACCCCGCGCATCCGGTGGACGCGGGCGAGAACGTCCATCACCGTGTCGCCGAGCATGTGTCCGATCGTCAGCACCCCCGTGACGTTCGGCGGAGGGAGCACGAACGAGAACGTCGCTCCGGTCGGGCGCTCGGGGGCGTCGAACGCGTGGGCCTCTTCCCACGCCCGTTGCCACCGGGGCTCGATCGCCGCGGGATCGAACCGGGGCGCGAGCGGGCCGCCGCTCACCGTTCCGACCCTCCGAGCGCGTACGGGCTAAGGACGGCGAGCTCGCCGACGGCGACGATCGCCATGAGGGGGAGCCCCTCGAGGGCGTAGGCGACGAGCGGCGCGGCGGCGACGATCAGCCCCGGGATCGCGATCAGGAACGCGATCCACCCTCCCGAGTAGAGGTTCGCTACGGGGAATCCTTTGGCGCGCGCCCGACGGAACAGCCAGCCTAGCTCGACGAACGCGGCGGCAAGCACCGCGGGGAGCTCGGCAAGCACGAACGCGAGGAACAGGTCCGGGTCGTTGACCCGCAGGCTGGCGAGGGCGAGGACGATCGCGCTCGCGACAACGTAAATGAGGCAGATCAGCGTCGCCTTCCCGAGGACGACCGAGCGGTCCCGCAGCGGGAGCGTCCGGCCGTAGGAGTACGCCAGCACCTCGATCGCGAAAAACGCGGGGCCAAAGAAGGTTGCGAGGAGCGCGGCCGCCGTGACGGTTCCGATCGCGAGCCCCTGAGCCGCCGACGCCCGCGGGGCGTCGACGACCGTGAGCAGCCCGAGGGCGACCGCGTCCAGGATCGGCAGGAGGAGCAGGAAGGCGTAGCCGGGGGTGCGGCTGGCGATCCGCAGGTCCTTCGTCAGGACCGCCCACGCGGCGGCCTGCGGGTGCAGGCGGTGGGTCGTCGCCGGCGCGACGGCCGTCGTGCCGATCGGAACGTGGCCCAGCTCCCGAATCTCCCGGAAGAGCCACACCGCAGACCAGGCAACGAGCCCGAGGTAGAGCGCGGCGCCGAGGGCGAGGGCCAGCGCCGCGGCCGTGTCGAGACCGACGTCGCGGGTGCCGTGGGCCGCGACCCCGGTCAAGAGGGCGAACGGCACGGGATAGGTGGCGTAGATCAGGTCCCGGAGCAGCGACGCTCCGCGCTCCATCGCGACGTCCTGGAGGAGGAACAGGAACCGGAAACCGGTCGTCACGAAACCGAGGATCGCGAACGACGGGAGCAGCCAAAGGACCAGGAGCGTCCATCGGACGGCCGTCCCTCCTCCGCCGCCGCGCGCCCCCTGGATGCGGTGGACAAAGAACCGGCCGGTCACGAGAGAAAGCGCGAGGGCGAAGACGACGGACGCCACCACCCCCGGAACGATCGCGAGCCCCGCGGCCGGCCCGAGGGCGAGCCCGAGGGCGACCGGGGTGACCAGAAGCACCGTGACGATCGGGAGATCGAACAGGCGGAAGTACAGGATCGCCGCGGCGCGGCGGTAAGTCGGCCCATCGATCGGCAGCGTCTCGAGAACCGGAAGGACCGCCGAGGAGAGCAGAGTCGGCAGGACCTGGAGCCCGGTCCACCAGAGGAACGCCGCATCGAGCGTCAAGAGGCCCGTGAGGACCCCCGTGTCGAGGACCGTCGCCGGGATCACGTAGCCGAAGAGCGACGAGGAGACGCGGGCGCCGTCGTGCAGGAACGCGGCCGCTCCGATCGCCAGGAGCGCGAGGAGGGCGCTAACGATCGCCTTGCTCTGGTTGACCCGGCTCCGGCCCTTCGGAACGAGGGATTTGGAGGAGGTGACGGGAACGAGGTTCCCTTGCCGGAACGCGTAGACCGCCTGGAAGGAGAGCTCCCCGAACGCCACGCCCCCGAGGCGCCACGCCTCGCGCCAGCCCATCCTACCGCTCCCCGAGCAGGGCGACCGCGTCGGAGAGCCCTTCGTCCTCCCGCGTGAGCCGAAGGAAGATCTCCTCCAGGGAGGCGTCGCCGCTCTCGATGCGCCCCCGCAGCTCGGGGACCGTTCCTTCCCCCTGGAGGACGCCGCCGTCAAGGATGCCGACGCGGTGGCAGAGCTCCTGGGCGACCTCCATCGTGTGCGTCGAGAAGAGGACCCCTCGGCCGCTCTCCGTGACGTACCGGCGGAGGAGGTCCTTCACGATCCGCACCGACCTCGGGTCGAGGCCGTTCAACGGCTCGTCGAGCACGAGCAGCCGGGGGGCGTGCAGGAGCGCGGCGATCAGGAGGACCTTCTGGCGCGTGCCGTTCGACAGCGCCACGATCGGCTCCTCGAACTCCGACTCGAGACGGAACGCCAGGGCGTACGTCCGCGCCCGGGCCGTCGCCGTCGACGCGTCGAGCCGCCGGACCCCAGCGACGAACTCAAGGAACTCCCTCGGCGTCAGCGAGTCGTAGAGCATCGAGGTCTCGGGGACGTAGCCGATCTCCTCCTTCGTGCGGAGCCCCGCCTCGGTCACGTCCAGGCCGAAGACCCGGACGCGTCCCGCGTGCGGGCGCACGAGGCCGACCACGGACTTGATCGTGCTCGATTTCCCCGCCCCGTTGGAGCCGAGCAGTCCGTAGATCTCGCCGGGGCGGACGGTGACGGTCAGACCGGAGACCGCCCGCCGCTCGCCGTACTGGACGACGAGCCCCTCGATCGCGAGGGGCGGGCCCCTCGGCGATGCGGGGTCCGTCGCCATCGCGATTCCATCGGCGACGAGGGTCAATAAAGAGACGGGCGCTCGGCTACTTCGATCGCAGGAGCGGGAAGAGGAGGGCGTCCTTGATGGAGGGGAGGCCGAGGAGGGCCATGACGAGGCGGTCGACGCCGATGCCGATCCCGGTCGTCGGCGGAAGGCCGTACCGGAGCGCCTCCACGTAGTCGAGGTCGAAAGCGTACCGGTCGTCGCCCCGTTCCCCCAGCTGCTCCCGGAACCGCTGCTCTTGCTCGTCCGGGTCGGTGAGCTCCGTGTACGCGTTGGCGAGCTCGAACCCGGGGGCGAACACCTCGAATCGTTCGACGCGGCCGGGCTTCGTCCGGTGGCGCTTCGCAAGCGGCGTGGTCACCGCCGGGTGATCGACGACGAACGTGATCCGGTCGATCGTCGGCTCCACGTAGTGCTCGAACAGCTTGTCGAGGAACGTGCCGGTGGAGGAGTTTTCCGGGACGGTCGAGCCAGCGCGTCGGGCGAGGTCCCTGAGATCGTCCCGGGACTTCGAGGCGAGGCCCGGGATCCCGCTCGCCTGCTCGAGCGCCTCCACGAAATCGAGCGTTGCGAACGGCGGCCGGAAGCGCGCGGCGGCCCGCACGGCGTCGGCGTTGTCGGGGAGGAGTTCGACCGTTCGCTTGGCGAGCCGCTCGAACAGCGCTTCCGTGAAGCGTCGCATGTCCTGGTAGTCGGCGTACGCCCAGTACGCCTCGAGCTCGCTGAACTCGGGGGAATGGATCGTGTCGAGGTCTTCGTTGCGGAACGACCGCCCGAGCTCGTAGACGCGCTCCATCCCCCCGACCAGGAGGCGCTTCAGGGGCAGTTCGATCGAGATCCGCAGCTGGAGCTCGGCGTCGAGGAACTTCGAGCGGGTGACGAACGGAGCGGCGGCCGCCCCGCTCGCGATCCGCAGGAGCACGGGGGTCTCCACCTCGAGGAACCCGGCGTCATCGAACGCCCGTCGGATCTCCCGGACGAGCAGGCTGCGCACCCGGAACCGCTCGCGCACCTCGCGCGAGGAGAGGAGGTCGACGTACCGACGTCGGAGGCGCTCCTCCACGTCGGTCAGCCCGTGGAATTTCTCGGGCGGTGGTGAGATCGCCTTCGCGAGAAGGGTCAGGGAGTTCGCGACGAGCGTCGGCTCTCCTTTCCGGGTAAGCGTCGGATGGCCCTCCGCGCCCAGGATGTCTCCGGGGTCGAGCTCCGAGAGCCAGCCCCGGTAGCACTCTTCTCCGAGCTCGTCAACCCGGAACAGTAGTTGGACCGATCCGGCGAGGTCGTCCAGGTCGGCGAACGCCGTGCGCCCGTGCTGTCGGATCGTACGCAATCGGCCGGCGACGCGCAGGACCGCGACGCCCGGGTCACCCCCCGGGGTCAGAGTGGCGCACGCCAAGCGCACGGCGTCCGAACCGACCCGACCCGGAAACTCCCACGGATACGGCTCGCGCCCGCTCGCCCGGATCCGAGCGACCTTCGCGCGTCGCTCCTCTTCGAGCGGAGTCCCGTCCCCCATCGGTCGCCGCCGGCGAGGGGTCGGCGGGTAGAAAACGGCTCGTGCGGACGGCCGTCAGTTCGCCGGGTTCTCGAGCGCGAGGCGCTCGACACCGCCGGGACGGAAGAGCGCGAGATGCTCCGGCACGGCCGCTTCCTTGCCGGCGGGGCGGGCGGGCTCGTGGAGCAACAGGAACGTGCCGAGGAAGAACTCCGCGGCGGCGTCCCCGCCGCCGATGCCGTAGCTGACGTAGTCGGAGAAGTAGACGTGTACCTGAGCCGACCGGGTCCGGCGGATCGCCGCGAGGAAGGCGCGAGACTCCTCGGTCCCCTTGCGCTCGATCTCGTCCATCAGGTCGCGCAGGATCGGCCGCTGGCTCAGGCCGGCGAGGCCGTCGTACGAGAGGTAGATCGCCGGACGGGGCTCGAGGGCGACGATGTCGAGCCGCAGGACGGCTTCCACCGGTTTCGTGCGCATGGTGAGCGGCCTACCCGGGGTGCATTAAGAAAGCTTCGGGCCGGCGCGCCGGGAGGCGCCGGCCCGGGAAACGGGGGTGGGCCGGGGGACGATCTAGTGGTCGTGCCCGCCGCCGGCGCCGCCCGGGGGGGCAGGGCTCGACCGCTTCGAGGCGATCACGTCATCGATCCGGAGCACCATGTTGGCGACCTCGACCGCCGAGCTCAACGCCTGGCGCTTGACGCGCAGGGGCTCGATCACGTGGAGCTTCCACATGTCGGCCGCCTTGCCGTCCGCGAGGTTCACGCCGATGTTCTTGTTGCTGGAGGAGCCGTCGTGCGCGCTCCGCAGCTCGATGAGCGTGTTGATCGAATCGTAGCCGCCGTTCTCGGCGAGCGCCCACGGCACCGCCTCGAGCGACTGGGCGAACGCCTCGGCGGCGAGCTGCTCGCGGCCGCCGACCGACTGGGCCCACTTGCGCAGCTTGACCGCGAGCTCGATCTCGGTGGCGCCCCCGCCGGGGCAGACGACCCCGTCCTCGAGGACGCTCGCCACGACCTTGAGCGCGTCGTGCAGCGACCGCTCGACCTCCTGGGTCACGTGCTCGGTGCCGCCGCGGATGAGGATCGAGACCGACCGCGGGTTGGAGCAGCCCGTGACGAACGTCATGTCGTCGTCTCCGACCTTGCGCTCTTCGACCTTGGCCGCCTGGCCGAGGTCCGCCGGGGTCAGCTCCTTGATGCCGGTCACGATCTTGCCGCCCGTGGCGCGGGCGAGCTTCTGGAGGTCGGACTCCTTGACCTGCTTCAGGGCGTAGATGCCGTCCTTCGCCAGGTAGTGGAGGACCACGTCGTCGATCCCCTTCTGGCAGACGATGACGTTCGCCCCGGAGGCCTTGACGGCGTCCGCCATCTTGCGGAACGTCTTGTCTTCCTCGTCAAGGAAGCTCTGGATCTGGGACGGGTTCTTGATGTTGATCTTGCTCTCGATCTCGGTCTTCTTGACCTCGAGCGCCGAGTTGAGCAGCGCGATCTTCGCGCCGCTGACCTCGGACGGCATGCGGGGGTGTCCGCGTTCCTTGTCGAGGACGATCCCCTCGATGAGCTCGGTGTCGTGGATCGTGCCGCCGTGGCGCTTCTCGACCTTGATCTGGTCGACGTCGCAGACGGTCTTGCCGCCGCGCTGCTCCGCGATCTTCTGGACCGCCTTGACCGCGATCTGGGCAAGCTCGTCCCGCGAGCCGGCGACGCCCTTCGACCCCATGGCCGTGCGCGCGCAGTCCACTAGGATCGCCTGGTCGTCCGCCTTGACCGTCGTACCGATCTCCTCCTCGAGGAGCCGGCGCGCTTCCTGGACGGCGAGCTGGAAACCGCGAGTGATGACCGTGGGGTGGACGTCCTGCTCGAGGAGACGCTCCGAGCGCTTCAGCAGCTCGCCGGCGAGGACCACGGCCGTCGTCGTCCCGTCGCCGCACTGCTGGTCCTGGGTCTTCGCGACCTCAACGAGCATCTTCGCGGCCGGGTGCTCGACGTCGACCTCCTTGAGGATCGTCACGCCGTCGTTCGTGATCGTGATGTCGCCCATCGAATCGACCAACATCTTGTCCATGCCTCGGGGGCCGAGGGTCGTCCGAACGGTGTCGGCGACCGCCCGCGCGGCGGCGATGTTGTTCGAAGAGGCTCCCTTTCCGCGCTCGCGTTCCGTGCCTTCCTTCAGGATGAGGATCGGGGTGCCCTGCATCATGGTCTTACCATCACGGGGAGACTTGCGCTTCTATATAAAGACAACCAACGCCCTTGCCCCCCCGGAGCGGGAGAGTCGCCATCGGGCCGACCGTTCACTTCGGCCCCGTCACGCCAACGGTCGGGGTCCACTGGACCGCGGAAGGAGGGACGCGAGCAGCTCCACGACTCGCTCGGCCGGCGCGGAAGCGTCGACCTCGATTCCGGCAGCGAACCGGGTGCTCTTCCGATAGACCTCCCGGGCGGCGGACGCGCCGTGCGGGTGCTCCCGCCCGGCGTCCCGAGCGATGCACACCGAGAGCGGTGCCATGAGCGTGAAAATGTGACCGGAACAACCCAGTCGATCCCCGAGATCCTTGAGCTGTTCCTCCCAGTAGAAGTTTCCATCGAGGATTGCGGGCCGGTCCTGCTCTAGGGGGGTGGTGGCCCTCGCCACGGCGATCTTGTTGGCTCGCAGAAACTCCTCGAGCCCACCGTCCACCCAGAGATCGTTCTCCTCCAGGATGCCATCGATCGAAATGTACTCGGCGTGAATCCGTCCGGCGAGAAGTCGGGCAACGGTGGTCTTCCCGACGCCTAGTGGACCACGGATCACGACGTAGTAGGCACTAGTCCGTGGGGGTGGGCTGTATGTCTGCGCGCCGACGGAATCCGGAGATACCTCTCGCGGGCGATGCACGCGGGACCGAAGATCGGCCGGACTCCTTCAAGCTGCTGGGCAGTGGCTTCGGTGCTGCTCCCTCGCCGATAGGCCGCGCGGAGCGCGGACCCGAGCGGGCAGCGAAGGTCAGAGCCGCCCCGCGACGGCGCGGCTCAAGATTCTCTGCAGTGGGGCAATGTCGGAGATTCGACTGCGGGACCCTTCGGCCGGAGCGCCTCGGCCGACCGCGCGCTCGAACTCGATCGTCGCCCCCGCCCACTCTTCCGAGGAGGGGCCGACGACTCTCAGTACGTAATCGAACGCCGCCCGCTGGGTCGGCGGTTCGTCCGCGAACGAGACGAAGACGGAGGCGCCGAGGCCGGTGACCTCCCGAAGGAGCGTCGGGACCGTGGCCGCGTCGTAGAGCGCGATCAGTCGATGGGCGTTGGAGACCACGATGATGCCGGGAGCCGCTTCCGAGACGGTCTTGGCCAACGCGAGCTGGATGGGCCGGGGTAGCCGTACGAACTCGGAGAGCTCGGCCATCGAGTCGCGCGGTTCATCGCGGCGGATCACCGATCGCACCGCCTCCCGCCCGATGTGGTTCGGGGCCATCTCGTCGAGGCGATTGACGATCACCAGGCGGTCCGGCGGAACGAGACCGAGATGGACCGGGTTCCTCCCGGACGGGGGCTGATGCCCGATCCGCACGTCGATCCAGGAGAACTCCGAACCGACCCAGGCGACGAGACCGTACGTCACCATGTTGACCAGGTCGCGCGACTCGCCGTGGACCAGGACCGTCACCGGTTCTCGGGAGAGGAGCGCGGCGAGCTCGAGAGCGGAGCCGGGCTCTTCGGGAGGGCCCCCTCGACCGGCGCGCACGACGCGCGGGAGAGGTGTCGTGGGGGGGTCGACCGGCGGGCGGGCCCCGGGGCCGGCCGGGCGCTCGGGGGGGACGGTCGGTTGGCCCGCGGGTCCCTTCGCGCTCCGGGCGGGCGGTGGCGCCCGACGGCGCGGCGGACGCGCGGCGAGCTCGAACGGTCGGCTTGGGGCTTCGGGTCGGTCGACTGACGACGCATCCATGGAGGGTGTTCGGTGCTCCTCGGCCTAGAACGTCGGGCCGTGAGCTTGAGCGCGCTCCGAACTCCTTCGGGCGCCCGAACGGGTTCGGGTCGCCCGAGAGCGAAAACGGACGCCCCGGACCCCTAGGCCGCCGCCGACGCCGAGCGCATCGCGGTCTCGAGCAGCTTCTTCTCGATGATCGCGATCGACTCGGAGATCGACGATTTGCTCCGGCCCAGCCGCTTCGCGAGATCGGTGAGGGTGATCCCGCGAGGGACGGCGAAGTAGCCGGCCGCCATGGCGTTCGAAAGAAGCTGCTGTTGGGTCTCCGTCAGGATCGGCAGGTGGCTGCGGAGCGGGCGTCGGCGGATCGAAACGATCGTCATGCCGGCGTTCGCCTCGCGCGCGTAGCGGACGATCTCGTCGAACTCGGCACGCCGGGCGACGACCTCCCAGGTCAGGAAGCCGTCCTGGATACGGAGCGGAAACTGGATCGGGAGGCGGAGTCGACGATAAACCGCGAGGATCGGCGGATTGCGATACGTGATTCGGTAGAGGCACCCGTCGCCCACCTCGGCGAGGCTCTCGACCCGATCGACGTCCCGGTACTGCTCGATCTCGCGCGCGTATCCGCCCGGGGGACCGCCGCTGATCCAGTAGTCCGAGACGGAGAGGTTCGGACCGACCTCCGCCCGATTGAGCACCTCCAAGCGCACTCCGGGGTGCTCCGAAGAGAACGGGCCCGTCCAGAGATTCTTCGGGATCCGAACGCGCAGCGTGGCGATGAACAGTCGCACGGGGGCCGGAGGCTCCGCGGAGCGAAGCGCCCGGAGTCGGGCGCGGTCCTCCGATGCTTCCCCTTCCGCCACGGAGCGATCGCCCTCCCGGCACGATCCCGCTGTCGCCCGCCCACCTCGGCGGAGAAACCGGTACGAGCCCCGAGAGCGAGCACCGGTACCCGAGATATAAAGGTGGAAGCAGCCGCCGGTCGCCGTCCCCCCATCGTTGGGGTAGGGCGGGTCGCGGACGGCTCGGTTCGGGACCGTCGTTTATGTAGGGCCAGCCCGCATCGCGCGGCCGGCCGTGAACGACCCGAACCAACCTCTGCCGTACGGTCCCCCCGGCCGGGGCCCCTACGCCCCCGTCCACGCCTACCGGTGGGTGCTCCTTGCGGCGGTCGCGGTTGCGGCGATCGTCACGGTCGGCGTCGTGCTGTGGCTGGTCCTCCCCCGGTCCCACGGATACGGTGGTTACTGGTTCCCGCTCGGCGGGTTCTTCCTCGTCTTCGTCGTGATATGGGCCGCCTTCTTCGCAATACGGATGTCGTTCTGGAGCTCGCGCCGCCAGCAGTACCGCGCCGCCCGGTACGGCGGCGGCCCGTACGGGGGACCGCGCTTCGATCCCGCGATCCGGACGGCCCGTCTCCGGTACGCTCGTGGGGAGATCACCCGTCAGCAGTACGACGAGATCGTCCGCGGGCTGCGTCCCGGCCCGCCTCCTCCCTAGCGGGCCGGCGACCTTCCGCGGGCGCGAGGTCCGCCCTCACGCGCCGCGATCGCCCGCGCGAGAGCGAAGTACGCTTCGGGGGGGAGCTCTTCCGGGCGCCGACCGGCCCAATCCTCCGGCCAGGACGCCTCCCGGGCCAGCGCCGCCGCGTCCTCTCGCGAGGACGCCACCGTCGGCAGGAGGTTTGAGAGCTGCTTGCGGCGCTGACCGAAGAGGAGGCGGACCACCCGCTCGAACTCGGGGACAGACGGAACAGGGAGCCCCCCGTCTCGGGCCACGTGCACCGCGAGGCGACTCGCGACCTCCGGCTCGGGGGTGAACGCAGACGGCGGCACGGAGCGGAAACGCTCGACGGTGCCGTAGAGCTGGGCGGCGATCGACAGCCGGCCGTACTGCTTCGAGCCGGGGCCGGCGGCGATCCGGTCGACCACCTCCTTCTGCAGCAGGAAGACGACCCGGGGATACCGGGCGGCGAGCAGCCGGAGCAGGATCGGGGTCCCAACCGAGTACGGGAGATTCCCGACGACGCAATCCGCCCGGGGGAGGGCGATCGTGAGCGCGTCTCCCTCGAGGACGCGGATCCGGTTCCCGAAGGTCGATCGCAGGAACCCCGCCAACCGTCGATCCCGCTCGATCACCGTAAGGGGAGCCGCTCCCCGCCGGAGCAGCGCCGCCGTGAGGACCCCGAGGCCGCCCCCGATCTCGAGCACGGGGCGACCGGGTGGAAGTTCGACGAGCGCGGCCTCCGCGTCGGCCACGAACGGGTCGGAGAGGAACGACTGCCCCAGGGCGCGGGACGGTCGGACGCGGAGCCGCTCGAGGGTGGCGTGGATCTCGCTCGACCGCTCGGGGACGAAGATCGGGGCCGGCCCCGTCGTCGGCCCCTTACGGGGCGACAAAGAGCCGGTACTTGTCGTCGGCACCGCTCAGCTCCTGCTCGATCCGCGCGACGATCAGACGTTCGGGACTCTTCAGGTGCAATCGCGTCTCGATGTCGGCGAAGCTCTGGAACGGGGCCCGCCGGCGCTCGTCGACGATCTGCTGCATCGTCTTCTTGCCGATCCCCGGAAGGAGCTCGAGCAGGTGGAACCGTCGTGAGACCGCGGGCGCGTCGTTGAACACGCGCAGGTAGCGCGCCTCGTTCCCCTTCACGATCGACTCGAGCGCGTTCGTTAACTCGGTGCGGGCCGAGACGGTGAGCTCGTCGTACCCGAGGCGGCGGCGGACGTGGTCGATCGGCGGCGGGGCCCCTTCGATCGGGACGAGGGGGATCCGCTGCCCCGCGGCGAGCACCGCGCCGGGCCGCGGCACGAGCTCGAGGAGCTTGAGCTCGTCCTCACCGAGGCCCAGGGCGAGGGGTTCGCGGTGGAAGCCGCGTTCCGTCTGCCGGCCGTTCGGCAGGTAGTCGAGAATGCGAGCGTAGTTCTCCACGGGGCCTCCCGCTCATTTGTGCTGGGCAACGATCTCGAGCAGGCGCGTCACCTGGGCTTCGTCGAGCGCGACCCGCTCCTTCGAGAAGAGGAGGCGGATCTCTTCGGGGTACTGCGGCAGGACGTCGGCGATCTTGATCGCGAGCGCCGCGTCCACGAACGGGAGCGTCCTGAGTTCGGCGATCATCTTCGCCGTCGCCTCGGGCTCGAGGCGGACGAACAGTTCGGCGTGCTGCAGGGCGAGCGACGCTTCGCGGGGGAGCGTGCGGCGGGTCGCTTCCTCCGCGAGAAGCTCCTTCACCCGCGCGAGCGGGACCGGGTCAGGCATCCTCGGCCTCCGGCGCCGAGGGCACGAGGTGGATCGGGAGGGCGATGAGCTCCTTCGGCTTCCCGCCGTCCACGAACTGGATGCGGTAGGCGCGCCCGGATTTCGCGACGACCGTGCAGGTGCGGCCCTGGTAGCGGGGGTGCGGCTGGCCGTGCGGGTCGGACGGTTCGAGCACGACCGTCACCTTGTCGCCGACCGCGAACTCCCGGAGGAACCGGTTGACCGGGGGCATCCCCCGTTCGCGGACCTCCTTCGTGAAGGTGCCGCGCGAGCGGGAGCGGAACCCCTTCGAACTCTTGACCATCTATGCCTCCGGATCGTGGATCTCTAGCACGTCGAGGTACTCGACCTTTAGGGGGACTCCGACGAGGGAGGCGAGGCTCGGGTCGGTGCGTCCCTCATCTCCTTCCACCCACTCCTTGACGTATGTTCCGGCCTCGGTCCTGACATCGAGCGTGAACCGCCCCTCCGCCCCCTCGACGAGCCGCGCCGCGACGATCCGGCGCTCTCGGACGAGGTCGGACCGGCGGTGCGCCACGCGTCGCGGGGTACGCTGGGCGATCGCTCGACCGGTCGCGAGCCGGAGAGCCTCATTAACCTTTTCCACGGCCGCCGACCCCACCACGCCGACACGGTAGCTCTTCTCCGGGGACGCCTCCTTCACGCGGACGACATCCTCGGCGAGCGCGGGCCGTAGGTCGAGGACCTCCACCCGCCCCGCCGCGTCCGGCCCGAGCGCGGCGGCGAGCCCGGCGACGTCGAGGGTCCGCACCCGCGGCCGGAGCAGTTCCAGCACGAACGGGCGGCCCCGGCCGAGCATCCGGGCGTCGATATCCTCCCGACCCATCCCGTGGAACCGCGTCCCTTCCGCCCCGGCGGCGCGGACGAACGGCGCGCCGACCAACTCCTCGACGCTCGTCGGGTACGTCTTCCCGGTTCCTCCGCACGCCGGGCAGCCGTGGCCTAGGCAACGGCGGCACGGCCAGCGGGTTTGGGGCAGCGTCCGGTCGAGCTTGCGGTAGCGGCCCTGCAGATAGAGCGGCATCACCGTGACGTCGACCCGGCCGACCGGTAGGTCGGCGAGGAAGACCATGTCCGGCCGCTCCGGCCCTCCCGCGGCCCCGGTGCGCGCCTCCAACAGCTTGCCCAGCTCCCGATTGAACGCCGAACGGGCGCTCTCGCCCCACTCCGTTCCGGTTTCACCCCAGAACGACTCCTCGACCGCCAGCCGCTCGGGGTCCCACCGGGAGCCGCACGTGAACCGGTGCCACTCGTGGCCCTCCGCGGCGCGCACGCAGCGGTCGGCCCACACCGGGATCCGGGCGAACGTGCCGCCGCACAGCGGGCACGGATCCACCGGGGCCGCGATGGCCCCCCCGAGGTCGGCCGCAAGCCGGGAAGCGCGCTCCGGGTTCGACAGTCCGTGGCCCCAGCGACCGAAGAGACGCCCGAAGCACTCCGGGCAGAACCCCCGCGGCGCGGCCCGCCGGGCCGCGGCCCGGATCGGCTCGGTGATCTCGAACGTCGCGGGCTCGGGCACGCCCGAACGACACGGTCGGACACAATACCTCGTCGGCCGGGGCGGTCCACGGGGAAGGTTTTACTCCGGCCCGGCGTGCCCGGGAGGACGTATGGCGTCGATCAACGAGCTCGAACTGACCCGGGCGATCGAGCGGACGCTCGTCGCGCACGGCAAGGTCCCCCCCGACGGGGCGCGCCCGGTCGCCCGCATGGTGCTCGGCTATTTCGGACTGGACGATACCGTACTGGACAACAAGTTGTCGAGCGAGGACCGCGACCGGTTCTACCAGCTCGAGGAGGAGGGGTTGCTCACGAGCGAGGAGGAGGACGCGACCGTCTCCCGCGGCAAGACCTGGCGCATCCACTACTGGCTGCTCAAGAAGGCCCGGATCCGGGACGTCGGGCAGAGCGGCGACGCCCCCCGCTCGGCGGACGAGGGCGAGGTCTACAAGTCGATGGACGAGGCCGGCTGGCGTCGCAAGAGCGAGGCGACCTCCGCCGCCGGGAGCCGTCGGCCGACCTAGCGCTTCGGCGGGATCACCCGCCGGGGGGCGAAGCTCGTGCGGGGTCCGCCGAGCGCCGGGTAGTCCGCGTGCTGGATCACCGTGCGGACGTGCTCGATGGCGCCGAACGCGAACGCCATCGCTGCGACCAGCGCGAAGACCGACGCGAGGTCCACCGCGACCCCCCCGATGTGGAACACCGCGAGCAGCACGGTGAGCGACGCGAGGGCGTTGAACGACGCGTGCATGGCGACGGCGAGCAGATAGTACGCCCCGGTCCCCGGACTGCGCTTCGTGAACTTGGCGCGGGCGAAGCCGTGCCCGAGCATCCCCGTGGAGCTCCCGTGCAGCAGGACGCTCGAGAGGCTGCGGACCAGGATCAGCGCGAGGCCGGCGACCAGGCCCCCGACCACGAACGCGCCGATCCCGTACAGGAACGTCTCGAAGAAGCCGAACCCGAGGCCGACGGAAGCGCCGAAGACGGCCCCGTCCGACGGCTGCCGGATGCGATCGCCGTAGGAGAGGACCCCCGACCCCTTGAGCGCCTCCTCGACGAACGGCGCGATGACGAGGACCAGGAAGAACGCCCCGGCGGTGGAGTTCCTGTTCAGGAAGACGAACTCCGGGCCCGGGTACCGTTGCGTGATGGACGTGCCGAGCGCCACGATCACTGCCTCGAGAATGCCGGCGGTGATCGTGGCGAACAGGGCGCCGTAGGCGAACGCTCCGAGGACCGAGCTCCACCCTTCGCCGTGGTACCGCTCGGCGCGACGGACCCAGACGAGGTAGATGAGCGCGGGCAGTAGCGCGACCAGGGCGAGGATCGCCAGCGACTCCGCGGAGTTCATGGACGTCATACTTCGGGGCCCTTCGGCGGGTAGGGGTAGAACCCCTCGCCGGTCTTGCGGCCGAGCTTCTTCGCCGCGACCATCGTACGGAGCAGCGGGCAGGCCCGGTAGCGGGGGTCGCGGAAGCCGTCCCAGAGGACGTCGAGGATCGCGAGGGCCGTGTCGAGGCCCACGAGATCGACGAGCTCGAACGGCCCCATCGGATGGTGGAATCCGAGCCTGTAGGCGGCGTCGATGTCGTCCCGGGTCGCGACGCCCTCGTAGAGCATCCAGGCAGCCTCGTTGACGAGGACCGCGAGCGCGCGGGTGGTGACGAACCCGGGGGTGTCGGCGCTCCGGACGATCGTTTTGCCGAGGCCCCGGGCGAACCGTTCGGCCCGCTCGACGACCTCCGGCCGCGTCCGGTGCCCGGGGATCAGCTCGACGAGGCCCATCTGCAGCACGGGGTTGAAGAAGTGGATCCCCACGAGGCGCCCCGGGTCCTTGAGCTCCTGGGCGATCGAGGTGATCGGCAGCGAGGAGGTGTTCGACGCGAGGATCGCCTCGCCGCTCGCCGACGCCTCGATCTCGGCGAACAGGCGTCGCTTGATCGCCAGGTCCTCGGGCGCGGCCTCGATCACGATCTCGGCCGAGCTCGCGCGCCGAAGTCCGATCGCAACATCGATGCGGGCCATCGCGGCGTCGCGGTCCGCCGCGGTGATCTTCGAGCGGCCGACCGCGTGGTCGAGCGCCCGGCGGGCGCTCTCCACGCCACGGCGGGCGAACTCCTCGGAGACGTCCTCGATCGTGACCCGGTGCCCGGCAAGGGCGCACTGGGCCGCGATCCCGCTGCCCATGATGCCAGCGCCGACGACGAAGACGCGGCTGACGACCGACTCCCTCGGGTCGCTGTCGACCGGCGGGGACGCTTCGCTCACGGCGCCTCCGGGGTCACGATGGTGAGCTTCTGGAACTCGCATCCCCGGCACAGGGGGCCGCTAGCGAGTTCCCCGCAGATCCGACAGCGCGACGGCGCGACTCCGGCGTCGCCTCCGAGCAGCTCCGCCAGTCGCTCGTGGGTTCTCAGCAGGGCCTGCCGGGTACCGGGGTGATCCTCCTCGAGCTGCCAGACGACGGCTCGGAACCGGTTCCGGGCGGCCCGGCCGGCGTGGGGGCACTCGGCGTGGTCGAACGGCAGCCCGCGCAGCCGCGCGTACAGGAACACCTCTCGCTCGGGGACCTGGGCGAGCGGAGCGATGCGCGGAACGAGCCCGGGCTGACGCCCCCGGTGGGGGGCCATCCGGACCAGGCGATCGACATCGCCGCGAGCGACGTTCATCAGGACGGTCTGGGCGAGGTCGTCGAGGTTGAACCCCAGGACCAGGGCGTCCGCCTCGGCCGACCGGGCGGCCGCGTTGAGGAGCCCGCGTCGCCACACCCCGCAGAACGAGCAGGGAGGGGTTCCCGGGAGCTCCCGGGCCGTCCGGTCGGTCGTCGTCCCCAGCTCCTCCTCGGCCCGGACGATCCGATGCTCGACGCCGAGCGATCGGGCAAGCTCCGCCGCGGCCCGAAGCGTCGCCGTCCGATACGCCGGGATCCCCTCATCCACGCTGACCGCGAGGAGCCGGACCGGGATGCGGCCGGCGAAGTACTGATGGGTGAGCCACAGGGCGACGGCCGAATCCTTCCCGCCCGAGATCGCGACGGCGACGGTCCCGTTTCGGAATCGCGGCAGTTGGCGCCGCATTTCGCGACGGAACCGGTCCTCGACGGACGCCGCGAGATGGTCGGCGCAGGCGTGCCTTCCCCGATACGGCTGGTCGACCACCGCGGGAGCGGAACACGCCGAGCAGCGCACGGATCCGGGGACGGAGAGGGGCTATTTGAGACCGGAGCGGCGAGCCGCCCTTCCACTGCGTCCATACGATTATTAGGCGAAGGCCGGCCAGCGAGCGTCCATGGCGTCGTCGGCGCCGGAGGCACACGGTTCGTCCGTCGGCCGCCGGCCGAAGTGGCCGACGAACGCCGAACCGGCCGCGCCGTCGTTCAGCGTGACCGACCTGGTCGACCGATTCCAGCGACTGCTCCAGTCGCAGGAGCGCAGCCCCTGCACGGTGAAGCAGTACGGGCACATCGCCCGCACCTTTCTGGCGTACACCCAGAAGCCCCTCGAGCAGGTGACGATGCGGGACCTGGAAGCGTTCCGCGAGTACCTCGTGCTGCAGCGTCGCTACTCGAAGAACTCCCTCTACACCACCATCCGGGGGCTCGCGTGCCTCTTCCGCAGCTTCGGGCTCGAGACCGCGGACACGATGCAGCCGCCGCGCCGCCCGGAACGCCTCCCGCGCTACCTCACGGAGGAGGAGATGCACCGGCTGTTCGAGGCGGTCAAGGAGTCGGCGCGGGACAGCGCGATCGTCCATGTGCTGGCGTTCGGCGGCCTGCGGGTCGGAGAGCTCTGCCACCTGAAGACCGAGGACCTCGAGTTCGAGCGGAACGTCCTCCACGTGCGCTCCGGCAAGGGCGACAAGGACCGGGAGGTCGTCCTCGAGGAGAGGACCCGAGCCGCGATCGACCGCTACCTCACGGACCGGACCCTCTCGGGGGTCTCCTCCTCGCGGCTGTTCCCCGTCGGGCCCGTCACGGTCGAGCGGATCGTTCGACGGTCCGCCCAGGCGGCCGGGATCCCCCGGCGCGTGACGCCCCACGTCCTACGTCACACGCTCGCGACCGCCCTCCTGTCGCGGGGCTGCGACATCCGCTACATCCAGAAGCTGCTGGGGCACGCTTCCGTGGCGACAACCCAGATCTACACGCACGTCGATACGCAGGCGCTGCGGGAAGCGTACCAGCGCGCGAAGCCTGTCTATTAACCCGACGCGCCCTCGGGCGTCTTCGCGATGTCCGACCGACAGGAGATCCTCGTCCTCGGGGCGGGGATCGCCGGGGCCGCGGCCGCCCATCATCTCGCGCGGAGGTCCCTCGGGCCGCTGACCGTGTACGACCCGCGGACACCGTCCGCCGGGGCGACGGGACGCGCCGCGGGAATCGTGACCGAGCAGATGTGGGACCGCTGGGACTTCGAGGTCGTGCGCGAGAGCCGGGCGGAGTACGCTCGCCTGGCCGCGGAGCGCGACCCTTCCGCCTACCGGGAGAACGGGTTCGCCCGTTGGACGGCTCGGACGGACATCGCGGCGGCGCTCGGGGAAGCGGGGGAGCGCCTCCGTGCCTGGGGCGCGAACGTCCGGCGCATCCCCTCGGCGGAGCTGAACTCGTTCCTCCCTGCGATGAAGACCGAGGGGATCCTCGACGCCTGGTTCGATCCGGACGACGGGGTCGTCACGCCGAGCCGCCTGACCGAGATCTATCTCGAGTCGGCGCGGGCCGCGGGAGCGGAGATCCTCCTCGGCGAACCGTTCGGCGGACTCCGACGGGAGGGAGGGGACTGGACGGTGTCGATCGGACGCCGGACCGTCCGGAGCCACCGGGTGCTCGTCGCGGCCGGCGCCTGGTCGAAGCGACTGCTCGCGTCGGCCGGAGCTCCCCTACCGCTCGCGCCTTACCGCACGCAGGCCGCCCTGCTCCTGCCTACCCTGGCTCAGACCGCGGAGTTTCCCTCGGCGCACGACCTCGATCTTGACGTCTACCTCCGCCCCGAATCGAACGGCCGGATCCTCGCCGGGGACGGGACGCAACTGGTGGAGGTCGACCCCGAAACGGCGCCCTGGGGCAGCGATGCGGCGTTCGTCGAGCACCTCGCCGAAAGCGTCGGAGCGAGATTCCCCGGGTGGGCGGACGCGGATCTCGTCCGGGCCTGGGCGGGGGTCTGCGTGTCGACCCCGGACCGGAAGCCTCTCATAGGACCCGTCCCGGGCGCGGAGGGGCTCTACGCGCTCTGTGGGTTCAACGGGTTTGGGGTGATGCGGGCCGGCGGAGCGGCCCGTCGTCTCGCAGAAGCGATCTTGGCCGAGGGCTCGGCCCAGGCCGAGGAGGCGATCCGCCCGGTGCTCCCGTCGCGCTTTCCCGCGGAGCTTCCGTCGTTCGCGCCTCGTCCGGGGTTCACGCTCGAAGGCGGCCTCGACCCGCGATTCTAGCGCACCGACGGACCCCGACTACGGGGCCCCCGGCGCTCCGCCGGACGGGTCGTCGGCGCGCAGCCGGGCGAGCTTTTCGAGGAACTCGACCCCTTCCCCCGTCGTCATCGGTGTGCCGTCCTCGCGGGTCAGGGCCAGGCCGGCGCGGGCGCAGGCGCTCTCGGGGGACTGTCCGTCGAGGAGCGCGCGTACGGCGGTCCGTTCCCGCTGCGTGAGGACGAGGCCCCGGATCTCAAACTCCTCGAACGCCTCGAACGCGATCGGGGCGACCAGGCGGCCCAGCCGGGCCAGCTCGGCCGCGTAGACGCGGATCTCCTCCTGCGCGTGGAGGTCGAGGCGCAGCGATAGGAAATGGAAGAGATTCCAGAGATTCGTCTTCCAGTACCACTGCGTGTAGTACGAGACCGGGAGGACCAGCCGGGCGACCTCGCGTGCGACGCCCGCGTTCAGGGCCTTCTCGTACGCCGCGTAAGCGTCCCGCGAGATCCGGTCGAGGTCGTCGCGGAACCGCGCCACGGTCTCGGGAGGCAGCGGGTCCCCCCGGCCCTGGCGGTTGCGGGTCGACTGGCGGCGGATCGCCTCCGCCGGCAGCAGCTCGTACTCGTCGGGGACGATCGAGTAGCGCGCGCTCGCCTCGTTGAACGAGCCGGTCCGGTGCCGGATGAACTGGCGCGCGACGAAGATCGGGAGCCGGACGAGGAACTTCAGCTCCACCATCTCGAACGGAGTCGTGTGGCGGTGGCGCATCAGGTACCGAACGAGCCCGCGGTCGTCGCGGACCGTCTTCGTGCCGCGCCCGTAGGAGACCCGGGCCGCCTGGACGATCGCCGCATCGTCCCCCATGTAGTCGACCAGGGCGACGAACCCGTGGGAGAGGACCGGGTGGCGGACCCCGATCTCCCGGTCCGCCGCGGGGGTCGACGGGCGAACCATCGGGGCGTCGGCGTCGGGCACGGGCCCGGAGCGGAGCCCGGTCATAAAACGGCGCGCTCGGCGGCGGGAAAGCGTATAGACCGCCGCTCGGTCGCACGCGGGGGATCGGATGGCCCGCATCTTCGTCGGGATCGCCTGGCCGTACGCCAACGGTCCGTTCCACATCGGCCAGCTCGCCGGCGCGTTCCTCCCGGGCGACATCTTCGCCCGGTACCACCGGCTGCGCGGCAGCGAGGTCCTGATGGTCTCGGGCTCCGACATGCACGGGACCCCGGCGCTGGTCACGGCGGAGCGCGAGGGGGTCTCCCCGGCGGTCGTCACCGAACGGTTCCACGCGGTGAACAAGCGCTCGTTCGAGCGGCTCGGGTTCACGTTCGACCTCTACACCCACACGCACACCCCGACGCACGAGCGGACGGTGCAGGAGACGTTCCTCGCCCTCCTCGAGCACGGGTTCGTCCGTCGTCGGACGGAGGAAGGGGCGTTCTGCCCGAAGCACGCTCGGTTCCTCCCGGACCGCTACCTGCTCGGCACCTGTCCGCACTGCGGCTTCGAGAACGCCCGCGGCGACGAGTGCGACCGATGCGGCCGCCCGGTCGAGCCCCGTCTCCTCGGGAACGCGCGCTGCTCGCTCTGCGGCACGCCCGCGGAGTTCCGCCCCTCGGAGCACTTCTATCTGGAGCTCGACCAGCTCCAGACGCGGCTCGCCGAGTACGTGGCGGCCCAGGGGCACTGGCGAGCCCCGACCCGTCACGTGGCCGAGAACTTCCTCGCGGAGGGGCTTCACCCGACCCCGATCACGCGTGACCTCGACTGGGGGGTCCCGATCCCGCTCGAGGGGTACGCGACGAAGCGGTTCTACGTCTGGTTCGACGCCGTCATCGGCTACCTTTCCGCCTCGAAGGAGTGGGCGGCGAACGCCGGCCGCCCCGACGCCTGGCGCCGGTTCTGGGACGAGGGCGAATCGGTGCGGTCGTACTACTTCATCGGGAAGGACAACCGGTTCTTCCACACGATCATCTGGCCGGGGATCCTCCTCGGCACGACCGGGCTCCAGCTGCCGTACGACGTCCCGGCGAACGAATGGCTGCTCGTGGGGGGCGGCAAGGTCTCCAAATCGCGCACCGCCGACGCGCAGGCGTTCCTCCCGGCGCTCCTCGACCGGTATCCTCCCGACGTGATCCGGTTCTACGCGGCCCTGCTCGCGCCCCAGAACCGCGACACCGAGCTCGATTGGACGGAGTTCGACCAGCTGTGGGAGGACTGGCTCGCCAATCAGTACGGGAACCTGGTCCAACGCACGCTCGTGCTCGCGCGCGAGCGGTACGGGGGGAAGATTCCGGCCCCGCCCCCGGGCTGGGTGCCGGACGACTCGGCGGGCGTCGGCGAGCGCCTGCGGGCGGCGCACGCCCGCATCGGCGCCGAGTATGAGGCGGTCCACCTGAAGGAGGCCCTCGACCTCGCGCTCGCGGAGGTCCGGGAGGCGAACCGTCGGTTCCACGACGCGAAGCCGTGGGACACCGAGGAGCCGGAGCGGGCGAGGGTCGTCTACGAGACCCTCTGGCGGCTGAAGGCGATCGCGCTCTGGCTCGCTCCGGTGATCCCGTTCTCCTCGGCCGAGGTGTTCCGCATGCTCGGCTACTCGGGAGTTCCTCCGGACGGGCACTGGGGCGACGCGCTCGTGCCACCCCATCCTGGGCAGCCCCTGGGGGAGATCCGGCCGCTGTTCCCGAAGTCGCCCCGAGCCGCGGCGGCTACCCCGAGCCCGCCGACCCCGACGACCGCCGATCCCGCGTCCGTTCCGCTCGCGGGCCGCGCCGGGGTCGTGCGGAGCGTCGCGGTCCACCCCTCCGCGGACAAGCTGTACGTGCTGGAGATCGACGTCGGTGAGGCGTCCCCCCGCACGGTCGTGGCGGGGCTCCGCCCATCGTACGCGCCCGAGGAGCTGACCGGCCGGGGAGTGGTCCTGCTCTCCAATCTCGCGCCGAGAACGATCCGGCGGATGACCTCGCAGGGGATGGTGCTCGCGGCCGAGGCGGGGGACCGCTCGTCGATCCTCGTACCGCCGGACGGGACCGCGCCCGGAACGTACCTGGCCGGGGCCGGATCCGCCGACCGGACGATCTCCTACGAGGAGTTCGCATCGGTCCCGCTGCACATCGGCCGCGTCGTGGGGCCGGACCTGTCGGGCGGGAGCGAGATCGACCTCGGCGATCGACGGGTCTCGGCGCCCGGGGCCTGGCCGGCCGGAACGCTCTGCGTGGTGCGCCGTCCCGGACCGACGTCCGACCGGGGAGAGGTGGTCGCGTTCGGCCCGGGCCTCGCCGTGCGACCCCTCGCGGACGTCCCCCCCGGGGCGAAGGTCCGATGACGGCGGAGTTCCGTCTCGACCTCCACGTCCACAGCGACCGATCTCCCGACTCTCGCCTCTCTCTCGACGCGATCGCCGCCCGCGTCCGTACCCTGGGCCTGAACGGGTTCGCGCTCACCGATCATAATACGATCGACGGTTTTCCGGGGTTGCGGGATCTTCAGTCCCGGCACCCCGACCTCGTCGTCGTCCCGGGCGTGGAGGTGTCGACCCACGAAGGCCACCTCCTGGCCTACGGGGTCGCCTCGCTCCCGCCGATCCGACGGCCGCTCGAGGAGACCGTGCGCTGGATCCGGGACCACGGGGGAGAGGCGGTGCTCCCCCACCCGTTCCGTTTTTTCCATGGCGTCGGCGAGCGGGCCTCGCAACGGGTCGACATTCGGGCGATCGAGACCCTCAACGGGCAGACCTCCGCCCACGCGAACCGGGCCGCGGCCGCCGTCGCAGCCCGTCGCCGTTTGGCGGGAACGGGGGGGAGCGACGGCCACACCCTCGCCGGGGTCGGCCGGGCGTACACTACGTTTGACCCGGTACCCGCGTCCGCCGAAGACGTGCTCGAGTCGATTCGCCGGGCGACCACGCGGGCAGACGGGGCGTCCCTGGGTGTGGGGGGGCGACTCCGGTGGCTGCTCCGCAACGCGGCGCTCCGCAGCGCTCGGGGGTTCCGAGCGATCTAGTGGGAGCTCCCGCGAACGGGTCAAAAACGGGGCAGGCCCGCCCGGGCCTGCCCCGACGCGGGCCTACAGCCCGAGCTGGAACCCGCCGGAGCCTCCCGCCGAGAAGAGACCCTGGATCGAGTTCCCGAGGGCGGTGAGTCCGGTCGCCGAAGCGAACGCGGAAAGGGTGCTCGAGACTCCGGGCACTCCCGCGTACGCGGCGGCCGCCACCGAGGCGATCCCCAGGGCGACCCCGAGGGCCGCCTTGACCGCGATGCTCGCCGTCCATCCGGCCGCGAGCGTACCGCTCCCGGCCGAGGCCGCGAGCGACGTGCCGGCCGCTCCCGCGGCCGACGCCGTCGCGGCACCGGACGCCGAGCCCGGTGCTCCGGCGGTGCCGCTCGGGGACGGGATCGTCAGCGACCCAGAACCCGACCCGGCGACTGACCCGCTCGCTGCTCCGGTGCTCCCTCCGGCCGTAGTGCTCGCTCCTGCCATCGCGCTTAGGCTGCTGCTTTCTGTCGCCATCATGGGCGTCTCAGTTCCCCTGGGCGGTCGGGGCTAGAAGTAATCCGGTACCGTTCCGCCTTCCTCCGGTTGGACATTTCGCCGCGCGGCTGACGGACGGTGCGGCGCCCTTGCCCCCTCTGGAGCGCTTTAAACCCCGTTCGGCTGGGACCCCTCGCGCCGAGGTGGCAGAATGGTTAATGCGACAGACTGCAGATCTGTTTCCTGGGGGTTCGATTCCCTCCCTCGGCTGGATTTTCAGGGCGAGTCCGTGCCAGATTATCGGAAGCGCTGATAGAATCCTGCCCGCGGTCCGAAGGTCAGGAAGTCGCAGCGACCTCGCCCGTCGAAGCGGAAGACCGCCCGGTATTCTCCCACGGCAAGCCGGTGGAGCGACCTCGAGCCCCGGATCGCGACAATGTCGAGGTCGCGAATCGGAAGAGTTCGAGCCGCATCGAGCCGGGAAAGCGCGCCCAGGAAAGTGCGACGAATCCTTTCCGGCAGGAGCTCCAGCTCGCGCTGAGCCGCCTCCCGGACCGTGACTTCCATCAGGCTTTGGCGCGACGCGCAGCCAACCTTCGCCGCACTTCGGTGAGTTCCAGCGGGGGCGACTCACGGAGCCGGCGCTCCATCTCCTTGAGAAACGACTCCGGGGGGAACTGCTCGACGAACTCTTCGATCACGTTCTCGTAGGTTTGGCCGGGCCGCTTGTACAACTCCAAGACTCGACGAGTCGACTCGTGGACTTGGATCGAGGTCAGCGCATCGGTTCCGGACACACGACTTCTATGGTATCCATAGATATCACCGTTTCGCAGCGCGGCTCTTGGTCAATGGCCTGTCCTCCCCGGCTGCCTCCCCGGTGGCCAGCGAACTACCCCAGTCAGAAATCGCCGCGCGGCGTCATGCCCCCATCTATCGGACCGCACCTGCCCCCTAAGGACTCGAATGGATCGACGAGTCGAACTACGCCCAAGACTCCAAGAGCCCGCCTTGGTTAGATTCAAGGCACACTACAGGTCTCATCAACATGGACGCCCAACAGACCTCCACTAACGGAAAAATCCGGGCCTCCATGACCGAGGTACGTGTTCGGCTCGGAGCATTCGGCTGCGCGCTGGGGGCGGTCATGTCCGCGCTCTTTGTGCGGGTGTTTTACCCGTCGTTCTCTCCGTCCGTCTGGGGTCTGATCGCGTCTGGCTGGATAGGGACGATCCTGGGATGCTGGCTTTTACAACGTGACATTGCAGCGTACGTCGAAGTCAGCGAGGCCGGCGTGACACTCGGATCTCCACGCCCCCGACCGGGCAGGGCGAATCATGTCCTCATTCCTTGGAAGGGCTTCAGGATGCTCGGCGCAAACAAACTGAATGTTCGGCTTGGAATCTTTCCATTCATCACCTCGGACCCATACCTGCCAGTGAATCTGACATACAGGCAGGCGAGAGCGGTCATGAGTCACCCTTTGTTCCCGATCAAGGAGCGACCACCCTGGCTAGTTGCTCGACTCGGTCTACGGGGGCCGACCTACTGAAGGTTCAACAACCAAGTCCGTCCGGGATTGAGATCTTCGCTCACGTGAGGGTCCTATCCTGAGTTGCATCTACGTCCTTCGGTTCATCGGTGAGCACGGTCGTATCCCCGCGGGGCAGAACGGCTACGGGCAAGTTGCACTTTGTGTTGGCTGCTGTGCCGGTCCGGAGGCAATTGAATCCCGAGGTGAACTGCTACTACGGGATTGACCTGGAGGCGAAGCGACCCCGAGAGTGCCAGCGAATCCCGACCCTTCCTTACAGAGGCCAAGTTTAGAATGCCGCCACTCCCGAGCGTCTTTTGAATGGGGCTGCCCCAGCAGCATCGGAACCGAACTTTCCGACGATACCCTCCCTCGGCTGGAATTCATCAACGCGTCGCCGCGGCGGGATGCTCGAGCCTTCCGAAGGAGCAGCGAACGACGCACGGTCCTCGCGACCGCCCTAGGGCGCGATCGCGTACGATTGACCCCATCGACCGGACGCTGCGTCCGAAAGGGGATGGGTCTCCAGCGTGCTCTCGTGGAGCGGCCCATACGTCCTCTGGCCCAGCCGCTCCGCTACCTACCGCATCCCGGTCCAGGTGCGCCGGTTGCCAGGCGCTCGGAGATTCCGTCAACGAACGTCCTTCCCATTGCTGGGCTTTGACGGTCAGATCTCCCTCGATCGTCGCCGCTTCTCGGTACGCTTCCGCGAGTGTCTCGGGAACTCGGCTTCTTCGAACGCTCGATGGCGCCTCCGCCGAACCCGTCTCACCCCGTCTCAAGAAGGACGAATGGCCCGAACCCCGGAAGCTCGAGCCGCGAGTCGGCGCGCTTGGAGCACAATCGAAATGTAGTGATGGCTAATTATTAGGACGACCTATTTATAATGCCCGGCCGTGGGGGGCGCATGGAGCCGCTCCAGAAGCTGACCCGTCGACAAGTCGAGACCCTGCAAAGCATTCGGCTCCTCGAAACACCGGAGCGGGGCGCACCGCTGAAGCGGATCGCGGCATCGATGCATGTCAGCGCCCCGTCGGCGTTGGGCCACGTTACTCCGCTCGAGGGGCTCGGACTGGTCGAACGATATCGGGGGAAAAGTCGCCTCACGGCCCGGGGGCGCGGGACGCTTCTCGAGTATCAACGACATCACCGCGTCGCAGAGAGCATGTTCGGTCGTCTCGGGCTCCCTCCTTCCGAGACCTGCGCCGCGGCGCGCGAGATCGATCTCGCGATCTCCCACCGCACCGTCGAGGACGTGTGCCGGGCGCAGGCCCACCCGACGACGTGTCCTCACGGTGAGCCGATTCCAGCGTGTTCTAGCGACCAGGGAGGTCACTGACGATGGCGGCCAACACCCCTCCCCCGGGAGAACTCGACCCGGCGTCGTCCGCGCCCTTCGGAGGGAGTCCGCCGGGCACGACATCCCCGGGCGCCGGCGCTCGCCGAAAGTCCGGCCGAAAGGCCATGTCGACGATGACGATTGTCGGGATCGTGGCGGTCATCGCCATCCTCGTCGGGAGCGCGACCGCGTACGAACTTTTGACCAGCAAGGCCCCCGGCAACCCCTGCGCCGCCTTCACGCCCCAGCAGCTCGGCGCGGACCCCACGGCGGGTCAAGTCTCGGGCAACACGACCCCGAACTACGCGATCGCGACCACCCTCACGAACGGGCCCCTCCAAACGGTGCCCAATGGCACAACGATCCAAGTGGTCGCGGGGGAGAACTTCTGGGGGAGTCTCATCAGTCAGCTGGGCGGGAACCTGACGACGGTGCTCAGCATTGTGAGCGACCCGAACGCCGACCCGCATGACTACGAGGCGAACCCCGCGGATGCGGCCGCGATTGCCCACGCGAATCTCGTGGTCGTCAACGGGGTCGGCTATGACGATTGGGCGCTCCAGCTGATCTCGTCGTCGGACAGTGCGGGGCAGGAAGTATTGAACGTCGGCCACCTGAACGGCGTCTATGTCACGGGTGGAATCGTCACGGGCAATGAACACCAGTGGTACAACCCGCTCTACGTGAACCACACGCTGCTGGCGATGTACTACGATCTCGTCGCCCTCCAACCGGAGTCGAAGGCGATTTTCCAGCACAACTTCGCCAACCTCAACACCTCCGCGGGCGCCGGTGGAGGGGTCTCGATCGACCAGCTCTACGCCCGCGCCCACCAGATCAAAGAGGAGTTCGCCGGCACGGCCGTGGTCTCCACCGAGAGCATCTTCGTCTACCTTGCCAACTACACCGGACTCGACCTGATTTCTCCCCCGGAGTTCATGGAGGCGATCGCGGAAGGGAACGATCCGCCCGCGGCCAGCGTTGCGTTGTTCGAGTGTCAGATCGAGGGCGGGTACGTGCATGTGCTCGTGTACAACATCCAGACGGTGACCCCGATCACGACCATCCTCGAGGGGCTCGCGGGAGAGCACAACGTGACGAGCACTTACGTGAGCGAGACGATCCAGCCCCCCGACACGAGCTTCCAGGACTGGATGTACGGGGAGTACAACAGCCTCTACAACGCGCTCAACGCGAGACAGTTGGGAATGTGACCGCGAGTGGACGCTGAGTTTCCCCTCCACCCTCCGGTCTACCGATCGCCGGAGGGTGGCCCCGCCGTGGGCGGCCCGACCTCGATCAGCGCGGAGCGCGTGGAGGTGCGGTATCGGAACAAGCTCGTATGGAAGGATGCGACGTTCGACATCCGACCCGGCGAGTTCGTCGCGGTCATCGGCCCGAACGGAGCGGGGAAGACAACGCTCTTCCGGATGCTGCTCGGGCTCCACTGGCCGTCGAGCGGCGCGCTGACGGTCTTCGGCGCCCGCCCCCGCCGCGGGAACTATCGCATCGGCTATGTCCCGCAACGGCACACGCTCGACAAGGAGACCCACCTCGAGTGCGACAAGCTCGTGCGCCTGGCCTATCCGGGGACCCGGTGGGGTCCGGGGAAACGCTGGCGGCCCTTGCAGTGGGGTCCCCGATTCAACCTGGCGGCGGAACGCGACGCGGCCGCGCAGGCGCTCGAGGACGTCGGGGCGCCCGACCTCGGGACCAAAGCGCTGGGCGCGCTCTCCGGCGGAGAGCTTCAGCGGATCTTCCTCGCCGAAGCGTTGGTGGGCAACCCGGACATGCTCCTGTTGGACGAGCCACTTTCTAACCTGGACCTGCGCCGGAGCCGGGAACTGGTCGAGACGATCCACGGGGTGGTCCGCTCCCGCGGGGTGACGACCCTCCTCGTCGCGCACGACATCAACCCGATGATCAAGTGTCTGAACAAAGTGATCTACATCGCCAACGGCAAGGTCGCCGTGGGGACCCCGGACGACGTCCTCACCTCGGCGCGACTGTCGGAACTGTACGGGGTCCCCGTGGAAGTGCTCCACGATTCCCGGGGCAACATCGTGATCGTCGGCGGAGAGGACGATCGCGGCGAGGAGGGCGCATGAGCGGCGGGGGATGGAGTGGGATTCCCTGGAGTTGGAACCTGTTCACCGACATTCGGCTCCTCTGGTCGTACGAATTCATGCGCAATGCGATCGAGGCCGGGACGATCATCGCGATCCTCGCCGGCATCATCGGCTACTTTGTGGTCCTCCGCCGTTCGGCCTTTGCCAGCCACGCGCTGGGCCATACCGGATTCTCGGGGGCTGCGGCCGCGGTCCTCGTGGGGGTCCAGCCGGTGTACGGTCTGCTGATCTTTACGATGGCGACCGGGAGCGGGATGGCCGTCCTGGGAAACCGAGCGTCGAGTAGAGATGTCGAGATCGGCACGGTGCTCGCCTTCGCCCTGGGACTCGGACTGCTGTTCCTCAGCCTCTACCGCGGGTACGCCCAGGAGGCGTACTCGATCCTCTTCGGGGAGGTGCTGGGCATCAGCACCGCCCAGGTCGCCTTCACGTTCTGGTCGAGCCTCTTGGTCCTGGCGCTCCTGACGCTCATCTACCGCCCGCTCCTGTTCTCCTCGCTGGACGAAGATGTCGCGGAGGCGAAGGGAATGCCCCTGTTGCTCCTCAACCTCGCGTTCATGCTCGTCCTCGCCGTGGCGATCTCCTTTGCCGTCCAGATCATCGGCGTCCTGCTGATCTTTGCGTTGATGGTGACGCCCGCGGCCATCGCCGTGCGGTTGACCTCGCGATCCCTCTGGGCCGTGATCGTCTCCGTGTTCGTGGCCGTCACCGCCGTCTGGGCAGGACTGTTCGTCGCGCTGTGGACGAACTACCCGGCGAGCTTCTTCATCGTGGGCATCATCTTCGTGGAGTACGTGTGCGTCCGGGGCGTGGGCTCCCTGCGGGAGACGGCCCTCCTGCAGGGGGTCGAAGCCCCCGAAGGCGACGGGGTGCGATCGCTCCGGAACGCGTCCCTCATCGCCTCGGTCTCCCAGGTCTTGTTCGTCGTTGGGGCCGCCCTACTGACCCTGGCGCTCCTCGCGCATCCGGGGGGGGCCTGGGACCCCGGTCAGCTCTACGCGCGAGCGTCGTGGGCGATCCTCGCTCTCGCGTCGGCGGGGATCCTCGGAGCGGCCGCCTCCCTCCTGTACTTCTCCGGCTTTCGGAAGATGTCCACGGCCTCGCGGGAGTTCATCAACCCGGCGTTCCTCACGCTCGTAGGCCTTCTCGGGATCGCCCTCACCGCCGGGGGGCTCGGCCTCTTCCTCTCGGGAGTGGCCCTCGCCGCCTCCGCCTACGGGCTCGCTCCCGTGGCCGAGCTGTTCGGCGTTCCGCTGGTCTTCCTGGGGGCGATTCTTTCCGTGGTCGGCCTCGTCGGCCAGGCCGTGGGAAGCTGGCGGATGGGACTGCGATACCAGGAGCGCGCGCTCCGGACCGGCGCGGTCCTCATGGTCCTCCCGCTCGTGGGCTACGGGGTGACGTACCTCGGCTATCGACGGGCGCTCGCGCGCGGTCCGGCCCCCCCGCAGTCGGGCCCGCTCGAGTAGCGGCTCGGACGTGCCCCGGTGCCGCGCCGCGCGGCATGCACGGTCGGAGCCAACCGCGGGTCGAATCGCAGAAGAGCCGTGGGTCGCCTATCGAGAGGGCCCCCCGGCTCGACCGAAATCGCGGCGGCCCAATGCGGGACGCTCGGGGCCGTGTTCGGAGACGAACGTTTCGACGATTCCCTCCCTCGGCTGGTGTTTCTCCCCGGATTCTGGAGAGCCCACGCCGCAGCGTTCCCGCGGCGGTCCGGGTGCTCCCGCTTCCTCCCCAAAGCTCGCATGGGGGCAGGGCTCCCGGAACCGGGTGGGAGTCCGGAACGGAGATCAGCCCGCCGTAGAATGAGCTCTCAACTCCAGCACCGCTCCCACGCTCCCGAGTACGACCAGAGTTCCGAGCGTGATGTAGAGGACCGAGACCCAGAGGGGAAGACCACCTCCTACCTCGAGACTCGGCCGAGCGCTCACGACGATCCGAAGCCCCACGCCCACGACCCCCAACGCCGCGGCGCCGGCAAACCCCCAGACGCTGCGTCGCCAGCAGAGGACGAGGCACGTCACGATCAGAACGACGATCGGCGCGACCACGACCACCGCGAGGAGCCGAACCGGCGGGAGCGTTTCGGCGACGGTGATCGCGAGGGCCGTGATCACGGCCGCTAAGTACAGGCCGAGGAGCACGAACGCCGCACGCATGCGCGAGGAGAGTGGCTCGACGGGTCCCATGGGCACAGAACCAGCCCACCCACCTGCGTACCTTAACGAGCATCGGTCCGGACGGAGGCCGGGGCGGTCGGTCGTGCCGACGGTCTTCTGGGGTCGAGGAGGAGCCGGGGGAGCCGCCGGCGCGCCAGTGTCGCGCGGGGCCCCGATGCGAAACTATGGCGGGAGAGGAGTGCGCGTCAGACGCGCTGGCCGAATCTCCACCCCTTCTTGTCGATGACGTCGAAGAGATTGCCGTCGGGGTCGCTCAGTGTGACAAAGTCGTGCGCTTCGTCCGCCGGTCGCTTCACCGTCGCTCCGATACGGAGGAGGCGCTGGACCTCAGCGTCGGGATCGGACGAGTAGAGGTCCAGGTGGATCCGGTAGTCGTCCAACGGCCCCTCTGTGGTCCGGGAGAGGGAGAGATTGGGTCCCTGGCCCTCGGGGTCTTTGAGGACGACGCCGTCCGCTTCGGGCGGATCCCGGGGGACGTAGTGAAGCGCCTCCTGCCAAAAGGCGATCATACGGGGAAGATCGGTGCAGTCCACGACGATCGAGCCGACCCAGATTCGACCGGTCTCCCCCGACGAGGATCGCGCGCTCGACATCGCTCCGTCCTGCGAGCGGCCGACACGTGCCACCTAGAAGAGCGCCTCGCAGAGAGGGCCCGAAGGGAAGGGGTCGTGTACCCGCTCGAAGGTTCCGCAAGAACGCCCGATCTCGTTACTGGAGGCTAGGCGTCGTTCACGGCCGCGAATCCGAAGGAGTCCGTCGTGGCCGATCCGCCCTGGGCCGGCAGCTCTCGGCGAAGCGTGCTCAGCCATGGGCGGGAGCGTCAGATACTCCGTCCCCTCGCATCCAGGGCCACGGCCCTTTGAATGAGTTCACGAACTGCGGGGGGAGCCGGCGTGGGCGACGCTCGTGATCTTCACGTGGCGCAGGGACTTCCCGGTGCCCTCCACGATGGAGAAGGACCGGGCGAGCTCCGCCCCTCGCCAAAGTCCGAGATTGAGGTGGTCCGAATAGACCATCAAGCAGAAGACAAGGTTGCGCCCTCGCCAGTTGGGAGCGTTCCACTTCACGCACTCCTCGAGGTCCGGCGCGAGCGTATGGATCGCCCGCGGGAGCGCGCGGGCGATTCGTTGCATTTCGGCGGGCATCCCGCCGATGATCGAGTCCACTCCGGAGTCCCTGTTGCCGGAACGCGACACGGACTCCGAACCGCACCCCCTCACTTCATGCCGGGGAGACGCCGGACTCGAACGCGGCGCGCTGAGATCCACTCGACGAGATCAACCTGAAGACGTTTTCATGGAAGCGAGCTCGGGTGGGCCGTGGCCGAGAGCCAGCCGCCGGACACGGTCATCGATGCCCAGGACCTCCGCATGGTCTACCCGCCCGCCAAGTCGGGGGGAACCGGAACGGTCGCCGTCGATGGCGTGAGCTTTCAGGTGCACCGGGGCGAGATCTTCGGGCTCCTGGGGCCGAACGGCGCGGGCAAGACGACGACGATATCGATCCTGACCACGCTCATCAAGGCGACCGCCGGGCACGCTCGCATCGAGGGGATCGACGTGCTCGAACGTCCCCACGATGTGCGGCGGAAGATCGGTCTCGTCTTCCAGAAGTCGACGGCCGACGAGGAGCTCACGGGTCGGGAGAATCTGAGCATCGAAGCCGGACTCTACGGGCTCTCCGGGGCCGGGATCGCGTCGCACGCGACCGAGCTGCTGAACCAGATGGACCTCGGCTCGTTCGCGGACCGCCTGGTGAAGACGTACTCCGGGGGGATGCGCCGCCGGCTCGAGCTCGCCGTCGGGATCGTCCACAATCCCCGCCTGCTCTTCTTGGATGAGCCCACGCTCGGGCTGGACCCGCAGGGCCGCGCGGGGTTCTGGCGGTACATCCGCTCCCTCCGGGAGGGCAAGGGGCTGACCGTGCTGATGACGACGCACTACCTGGACGAGGCGGACCAGCTCTGCGACCGGATCGCCGTCGTCGACCACGGCAAGATCATCGCGCTCGGAGCCCCGAAGGAGCTCAAGGAGAGCCTCGGAGGGGACACGCTCGAGCTCTCGGTGGGGGCCGGGGCCGCGGATCCCACGCCGGTGTTGAAGGCCCTCCCGGGCGTGACGACCGTTGCGCGCAAGGGGGACACCTACCGGGTGAAGTGCTCCAACGGACAGTCGCTCGTCCCCAAGGCGGTGATGGCCGCCGCCCAGGCCGGAGTGGACATCACCGGGGCGACCGTGATCACGCCGACGTTGGACGAGGTGTTCCTGGAGCTCACCGGACGCTCCTATCGGGAAGAGGGAGACGTACCGGATCGGGAGGACGGTTCCGAAAGCGAGCCGGCTCCGGCGACCGGAGGGGCGGCATGATGCTGCCCGCCTTCTCCCTCATCCGACGCGAGTACCTGCGGTGGATCCGGGCCCCGACCTGGGTGATCTCCGGGCTCATGAGCCCGATCCTGTATCTCCTTCTGTTCGGCCAGGCGTTCGACCTCGGGAAGCTGCTCCCGGCTGGAACGCCGCCGGGTGTTCTGGCGCAGGTGCTGTCCGGCGCCCCGAACTACTTCTCGTACTTCGCGGTCGGGATGGTGGCGTTCGCGAGCGTCACCGCGGCGATGTTCTCCGGGACCGGGATCATCTTCGACAAGCAGCTCGGGATCCTCCAGCGCATCCTCTCCACGCCGATCTCGCGCCGCTCCGTCTTCCTCTCTTCCCTGGTGTTCCGGGGGATGCTGACGCTCATCCCCGCCTTCCTCGTCGTGGGGTTCGCCTTCCTGCTCGTCCACGTGCCGGGGGTCACCGGCCTCTCCGTGGGCGCGGGAGTGGGCGTGCTCGACGGGGCGCAGTTCCTGGTCGCGGCGCTGATCCTCTCGGTGGCGTTCACCGCCCTCTTCCTCTCGTTCGGGTTCGCCGCCCAACGGATCGAGAGCTACTTCGGCGTGGTGACGATCCTACAGCTCCCGATACTGCTCACCTCGAACGCGATGTACCCGGTGAGCATCATGCCGAAGTGGCTCCAGTACCTGGTCGGATTCAACCCGATCTCCCTGGCCGTGAACGTGATGCGGATGAGCCTCTTCGGGACGGCCGGCTACCCGTACTCCGCGGGCGTCTACCTCCTCGGGCTTCTCGCCTGGGCCGGCCTGTTCGTCGCGCTCGCGCTGTTCCTCGCCTCGAAGGCGCTCTCCACCGACGTCGGCCCGAAGGGATCGGCCCTCTCCCAGGCGATCGCTGAGTAGCCCGAGGCCCCTAGGAAGGCGGGGCCTCCGGGCGGCCGTTCCGGCGCCGATCGTCCGACGGGGCGGCGGACCGGAAACGGTACCTCAGGCGGCGCCGGACCGGGCGAGCACCGCCAGCGCCTCGACGGTCGCCCACCGGCTCGGCAGGTACAGGGGCTCGAGCTGCATCGGGAACACCACGCCCCGGAGCGAGTACCCTGCCTTCGCGGGGTCGAGGTCGGGGTGGGACGCGTCGAGGGACCAGCTCCCGTCGGGAGCGCGTTTCGATGCGAGCCAGCGGAGCGCCGGCCCGAGCCGGCGGTCGGCCCCGTATCCGAGCCGGGTCAGGACGCGAAGCCCGACGAGAAGGTCGTAGTAGTAGTGGTGGGGATAGTGGATCCGGTACCACGGCGGATACCGGCCCCTTCCCTCCCGCATCAACCGACGGCGCAGGTAGAACTCGGCCCCTCGCTCGATCGACCGCCCCACGGCGGGGCTCCGCTCGGGCTCCGGGATCTCGGCGAGCGCCGCGAGCCCCTCCCAGCCGTCGAGGGTCCCGGTCCGCGAGCGGAAGCAGTGCCATCCGCCGTCCGCCTTCTGCGTCCGGACGATCCAGCCGATCGACCGCTGGACGGCGGGATGGTCGAGGTAACCGAATCGCGTCAGCGTCCGGACCGCGTTTCCCGTGACGCAGATCTCTCCGCTGCGGCCGGTGAGGTCCCCGCCCCGCTGGCTCCATCGGTCGAGGATCAGCTCCGCGGTCCGTCGTATCCGCGGATCCGTCCGGGTCATCCCCAGGTCCGCCAGGACGATCGCGAGCCAGTTGGTGACGATGTACTTCGGCCGGTACAGCTCCCGGCCGGAGGAGCCCGGCGTCACCCAGTGGCCGTCCCGCTGCTGGTAGGAGAGCAGGTCGGCGGCCCAGCCGGTCTTCCCGATCTCCCGGAGCGCCGTTCGAACCCGGGGGTCCGTGCGAGGGCGGCCCTCGACCTCCGTCCAGAACCGCGCCCGGACGCTGGGGTCGGACTCCGAGCCGGTCAGCCAGCGGCGAAGCCGCGCGCCCACATGCATCGTCGTCGGAGAGGCCCGTCGACTTTAGGGCTTTCCCGGGGGCTCGCCTCGGACGCGCGCGGCCGGTCGGCGCGGGGGCGCTGGGGACGAGTTCCCACCGAGTTTGCTCGTGGGACCGGGCGCGGACGGGGAGGGAGCCCGACTCGAATCTGCCTTGCCTCACTCGGTGGGGCGAACCGCCTGGGCCGGCGGAAGTCGGGCGGCGCGCAGCGACGGCTCGGCCACCGCCAGCATGGAGAGGCCGTACGCCGCCGCGAGGATGATCAGGAGGTTGCTCCACGGCACCGTGAAGTGCGTGACCCCCAGCGAGGTCGCCCCCGGCCCCTGGGTCAGGTTCCACACGATCAGGAGGCCGAGCGCAGTGCCGATCGCGATCCCCACGAGGCTCACGAACGAGTACTCGAGGAAGAACGCTTCGAGCACCATCCGCCGGGTGAACCCGTTCGCGCGGATCATCCCGATCTCCCGGCGGCGCTCGACGACCGCTCGCAGGGCGACGATCCCCATCGCGGCGATCCCGACGGCGAGGCCGACGCCGACGAAGATCTGCAGCAGACCGATCACCCCTTCGGTCGTGGCGATCGACGAGGCGAGGATGTCGGCGATGTTCAGCACGACCAGCCCGTACGGGAAGAACGCGGATTTGGCGACCTGCGCCGCCGTGACCGCCGAAGCCCCGGGGGTCACGGTGAGGAAGAAGACCTTCGGTGCGGAGATCCCGAGGGCCGACGCGGTCGCGGGGCCGACGAACACCCCCGACACGAGCGACTGCGCCATGATCCCGATCACGGTGACCGTGCTCGTGTTGCCGTTCGCCGGATTGGCGAGCAGCATCGTCTCCCCGGGGCTTACCGTCGGGTGCGCGGCGGCGGAGCCCGATCCGAGGTTGCTCGTCACGGGCGCGTAGCTCTGGTCGACGATCGCGACCCCGGGGGTGGTCGCGAGCTCGGCGCTGACCTGCGCCGCGGAAAGTCCCCCGTCCGTCGACGTGAACGTGAACCGGTTCGTGGAGTAGAAGTTCGACGCCGCCGGCTCCCCGGGCGGGCCGGCGTAGACCGAATCCGGGTACGGGTTCCCCGAGAACCCGCTCACGTTGACGTAGATCCCGCCGTAGTCGAGCGGCACGACGGTCGAAAAGTACGGGGCCACGCTCGCGTTGCCCGCGACGAGCCCCGGCAGGTTGGGGATCGGAGCCGAAGAGTAGGCGATGAACGTGTACCCGCCGGACTGGTCCCGGATCGTCTGAGCGAGGCTTCCGTCCACGGTCGCGCCGGTCGCCGCGATGGCGACCAGCACGAAAACGACGAGCGCGAAGATCGCGAGGCTGATCGTCGTGCGGGAGGAGCGTCGGCTCGGGTAGGAGAGGGCGATGCGGGCGACCGGGGCGCGCTGCGCTCTCCCTCCCGCGATCCGGAGGATCCCTGCGGCGATGGACGCGGAGTTGAACGCGAAGAGCAGGAGGGCTCCGGTGACCATGATGATCCCTTCGACGAAGACGTCGAAGATGCCGCCCCCGTGGGCCGTGCCGAGCAGGCTCCGTTGGAGGCCGCCGTAGCCGGCCCACACGAGGAGCGCCGCGCCGGCCACCGAGAAGGCCAGCCGGTCGCGGACGAACCGCGAGGCGATCAGCGCGAGGCCCGCGAGGGCGAAGGCGCCGCCCAGCACGGGGTAGGAGAGGTTGGAGGTGCCGCCGTGCGTCCGTGCGTACAGCAGGACGCCGAGGACGACGAGGGCGGCCCCCAGGTACGCGAGGTAGGTGTACGTTCGCACGGTCGGGGGCGGTTCCGGCAGGTCCCGGATCGACCGGACGATGTTGAGGCGGCTCGCGCGCCGGCTCGCAACCAGGACCGTGAGCAGGCTGAGCACGAACCCGATGACGTACGCGAGGACCAGGCTCTGATTCGTCACGGTGAACGAATCGAGGATCGCCGAGGACGGGAGTCCGGGGGAATGCTCGAAGACGCCGAACGCGTACGCGAGGCCGTACCCCACCGCGACCCCCAGGAACGTCCCGGCGAGGGCGCTGCCGGCGGAGTAGGCGAGACCCTCGAAGAAGAACGAGTACACGAGCTCCCGGCCCTGCAGACCGATCGCCCGCAGCACGCCCATCTCCCCCTTCCGCTCCTCGGCCAGGAGGACGAAGATCCCGACGATCAGCATCGCCCCCGCGACGATCGAGAACAGCCCCAGCACCAGGAAGAGGGTGGAGACGCTGCTCCCCGCCGAACGGGCGCTCGCGAGCGCGGAGGTGAGGATCTGCTCGACGTGGAGGCCGTGCGCGGCGGGGATCGTGGCGAGCGACGCGTTCAGCGTCGCGCTCACGCTCGGCGCCAGCGCGAGGCGGTTCGCCTGGTCCCCCGCGTTCGTGACGGAGAGGAAGTTGATCTCCCCCGATAGGTTCTCGAGGTGCTGGGCCGTCGTGAGGTTCACGAAGACGCTTCCGAAGTTCCCGATCCCCCCGGTGGGGAACGCCCCTCGGATGTTGTCCTGCACCACGGCCTGGACCAGCGACGGGACGGGGGTCGCTCCCACGCCGTAGAGATAGACGGAGTCCCCGGCGGAGGCGTTCAGCTCCGAGGCGGCGAGGTCGTCCAGGAGCACCTCCCCCGGGGCCGGCCCGTCGATCGGGCTCCCCCCGTCGGAGACGAAACTGCCGAGCTGGGCGCTCTGGTTCGCGTTGGCCCCGATCAGGTAGAGGTTGGTCTGCGGGACGTGGGTGGTCCGGTCGAAGACGGAGGCGGTGCTGACGACCTCCGGCGCAAGCCCGGCGATGGCGCGGTCGCCGGCGGTCGCCGCGGCGACGCCGGTGTAGACCGAATAGGGGAACGGAGTCCAGGCGCCCGACGGGGATTGATTGCCGACGACCTCGTCGTTGTACCCTACGGCCAGGACGGTGTAGTGGACCTCCACCTGGGTGATCGTGTCGCCCACGACGAGGCTCCCGGAAACGATCGTCGTCGCGACGAGCAGACCGAGGACGAGCAGCACGGTCCTCCCTCGGGCCCGGTAGACATTTCGGATGCCGATCCGGAAGGCGAGGCGGTGGCGGACGGCGAGCATGAGCGAGACGGCCGCGATGCCGGCGAGGAGCAGCAGGAGGCCTACGACGACCGGGTTGGAGGTCGGCATCGCCGCTAGCTCACGAACCGGCCGTCGCGCATGCGCAGGGTCCGGTCGCAGGCGCTCGCCACCGTCGCGTCATGGGTCACCACGACGATCGTCTGCTGGTACGTCTGGTTGAGCTGTCGTAGCAGCACCGTCACCTGGCGCGAATCTTCGTCGTCGAGATTCCCGGTCGGTTCGTCGGCCCACACGATCGCCGGTCGCCCCACCAGGGCGCGGGCGAGCGAGACCCGCTGCTGCTGTCCTCCGGAGAGCTCGGAGGGGCGCCGGTCCAGGCGCTCCCCGAGGCCGAGTTCGGTGAGCATGGCATGGGCGCGCTGTCGGGCTTCCCGGCCGGGGACCCCGGCGATGAGGAGCGGCATCTCCACGTTCTCGGTCGCCGAGAGCACGGGCAGGAGATTGTAGGACTGGAAGACGAACCCGACCCGACGGGCACGGTACTCGCTCTTCGTCCGGTCGTTCATCGAGTGGAGGTCCACGCCCTCGATGCTGACCGTACCGCGGCTGACCTCGTCGAGGCCCGAGAAGCAGTTCAGGAACGTCGTCTTCCCGCAGCCGGACGGACCCATGACCGCGAGCATCTCCCCCCGGAGAATCTCGAGCGACACTCCCTGCAGAGCGGAGACCGCGACCTCGCCCTGCCCGTAGATCTTCCAGACATCCCGGCCCACGACCACGGGTTCGGCCACGACACACTTCCTTCCGGCGTCGAAGACCCGACGCCCCACCGACCAAGTCGGTAGGGGGGAAATCTCCTTCCGGTATCCGCCGGGGTCCGGAAACGGTCGACCACCGCGCGCAGAAGGCGGCTTCGGGGCGAGCCTACGAGCGCGTGGGCCCCGGGTCGGGAGGGCGCGGGGGCCGAGCGCGCCGGGGAAGGAATCGGCCGGTGCGGTCGACGTACTCCCGGTAGGCCGCTCCGTACCCCTCGTCCGAGCCGAGGAGGTCTTCCTCCGCCCGGGCCCGATAGGTCGCCACCCCGGCGAGGACGGCTCCTAGTAGGGCGAGCGGAGCGCTCACGAAGAGGAGGGCGTTCCCCAGAGCGACCGCCACGATCGCGGTATAGACCGGGTGCCGAACGTATCGATACGGACCGGACTGAACGAACGCGGAGCCGGAGCGAACCTGCACGACCGGGGTCATTTTTTCGCCCAGCGCGCGGGCGGCTTGAACGAACAGCACTCCGCCGCAGGCCGCCAAGAGGATCCCGCCGAGCTGGGCCGCCCAGGCGTACGGGAACCCGGGAATCGCCGGCCAGTCGTAGAAGATGCGTGGGACAACCAGCACTCCTGCGGGCCAGAACACCGCCACGAGTGTGCCGACGATCCAGACCGTCTGGGTGCCCGGAACGAGGCTCCGTCGAGTTACGGCCCCCTCGGGTTCCGCGGGCGTCCGACGGCGTAGGGTTCCGAGAAGAGAGCCGAGGACGGTCGCGACGAGGCCCACACCCGCGAAGACCTGCACGAGGAGAAATTCGAGCATCACGAGCGGCCCCTGGAGGATCTTCCCGCGCCCTCGCGGTAGTTACGACCTCAGCGCGAATGCCGACCCGCGGAGCATCGGGGACAACTCGCCGAGTCGCCCGTCGGCGGCGCCACGAAGAAGACCGGTCCGGAGTGCGTTCGACGGAGGCAGGCGAACAGGCGCCGCTCCGTCCCGTCACGCGCGCGAAACGGATAGACCCTCCAGTACACCGTGCGCACGCCGCGGGGGGGGCGGATCGAGGCGAGGCTCCGCTCGGCGGCTCGGCCCAGTTCGGGGCCGTGCCGGGTGGCGAGGCGAAGATCCCGGGTCCGGACGAGCGAAGCAGGAACGGTCCATCGGAGGAGTTGCCGCCGTACGGCCGCGGTCGGATCCCGGCGGGTCCACTCGCTATACGTCGTCACCGAGACCACTCCCGATGGGCAGGCTTGCACGAGCCAGTCCCCCGAAAGCCGGCTTGCCAGCCGACGGACCCGGATCGGTCGATCGCAGTGACGGTAGCAGGTTCCTCCGGGGGATGCGAGCGCCGTCCGGAGCGCTACTGGGATCGCCCCGCCCCGCCTCATTGGCGGTTCTCCCGGCGGACGGCACGAAGCCAGTCGCTGGCGAGGAGGTCTCGCCAGGCCTGTGAGGTGCGAGCCACGCGTTCGGAGAACCCGGTGAGGAGAGGCTGCACGCGCCCGTCGGTCCATTCGAGGAAGACCTGCGGGATCAGGTAGTCGGGGGAGTAGTCCCCGTGCGCCTTCACCAGACGGTCCGCCACCCGCTCCTGCGCGGGGCGGTCGATGTCCAGAAGGCGCAGAGGAACGCCGAGCCGTTTCGCAAGGCGCCGCCCGTTCTTGACCGACAGCGGGACGCAGTGGGGGCACCACGGGGCGAGCACGATCGTGAGCCGGTCTGCGCGGGCCGGTAGAGGGGCGGCGCGGGGCATCGCGGACCCATCGCTCCGCGCGGATTTTAGCCCGCCCGCCGTAGCGCGGGGCGCGGCGAGGGCACCGAGGCACCTCGATCGGGCGATCGTCGAACAGCGCGAGTCATCCCCCAGACTCCGACGATGCTCATCCGGGGTGAGCATCCCTTATGGCGGGAGGGACGGTCCCGCCGCCGGTGAACGCCGATCCCCCACGCCTCCCGTCGACCGACTCGGACGTCGTCGTGCGCGCGGAGAACCTGCGCCATTCGTACGACCGTCGCAAGTTCGCGCTGGACGGGGTGAGTTTCACGGTCCGTCGGGGAGAGGTGTTCGGCCTCCTGGGCCGGAACGGGGCGGGGAAGTCGACCCTGATCAAGGCGATGACGACGTTGATCCAGCCGACCTCGGGAACGCTTCAGGTCCTGGGCCTCGACCCGGCGCGCGACGGGCAGAAGATCCGGGAACGCATCGGGGTCGTCCAGCAAGCAGAGTCGTTCGACTTCACGACCGTCCAGGGGAACCTCGACATCTACGGGATCCTGTGGGGCGTTCCGAAGGACGAGCGGGAACGACGGCGGGAGCTGCTCCTGGCCCGATACGGGCTGGGAGACGTTCGGAAGCGGAGGGCGTTCGACCTCTCCGGGGGCCAGAAGCGGCGGGTGCAGGTCGCCCGGGAGTTCATGCACGACATGGAGGTCCTGTTCCTGGACGAGCCGACGGTCGGCCTCGACGTCATCATGCGGCGGGAGCTGCTCGACTCCGTCCGGGACGAGGTTCGCCGCGGCCTGACGGTCGTCTTCACGACCCACAATCTCGAGGAGGCCGACTACCTGTGCGACCGCGTCGCGGTGATCGACGAGGGGAAGATCCTCGTGCTCGACGCCCTCGAGAACCTGAAGCGGCTCTACGGCGGCCGCAAGACGATCGACCTGACGGTCTCGGACGGCGAGGCGCCCCGGTTCTTTGCGGCCCTCACGGCGGTCCTCGGCCCGCGGGCCACCGTGACGGTGAAGGACCGATCGGCCGTCATCCTCACCGACGATCCGAAGGAGGCCCTCGCCCGAATCGTCGAGCAGGCCTCGACGTTGGGCGTGCAGCTCGAGTGGCTCAACGTCCGGAAGAACACGCTCGAGGACGTCTTTCTGCGGTCGGTGGGACACGGAGGAGAGTCGATTGCCAGCGCCTAACCTCCTTCGCCTGATCTACCGGAACATCGTGGTCAACACCGACCCGGGGAGCCTCATCATCCTCGTCGGACTCCCGGGGATGTACCTCGTCTTCTTCGGATTCGGCTTCCAGTCGATCACCTCGGGGAGCGGGGGCGGGAACCAGTACCTGGGGTTCCTGACCCCGGGGATCATGTCGTTCCAGGTCGTCATGGCCGGGACGGTCGGCGGGAGCATCCTGTGGGCCGACCGGCGGTGGGGGATGCTGGCGCAGCTCCTGGTCGGGCCGTTCACCCGCCTCCAGTACCTCCTCGGGATCATGCTCACCTCGATGCTGTTCGGCCTGGCCGGTTCGGCCGTGATGCTCGGCGTGGCCTTCCTGCTCCTCGGCACGGGCCCCACGCTCCTAACGGCGTTCGGCGTCATCTTCGGCTCCATCGTCCTCGGTTCGATCTTCTTCGGGGCGCTGATGCTGTTCCTCGCCGGCCTCGTCAAGTCGAACACCGCGTACAACAGCATCCAGATCCTGCTGATCTTCGTCGTGAACTTCGCGAGCACGGTCTTCTATCCGCTGAGCGCCAGCCTCCCGGTCGTCCTGCGGTTCCTGTTCGAGGTGAATCCGCTCACCTACGTCTCGGACGCGGTGCGGGGGGCGTACCAGGGACGGCTCAACGCGACGGACGGCCTGCAGATGCTCGTCCTCGCCGCGGAGACCGCGGTCATCCTGTACCTCGCGATCCGCGCCTACATGCGCACGGATGTCTCGTACGAGTAGCCTCAAGAGGCGTCCGTGGACGTCCCGGTGCGGCGCCCCGCGGAGCCAAATACTCCTGCCGTCCCGGGGCCCGTCGCTTCGAGGAGTTCCGAATGATCCCGACCCCCCACGGCGGACCCCTCGTCCACCGGCTCGCGACCGACACGGAGCGGGAGCGGCGCGACGCCGAGCTCCGCGACCTTCCGACGGTCACCCCGTTCATCGACCAGCTCTACGATGCCGACAAGATCGGCATCGGCGCCTACAGCCCGCTCGATGGGTTCCAGGGATCCGAAACGGTCGACGCCGTCGTGGCGAAGGGTCGGCTCCCGAACGACCTTCCGTGGACGATCCCGATCTTCTTTCCCGCCCCGAGCGGCGCGGCGCTGGCCCGGCTGAAGGGAGTCGGCCCGGGCGACGAGGTGGCGATCCTCGACGGTCGGGGCACGGCGATCGCCCTGCTGAAGATCGAGGAGGAGTTCCGCCTCGACCGCGCGGCGATCGCGCGGGGGGTGTACGGGACGGACGATCCCGCCCATCCCAACGTGGCCGACCTGCTCGCGGCCGGTGAGACGGCGTGGGCCGGACCGGTCACCCTGCTCCGTCGCGTCGAGATCACCGGCGGACGACCGGACCCGACCCCGGCCGAGACCCGGGCCGAGTTCGCCCGACGGGGCTGGCGGTCGGTCGCGGCCTACCAATGCCGGAATCCTCCCCACACCGCCCACGAGTACATCCAGCGGCTCACGCTCGAGCGGGAGGACGTCGACGCGCTGTTCGTCCACCCGGTTGTCGGCCGCTTGAAGAAGGGGGACTATCGCCCCGAGGTGATCCTCGAGGCGTACACGGCGCTGGTCCAGCACTACTACCCGTCGTCCCGGGTGCTCGTCCAACCGCTCGGGATCACGATGCGCTACGGCGGGCCGAAAGCGGCGCTGTTCCTCGCGATCGTCCGGAAGAACTTTGGCTGCGGCGTCTACATCGTCGGACGGGACCAGGCGGGGGTCGGCAAGTACTACGACCCGTACGCCTGCCACCGGATCTTCGACGCGTACGACATCGGCATCGTCCCGCTCCGCTACGAAGAGTCGTTCTTCTGCCGACGGTGTGGCTGGATGGCGAGCGAGAAGGTCTGTCCGCACGACCCCTCGAACCGCGTGCAGACGAGCCAGACCCGCATCCGCGAGAGCCTCGCCAACGGCTCGGAGCTCCCGGTCGAGATCCTCCGGCCCGAGGTCGCGGCCGTGCTGCGCCAACCGAACATCATCCTGACCGAGTGAGGGAAACGAACGATGACGAGGGGACCACCGGGATTCTGTATCTGGCTGACCGGACTGCCGAGCGCGGGCAAGACGACGATCGGGCGCATCCTCGCCGAGCGGCTCGCCGCCCGCGGATGGTACGCGGAGCTCCTGGACGGCGACGAGATCCGTCGCGGGTTGAGCTCGGACCTTGGGTTCGACCGCGCGTCGCGAGAAGCGCACGCGGGGCGCGTGTCGTTCGTCGCGAAGCTGCTCGCGAGGAACGGGTCGATCCCGATCGTCGCGCTCATCTCCCCGTACCGCAGCTCCCGCGCGAAAGCCCGCGCCGAGATCGGCCGGTTCGTCGAGGTCTATGTCAACACGCCGCTCGCGGTCTGCGAGGAGCGGGACGTGAAGGGGCTGTACAAGAAGGCCCGGGCGGGCGAGATCAAGGAGATGACCGGAGTGGACGATCCGTACGAACCCCCGGAGCGCCCCGAGGTCGTCCTCGACGCGGTCCACGGCTCCGCCGCGGAGTCGGCCGACACGCTGCTCCGGGAGCTCGAGCGCCTCGGCTGGCTCCCCGTGGCTCCCCGCTAGTCGCCCCGGGCGGGGGACTGGCCCGTCGAACGGATATCGGCACGGAGACTGGAGGCGCGCGATGAAGGCGCTGGTGCTGATCGGAGGGTTCGGCACCCGGCTCCGGCCGCTCACCGAGAGCGTGCCCAAGCAGTTGATCCCGATCGCCGGGAAGTCGATGCTCTACCACGTGCTCGACCTCCTGCCCCCGAGCGTCGAGGAGGTCGTCCTCGCGACCGGCTACCGAGCGGACCAGGTCGCCGCCTACGTCCGCGAGCACCCGGCCCCGTGGCCGATCCGCACCGTGGCCGAGACGGAGCCGCTCGGGACGGGAGGAGGGATGAAGAACGCGGGGTCCGGGATGAGCGACCCGTTCTTCCTGCTCAACTCCGACGTCATCGCCGCCGCCGACCTCTCCGCGATGGCCGCCCGGCATCGGGCCCACGGGAGGATTGGAACGATGGGGCTCGCCGAGGTCGAGGATACGCGTCCGTACGGCGTCGCGGCGCTCGGACCGGACGACCGGATCACCCACTTCGTCGAGAAGCCCGAGCCGAAGGACGCGCCGTCCCGGTGGATCAACGCGGGTCTCGCCGTCTGGGCGCGGGCCGTCCTCGACCGGATCCCGTCCGGTCGCGCGGTCAGCTTCGAACGCGAGATCGTCCCGGGACTCCTCTCCGAAGGGTTGTTCGGTTTCCGTCTGAGCCGGTACTGGGACGACGCGGGCACGCCGGACCGGCTGCTCCGCTCCCAACGCCTGCTCTTCGATGACGGCCGAGCGGCGAACGTTCGGCGGCCGGACGGCTCCCTCGGGGCCGGTCCGGTCTCGGCGTGGGAGGACGCGACGGCCCGCGACGCAACGCTCGGGCCGTACGTGACGCTTGGCCCCGGCGTGACGGTCGCGCCGGGCGCCCGGGTCGAGGACTCGGTCCTGATGGACGGCGTCCGCGTGGGCCGCGACGCGACGGTGGTGTCGAGCATCCTCGGGCCGAACGCCCGCGTCCCCTCCGGCGCCCGAGTGACCGGTCGGGTCGTCGGCGCCGGAGCCGAGGCCGGGACGGCCTAGAACGCCGCCCCGGTGACGACGACCTTCGTCGACTCCTCCGGCAGGCCCGCGACGCGGAACGCCTCGGCGATCCGAGCGAGCGGGAACCGGTGGGAGACGAGATCGCGGACGGCGAGCCGCCCGTCCACGACCATCGCGTGGACGTCCCGGATGTCCGGTTCGACCGTGGCGTACGAGGGGACGACCCGGATCCCCCGCAGGTACAGCTGCTGCAGGTCGGCGTCGAGGCGGCTCCCGGACGCGGGGAGGCCGAACAGGTTGACCGTCCCCCCGCGGCGGACGAGCTCGGTCGCGGTCGCGACCACGCTCGGATGGCCGGTCGCGGCGACCGCGAGGTCGACGCCGTCGCCGTCGGTCGCCCGGTCGACCGCCGTCCGGATCTCCTCGGGGCGCCTCGGGTCGAGGGCGGCGTCGATCCCTCCCTCCAGCGCGACCTCCCGCCGCCGCGCGGCGATCTCCGTGCCGACGACCCACCGCGCGCCGAGCGCCTTGGCGAGCCGGGCGTAGAGGATGCCGACCGGCCCGAGCCCGAGAACGGCCACGGTCGCCTGCGGCGCGAGGGCGACCCGTCGGATCGCGGTGATCGCGCACCCCGCGGGTTCGAGCAGGGCCCCGCTCTCCCAGTCGATCCGGGGGTCGAGCGGCAGCACCGCGCCGCGGGAGACGTTCTCCGCCGGGACTCGGAACGTCTCGGCGAACCCTCCGGGATCGAGGTTCGTCTTCGAGTACGTCGGACAGAACGTCGGATCCCCCCGCGCGCAGACCGCGCAGCGGCCGCAGGCGACATGGTGGTGGACGAACACCCGCTGCCCTTCCGAGAGCCCGCTCACGTCGGGTCCGAGTCGGGCGATCCGTCCGACCGGCTCGTGCCCGAGGACGCCGGCGGTCCGGTAGTTCCCCCGCAGCTTCTCGAGGTCCGTGCCGCACACTCCGCACGCCGCGAGGGTGACGGTGATCTCCCCCGGCCCAGGGACCGGGTCAGGGCGTTCGTCCAGGCGGACGGTCCCGGGCTCTGCGAGGCGGCCGACCTTCATGGACGGGCGCGGGCGGCCCGGATCGACGCGTCGAGGATCTCGACCGCCTCGTCGATCTCCTCGCGCCGAACGATCAGCGGCGGGATGTACCGGATCGAGGAGCGACCGCACGGCAGGAGGATCAGCCCGCGCCGGGTCGCCTCCTCGAGGATCCCGTCGCGCAGGGCGATCGCGGGCTCTTTGGTCGCCCGGTCGCGCACGAACTCGGTCGCGGTCATGAGGCCGACGCCACGCACGTCCCCGATCTCCTCGTAACGGCCCATCAGCTCCCGGAGCCGCCCGAGCAAGTACGTCCCCTGCACCCGCGCGTTCTCGAGCAGGTGCTCCTTCTCGATCACGTCGAGGGTCGCGAGCGAGGCCGCGACCGCCGCGAGGTTGCCGCCGAAGGTGTTCGAGTGCGCGCCCTGCACGGGAAAATCCATCTCCGTGGGGAACGTGACGGCCCCCAGCGGGAGCCCGCCCCCGAGCGCCTTCGCCATCGTGACGATGGGAGGGACGATCCCGTGGTGCTGCACGGCGAACCATTCGCCGGTCCGGCCGATCCCGGCCTGCACCTCGTCGTCGATGAGCGGGATGCCGTGTTCGTCCAGGATCGCCTTCAGCGTCTGGTGCCAGCGGGGCGGCGGGACGACGTACCCCCCCTCGCCGAGCACCGGCTCCGCGAGGAACGCCGCGACGTCGTCCGGCGGGATCGACGTCTGGAAGTAGAGCTCCTTGAGGATCTTCGCGCAGTAGAGGTCGCAGCTCGGGTACTCGAGCTTGTACGGGCACCGGTAGCAGTACGGCGCCGGGATATGGTGCCCTCCGCCGACGAACGGCGCGTAGCGCGCCCGCTGGACCGGTTTCGAGGAGGTCATCGAGAGGGAGCCCATCGTCCGGCCGTGGAACGCGCCGAGCAGCCCGATCACGATCGGGCGCCGACGTTGCCAGCGCACGAGCTTCAGCGCCGCCTCGGCGCTCTCGGTGCCGCTGTTCGTGAAGAAGACCTTCTTCTCGAACGAGCCGGGCGTGATCTTCGTGAGCCGCTCGGCGAGCACGGTCTGGTTCTCGTAGTAGAAGTCTGTCCCCGCGAAGTGCGTGAGCCGGGCCGCCTGCTCCCGGATCGCGCGGACGACGTCCGGGTGGGAGTAGCCGACCGCCGCGACCCCGACGCCCGCCGCAAAGTCGAGGAGGCGGTTCCCGTCGACGTCGGTGACCCACATGCCGTCGCCGGAGGCGGCGACGACCGGGGCGGTCTTCGTGCTCGTCATGAGATAGCGGCGGTCCCGCTCGATGATCCGTCGGGCGTTCGGTCCCGGGATCGGAACGCGGACCGAGACGCCTCGGGCGGGCGGCGCGTGCGGGTCGGCCGGGGCTGCCGTGGGCGGGGGAGTGCTGCGGCTCATCGTCGCTCGGACCCACCAGAGCGGTCGGGGAGTAAAGGGTTCCCGCCCACCCCGCGTTCCGCGGGCGGCCAGTCGAGCGTTTCCTTTTTGAGGCGTCCCGCTGGGTCGCCCGCCGGAATGACCGGGTCGGCGGAGGAGCCCGAACACGCCGACCCGGAACGGAAACCGCTCCTCGACATCGTTCCGGCGCCGGCGGTGCTGACCGAGCTCGCCCGGGGCTTCCTGCTCGTGCGGGACTCGGACCCCGACCGCGCGGTGAAGTTCGCCGCCACGTTTCTGCGGGAGCACTCCGGAGCGCCCCGGCCCGAGCGGGTCGAGACGGTCCCGAAGATCACGCTCGCCCGGCTCTCCCTCGGGCGTTCGCCCCGCGGGGCGGTCGAACCGGCGGGCGGGGCGTACTTCGGGAAGACGTGACCCCGGGGGCGCCCTCCGGCCCGCGGACCGCGACGTACGCCGCGAGGTCGGCCGGGAACGAGCGCCGGGTGAGGCACAGTCGGTTCCCCGACGGGTCACCGAAGTACGACCCGGGGCAGACGAGCACCGAGGCCCGGAGCAGCCGCCCCACCAGGTCCGGGGAGCGGGCCCCGGTCCGGTCGAACCAGACCGGCCCGACCGGCGGTGTGGAGACCGGGAACGTCCGGGCGAGCACGCGCCGGTTCGTCGCCACCAGCCGGCGGACCTCCTCTCCGATCCGCGCCCGATGGCGCAGCGCCGACAACGCCCCCGCGACGGACGCCGGGGCGATCTCGTCCGCGAAGAGGCCGACGAACCGCCCGAACGGCTTCTGGTCGGTCTCGGGGGCGATCACGAAGCCTACCCGAAGATCGTCCCCGGCGTAGAACTTGGTGAACGAGCCCGTCGTCCAGAGCCGCTCGCGCGACAGCGTGGCGTACGATCGCCGCTCCCCGAACTCTCGGAACGTCTCGTCCAGGAGCACGTGGCGGGCGCCTCCGGCCCACTGGAACAGCCGCTCCGGCCCCCACTCGTCCCCCTCGGGGTTGCGGGGCTGGGAGGTCACGGCGAGGTCGGCGGCGCCCGCGGCGGTCGTGATCTCGAAGCCCGCCGTCCGCGGGCCATCGAACAACGGCGGATACTCGGGCAGGCTGACCCGGCAGACCCCCGAGCGTCGCCCGAGGGACCGAGCGATGTAGAAGAACACCCAGGCGTTCGCCTCCGTGCCCCCGTGGGTGAGGAACAGCCGGTCGGCGGGGACCCGGAGCGACGTCGCGAGCTCGTCCCGAAGCTCGTCGGCGTCCGAGGATCGGAGCTCCGCCGCCGTGAGCGCCGGCCGCTGTACCGCCCCCGCCATGCCGCTCCGGGCGAGGTCGTGGCGGACCCCCGGGTGCCCGTCGATCCAGTCGGCGAGGGGAAACTTCATGCCGCGAACGAACGACCCGAGCGTAAGGCCTGTGCGGGGGGCCCTACAGACCGAGCCAGAGGCAGGCGACGAGGACCCCAACGGTCAGGGCGGCGAGGGGCAACCCGTCGCGGACGAACGTCCCCAGCCGGATCGGGACTCCCGCGCGCTCCGCGAGCTGAACGACGATCAGGTTGCTCGCGGCCCCGAGCAGGGTGACGTTTCCCGCGAGCGTGCTGGCGCCCGCGAGCGCCAACCACGGAACCGCCGGAGTGCCGCCGTATCCGAGATGGTGAAGGACCGATACCTGGAGGCCGACCCACGGGACGTTGCTGACGAGTTGGGAACCGACCAGGGAGGTTCCGGCGATGCCGAGCAGGTCGAAGAGGGGGTGTCCGGGTCCCGGGACCGGCAGGATGCGTCCGAGGCCGGCGACTACCCCGCCCGCGGAGGCGGCCGCCACCACGACGAACAGGCCGGCGAACAGGAGCAGCACCTCCCACTGGATCCCCCGCACGATGCGGCTCCGGGCGGGGCTCGCCGCCAGCAACACCACCGCCCCGGCTCCCGCAACCTCCCAGGAGGGGACGACGGGTCCCCGGGAGACCGCGGCGAGGAGGTCAACGGCGACGATCGCGGCGAGCGTGGCCGGGAAGATCGCGAGAACGGGGAACCGCCCGAGTCGGGTCGACCACCCCCCGGAGGGGAGCAGCGCCGAAGGCTCGTCCTGTCCCCGGACGACGGTCCCCGCATCGGACGGCATCCTCGGACCGTAGAGCCGGCGCAGGTACACCGCGCCGACGGCCAGGTTGATCGCGGTCGGGACGAGCAGATACCGAAGGAACGTGACGAACGGCGAGGGGATCCCGCTCTGGACGGAGACGAGCAGGTTCTGCGGGTTCCCGAACGGAGTGAGCGCGCTTCCGACCGTGACGGAGAACGCGAGCACCATCAGCAGGGGCCGCGCCCCGGTCCGGAGACGGCGCGCGAGCGCCAGCAGCACGGGAACCCCGATCAGAACGAGCGCATCGTTGACGAGGAACGCCGAGACGATCCCGAACCCGAGAAAGAGGACCGCGGGCAGGTCGGACGCCCGTCGTGCCCTCCCGATCAGCCAGCGCGCGAGGTGGTCCAGCGCCCCGGCCGCCTCGAGCGCGGTGGCGAAGAGGAAGAGGGCGAACAGGAACAGGAGCAGGGGGGCGTCGTTCGCGAGGGTCGTCGCCGCGCCGATGGGCGAAAGCGCTCCGAGCAGGACGGCGGCTGCTCCTCCCCCGACGAACAGAAGCCATATCCCCGGTCCCCGGCCGCTCAGCTGGCGAACGGCCACGGCCGCGAACACCGCGACCACGAGGCCGGTCGCTAGGAGATTCAGGAGCGATCCCTCCGGCGCGGGCCACGAGACGGAGCCCTGATAGCCTGCGTGTCCGCCCGAACGCTCAAGACCCGGTCGACCGAACCGGGGGCGTGTCCGCGGCCCGGCCGTCGGTGGAGGTGGGGCCGAACGGCCGCATCATCGCCCTCTCGGCGGCGTGGTTCTCCGAGGGAGCCCGTCGGCGGACCGAGGCCCGGCGCGCGGCGCTCTGCGTCGAGTGCGGAACGGCGCTGGCTTCGCACCGGACCCCGTACTGCTCGAGGAAGTGTCGCTGGCGGTTCCACGGGCACTACTTCTGGGACTCCGCCCGCAGCTACGTGATGCTGCGAGACCGGTACACCTGCCAGCTGTGCCGGCGTCGCCGCCGGGCGCGCGAGCTCGACGTCGACCACATCGTGGAGATCGCCCGGGGAGGGGCGGCCCTGGAGTACTCGAACCTCCAGACGGTGTGCCGGGCGTGCCATCGGGAGAAGACCCGGGAGTTTCTCCGGAGCCGGGCGGGCCGCGCGCCGCCTCCGCCTCTCGAGTTCGGCGTGCCGAGCGGATAATGCGCGCGCCGTCGATCGGCCTCCGAATGGGTATATAATCGGGTTCGGTCGTCGTGCCACCGATGTCCTCCTCCCGTGCCGCCGGGCGATCGCTCTGGCTCGCCGTCGTACTGCTGTTGCTTCTCGGATCCACGTTCACCGTCGGCCTTGCGGCCGCGGGCACGGTGCCGCCGTCGCACGCTCCCCAGGGTGCGAGCGCGGGGGCGCCGACGCACGGCGTAGGGCGTGGAGCGATCGGACCGGGGACGTCGCGCGCGCTCCCACCGGGGGTGACCGCCTCGCCCCTGGTAGAGAAGGTACGCCGTCAGATCGCGTCGGGAGCGATCGACGGACGGAACGCGTTCCTCCCGAGCCCGTTCACGTCGCACGCCCAACCTCCGACGGGGTCCGCCGTGACCCCGGTCCCGCTGGTCGCCCCCGGCCCGATGGGGATCGCGGACCTCGGGATCGGACCGGGCGGTGCCCCGTACGTCTACAATTCGTCGAGCTTCGAGGGGACGGTCGAGCTCGGAGCGTTCTCGGCCTACAGCCCCGGATACGCCGAGTTCGCGGAGGCGCCGGACTGGACGACGTTCCAGATGAACGCGGTCGGCGTCAACATCAGCTACCCGGGGTCGAGCACCGGGACGTTCTGGTTCCAGAACGTGGTGCACTTCAACGGCTCGGAGCTCCAGGTGGAGGACAACATCTGGAACTTCTCCTCCTTCTCGGCGTTGATGGCCCCCGGGACGCTCTACAGCCACGGTCCGAACGGCGTGGTCGAGCTCAACGAGTTCTACTTCGCCTACGGCCCCACGATCCCCGTCACCTATCCGTTCACCCTCTCGCTTGCGATGACCCTCGAGGTCGTGGCGACCCGTCCCACCGTCCTGTTCAACTACACGCTCACGAACGGCTCCGGCCCGGCGGGCAGTCCGCACACCTACGACCAGGTGTCGTTCAACGGCGCCTCCGTGGGACCTCCGCAGTTCCAGGTGAACGGCGGGGCGCTCAACCCGTACGGGAGCGAGTACGACTCCGAGCTGATCCTCGGTGGGGACGGGGGAGGGACGAACGCGAACATCGTCTCGCTCCGCGCGAACGCGACCCTCGACCACTGGGACGCGGCCACGCACCGATACGTCTCCGTCCCGTCGGCGTACGACCACGGGGTCGACAGCGGCGAGACGTCCACCGGCGTGGCGGAGTACTACCTCCCGCACCAGACGACCGTGTTCCTGAACCAGGGCCCGTCGCTGCTCTACGGCCTCTGGAACACCTCCTCGGGCCCCGCCGGTCCGGCAGCCAACCCGGGATACATCCACGTCGATCTGACAGTGAGCCCGGACTATGCGTTCGTCTTCGCCACCAACCACACCGCGTGGTCGCTAGGCCTCGGGCAGGCGAACTTTACGGCGGCCCCGTCCAGCATCACCGGGGTAACGCAGACCGCGCTCCCTCCGATCCCGGCGGGGAACCCCTACGTCTTCGGGGCGTGGGCCGACGGGTTCAAGAACGGGACCGTGACCGTCAGCGGGAATTCGACGGGCACGGCGGCGTTCCCGCTGGTCGCCGCGGCGTCGACGGTAGACGCTCCGGTGTACCTGCGCGGGGACGCCCAGGCCGCGGCGTTCGGCGCCGCGAGGATCCCGCACACGGGGTACGCCCCGACGAAATCGATCCTCTGGATCAACGCCTCCCAAGCCGACCTCGTGGCACCGTTCCTGCAGCTGAACGACTTCGACTACCCGACGTTCGTCCTCTTCGCGGCGGAGAGCCTGAACCTCACGGTCCATGTGAACGGGCTGGTCCAGGCGGCGGCGTCGTTCGTCTACACGTCCTCCTACCCGTTCTTCGGGGCCCTCCCTGGGGTCGGCTGGACCCAGGGATACTTCTTCTTCTACGGGACGGGCCGCTTCTCCGTCGAGAACACCACGCTGACCGGCAACACCTCGCTCTACTACCGGTCGATCGCCTCGCCCGGGGCGCTCGAGTTCTACCGGACGGCGGACTCGGTCGCGAAGAACATCCTGAGCAAGCAGGACTCGCTCGGGGTCACCGCGATCGAGTCGACCGACGCGACGTTCACCAACGTCTCCTCGGTGCAGGGGGCGAACGCCGTCTCGCTCGTGAACGCCACGGGGGTCACGGCGACCGGGGTGGCGACCAGCGGCACGGACTACGTGGGGACCCCGTCGGTCGGGGCGTACGTCGACCACTCCGCCGACGTCGGCATCACCGACCTGAACCTCTCGGGTGGGAGCATCGGCGTGTACGGCCTCGCGAGCCTCGGGATCACCGTGCGGCACGTCGTCGCCGTGACCACGAACCCCACGCGCCTCTCGCAGGCGTTCTACCTCAACGGAACCAACTCGGTGAACGTGCAGGGGATGGTCCTCAACTCCTCGGAAGGGGTCGTCGCCAACGACTCTTCCGACCAGACGTTCTCCGGGATCACCGCCACGAGCTCGCCCGGGATCGGGCTGTGGGCGAACGGGACGGATCTCGCGGTGGACGGCCTCTCCTCCGCGCTCGGCTCGTTCGGGCTTCAGTTCCAGAACGACACGGCGGTCACCGTCCAGAACGCCCGGGCCGTCGACGACTCGACCGCGGTCTACGCGTTCGCGAACTCGACCGGGGGGACGTTCGAGAACGTCTCGGCCGTGAACGGGTCGATCGGACTCCTCACCGATTTCGCGACCGCGCCGACGCTGCTGGGGATCCACGCGGCGAACGGGAGCATCGGCGCGGACCTGGTGAACTCGAGCTTCGTCACGGCGTCCAACGTTTCGGCGACCAACCTCTCGAACGCCCTCGTCTGGAACTGGGGGGCCCACGGGACGATCTCCAACGTCTCGATCGGCAACTCCTCCCTCGGCGTCGACGTCTCGAACGCGTCCGAGTTCACCGTGCGGGGGGTGGCGGCCTCGGAGGCCACGCTCGTCGCGAACACCTCCTACTACATCTTCAACCCGTTCACCTACCAGCTCGAACCGAGCGCCGCGGTCGCCCTCTACAAGGTGGCGAACGGGACCGTCGAGAACGTCTCGGCGAAGTACTATCCGTTCGCGGTCTGGGCGAACTACACGAACTACTCGAAGATCGAGAACGTCAGCGCGTGGAACGGCTCGATCGGGATCTCGCTGAACCTCACGCACTTCGTCGAGATCGCGCGAGCGTTCCTCTACGACAACCAGATCGGGGCGTACGTCCTGTACAGTAACAACACCACGATCACGGCCAGCACGTTCGAAGGGAGCGCCTCGTACGGCGTCTATCTCTTGAACGGCTCGTTCGTGCGCGTCGACGCCAACAACTTCGTCGCCAACAACGGGGCGAGCGTCAAAGGGGTCTTCTCGACCTCCCACGTCCAGGCGTTCTCGTTGAACGGCTCGCGCGTCTTCTTCAACGGCACCGGGTTCGGCAACTTCTGGTCGGACCACAGTGGGAGCGGTGCGTACGTCATCCACTCGCTGCCGGGGGTGCTCGAGGACCACAACCCGGCGACGGCGTTCATCTCGAACTGGCTCCAGTTCATCGCCAAGGGCCTCCGGCCGGCGACCCCGTGGGGGTTCACCCTCAACGGGACCAGCTACTGGGCGACCGCCCCCCTCGTCTTCCTCCCGAACTGGTCGATTCCCGACCGGTCCCTAGGCTACACCGTGCTCTCCCCGGCCGGGTACGTGCCGCATCCCGCCGCCGGGACCGCGGCGGCGTTGGGGATCGCGAACGAGACGATCATCATCGACTTCTCCACGCTCTGGACCGTCACGTTCACCGAGACGAACCTCCCCGCGGCGACCTCCTGGTCGGTGACGCTGAACGGAACGACGGTCTCCTCGACCACCACGACCGTGGTCTTCCACGAGCTGAACGGTACCTACCCCTACACGATCGGTGTCGTTCCCGACTGGACCCAGAGCACCCTGCCCCGCACCGGCTCGATCACGGTCGCCGGGGCGAACGTGAACGAACGGACGATCGCCTGGACCGAGGTGACGTACGGCGTGACGTTCCTGGAGAGCGGACTCCCGTCGCACATCCATTGGTCGGTCACGGTCGACGGGGTGGAGAAGAGCCTCACCACCGACGGCGCGATCGACTCGCTCACGTTCTCGGTCGGGAACGGGACGGTCCCGTACACCATCACCGACATCTCGGGGTGGTCGCAGTCGACCCTCGCGGCGTCCGGTAACCTGGTCGTCAACGGTGCTGCGGTGACCGAGCCGACCCTGATCTACACGGAAGTGACCTACCTGGTCACGTTCATGGAGACCGGACTACCGTCCGGGGCGAACTGGTCGGTGACGTTCAACGGGGTGCTCGAGAGCTCGACGGGGACCACGATCACGTTCCAGTCCCCGAACGGGAGCTTCCACTACAAGATCACCGGTCCGGGCGGCTACTCCGTCGCCGGCGGCTCGTCCGGGACGCTGACCGTCTCCGCGGGGGCGGCCTCCCAGACCGTCGCGTTCCACCCGAGCTCCTCCTCGCCCCCGGCGGCCCCCTGGCTGTACGTCGGGATCGGCGCCGCGGCGATCCTCGCGCTCCTCGGTATCATGCTGCTCCTGCGGTCGCGTCGACGGGGTCGCGCGCCTCCGCGGCGGCCGAGGCCGTCGCCCACGGAGAAGCAGGACGAGATCTGAGCGGGGGACCGGTCGACCCCGCCCGATCTCACGCGGGCGGCGCGAGCGGAGGCAGGAACCCGCGGGCCGTGAGGTGGACTAGGATCCGGCGGGTCGACTCCGTCGGGGGCTCGTTCGAGGTGTCGACCGTGAGCTCGGGGTTCAGCGGCTCCTCGAACGGGTCGTCGACGCCCGTTACCCGGATCGCCCCCCCGGCTACCGAGGTCCGGTACAGCCCCTTCGTGTCCCGCTGGCGGCAGACCTCGATCGGGCAGCGGAGCCAGACCTCGTCGAACCGGTCCCCCACGGTCGCTCGGGCGGCCTGACGGGACGTCTCGTACGGGGTGATCATCGCGACCAGGACGGCGACCCCGTTGCGCGCGAGCATCCGCGCGACGTAGCTCACCCGCCGAGCGTGGAACTCCCGGTCCTTCCGAGAGTATCCGAGCTCGGGCGAGAACATGTGACGGACCTCGTCGCCGTCGAGGACCTCGACCTTGCGCCCCGCGGCGCGGAGCGCGTCGGCGACGGAACGGGAGAGCGTGGTCTTCCCTGCGCACGGCAGACCCTCGATCCACGCGACGAAGCCGAGGTCGGGTCCCGGGGCGGGGGCGGGCATCGGTCGGCGAACGTCCCGCGGTAGAAAGTCGTTGCCCATCGCCGCCACCGTCCGCGGCAGCCGGGGCGCCCTCCGGGTCGCCGCGCAGGCGTGCGCGGTTCCGGCGCAGGTCGGACCAATCTTCGCAGTTCGTCGTGTCTATATCCGACGGCTCGGGTCGAGCCGCTGCCATGCCCAACACGAGGCCGGGCCGGATCGAGGAACGGAACCTCCGACCGCCCGGCTCCCTGCGCCCGGGGTGTTCCCCGCGTCTCGGGCGTTCGCGTGTCTGCCGTGCGATGCTCGGGTCCGCCGGAACCGCCCCCCTCCCCCCGGGGGTGGCGGCATGAGCTCCCCTCCCCACCCCCCGGCGGCCCCCTCCCCCACCGTGGACTCCCCTCCCCGACCGACGCCAAGGCTCGTGCGGCGATCGGGGCGCGCCGGACTCTACACGATCGTCGGGATCGTGGTCGTCGTGGTGGTCCTGGTCGGGGCCGGTCTCGAGACCCACTGGTACGGTCTCTCTCCCGCGGCCAAGCCGGTCCCGCCCGGGGACTGTCCGGTCGACGTCACGATCTCGGGCGCCGGGGCGAGCTTCCTGACGCCGCTTTTGAGCAGTTGGGAGACCAACTACGCGACGTACTCCTCGAACCGGGTGACCTACAGCCCGGTCGGCGCCGGCACCGGGATCGGCGACTACGAGGCGAAGACCGTGAACTTCGCGGCGACCGACGAACCGCTCACCGGCGCGGAGATCAAGAATCTCCCCGGAACGACGCTCACCCTCCCCGTCAGCGGCGGCGCGGTCACCGTCGTGTACAACATCCCCGGCTTCTCCGGAACGCTCAACCTCAGCGGGGTCCAGATCGCCGACATCTACCTGGGCACCGTGACCACCTGGGACTCCCCGACTCTGACGGCGAACAACCCGGGTCTCTCGGGTCTCGGCGCGTCGATCATCCCCATCGTCCGCTCGGACGCGGCTGGAACGTCCTACGTGCTGACGAACTACCTCAGCGACGACGACGCGACGTTCGCCTCCGAGGTCGGAGTGTCGATCCAACCGGCGTGGCCCTCGGTCTCCGGCGAGGATGCCGTCAGCGGCAACTCCGGGCTCGCCAAGTACGTGGCCGCCAACGACAACACGATCGGCTACGTCGACCTCGCCGACGCGGAGTCCTACGACTCGGGCGGTATCGCTTCGGTCGGGAACCCGGCGGACGAGTACGTCTTCCCGAACGTCACCGATACGCAGTCGGCGATCGACGCGCTCGCGGGCCAGACGATCCCCGACGCCACCGGGAACTGGTCGGCGGTCTCCTGGGTCAACGCGCCCGGCGCCGGGAACTATCCGCTCGCGGCCCTCCAGTACTTCATGGTGCTCCAGGATCCCGCCGGCGGCGTGAACCCCTCGGTGAACAACACCCAAGTCCTCATCCAATGGCTGCACTGGGCCCTGACCACCGGCCAGTCCGCCACGGCCCCCCTCGACTACGCGGTCCCGCCGGCCGCCCTGATCGCGCAGGACCTCGCGGCCCTCTCCACCATCAACTATAACGGGGCGCCCCTCCCGGCCTGCACCACCGTCGGCTGAGGGAGGGCGTGGCCGTCCGAAGCGAGGAAGAGGGTCCGCAGGCAGGGTTCGCGGCCCGGATCGGCCGGCGGATCGCCTGGTTCCGGTGGACCGGGCGGGTCGTCCGCGCGGGGACGGTCGCGACGGCCGTCGGAATCTTGCTGCTCGCGGCCGCCATCGCCGCCTTGCTCCTGGAGAACTCTCTCCCGTCGATCGATCGGTCCGGCCTTCCGTTCCTGTGGGGGTCGCGCTGGGACTACTCGGCCGGGGTCTACGGCGCTGGGCCGGCGATCTTCGGAACGCTCCTGACCAGCGCCCTCGCTCTGCTGGTCGGGGTCCCCGTCGCCCTCGGGGTCGCGATCTTCACCTCCGAGCTCGCGCCCCGCCGGGCTCGGGCCGCCCTGGCGTACCTCGTCGATCTGGGGGCGATGGTCCCGTCCGTGGTCTACGGCATGTGGGGCCTGCTCGTCGTCGTGCCGTTCATGTCCCATCACGTCGAGCCGGCCCTCGACCGGCTCTCCCCGCACGGCGGGATCTTCTCCGGGCCTCCGTCAGGGTTGGGGTATCTCACCGCCGGGCTCGTCCTCGCCGTGATGGTGATCCCGACGATCGGCGCGCTGTCGCGCGAGGCGCTGCGGGCCGTGCCGCGGGACCGGCGGGAAGCCGCCCTCGGCCTCGGGGCGACCCGGTGGGAGGCGGCCCGGATCGCGGTCTTTGGACCCGCCGCGCCGGGGATCCTCAGCGCCGTGATCCTCGGGCTCGGCCGGGCGTTGGGGGAGACGATCGCGGTCGTGCTGGTGATCGGCAACGTCTGTCGCTATCCGACCTCGCTCCTGTCGGGCGGCTGCACCATCCCGAGCCAGATCGTCAACTACTTTGGCCTCCCGGGCCTCGAACAGAGCGCGCTGTACGAGCTCGGCCTCGTGCTGTTCGCCTTGTCCCTCGCGATCAACATCGGCGCCCGCGTGTTCCTCCACTGGTGGCACGAGGACGGCGAAGCGCCGAAGCGGCTCCTGCGTCGGCCGGGACACTCCCGCCTCCGGCTCGCCGCGCGAGCCGTCGCACCCGCCGGCGTGGCCGTCCCCGCGTGGTGGACGCGGGTCGCGGCCCGCCGGCGGGGCAGGATTCTCCGTCGCCGGGCGATCTCCCGGGCGATGTTCGTGCTGCTCGCCGGCGCGGTGGTTGTGGCGGTGTATCCGTTGTTCAGCCTCGCGCACACGGCGGTCGATAACGGCGGCGCGGTCCTCCTCCGGCCGTCGTTCTACACCGAGCCGATCGCGCCCGCCTGCCTGCGGGACTGCACGCAGGGCGGCATCGGTCCGGCGATCCAGGGGACGCTCCTGCTCGTCGGCCTCGCCTCCGGGATCGGTCTCCCGGTCGGCGTGCTCGCCGGGATCTACCTCTCCGAGTACGGGCGACACCGATGGGGCCGGGGATTCGGCGTGGTCGTGGACGCGATGGTCGGCCTCCCTTCGTTGCTCATCGGGGTCTTCGTCTTCGCGGCGTTCCTGGAGTACGATCGCACCGCGATCAACAGCGTGATCGCGGGCGGGATCGCGCTCAGCATCATCATGATCCCGATCGTCACCCGAACGACCGAGACGGCGCTGCGGAGCGTGCCGACCCGCGTGCGCGAGTCCGCGCTCGCGCTCGGATTCCCGCGGCACCGGATCACCCTCCGCGTCGTCCTCGGGAGCTGTCGCAGCGCTCTCGTGACCGGCTGCCTGCTCGCGATTGGCCGCGCGACCGGGGAAACGGCGGCGCTGCTGTTCACGATCGGCGCGACTACCTACGGATTCTCGGGCTGGAACCACCCGGTCGCAGCGCTCGCCCCGTTCATCTTCCAGGCGCTGCTCTCCGCGTATCCGAACTGGGTCGCGGACGCCTGGGGAGCCGCTCTCGTGCTCCTGCTTATCATGCTCGGCGTGACGCTCGCGGCGCGGCTCACGTTGCGGACGGACGACGCCCCAGGAGCGGAGTGACACCATGGCCGCGAAGATGGAGATCGAGGGGCTCTCCGCGTGGTACGGCCGCCGCCAGGTCCTCTACGACATCTCCCTGAACGTTCCGGAACACGCGGCCACGGCGATCATCGGCCCGTCCGGCTGCGGGAAGTCGACGTTCCTGCGGTGCCTGGACCGGCTCCACGAGGAGTCGCCGCAGGCCCGCGTCGAGGGGACGATCCGCCTCGACGGCGAGGACTTGGGAACGCTCGACCCCGTCGCCGTGCGCTGCCGCGTCGGAATGGTCTTCCAGAAGCCGACCCCGTTCCCCAACCTCTCGATCTTCGAGAACGTCGCCGCCGGTCTCCGGCTCCTCGGCGTGCGGCGACGGGACGAGCTCGACGAGGGCGTCCTGACGGCGCTGCAGCACGCCGGCCTCTGGGAGGAGGTCGAGTCGATCCTCGACGCGCCGGGGACGAGCCTATCGGGAGGCCAGCAGCAGCGGCTGTGCATCGCGCGGGCCCTGGCGGTCCGCCCCGAAGTGCTGCTGCTCGACGAACCGTGCTCGGCGCTCGATCCGATCGCGACGGCGAAGATCGAGTGGCTCCTCGCGAAGCTTCGCTCGGAGTACACGGTGGTCATCGTCACGCACAATCTCGCGCAGGCGGTCCGCGTCTCCGACTACACCGCGTTCCTCTACCTCGGCAAACTGGTCGAGACCGGCCCGACCGCGCAGGTCTTTCACCAGCCGGCCGAGAAGCTCACCGAAAACTACGTCACCGGCCGGTTCGGCTGAGCGCATTCGCCGGCGGTCGCGCCCCTCGTCGTCGCGGGTAATATCCCCACGTCGGATCGGGCCGACGGAGCAGGGCGATGGCGACGACGAAGCGGGTCGGGATCATCGGGAGCGGCGACGTGGGCAAGCAGCTCGGACGCGGGTTCGCCCGCCACGGCTACGAGGTGAAGATCGGGACGCGGGAGCCGGCCAAGCTCGACGCGTGGAAGAAGGAGGTCGGCGCGTCGGCGTCGGTCGGGTCGTTCGCGGACGCGGCCCAGTTCGGGGACGTCGTGGTGCTCGCCACGAACGGGGCGGCGGCCGAGTCGGCCCTCGACCTCGCCGGCCCGGCGCATTTCTCCGGCAAGCTCGTGCTCGACGCGACGAACCCGCTCGACATGTCCCACGGCATGCCTCCGACCCTGTTCGTCGGAACGACCGACTCCCTCGGGGAGCGGGTGCAGCGCAAGCTCCCGGGCGCGCACGTCGTCAAGTGCTTCAACACGGTCGGGAATGGGTCGATGGTCGACCCGAAACCCGCCGGGATCCACCCGCGAATGCTGATTTGCGGGAACGACGCGGGCTCAAAGACGCGCGCCGAGGCGATCCTCCGCGAGCTCGGCTGGGCCGGCGCCATCGACGTCGGAGGGATCGAGGGGGCCCGTTGGCTCGAGGCGCTCGTCCCCCTGTGGGTCCGCGCGGGGATCGCCCTGAACGCATGGGACCACATGTTCCAGGTCGTACGCTAGCGCGCCGGTGCCGATCCCCAACGTCCGGCCCGACGAACGTCGCGGCCCGGACCGGGCGCCTCTTCGGCCGGCTGGCCGCCCAAGGATCCTGGCACTCCCCGGAGGCCGAACGCGCTTCGACAATCGAGGTATTCCGTTGCGTCCGGGTCCGGCGATTGCCGTAGAAAGCTCGAGGCCGGGACACAGCTACTTGAACTCTGAGCCGACCTAGAAAACCGCCGAAAAGGCACGAGGCGAGAGCATGAGCGAAACGTGTGCGATCTGCGGTGCCCCGGAGGCGTCTGCGGTGAGCCTGGTCGAGCACATGAAGTCCGTCCACAAGCACGACGACCCGGCCTCGGACGTGGAGATGAATGCGGAGGCGCACACCGCCGGGTACCTCTGCGCCCTCTGCGGACAGCGGTTCCCCACGCCCCGGGCCCTGGCGAACCACAACCTGCGGCCGCATCCCGAACCGAGGGTGTTCCAGCGACCGGGACCGAGCCCCGGCTAGGCCGGGCCACGTGCCCGGTCCCGCCGGGTGGGCCCATCGTCGGTCCGCCGTCGGAAGTAACGACGTAGGAGGTGGACCTCATGCGGGAGGGCGTGCTGCGTTCTCCGCAGGGGCGATAGGCTGGGGAGGGGGACTCCGGACGGCGGCCGCCGTCGGTCCCCTGTCCCGGAACTCGGAGCCCTGGCCGGTGACCCGATGACCGCAGCCGAGTCCCCTCCGCGACGCCGAACGAAGCTCTGGACCCGTACCCTGGTGGTCGAGGTGGCCGTCGTCCTGTCGCTCCCGGTGATCCTCGGAGCGACCGTCGGCTTCTTCGAGATCAACCCGGTCGCCGCCGAGCTGAACACCCCGGCCGGCTACGACGCGCATCTGTTCCTCGACTCGTTCCCGGACGACACGCTCATCGTCGAGATCGCCTATCAGACGTCGGTCGGACCGCCGGCGAGCGCGTCGGTCGCGACCCTCCTGGACCGGATCCACGAGACGTGCTCCAAGGGCTCGGTGAGCGTGGACGAGCACGCGATAGCCCCCGGTGCGGCCAGCTTCGACGTCAACGGTCTCCTCGCGCTGGAAGAGAAGGTCCGGCAGCACTGGCCGGTCCCGGGCACGATGGCGCTCTTCTACCTCTACCTCGGGGCCTCCTTCGGCCCCGAGTCGGACGTCATCGGCCTCGCGTACCGGGGAAGCTCGATCGCGATCTTCGAGGGGACGATCGACTCGGACTCCACCCTTCTCGGGAGTGCCACGGCCGTGACGACCACCGTCATGATCCACGAATTCGGGCACGAGCTCGGGCTCGTGGGGATCATCGGGTATGCGCCGAACGAGGACCACCAGCACCCGCCGCACTCCACCGACCCGAACGACGTCATGTATTGGGAGGTCGATACGACCGGGATCTCCGCCCTCGGAGCAACACCGCCCACCCAGTTCGATGCCGCGGACCTGGCCGACCTCAACACCGTGCGCTGGACCGTGATCTGGACGGAGGCGCTGCCGTGGGGGGTCCTCGTCATCGACTTGCTGGCCGTGTATCTCATCGTTCGGGCCGATCTGAGAAAACGTCGGAGCATCGTTCCCGCCCCCGAGTGAGACGCCGCGAGGCCCGGATCGAAGCGCCGCCGGCGACCTCGGTGGCTGGACCGCAGCGCGTTCCGGAAACGGGGAGCGGGGAGTCGAACCCGTGCCATCCCCCCCGCCGGACGTGACCTTTTGTTCCGGAGGGCGATTCGTGCCGCCCGGTGCGCCTATGGTATACTTCGAGGATATGGGCACGACCTTGGACATCACGTTCGATGAGATCGGGACGTTCCTGGAGTCCGAGGAGCATTCCTCTGCCCACTCGGACGATGTTCGAAACTTCAAGGTCGTGGAGAACGCCGGCCCCGCGATCGTGCTGACCTACGAGCGAAGATTCGAGGGGACGTGGGGCCGCTCTAGCACGCGGGTGACGTCGTTCCCCCCGTACTGCCGGTGCATCGAGGAGATCGAGGGGGTCTTCGCCGGCTCCCGGTTCGTCGGGCTCCATCGCCCCGACGGAGCGAGGACCCGAGTCGACGTCTTCGGGGACGTCCAATGCAAAGGAAAGAGTCCGGAACAGACCCGGAAACTCTGGTTGGATATCCTCGCGAAGAGCCACGACGAGGACGTTGCAATGTTACGACAGTTCCGAGCACGCCGGTAGTTCCGCCCCCGAGGAACGTCGGGCCGCGTCCCGATACCGAGGTCGCGTCCAGACCTGGTCCCTGCCTACCCTCTTGTCGGAACACAAGGAACCCGGTCACCTACCCTCCTTGAGCGATCGGGAGGAGTGACGGAATCGGCTCGGTCGGATTCGGGCGCCCCGGTTAGAAATCACCGGGCCACGACACGTGGGGGAATCAGGGGCGCCCCTCGGACACCACCGGAAACCTCCGGCCCCGTGGACCCGGAACGGCTCACCTTCGGCGGGCCGAACCGAGGATGCCGTGCCGGGCCCGGAGAAGTGCCGAACGGGTCTCGCCCTCGTCGCGTCCTAGCGCGGGTGGAGGCTGTCGGGTGACCAGGCTCGACGGACGTCGGGCCTCGTGCCCGACCCGGGGACGTTGGAATCCGTCGACCGTTTTCCTCACCGGAACCGGAGCAATGTTAAGGTAGGCCGGCCCGTCGCCCGATCGGCTGGTGTCCCCCGTGCGCCCCACCGCGCCGACTTCCCGAGCGACGCCGTCGCGCAGGAACCGGCTCGCGGTGGGAGTTGTCCTGTCCCTGCTGGTCGTGTCCGAGTCGATCGTGGTCGGCGCGCCACCTCTCGCCTCGCTCGATCACGGTGCGATCGGCCTCTCCCCGGGGGATCTCGCAGGACTGCCTTCGGCCGACCGCACCCCGAACCCCTACTCGATCGCCATGCCCGCGTCGCTGGTGATCGGCCAGCCGGACTTCACGACGCACACCGCGGGTGCGAACGCGACGACCCAAAGGGCTCCTTCCGCCACGACCGTGGACCGGGCCGGCGATCTATGGGTCGCCGATACCTTCAACAATCGCGTTCTCGAGTACGTCCCTGCTCTCGGAACGGGGATGGCGGCATCGGTTGTCCTTGGGCAGGCCAGTCTGACATCCAGCGGGCCCGCGGGCGGTCCCGCGGGGCTTTCCGCCGTCAGCTCCGTCAGAGTCGGCCCCAGCGGGAGCGTGTGGGTCGCCGACTCCGGCAACAATCGGGTCCTAGAGTTCGTGCCCCCGTTCTCGAGCGGCATGAGCGCGAGCCTGGTCCTGGGTCAGTCGTCGTTCAACGGAACGAGCTCGGGGACGTCCGCGAGCGCGCTGTTCGAGCCGACCGACCTCTCGTTTAGCCCCACGGGCGACCTGTTCGTTTCGGATCATGAGAACAGCCGCATCGTTGAGTTTGCTCCACCGTTCTCCATCGGCATGAACGCGACCGTCGCGCTGGGGCAGCCCGATCTGCAGTCCGGCGCGGGGGCGACGTCCGCGACGGGGCTGTCCCATCCGTTCGGCGTCGCATTCAACGCGACCGGTGCCCTCTTCGTCGGGGACGAGAGTAACAACCGCGTCGTCGCCTACCGCCCGCCGTTCACCACGGGCGAGGCGGCGTCGCTCGTGGTCGGGCAAGCGGCTTTGACGACCTCCGCCGAGGGGACGAACTCGACCGCTCTCCACGGCCCGCTCGGGGTCGCGGTCGACTCGCGCGACAATCTGTGGGTCGCCGACGTGATGAACTCGCGCACCCTCGAGTTCGTCCCTCCTTTCGTCAACGGAATGGCGGCGACGGTCGTGCTCGGTCAGCCGTCGTTCACTTCGGCGACCCCGGCGGTGACCCGGGCCGGAGAGGCGGGGCCGTTCGGGGTCGCTACCGACGCATCGGACAACCTCTGGGTTGCGGACGAAGTCGGCAACCGTGTTCTGGAGTACGTACCGACCCAGTTCTCCCTCCAGTTTGTAGAATCGGGGCTGGCGTACGGGGCCGAGTGGTCCGTGACGCTCGACGGTACCTCCCACTCCGGGGCGACCCCCCTGATCACCGCGATGGCTGAGAACGGCTCGCACGCGTGGACGGTCGAGGGGCTTCACGGCTACGCACTAAGCCCGCGGACCGGCACCGCGATCGTGAACGGAACTCCGTCCGTTATCGAGGTCGCGTTCAACGCTACGGGTGTCGCGGCGCCGCCTTCCCCGGCGTTCCCTCTCCTCGTCGGCGGACTCGGCCTCGTGGTCGCTATCGAGTCCGTGCTCCTCGCCTGGCTGCTCCCACGACTCCGTAAATCACGCTGACCGTCGAGCGTGACGGCCGGATCGAGGCGGCGATGAGCTCCCTCGAACAGTACTTCCGGGAACGGGTGCAAGTCCCGCGGCGGGGCACCGGGCCCGAGCCCCCGCGCGCAGGGTCACCCCGAAAGCACTTGGCCGGTCGAGGAGCGAATCCTCGCAGGTTGAGACCCGGCACTGCCCGTGCTCGTCGCCCAGACGCCGGCGGGACGGGGGGGCGGGAACGGGAGACTCCGTGTCGGGGATGGGAACCCGATAGCCGCTCACCCCCTCCGAGTGGCCGGTCCCATCACCGAGTCGTTGGCCGTGGTCTTGAGTAGCCCTCGTCCAACCGACGGCGCGCGGTCGCCGCTTCACCTCCATCCAGACGGCGGTCCGGGGTCGGCCTCCCCCTCCCCGCTCGCTCGGTTCCACGCGCTGGCGGGGTACATTGCAGGGGCCGAGCGCGACGGCACCCACCACACCTTGGTCCGGGGACCGCTGCTTCGTGGACGAAGATCGGGTCGGTCGACCACCGGTCGCTCGCTCCTCCGTTCCAGTGCCGGTATCGAGCCGGCCCTGCCAGGGGACTTCTCGGGCTCCTTCGTGCACCGTCCCGCTAAGAGGGCGGATGGGCTCGGCCGGATTCGAAGCCGCCTGGCACTGAACCAGGGGACTTGAATATCGAGTGGGGGTAGCGAGCAGCGGAGTACTGCCGGCCGAGAACATGCGAATCCTCAACGATGTCGAGGTTGCGCGCCTGATGGACCGACGGCGGGCGGTGGAGCTGATGGTAGCAGGATACCGGGCGGACGCACGTGGGGAGGTCTACCCGCTCCCGCGCACTCGCACCGAGGCGGATGGTGTTACCGTGGCTTGGATGGGGGCGGCGATTCCATCCACCGATGTACTTGGATTCCGGTCCTACCTCTACAACAAGGAGGGCGCCGACCGTGGGGATCAGGTCGTCACGCTCTATCGCCATTCTACCATGGAGTTGAAGGGTCTGTTCCTCGGCTGCCTGGTTGGAAACCTAAGGACAGGGGCCGCGATCGCTGCCGCCCTCAGTTTCGTGCAGTCGGACCTCGACTCCCTAGGGCTCATCGGAACTGGCACGCAGGCTCGTCAGGCCGTCGCGTCCGCCGCGGCCGCGCTTCCGTTGAAATCGGTCTGGGCCTGGAGCCCGAACCCCGAGCGGAGAGAGGCGTTCCGGCGTTGGGCCGAGGAGACGCTCCGAGTGGAAGTTCGGCTGGGACGTGATGCTGCCCACGTACTTCACGAAACGGAAGCGGTAGCGTTGACTACTTCTTCCGAGACTCCCGTGATCACACCCGACATGCTGTCGGGTCCGAAGCTGCTCGTGAGCATCAACGCCTATCGTCGTCCCGAGATTGATCTCGGATTGCTGAAAGCGGCACCCTACGTTTGGACCGATAGCATTGAACAAGCCGGCGGACCGGGGACCCTGTTTCAGCGCAAGGAGATGCGCGAGAAGCTCCGCAGGCTAGCCCACGACGAGACAATGGAGGAACTCCGAGACAAGTTGTCGACTCGGATCGTCATCAACACCGGCGCCGCCTGGGAAGAGGTCCTCCTCGCCGAGAGCCTATGGCGCTCGGCGGAACAGTCGGACGTAGGACTGCAGGCGACCTTGTCCAACGTCCCATAGGTGAGCCCACGGGACCTGTGTTCGTTAGGCCGGCCGGGTCCGAGCGGCCGCTCGAACAGGCCGCCGGAGCGATGCGATGGCCGCAACTTGTCGAATGGGCTCGGCCGGATTCGAACCGGCGATCTTCGCTGTGTGAGAGCGACGTCGTAACCGCTGGACCACGAGCCCGACAGCCGGCGGGAGTGGCGGGCGGGCTTAAGGATTCTAGAACGCGAGCACGAGCGGGAGGAGGAGACTCGCGGCGACCGTGAGGACCAGTCCGCTCGCAAGGGCGAGCCCCCCCGACCGTTCGTCCCCGTACCGGGTGACGAAGTAGAGGGTCGTGTCCATCGAGGTCGCGCCCCCCAGGGCCGCCAACCCCTCCCCGCGGAGCCGTCGTCCGACGACAGGCGAGAGGAGCATCGTGAGGTCCTCGCGGAGAAAGTTCGTCAGGAACGCCAGGAGGCCGAGCGTCGGGCCAGCCCGCTCGGCGACGAGCGGCCCGGCAAGCGTGTACCAGCCAAAGGCGAGGGACGTGGCGAGCGAGTCCGGGAGGGCCGTTCCGACGGCCGTGCTCAGGAGCACCGCGGCCCCCACGGCGCCGAGGCCGGCGGCGAGGATCGGGACCCAGGCGCGGCGAACGCTTTCGGCGCTCAGCTGCAGGCCGAACGCCACCAGCGCGAGGAGCGCGTAGAGCGCCCAGGGGATTCCGGAGGAGAACGGGAACTGGAGCGCCCGTCCCAGCCCGAACCCGATCAGGAGCGCCGCGAGGAGCGCGATCGAGATTGGGACTCGCTCCGCCGACGCCGCTCCGGACGCCCGCGGTGCGGCGCCGTCGTCCCGTCGAGCGAGGAGCCAGTATGCCCCCGCGGTCAGGCCGAGGATGAGCGCCGCGAACCCGAGGGCCACGGGCAGCGTCTCTACGAGCGCGAGGATCGGCACCCCCGCGAGGGAGGCACCGAGAAGCCCCACGAGGACGAAGATCGTCCCGAGCGTCGCTCGTCCGACCCACGGTCCGGGGACGCGCACGAACCGTCCGGCGAGGAATCCGATGCCGAACGCGACGTAGAGGAACGGATCGAACGGCACAGGCCCCTAGCCCGGCCAGGCGGAGAGCCCGGCGCGGTGGGGGAGCGCCGACGCAGGGTCGATGCGTACGGTGTCCTCCCGCCGAGCACCGTATCCGACGTACTCGACGGGGACCCCGACCTCGTCGGCGACTCGCGCGAGGAAGGCGCGCAGCGTCGGCGGGAGGGCGGACGCCCCCTCGCGCCTCAGTCGCTCCTTGGCGCGCTCGTGGAATTCGGGCCACCCGGGCAGTCGTTCGTAGACCGGCTGGGCCCGGGCGAGCTCGTCCGCGTTCGTCGGGAGCAGATTCCGCTCGGTGGAGCCGTCCGGCATCACGTACTGCGAGCAGACCGACACCTCGTCGAGGCCGCCGAGCACGTCGACCTTGGTGATGGCGAGGGACGTGAAGCCGTTGAGCCGCGCGGCGTAGCGGAGGAGGACGAGGTCGAGCCAGCCGCAGCGTCGGGGGCGACCGGTGGTCGCCCCCCGCTCGCCGCCGACCCGACGGAGGAACTCTCCGCCTTCGCCCGTGTCCTCCGTCGGGAACGGTCCCTCGCCGACGCGGGTCGAATAAGCCTTTGCCACCCCGATCACCGAGTCGACCTCGGTCGGTGCGATGCCGCTCCCGACCAGCGCCCCGGCGCTCGTCGGATGGGAGCTCGTCACGAACGGGTAGGTGCCGAAGTCGATGTCGAGCAGCGCGCTCTGGGCGCCCTCGAGGAGCACCTTCTCGCCGCGCGCCAGGGCGTCCCACAGCATCGGCTCGGTCGACCGGACCCGGGGTGCGAGGCGGCCGCCGACCTCGGCGAGACGCGCGGCGAGGTCGTCGATGGGCGGCAGGTTCGGGAGGTACGGCTTGGTCGCGTAGAGCAGCTCCAGCTGGTCCCGGAGGGTCGCCGGCCGGAGGAGGTCGGCGATCCTCAGGCCCGTGCGGGCCGCCCGGTCCGCGTACGCGGGCCCGATCCCCCGACGGGTCGTCCCAAGCGCGGAGGCTCCCTTCTGCTTCGCGCGGAGCTCGTCCTCCCAGGCGTCCTCGATCTCGTGTACGGGGAGCACGAGGTGCGCCCGGTCGGAGATGATGACGTCCCCGCGGAGCAGCCCGCGGCGCTCGAGGTCGAGGATCTCGTCCTCGAGCTGGGTCGGATTGATCACCATCCCCGGCCCGCTGACGCCGCCGACGCCGTGGCGCAGGACCCCGCAGGAGAGCTGGTGGAGCACGAGGTTGCCCTCGGGAAGATGGATGGAGTGGCCCGCGTTCGGGCCGCCGCCGGTCCGCACGACGTAGCGGACGTCGGCCGACAGGTAGTCGCAGATCTTCCCCTTCGCCTCGTCCCCAAACTGCGCCCCGATCACCACGGAGACGGTCGTACGCGCACCCCCCATCGGCCGGGACGACCGGGGATAAAAGCGGTTCCTTCGTCTGGGAACCGAGCGTTCCCGTGCGACGCCGACGCCGCTCACCCCAACGATAAAGAAGGGAGTCGCGGTCGTGCGCAGAATGGTCGCCGAGAGGACGCGGGAGGTCGAGATCTCGGGCATCCGCAAGATGTTCGAGGCGGCGCCTCCGAACTCGGTGAACCTCGGCCTGGGCGAGCCGGATTTCAACCCTCCGGCCCGGGTCGTCGAGGCGCTCTGCCGGGCGGTTAAGGGGGGCATGAACCACTACGGGCCGTCCGCGGGGCTCCCGTCGCTCCGGGAGAAGGTCGCCGAGCGGTACCGCGACCGCGAGCCGGCGACGTCGCGGGAGAACGTGATCATCACCGGCAGCGGAACGGAGGGGCTGATGGCGACCGCGCTCGCCCTCTACGACCCGGGCTCCGAGGTCCTCGTGCCGGATCCGGGGTTCGTCCTGTACGGTCCCCACGCCCGGCTCGTGGGCGCCGTGCCGGTGCCGTACGCCCTTCCGGAGTCGTCCGGCTTCCTCCCCGACCCGGACGAGCTGGAGGCGCTCGTCACCTCCCGCACGCGGGCGATCGTCGTGAACAGCCCCTCGAACCCGACGGGCGGGGTCTTCCCGAAGGCGATGGTGGACCGGATCGTCTCGTTCGCCGACCGGCACGACCTGACGATCGTCTCCGACGAGGTCTACGAGGAGATCACGTACGACCGGCCCGCGACGTCGTTCTGGGGGCGATGCGACCGCGTCGTCATCGTGAACTCGTTCTCGAAGACGCTCGCGATGACCGGTTGGCGGATCGGGTTCCTCGTCGCCCCTCGCCCGCTCGCGGTCGAGCTGAACAAAATGCACTACCACATCATGGCCTGCCCCCCGACCCCGGCGCAGGTCGCCGTCCTCGCGGGGCTCGAGTCCGACACCGCGACCCGCCGGATGGTGAAGGAGTTCCGGGCCCGCCGAGAGCTCGTCATTCGGCTGCTCGGCAAGATCCCGGGGCTCTCGCTCGTCCCTCCGTCCGGGGCGTTCTACGCCTTTCCGCGGTTCGCCTGGCGGCGCTCCGCCTCCGACGTCGCCCACGCCCTCCTCGGCCGCGGCGTCATCACCACCCCCGGCGACGCCTTCGGAGCGCGGGGCGCCTCGCACCTCCGCCTCTCCTTCGCGGCTTCGCGGGCCGACCTGCGCCGGGGGATCGGGATCCTCGCCGAGTACGCCCGTTCCCTCCCGACGGCCGACGCATGATCGAACGGATCGTCGGCCGGATCTTCCAGCTCGTGGGCCGCCTGCGCGGCGGTGACGGCGGTCGGGACCTCGAGCGGGTCGGGCGGGAGCTGGTCGACCTCGAGCGCCGACGCGCTCAGCGTCCCAGCAGCGAGCGGTAAAGCTCCTCGTGCTGACGGGCGCACTCGGACCAGTCGAGGCGCGTCACCACCTCCGCGCCGCGTGCGGCGAGCCGGCGCGTCTCCTCGGGCTCGCGCACGACCGCGACCAGGGCCGCGCCGAGCGCGTCGGGGTCGTCGTACGGCACGAGGCGGCCCGCCCGCCCGTGCTCCATCACCTCGGGGACCCCCCCGACCGCCGTCGCGACGACCGGTGTCCCGGCGGCCATCCCCTCGAGCAGCACGATGCCGAACGCCTCCCACTCGGACGGCAGGACCAGCGCCGTCGCTCCCCGTACGACCGCGCGGTACTGGGCGCGGTCCGGGACGTGGCCGAGCCAGGTGAGCGAAGACGCGATCCCGAGCCGATGGGCCTGGGCTTCGAGCATCGCGCGCTGTCCCCAGTCCTTGCCCATCAGCACGAGCGGCAACCGATCGGCGGGCGGGATCCGCGCCAGCGCGTCTAGGAGGAGCGGCACCCCCTTGTTCGAGGCGACGCGACCCGCGAACAGCAGGTACTTCGCCGGAAGGGGGACCGCGGACGGTCGATCTCCGGGGGCGTTCTGCCACTCCTGGAGGTCGAGGCCGGGGGGGATGATCCGGATCTTGGCCGCGGGGGCGAACTCGCGGACCAGCCGTGCCTCGAGCTCCGTTTCGACGACAAGCGCCTCGGCCGCGCGGTAGGCGGTCATGCCGAACCCGAAATCCTGCAGCCGGAGCAGGGCGGCCTTGATCGGGGGCTCCGAACGGTCGGCCGGGTGGTAGTGTGTCGAGACGACCAGAGGGATGCCAAGCCGGTCGGCGACCGCGGCCGACTCGAGGACGTGGCCGTAGCGGTGCGAGTGGGCGTGGATGATGTCCACTCCGCTGTCGGCGAGCGCGTCCATGAGGCCGACCATCATCGGGAGCGTCAGCCCCGGGATGAGCTTGTGACGGACCGAGAACCGCCGGACCGGAACGCCGTCGACCACGGGAGCGTAGTCCGGGCGCCGTTCGCGGGTCGACTCGTCGTACAGATCGCTCGCGAACACCGTCACCTGGTGGCCGGCGTCCTGGAGCCGGCGCGAGACCTCCCGCACGTTCGTCTCGACGCCGCCCGGGGCGTCGAACCGCAGCGTCACTTGGGCGATCTTCATCCGGAGACGACCTCCGCGTACAAGCGGTCGATACGTCCGGCGATCGCGTCCCAGTCGAACCGGGGCACCACCTCGCGCTGGCCGAACGCTCCGAGCGCGCGGGCGGATGCGGGGTCGTCCCACAGCCGCCCGATCGCTGCGCCCAGGGCAGCCCGGTCGCCCGGCGGAACGAGGAAGCCGGAGCGCCCATCCTCGATGAACTCCGGGATCCCGCCGACCCGTGACGCGACGACCGGGGTCCCCTGGGAGAGCGACTCGAGCAGTACCAGGCCGAACGCCTCGTACTCGCTCGGCAGGACCGTGCACCGGGCTTCCCGGTACAGCGCGGAGAGGTCCGCGTCGGATCCGACGTGCCCGACCCGGTGGACCTGCGGCGCGACGCCGAGCTCCCGCACGCGCGCGTCGACGCGAGCGGCCATGCCGCCGTCCTCCCCGACGAGGAGCAGGTGGGCGGCCGGGTCCCGACGGGCGAGGGGAGCGAACGCGTCCGCGAGCTCCAGCAGCCCCTTGTTCGATGCGAGACGCCCCACGAACAGGACGAACGGACCTGGGATCCCCCACCGGTCCCGGGCGACCGTCGACCCCGCCGGCGCCGGCGGCAGCGGAGTGTACCCCGGCGGGATGATCTCGAGGGGAGGCAGCGGGAGCCGCAGCGATCGGAGGAGGCGTTCCTCTTCGCGGGTCTGCACGACGATGCGCGCGGCGCTCTGCACGACCGGGCCGGCGAGCCGGCGGTCGTAGAAGCCGCGGATCCGGTGGCGGAGCCAGCCGCCTTCGATCGACCAGATCGGGTGGAAGTGCGCGGTCAGCACGAACGGGGTCCCATGCCGCCGTCGGTGGCGCCGGGCGACGGCGACCTGGTTCGTGCCGTACGTGTGGGCGTGCACGATCTCGGGGTTCGCCCGCTCGAGCGCGCGCTCCAGCCCGCGGAAGAACGTGTAGTGCAGCTCCCCCGGCATCGACCAGACCGGCAGCCGGTGCACCGTGCCGAATCCGGTCGTCTCTACGCGCGGCACCTCCGGTCCGAGACGCTGCCACGGGAACTCTCGGTAGAGGTCGCTCGTGAACACGTCGATCGCGTGGCCTCGGGCGGCGAGCCGCGGCGCGAGCTCCGCCACGTGCCGTTCGACCCCGCCGGGGCCGGGGGGGTAGCGCGTCGTGAGCTGGGCGACCCGCACGGGGACCGGCTACCCGCGGGGTTACTTGATGCCGCGGGAGACCCCGGGCGTCGCTAGGAGGAGCTGCGCGTGCTCGCGAGCCGCTGGGCGTACTTCTTGTAGACCTCGGTCGCGCGGGCGACCGCCTCGGTCTTCACGTACTCGTTCGCCTGGTGGGAGAGCTCCTCCTCGCCGGCGCCGAAGATCACGACCCGGGGGTTCACCTGGGAGTAGTGGACCGCTTCCGAGGCGTGGACGAGCACGGTCGGCTCGGCCTGGGCGACCTCGCGGAGCAGGCGGACGTGCTCGGAGTTGGGGTCGATCTGGACGGCCGGCATCGTCAGGATCCGTCGCAGGGTGAACGGGGTCTTGATCCGACGCAGGTGCTCCTCGATCTCGTGGTACAGCTGGTCGGGGGTGTACGGCGGGGGGAACCGGATGTCGACCTCGCTCGTGCACTTGTTCGGCACGACGTTGAGCCGGCTCCCGCCGCTGAACGTCCCGATGTTGAGCGTGACGGAGCCGAGCTCGGGGTGCGCGATCCGCCCCTTGAACGACTCGAGCCCCCGCAGGATCCGCATCATCTTCGAGATCGCGTTCTCGCCGAGGTGCGGCATCGCTCCGTGCGCCGCCTTGCCGCGGGTCTCGATGGCGAGGTCGAGGACCCCCTTCTCGGCGTACGCCACGCGCAGGCCGGTCGGCTCGCCGACCACGACCGCCTTCGCGCGTCGCAACGGAAGCGTCTTCGCGAGCGCCGTCGCCCCCTGCATCGACGTCTCCTCGTCGGTCGTCAGGGCGAGCACGACCGGGATCTTGCGCGCGACGAGGTCTTGCGCCGCCTCGAGCATGGCGACGACCGTCCCCTTCATGTCGGCCGCGCCGCGACCGTACATCCGTCCTGAAGCGAGCTGGCTCTGCGAGAAGCTCCAGTAGTCGCCGACCGGGGGGGTGTCGAGGTGCCCGGAGAGGACGACCCCGCCCTGCCCGAACTCCGCGAGCAGCGCCGGGGCGTGGGGGTCTCCGAACAGGGTGTTGCGCATCCGGATCTGGTCGGTGAACGACTGCACGTAGTCGAGCACCTCCTGCTTGTCGGAGAACGGGTCGCTCGGGATCTTGATCAGCTCGGCCAGCATCTCCACCATCTGGCGTTTCATGGGATCGGTATCCTGTGGCCGTTCGGTGGAGAATCCCGCGAACGAACGGTTCGCCCGGATAGGCCGGACGAGAGATAATCGTTCGCCCCCGCCCGGGCGGCGGGCGACGGACGGCACGGGCCGCCGGGCGCCCGGCGCATGTATGACGTAAAGCCGCTTAAGTCCGGCCGGAATCCGCCCCGCCGACGAGGAACCATCGTGGAGAACCCCAACGTCCGGATCGTCGACACGCGCGAGGAGTCTCTGCGGGGCGCCATGGTCGTGGTGGGATTCCCGACGCACGGCCTCGTCGGGTCCGTGGCGGCGAGCTACCTGGTCCACTCGCTCGACATGACCCTGGTCGCGTACATGATCAGCGAGGAGTTCCCCCCGACCGTGATCATGGAGGAGGGGGTCGTCAGCGCCCCCGTCCGGCTCTACGCGAGCAAGCTCGTCTGCGGCGTCGACCGCTCCTGCGACCAGCTGGTCGTTGTCATCGCCGACATCCAGCCTCCCGTCTCGATGCTCAACCAGCTCGGCCGCGTGCTCCTCGACTGGGCCGAGTCGAAGGGGGTGCAGCTGATCGTGGCGATCGAGGGCCAGCCGATCGAGAACGAGACCGCCCGAGGGGACGCCCGCGTCGTCGCGATGGCGAACCGGGCGGCGGCCCCCCTGCTCGAGAAGTACCGGTTCCAGGCCGCGAACGGGGTCGTCACCGGGCTCGCGGGCGGGCTGCTCCTCGGCGCCATCGGGCGGACGACCCCGGTCCTCTGCCTCGTGGCGCAGGCGCACAAGGACTACCCGGACGCGCGCGCCGCCGCGAAGGTGATCGAGACGGTGAACCCGCTCGTGCCGCTCCTCGTCCTCGACACGAAGCCGCTCCGTGAGAAGGCACGCCAGATCGAGTCGGAGGTCCGCAAGACCCTGCAGCAGACCCGGGAGTCGATGTCGCGGATGCGCGCCGCCGAGCCCGAAGGGGCGGGTGAGATGTATCGCTGATACGGCGCCGAGCCTGCCCGCGGCTCCTCTCCCCTCCGACCGTCCGCCCGTGACGATCCGCGGCTTCCGGCTCGGGGATGTTCCGTTCGTCGCGTCGATCGTCGAGGAGGCGCTCCACGAGCGCTACGACCCGTCGCTCTACGGATCGCTGAGCGCCGAATGGCCGGACGGATTCCTTATCGCCGCCGGACCCGACGACATCCCGGTCGGTTTCCTGCTCGGCGTGAGCCAGGTCCCGGGCGAGGCTCGCGTGCTGATGTTCGCGGTCGCCCGGGGCCACCGCGCCCAGGGGATCGGCGCGGTGTTGATGGACGAGTTCCTCGTCCGGTGCCGCGCGCGGCAGTTCCGCCGGGTGACGCTCGAGGTGCGCGTGTCGAACGCGACCGCGATCCGCTTCTACGCCCGGTACCGCTACTCGGTGGTCGACCTGCTCCGGGCGTACTACTCGGACGGCGAGAACGGCTACCAGATGGCGCGACCGACGTGATGCCCGCCGCCCGCAGGGGCTAAGACCTCCGACCCGGGTGTCGCACCACAATGCCCGCTGCGTGGCCCACTGCGAACGACCTGATGTCGAAGCGCCCGGCGACCCTGCCGCACGACGCCCCGGTGTCGCGGGCCCTCGGCCTGATGCGCAGCCGCGGCTACCACGAGGTCCCGGTCCTTCGGAAGTCCCACCTCATCGGGATGATCACCGTCGAGTCGATCGCGCGGCGCGTCCGGCGCGCGCTCGAGACGAAGGTCGAGCATCTCCTGATCCTCCCGCCGCTCGTCACCCCGGCGACGACGTACCCCGAGATCGCCGAAATGCTCCTCGCCGCCGGGCTGCGCGCCGCGCCGGTGGTCGGCCGCCGGGGCGAGTTGCTCGGGATCGTCAGCCGCTCGGACCTGGTCCGGGAGCTCGGGCGCGTCCCGCTGTTCGACAAGGGCCGGCTTCCGGCGGTCGAGGAGGTCTCCCGCCCCCCGTCCCTCACGGTCCGGGAGAACGACCTTTGCCGCAACCTGGTCGACCAGATCCGGCTGCTCGAGGAGCACCCGTTCCCGGTCGTCGACCGGAAGGGCCGGCTCGTCGGCGCCGTGGGAGTGAAGGACCTGACCGAGGTCCTCTGGCGCCCGACGGTCGGCGGCAAGCGCGACGCCCGGGCGGTCAGCACCGCGCTCAACGTCGAGGTCGGTTCGATCATGCACCGCCCCGCGGTGACGGTGCCGAACGGCACCGACGCCATCGCGGCGGCGCGCCGGATGACCGAGGAGAACGTCTCGAGCGTCTTCGTCGTGGAGGACGGCCGCCCGACGCGCGTGCTCAGCGAGTCGGACCTTCTGGGGCTGATCGTCGCCCGGAGCCGTCCCGCCCAGGGGCGCCCCCGGGTCGAGGACGTCTACGTCGAGATCACCGGCCTGCGCGGCGCGGGCGACCCGGCGCTGATCGCCGAGATCGACCAGCTGGTCGCGCGAGGCCTCGCGCGGATCACCCGCTACTCGCACCCGAGCCTCCTGTCGCTCCACTTCGCACCGCACGCGACCCATCGGACCAACGACCTCACGGTCGAGGCCCGGCTGCACACCGACGACGGGATCTTCTATGCGACGCACACGGGATGGAACCTGATGGCCGGAGTCTCGGGCCTGCTCGAGGACCTCGCCGGCCAGACCCACCGGGTCCACGAGGCAGCCCGGCAGCGCGCCCGGCGCCGGGGGCGCTCCGACGTGGAAGAGGAGTCGTCGATCGACGACCCCGACCTTGAGCAGAAAATCCGAGCGGCGACGGGCGACGACGGGGCGTGACGGAGGGGTTCGATGCTCCCGAGCGGCGGACGGAACCCGCGTCAGGTCGAGATGATGATGCGCCGGATGGGGATGACGACCGAACCGGTCCCCGGCGTCGAGGAGGTCATCGTCCGGACCGCCACGAAGGAGCACGTCTTCCGAACCCCCGAGGTCACCATCCTGACCGTCCAAGGGGTCCGCACGTACCAGGTCGTGGGGAACCCCGAGGTCCGGCCCCGCGGCGCGGGCGCCCCCGCCCCGGGCGCGTCGACCGCGGCCGCGACGCCGACCGGTCCCCCCGAGGACGACATCCGCCTCGTCATGGAGCAGGCGAACGTCTCCCGCGAGGAGGCGATCGAGGCGCTCCTCGGCACGAACGGGGCCCCCGCGGAAGCGATCCTCCGGATCCTGACGCGGGGCGGTCGGTGACCGAGCCGCTCGGCCCGGTCGTCCAAGAGTGCGTCGAGGGGTACCTCTACGCTACCCCGCCGCTCGAGCTGCTCCTGTTCCGGCGTCCGCCGTCGCGCGGCCGGATCTGGGTGCCGGTGAGCGGTAAGGTCGACCCCGAGGACCGGACGTTCGAAGCGGCGCTGACCCGGGAGCTGGTGGAGGAGACGGGGCTGACGAACCCCGCGTCGCTCGAGGCGCTCGACTGGCACGTTCGATTCCGGGCGGAGAACGGGGACACCTGGCAGCTGCACGCGTACGCCGTTCGCGTGCCCCGGAGCTTCGAGCCCGTGCTGAGCCCGGAGCACGACGCGTTCGAATGGGTCTCCCTCGACGAGGCGCTCGGCCGCCTGCACTTCGAGGACAATCAGGCGGCCGTCCGTCGACTCGCGGAGCGGCTCGGCCGCGTCCCCTCCTCAAAGGTTTAGGGCGAGGGTGGGTCCGGGCACTCCGATGGCATCGGCGACCCCGTCTGCCCCCGCTCCCCGCCCTCCTCCCGAGGTGTTCGCCGTCGTCGGCCCCGAACTGTTCGCCGCGGTGCGGGCCCGGTCGCCGCGTCGGATCGTGCTGCAGGTGCCGGCCGGTCTCGTCCGGGACGCCCACGAGCTCGCCGCCCGGCTCCGCGATGAGGTCGGGTCACCGGTGGACGTCGCGGCCCGTGCGTGCTTCGGGGCGTGCGATCCCCCGTCCCGGGACGAGGCGCCGCGGGCCGACCTCGCCATCGTGCTCGGCCATGCCCCCATCCCGAACGCCCTCCCCGAGCGGACGACGTTCTTCGTGGAGATGCGCTCGCCGGTGGGAGACGCCGTCGCGCTCGCGGAGACCGTGCGCTCGGGCGGCGTCCCGCGCCGGCTCGGTCTCGTCGCGTCGGTCCAGCACATGGATCTGGTGGCCCCGTTGGCGGACGCGCTGCGCAGCCGGGGGTACGACGTGCGGATCGGCCAGGGGGACCGACGTCTGGCCTACCCCGCGCAGGCGCTCGGCTGCAACTACACCGGCGCCGAGGCGACGAGGAGCGACGTTGACGCCTACCTGTTCCTGGGCTCGGGACGTTTCCATCCGATCGGCCTCGCCCTCGCGGTCGACCGGCCCGTCTGGTCGGTCGATCCGTTCCGGGGGGTTCTCGAAGCACCGATCGACCGGGGGGCCCTCGTCCGGGGTCGCCAACTACTGGTCGCCTCCGCCCGGGACGCCCGGCGCTGGGGCGTGCTCGTCTCCACCTTCGTCGGGCAGATGCGCATGCCGTCGGCCCTCGCGCTGCAGGAGCGGGCCCGTGCCCGCGGGCGCGAGGCGGAGATCCTGCTCGCGGACCGGATCGACCCCCGCGATCTCGAAGGGCGGTCGTTCGATGCGTACGTGAGCACCGCGTGCCCGCGCATCGCGATCGACGACGGTCGGAACTACCCCAAGCCGGTGCTGACACCCCCCGAGTTCCTGATGGCGCTCGGAGAGCTGCCGCTCGAGCCGTACCGCTTCGACACGTACCACTGAGCGACGGCGACGCCGCGCCGGGGGCGCCGGCCGGCTACCGAGCGGTCGGGACCTCGGCGAGGAACCGACGATGCACCCGCAGGTCGTCCGAGAGCTCGGGGTGGAACGTCAGGCCCCACAGCCTCCCCCCCCGGACCCCCACGACCTCGGAGCCCCGCCAGGCGATCGGAACCGCCTCGGGGCCGACGGCGAGGATCCGGGGCGCGCGGATGAAGACGCCCGGGAACGGCTCGTCCCCGAGGCCGTCGACCCGGATCGGCTCCTCGAACGAGTCGACCTGCGAACCGTAGTCGTTGCGTCGGACGGTGACGTCCAGCACGTCGAGCGTCGGGGGGTCGCGTCCCGTCGCGCTCGGCTCGAGGCGGCGCGCGAGCAGGATGAGGCCGGCGCACGTCGCGAGGACGGGCAGCCCATCCCGGATCCGCCGCCGCAACGGCTCCCAGAGATGGGTGTCGTGGAGAAGGCGTGCGATCGTGGTCGACTCTCCGCCCGGCAGGAACAGCGCCTCGACCTTCTCGAGGTCGGCCGGCGAGCGCACGGCCACGACCGGTCGGCCGTTCGCGCCGAGCGCGAGGGCCCGAAGGTGCTCCGGGACGTCCCCCTGGAGCGCCAGGACGCCCACGCTCATGCCGGGCCGCGCCGCAGCTCGTCGACGATCTCCTTCGCGCGGTCGAAGCGAATCTTGTGCTCGGCGATGAGGCGGGCGACCACCCGGTCGACCTCGTCCGGCCGGGCCCCCGCGCTCGCGGCGAGGTTCCGGGCGTGGAGCTCCATATGGCCCCGCTGGATCCCCTCCGTCGCGAGGGCGCGGAGCGCCGCGAAGTTCTGGGCGAGCCCGACCGCGGCCAAGACCTCCCCGAGCTCGCGGGCGCTCTTCACTCCCAGGAGGTGCACGTTCGCCTTGGCGGTCGGATGGACCGCCGTCGCGCCGCCGATAAGCCCGACGGGAACGGGGAGCTCGATCGAGCCGACCAGGTTTCCGTTCCGGTCCTTCTCGTACGTGGTCAGCGGTCGGACGACCGCTCCGTCCCCCGAGGCGAGCCACGCCGCGTAGGTGTGGGCGCCGCTCTCGATCGCGCGGAAGTCGTTGCCGGTCGCCAGCACGACGCTCGAGATCCCGTTCATGATCCCCTTGTTGTGGGTGGCGCACCGGAACGGGTCCGCCGCCGCGAAGGCGTAGGCGTCGAGGATCCCCTCGACGGTCGAGGCGCCGCTCGACGTCTCGGTCTTGAGGAGCTCGGCGGGGAACGTCGCGCTCGCCCGCGCGAGCCGGTGGACCGCCAGGTTCGAGATGATCCGGAGCACGGCGCGCCCCCCGGCGAGGCGGGCGATCTCGGGAGCGAGCGCCTCGCACATCGTGTTGACCGCGTTCATCCCCCCGGCGTCCCGGGCGTCGACCAGCAGGTGGACGATCAGCATCGTCCCCCGGCTCGACGGAAGGATCCGGACCTCGAGCTGCTTCGCTCCCCCGCCGAACTTCACGAGGACCGGGTCCTTCGCGTTTGCCGCCTCGAGGAGCGCGTCCGTCCGCTCGAGGATCCGGTGGCGGGCGGCGGCCGGGTCGACGACGTCGAGGATCTGGATCTGGCCGATCATGACGGGCGCGGTGGACTGGGTGGCGAACCCCCCGGCGACCCGGGCGACCTTCGCCGCGTTCGAGGCCGCCGCCACGACGCTCGGCTCCTCGATCGCCATCGGCACGAGGTAGTCCTTCCCGTTGATCCGGAAGTTCGTCGCGACGCCGAGCGGGAGCGGCATCACGCCGATCACGTTCTCGATCATGCGATCGACGGTTCCGGGGTCGATCCCGGGCGGGAACTCGAACGCGCCCGCCTCCTGCTCGGAAAGTCCGGCCCACTCGCGGACGAACGCGCGGCGCTCCGCGACGGAGCGCTTGTAGAAGCCGGGGACCTCGGACGAACCGGTCACGGCTTCTCCTCGGAGGAGGCGACGGCGGTCGCGTCGCCCGGACGCGGGTCGTCGGGCGAGGCGGGCGCCCGAGCGACGATCACTTTGGCGGGCCGCAGCAGGCCGCCGAAGAATCGGTAGCCTTGCTGCACGACCTCGACGATCGATCCCCCGGGGGCCTCGGGTCGGGGAGGGGCCTCGCCGACCGCCTCGGATTCATGAGCGTGGAACGGCTCGCCGACACGGGCCACCGGTTCGACCCCTTCGTGCTTGAGGAACGTCATCCACTCCCGATCCAGCAACGTGAATCCCTGCCGGAGCGGGTCGCTGGCCGGCAACCTCTCGGCCGCCTGCCGTGCGGCCTGGAACGCTTCGAGGATCGGGAGCAGCTCGCGGAGCATCGCGCCCCGACTCTGCCGCGTGACCGACTCCCGGTCGCGCTCGGACCGCCGTCGATAGTTCTCGAAGTCGGCGAGCAGGTACTTGTATCGGGTCGCCCAGTCCTCGACCGGCTCGGCCGGAGGCGTTGCGCCGGCCTCGGCAGGCGCCGTTCCGGTCGGCACCGGCCCCTCGGTCCGCTCCTCGGTCATGCCTCGGGCGTTCGGAGGCCCAGCCGTCATATTAGCGGTATCGGAACGGGACCCCGGCCGCCTGGACCGCGTCCGGATTTCGCGTCGAAAGCCGCCCGTCCCGCAGGGGGCGCGAGGCTCCGCCGTCCCGCCGAAAGGGGGTTCCGGCGGATGTCGATTTTCTTCCCGAGCCCAAGCGTTATAACACGAGTCCGGCTCGTTCCCTTCGAGCGGCGAACGCCGCCGATTTCCGATGGTCCAGCAGTCCGTTCCGGCGCCGGCGTACGACGCGAGCTCGATCCAGATCCTCGAGGGGCTCTCTGCCGTCCGGAAGCGCCCGGGCATGTACATCGGCTCGACCGACGCCCGGGGTCTTCTCCAGCTCGTCTACGAGGTCGTCGACAACTCGATCGACGAAGTGCTCGCGGGCGCGTGCACGGAGATCTGGGTGACCCTCCACGCCGACGGGTCCTGCTCGGTTCGGGACGACGGGCGCGGGATCCCCGTGGAGCCCCACCCGAAGTACAACCGACCGACCTTGGAGATCGTGATGACGGTGCTGCACGCCGGCTCGAAGTTCGACCGGAACACCTACAAGGTGTCGGGCGGGCTGCACGGCGTGGGGGTCCACGTCGTCAACGCGCTCTCGGAGTGGTGCGAGATGCGCGTGCGGCGGGACGGCCACGAGTACTTCCAGCGGTACGAGCGCGGCGCTCCCGTCTCTCCCCTCGAGATCGTCGGACCCGCGCAGGCGACCGGCACCGAGACCCGCTTCAAGCCCGACGGGACGATCCTCGAGACGATCGACTTCGACCCCGAGGCGATCTTGCGCCGGCTCAAGGAGCTCTCGTTCCTGAATCCGGGCGTCACCATCCGGTACCGGGACGAACGGAACAACCGGGAGGATTCGTTCCACCACGCCGGGGGGATCGCGGAGTACGTCGAGGACCTGAACCAGGCGACGAACGTGCTGTTCCGGCCGCCGATCTACCTGCACACGAAGCGCGACTCGACCGACATCGAGGTCGCGCTGCAGTACAACGACGGCTACAACGAGACCTCGCTCGCCTTCGTCAACAACATCAACACCGTCGACGGAGGGACCCACGTCATCGGCCTCCGGGCCGCGCTGACCCGGACGCTGAACGACTACGCCCGGGGTCGCTCGTTCCTCAAGGGCGACAAGGAAGGGCTGACCGGCGACGACGTGCGCGAGGGGCTCGCGTGCGTCCTCTCGGTGAAAGTGCTCGAGCCCCAGTTCGAGGGCCAGACGAAGGCGAAGCTCGGGAACTCCGAGGTGAAGGGCCAGGTCGAGAGCGCGGTCAATCAGAAGCTCACGGAGTACCTCGAAGAGCACCCGGCGGTCGGCCAGGCGCTCGTATCGAAGGCGCTGCAGGCGGCGCAGGCACGGGAGGCCGCTCGCAAGGCGCGCGAGCTGACGCGTCGCAAAGGACTGCTCGACGGGGGAGGTCTCCCGGGGAAGCTCGCGGATTGCCACTCCCGTGACCCCGCCGAGTGCGAGCTGTTCCTCGTGGAGGGGGACAGCGCCGGCGGCACGGCCAAGCAGGGCCGGGACCGGGAGTTCCAGGCGATCCTGCCGTTCCGCGGGAAGATCCTGAACGTCGAGAAGGCGCGGCTCGACAAGATGCTCCAGAACGAGGCGATCCGGGCGCTGATCACCGCGATCGGGGTCGGCATCGGCGAGGAGCAGGACATGAGCCGGCTCCGCTACCACAAGATCATCCTGATGGCCGACGCCGACGTCGACGGCGCCCACATCCGGACCCTGCTGCTCACGCTGTTCTACCGGAAGATGCCGCTCCTGATCTCGGAGGGCCGGGTGTACATCGCCCAGGCGCCGCTCTACCGCATCCAGAAGGGCGCGAAGGTTCAGTACAGCTACACCGACGAGGAGCGGGACTCGGTCCTCTCCGAGCTCGGCGGCATGAAGGGCGTGACGATCCAGCGGTACAAGGGGCTCGGCGAGATGAACGCCGAGCAGCTCGCCGAGACGACGATGCGCCGCGGCGCCCGGACGCTCCTCAAGGTGACGGTCGAGGACGCCGCGCGCGCAAACGAGCTGATGCAGGTGCTGATGGGCGAGGAGGTCGAACCCCGCCGCCAGTACATCGAGGAGCATTCGCTCGAGGTCAAGAACCTCGACATCTAGGCCGAGTCCCCCTCGGCCGAACGATTTATCGCCCCGTCCCGGTAGCGGGCTCTGTGACGGCCCCGACCCCGCTCCTCGTCCGCGACGCGCTGCTGGTCACCCAGGATCCGGCGCGCCGGGTCGTCCGTGGCGATCTGCGCATCGAGGGCGGCCGCTTCGTCCACGTCGGCCCGGGAGCGGACCGGGACGGGGCGGAGGAGATCGACGGGCGGAACTTCGCCGCGGTCCCCGGGTTCGTCAACACGCACACGCACGTCGCGATGAGCGTGCTGCGCGGCATCGCCGACGACCGCGACCTCTCCGGCTTTCTCGAGACCCTCTTCCGGGTGGACGCCCACCGGACGGAGTCGGACGTCGAGGTCGCGGCGCGCGCGGGGGTCGCGGAGATGCTGCTCGGAGGGACGACGTCGTTCCTCGACCTGTACTACTTCGAGGACGGGGTCGCCCGGGCCGCCGAGTCGCTCGGGATCCGGGCGTTCCTGGGATGGGCGGTCCTCGACGCCGACAAGACGACGCAGAAGGGACGGCCCGTCGACAACGCGCGGGCGTTCATCGACCGGTGGAAGGGCCACGCCACCGTGACGCCGCTGGTCGCGCCGCAGGGGGTCTACGTCTGCGACCGCGAAACGTGGCTTGCGGCACGGGAGCTCGCCGAGCGGACGACCGGCCTCTGCCACTTCCACCTCTCCGAGACGCGCCGGGAGGTCCACGAACACGAGGCGAAGACCGGCCGGCGACCGGTCGTCTGGCTCGAGGAGATCGACTTCTTCGGCCCCGGCATGGTCGCGGCCCACACGGTCTGGATCACCGGCGAGGAGATCGGCATCCTCGCCCGACGCCGGGTCGGGATCGCGCACTGCCCGAGCTCCAACCTGAAGCTCGCCTCCGGCGGGCTCGCGCCCGTCGTCGAGCTCCGCGAGGCAGGGGCGACCGTCGGGCTCGGGACCGATTCGGTGGCGAGCAACAACTCCCTCTCGATGTTCCGCGAGATGCACTTGGCGGGGCTCGTCCACAAGAACCAGCGATGGGACGCCTCGGTGCTCCCGGCGCAGACCCTCCTCGACTTCGCGACGATCGACGGGGCTCGGATGCTCGGTCGGGCCGACGCCCTGGGCTCCCTCGAGGTCGGCAAGCAGGCCGACTTCTCCTTGGTGCGCCTCGACCATCCGTCGCTCCTCCCCGCGCGGCCGGAGGCGATCGTCTCGCATCTCGCGTACTCCGCCGAGACGGACGCGGTCGACTCGGTCTTCGTCGACGGCCGGGCGGTCGTCCGCGGTGGCACGCTGGTACGGGGTGACTGGTCCGAGATCCGGACGAGTGCCGAACGGGCGGCCGATCGACTGTGGGCGGACCGCCCGACGTAACGTCCTTCCACTACCCGGGGAACTCGGCCGAGAGCGCCTGCGCCAACCCGCGTGCGAGCTCGGGACTCGGTGCCCGCACGCCGAGTTCGCGGAGGCAGCCCAGATCGGCGCTCGGGCTGGGAGCGGGAAGCTCGAACAGCCGATCGATCGCTGCGCGATCGATCCCGACGGAGACCGTGCCGTGGTGCAGGAGCACACCCCGGGCCATGTGCTGGGCGGCCCCGCCTACGATCGAGCCGCCGATCGCGAGGACCGAGCCGCGATCGCTGAGGGTGCAGTAGGATGCCGTCCGGCGGGGCGCCGGCACCCAGTCGCCGTCCAGGCCGAGGGTGGCCAGCCATCGAACGACCCCCCGGCCCAGCCGTTCGAAGGCTCGAGGGTAGTCGGCTCCCACGAGAGGGTCGTCCCGCGAGCGCACGGTGCTCCAGGCAAGGTCCCCGGCTTCGTGCAAGAGGCCCGAGCCCCCGGTGCTCCGGGCGACGACGGGGATTCGCTCCTCCTCCGCTCGCCGGACGAACGGGGCACGCGGGTCGACCCCAACCCCGAACGAAACGCATCGATCGCGAAGGACCGCGACCCGAACCCCGGGTCGGCCGCGGTGCAGCCACGCCTCGTCGCCCCGGGCGTACTGCTCGGGGCTGACCTCTCCCGCGAGCTCCGGATCCACCGAGTGCGGTTCCTCCACCGTCGGACCCCGAACGACCCCCTCCTCCCGGAACGCGGTCGTCCGCCCTGCTTTCCTTCAAACGATAAGAGGTCGCCGCCGCTCGCTGGCCCATGGCCGAACTGAGCAGCTACCAGCTCCACCCCGGTGATCCGGCGCCGGACTTCGCGTTGCCCGGCGTCGACGGGGTCACCCACCGCCTCAGCGAATACGCCTCGCAACCGCTCCTGCTCGTCGTCTTCTGGTGCAACCATTGCCCGTACGTCCAGGCGTGGGAGTCCCGCATGGTGGAGATCGGACGAAAGTACGCCCCGAAGGGGGTCGCGACCGTCCTGATCAACTCGAACGACGCAGAGGCGTATCCGGACGACGGCTCCGAATCGATGGCCCGTCGGGCGAAGGAGAAGGGGTATCCGTTCCCCTACCTTCGCGACGAGTCCCAAGCGGTCGCCCACGCCTACGGCGCCCTCGTCACCCCCCACCCGATGCTGTTCGGCCCGGCCCGCCGCTTGATCTTCCAAGGGCGGATCGACGACGACCACCAGCATCCCGAGCGGGTCCGCCACCGGTACCTCGAAACGGCGCTCGACCAGGCGCTCGCCGGCGGGGTCCCCACGCCGGCCGAGCTACCGGTCGCGGGCTGCACGGTCAAGTGGAAGCCCTGAGCCGGCGGCACCGCCCTTGCGGCGGCCGGCCGACCGTCGGGCTCGAAGGTCGGCTTCGCGCCGTTCGAACGACGCCTTGAGCTCGGGGGCGACGGGCGACCCGGCCTGATCCCGTCGCGCGGCGATCGCGACCTTTCCGGCGAGCGCCCGCGCGAGCTTCCCCCGGTCCGACCGGGGCGCGGATTGGATCTGGGGATGGAGGAACAATAGGCCGTGGCGCGGCGGCGGCGCACGCCCCCGCAGGTGTTCGAAGAACGCCCGCTCGGCGCCCAGCACCTGGACCGTGCTCGCCGGCAGGCGGGCGAGCCGGTCGAGCCCGCTCGCCTGGGCCAGCAGAAGCCCGGTCAGCTCCGGCCCGAGGAGCGCATGGAGGTTGGGCGTGTGGACCGGCACCGATGCGGCGACCGCCTCCTCGAGCGCGTCGCGCGTCGTCCCGATCGCAGTGTACAGCTCGGCGAGCCGCTGGCGGGCTTCCCGAAGCCGCGGATCGGCCGGACCCAGCGACGGGTCGGCCGACGGCTCCAGGGCAGCCCGGGCGGCCTTCGATGGGTCGGAGGCGTCGACATCCGGAGTGTCTCGCCCGACCCAGCTCGCGATCCGCTCCCCCAGGAGATTGCCGGCCCGGTCGAGGTCCCGGACCGCCCGCACGGCCTCCTCCACATGGACGGACGGATCCCATGCGGCCGCGAGCGCGGCGTCTGCGGCGCGCAACAGGTACTCTCGGTGCAGCCTCTCGTCCACGTCCGACGGCACGGTGGCGGGCGCGGCGTCCGAGTAGGAGATCCCGGTCCCAACGAGCCGCCGGTCCCGGGTCACCCACTCCTCCGTTCCCCGCTCGCGCAGCACCTCCTCCTCCTCGGGGGTCCTCTGGCCCGTGGATCGAAGTCGGGCGCGTTCGAGCAGTGCCTCCACCGAGCGGGGCGCCGGAACCCGGCGGACGACCGAGCCGTCGTCGCAGAGGAAGCTTCCGTACCATGTCGTGACCAACGCCCTCGCCATGGCCCGCCTACTCCATCCGGACGCCGCCGTTCACGTGGAGCGTGGTCCCGGTGACGTAGCTCGACCCGCCCGAGGCAAGGAAGGCGATCGCCTCGGCGACCTCGTCGGGTCGCCCGATCCGGCCGAGGGGGATCCGTGAGGCGCGATCGGACCGTTGGGCCGGGGTATCGCCCGAGAGGATCGCGGTTTCGATCGCCCCCGGGGCGACGATGTTGACGCGTACGCGCGGGGCGAGTTCGCGGGCCAACGAACGCGCGAGACCGAGCGCGGCCGCCTTCGCGGCGGCATAGTGCGCGCCGTGGCGCGACCCTTCGAAGGCGAGGACGCTCGAGACGAACACGATGCCGCCGGCCGGCGCGGCTTCGAGGAGCGGCAGCAGCTGGCGCACGAGCTCGGCGGGTCCGAAGACGTGGACCCGAAAGCACGCCTCGAAATCGTCCGGGTCGACCTCCCGGAACGACTGGCGGGGGTAGCTTCCAGCGTTGAGCACGAGGGCGTCGAGGGTGCGCCAGCGCGCCCGGACCGCCTTCGCCAGCCGATGGACCCCGTCGCGAGAGCCTAGATCCGCTCCGACGCTGAACGCGGAGCCTCCGCCCTTCTCGATCTCCTCGACGAGCCGTTCCGCATCGTCCTCGTGCGAACGGAAGTGACAGGCGACCTCGAACCCATCCCGCGCCAGCCGAAGCGCGGTCGCCCGCCCGATCCCGCGGGATGCTCCCGTAACCAGGGCCCGCACGGGGTGGCGAGAACGCGGGAGATTAATACGGCGGCCCGGCTCGACCGGGCCGATGCCCGAGAACGAGGCGCGCGAGCTCGTCCGCCAGGAGCGACGGGGGCGAACGATCCTCCTGACGCTCGACCATCCCCCGGTCAACGTCCTCTCCCGCCCCGTCCTCGAGCGCCTGCAGGAGCGGATCGAGGCGATCGAGTCCGACCCCGAGGCACGCGCGGTCGTCCTGGCGAGCGCGGCCGAGAAGGCGTTCGCCGCCGGGGCGGACATCCGCGAGATGGAGTCGATGGGTCCGGACGAAGCCCGCGTCCAAGGCGCTCGCGGTCAGGGGGTGACGCGGGCGATCGAGCGACTTCCGCTCCCCGTCATCGCCGCGGTTCACGGTGTCTGCTTGGGGGGCGGCTGCGAGATCGCCCTCGCCTGCGACTTCATCCTCGCGAGCGACGACGCGCGGTTCGGTCAGCCCGAGATCAACCTCGGCGTCATGCCCGGGTGGGGCGGGACCCGTCGCCTGCCCCGACGGATCGGGAGCGTTCGGGCGCGTCGATGGATCCTCCTCGGAGACGCCGTACCGGCGTCGGAGGCGGCCGCCGAAGGGCTGGTCGACCAGGTCGTGCCGAGGGCCGAGCTACTCTCGAGCGCGCTCGCCCTCGCGGATCAGCTTGCGACGAAGCCTCCCGTCGCCCTCGCCGCCGCGAAGTATGCGCTGGCGCGCGCGACCGACCCCGCCATCGAGGATGGGCTCGCCTACGAGCTCGATCTGTGGGCCCGGCTGTTCGGCACCGAGGGCCAGAAGGCCGGAATGCAAGCATTCATCGCAAAACGCCCGCTCGCCCCGACCGACCGGTCCGACTGGCAACGCCAGTCCGCCGGTTTTCCCTGGGGGGACCCGACGACCCCCCCGGGCGGGAGAAAGCGCGATAAGCCTTCGGGACCGAAGTCCGCCTGACGCCGCGGTGGCTCAGCTGGCAGAGCGGCTCCTTGGTAAGGAGCAGGCCGAGGGTTCAAATCCCTCCCGCGGCTGATCGAATCGTCCCGCGGGGACGCCCGGTCTCGGTCTAGGTTTCCGGATCGCCCAAGAGAGAGTTTCTCCGGTGGACGGGGGAGTCGATCGATGAGGCCGTGCCTCTCGGGGCAGCGAAGGATGCCGATTGGCGATCACCTCCTGGCCCGCCGGGCGCTGCGCACCATGGTCGGGTCATCGACGCCGATCCAGCACGGCCACTCCAACCAGGGTGGCATGGTCTCCCTCCTCGGGGGAAGACCTCGACCCGTACTTCAGGCCCGAGAAAACCAGTTCACGGTTCGCGCGGTAGGGTAGTGCTCCACCCCGCGTCCGAACGCTCGGCCGATTGCCAGAGGCTCTCCGCGAGCACCACTTCCTCCCAGGCCGCTCCGGTGTTGATCACGATCCGTGTCGACGCGGGGTCGCGGAGATCCGCGAGAGAGTCGGCGTCGGCGAGCTTCCGAAGCTTGTCGCGCATCGTCCCCGCTTGAAAGAACGTCCCCGGACCGCTCGCCTGCTCGACACTGTCGGTCCAGACGTGGGAGGCGGCGTCGAGCAGCCGGGGATCGATCTCGGGACGCCGGTAGGCGCTCAGGCTGACGAGCAATCTGGGTCCGGGGAGCATCTTGGGGGTGACGACGGGCGAGTCGGCCGACGTGGTCAGTACGACGGCGGCCGCTTCGGCCAGGACCTCGTCGGCCCCGCCGACCGCCCGGACGGGAAGGCCCAGGGTCTCCTCCCCCCAACGCGCGAACGTGGCTCTTCGCTCTGGGTTCGGGCTCCAGGCGGAGACGGATCGCCAGCGCCGGATCGTCGCAGCGCACGCGAGCGCGTGTCTCGCCTGCGCGCCTGTCCCGATCAGGCCGAGCGAGTCTACGTTCGGTGAGGCGAACCCCACCGCCGCGGCGATCGCGGCCCCGGTTCGTAGAGTTCCCACCGTGCGGCCGAGAAAGAGTGCCTTCAGCTCCATGGTCGAGTAGCGGTAGAGCGCCACGACCTGATCTCCCCGGTCCGCGCCTTTCCGGTCGTACAGGTAGGTCCGGAAGCCCAGGATGTCGGCGGAGGGGATCGCCGCTCCCATCCACGCGACCGTTACGTCGTGGGCCTCGGTGCGGCGGCGAGGGAGCGGGTAGACCTCTCCTCGCGCGTCGGCGCGGTACCCCTCCGTCATGCGGTCGACCGCGCTCTTCCGGTCGACCAGACGCGTGACCTCGGCGTCGTTGAGGATTCGCATTGTCCGTTCGCCGGGGCCCCATCCCGTTCTCGTTCTTCATCTCCCCCGGGGGCGGAGGGGGGTTCGGACGGCGGAGCGGACCCGGGTCCTCGACCGCGGCCGGGGGCCCCCGTCCGGACCTTCAAGACCTTCCGGTTCCTTCCGGGAGCAGGCGACCATGCTCGAGGTTCATCTCGACAGCTGGCTTCGGGAGTTCGGACCCCGGGGGAAGGAGACGATCGACGCCGACTCCGTCGAGCATCTCCTGGACGCGCTCGAGGGCCGCTATCCGCGCCTTCGGTTCAAGTTGCGGGACGAGACGGGGGCGCTCCGGCGCTACGTGCGGGTCTTCGTGGACGGCGAGGACGTCAGCGGCACCACAGGAGTGCAGACCCCCCTCTCGGGCGCCCAAACGATAGATATCCTCCACTCGATAGCGGGGGGATAGGGGCGATACCGATGCCGAGGGACAACAAAGTGCGGATTCTGGTGGGAACGCGCAAGGGAACGTACGTCGTCACCGGCGACCGCCGGCGCAAGACGTGGAAGGTCGGCCCCGTGGCCCACGAGGGGGACGAGGTGTTCCACGTCGTCGCCGATCCTCGACATCCGGGGGACCTCTACGCGGCGGTGAACAACACGTTCTGGGGGCCGATGCTCCAGCGCTCCCGCAACTGGGGCAAGACATGGAAGGAGACGAGCACGCCGCTCACTCCGTCCAAGAAGGAGCGCAAGCCGTCCTATGACGACCCGGCGCCGACGAAGCGGCCCGTCATCAATCTCTGGCACGTCGAACCCAGCCTCGCGAGCGAACCGAAGACCCTCTACCTCGGGGCCGAGCCGCACCTGCTGTTCCGGACGACGGATCTGGGCGACTCCTGGGAGCCGATCAACGCCATCAACAACCATCCCGACCATGGCACCTGGAGCCCCGGCGCGGGGGGCGCGAACCTCCACACGATCCTGGTCGACCCGCGGGACGCGCGCCGACTGTACATCGGGATGTCGGCGGTCGGAACGTTCCGGTCGGAGGACGGCGGGAAGAGCTGGACGCCGACGAACAAGGGCGTCGAGGCGCCGTTCCTTCCGAACAAGTACCCCGAGACCGGCCAGTGCGTCCACCACGTCTGCGCGGACGCGGCCGACCCCGATACGTTCTACCGGCAGGACCACGGCGGGATCTACGTCTCCCACAACCGCATGGACAAGTGGGTCCGGATCGGCAAGCCGCTCGGGGACGACTTCGGCTTCTGCGTCGCCTCCGCGCCCGCCGCGCCGGGGAAGGCGTACTTCGTCCGGCTGGACGGTCGCGCGCGCGTGACGGGCGAGGGACACTTCCAGGTGCTCGAGTGGAACGACAAGACCCGCACCTGGAAGAAGCTCCTCTCCCCCAAGGCGTTCCCGGGCCACTACGGCGTCCAGCGCGAAGGGATCGCGACCGACGCGCTCGACCCGCCGGGGATCTACGTCGGCACGACGACGGGCCAGCTGTTCGTCAGCCCCGACGGCGGCAAGAAGTGGAGCCTCGTTCCGTTCGCGTTCCCGGGGATCCACTCCGTGAGCGTCGCGAGCCCGGGCTGAGCTCCGCCACCCACTCCCCCCCCGCCGCGCGGGGGAGCCGTCCTACCGGCGACGGAGCTGCCGCGCGAACTCGGTGGGAGCGCGGCGGATCAGTTCGTCGAGCTGCGCCACCACGTCGTGCGTCACCGGCTCGCCGTGACCGGGCAGCAGGATCTCCGGCGCGAGGGCGCGGACCCGCGCCAGCGACCGGATCGCCTGCCCGAGGTCGCTCGCGTATCGGCGGCCGGGGAGCGTGAGGCGGCCCTTCCGGTGCACGACGGCGTCCCCCGAGAAGAGGATCTTCCTCGACCGGTCGAAGAGGACGACCTCGCCCGGCGTATGCCCCGGCGTGTGAACAACCTCGAGCGATCCGACCCGGTCTCCGTCGTGCAGGGCCACCGCGACCGGCGCAGGGTGGACCCGGACGAACAAACGCAGGAGCAGCGGCATCCGGGCGCGCGCCCGGCCGTCCACGAGCGGGGTATCTTCGGGATGGCAGGCGAGGGGCGCTCCGGTCGCTTCTCGGAGGAAGGCGGCCCCGCCCATGTGGTCGACATGGTGGTGGGTGAGCAGGACCTTCCGCACGCGGTCAAGCGGCACGCCGGCGGCGCCGAAGGCCCGGACGATCGACCGGGCGCGGCGGTTGAACCCGGTGTCGATCAGCACCGTCTCCTCTCCGTCGGCAAAGGTGTAGGCGTTCACGAAGCCGGGGATCCGTCCGACGCCTTCGGCCACCGCGGTGCCCGGGGCCGGTGCGGTCCCGGTCATCCGCCCCTCCCCCTCGGCGACTCGAGCGGGGTCCCCGAGCGGGTCTCGGAGAGGGGCGACGGGACCGGGGAGCTCGTCCTCGGTCGGGGGGCCCCCCGACGGGCGAGCGTCGGGAGGTGGGCGAACTTCGGGTGGCGTCGGGCGCCGAGCACCTCCTGCGCGAAGACGATGCTCACCGTCCCGGCCACGGTGATTCCGGCCGCGATGAAGAACGCATACTCGAACGCGATGTGGAGGGGGAACCCCGTGGCGAGGCCGCTCGTCAGCACGTAGGTGGCGAGCAACGACCCGGCGATCGGCGCCCCCACGCTTCCCCCGACGTTCCGGAAGACGTTGTTCATCGCGGTCGCCTGGCCCATGTCCCGCGGGTCGACCGTCAGGACGAGCAGGTTGATGATCGAGGCGTTGAGGAGCCCGATCCCGGCCCCGACGACCACCTCGATCGCGAGCGCGAGGTCGAGCGAGCTCGCGAACGCTTCGAGCGCGAACCCGAGGGCCGTGACGAGCCCCCCCAGGATGGCGAGCGGCTTGACGCCGACGCGCGAGACGAGCACGCTCGCGACCAGGGCGACCACGGTCATTCCCGCCGCGAGCGGGAGGATGTCGATCCCCGCCGTGAGGATCCCGAAGTTGCACTGGAACGCCGACAGGCACCCGTGATTGTACCCACCCGAGGCGACCGGATACTCGAACTGGAAGATCAGCGTGAACAGGGCGAGGTACATCCCGAGCCCCGCGACCGTCAGCACGACGTTCGTGACCGCGACGTTGCGCTCGGTCAGCAGGCGGACGTCGACGATCGGCTCCCGCTTCAACACCGTCAGGCGGCGCTCGACGAGCGCGAACGGGAGGAACATCGCCGCGCCGAGGACCCCGAAGCCGAGCGTCAGCGGGGACGTCCAGCCCCACGCCTCTCCCTGGGAGAGCGCGGCGACGATGCCGGCGAGACCCAGGCCGAGGAAGAGCGCCCCGAGGTAGTCGACCCGGGTCTCCGGCCGCCGGTAGGGGGACTCCTTGACGAGCAGGAACACGAGGACGGCCATGAGGATCACGAACGGCACCGCCGAGTGGTAGGTCCACCGCCAGCCGTAGTCCTGCGAGACCCAGGAGCCGAGCGGCAGGCTGACCGCGAAGCCGATCCCGAACATCGCGCTGAGGATCCCCTGCGCACGGGGGACCATCTCGCGCGGGAACTCCTCCCGCATCAGCGACATGCCGAGCGGCATGATCGTCAGCCCGACGCCCTGGACCGCCCGGGCCCCGACCATGAAGGCGAAGTTGGGGGAGAACCCCGTGACAGTAACGGCCGCCGCGTAGGTGAACATCACCGCGACCATCACCGCGCGCTTTCCGTAGATGTCCCCGAGCTTGCCGATCACCGGGCTCAGCGCCACGCCGGCCGCCGCGTAGGCGGAGATGACGAGGGCGACCTGGGCCGCGTCGACCCCGAATCCGGCCTGGATCGTCGGGAGGGACGGGGTCAGCATCCCCTCAATGTAGAGGACGACGAGCACCACGCCCGCCAGCAGCAGCATGATACGGTTCGCGTACGCCCGGTCGAACGTCTCGACGGTCTTGGGGATCGGAGCCCCCGGGCCCGCGGGCGGGGCGGGCGTCGGGGGAAGGCTCCGATCCTCGGCCACGGGAACCAACTTTCGGCGGGAGTAGATGAGGTGTTCGCGCCGACGGGCGGCGAGCCCGCGGGGCGGACGGAGGTCGCGTGCGTTAAGAGCATCGATTTCGATAGTTCGGGCCGCATGGCGATGGTCGACGAGGCGATCGTGGCGCGGGGCCTCACGAAGGTCTACGGGGACCTGACGGCGGTCGACCACGTCGACATGACCGTCGCGCGCGGCGGCGTTTTCGGCCTGCTGGGACCGAACGGCGCGGGCAAGACGACGATCATCAAACTGCTGACCGGGCTCAGCGACCTCACGGCCGGGGAGGCGTCGGTCGCCGGCTACGACGTCCGGCGTCAGCCGATGCACGTCAAGCAGAACATCGGCTGGGTCGCGGCCGAGGTGATCCTCGACGACGAGCTCAGCGGCTGGGAGAACCTGTGGCTCCAGGCGAAGCTCCAGCGCCTGACCGGTTGGAAGGAGCGGGCCGAACAGCTCCTCGCCTACTTCGAGCTCTCCGACCGCAAGCAGGACCGGGTCGGCACCTACTCGACCGGGATGCGCAAGAAGATGGAGATCGCCCTCGCCCTCCTCCACCAGCCGCAGGTCGTCTTCATGGACGAACCGACGATCGGGCTGGACCCGAACGTGCGCCGGATGCTGTGGAAGCTGATCACCGGCGTCAACAAGGAGTTCGGGATCACCGTGCTGCTCACGTCCCACTACATCGAGGAGGCCGACGCGCTCTGCGACCACGTCGCGATCATCGACCACGGGCGGTTCGTCGCGTCCGGGACCCCCGCCCAGCTCAAGGCCCGGATCCAGAACGACTTCCTGGACTTCGAGACGTCCTCCCCGGTCTCCGAGGCTCAGCTCCGCGCGCTGCCCGGGGTCCTCGAGGCCCGGTCGCAGGGCAAGGGGTGGATCCTCAAGGTCGTCTCGGCGGAGGAGACCCTCCCCCGACTGTTCGCGGCGCTCCCGGAGAACGCGATCCAGCGGGTCAGCATCGAGAAGCCGAGCCTCGAGAGCGTTTTCATCGACATCACGGGAAAGCGGATCGACCAGGCCGGCGGGGACGTCCAGGATTTCCGCAAGTTCTACCTGAACGTGCGGAGGGCGCGGCAGTGAGCGCGGAGCACCGGTTCGCGTGGTGGCCGCGCCGCCCCGGGGCGCCGACGGGCGACTACATCGGGCAGGGGAGCCAGTTCTACGGCCTCTACGCCCGCGAGCTGATCAAGACGTTCCGCAACCCGTGGGTCCTCGTCATCACGCTCGTCCAGCCGTTCATGTGGCTCGCCTTCTTCGGCAGCAGCTTCGCGCTCGTACCCACGGCGCAGCTGGACGCCCTGCTCAACGCGCCGCCGGGGACCGGCTATCTCCAGTTCCTCCTGCCCGGGGTGGTCTCCACGTCGATGCTCTCGATCGGGATGTTCGGCTCGATGAGCACGATCCAGGACAAGCGGTTCGGCTTCATGAAGCGCGTCCTGCTGACCCCGACCGGGCGCAGCACCGTCTATCTGTCGAAGGCGCTCGGCTCGGCGACCCGCGGCATGGTCCAGATCCCCGTGATGATCACGGCCGCGTACGTCTTCGGGGTCCGCTTCGAGGGGGACCCGGTGATGTGGGCGGGCTGGCTCGTCGGCCTCGTGCTCCTCGGGTTCGGCTTCTCCGCGTTCTTCCTCGCCGTCACCGCCTCGAGCACGGACTGGCAGACCCCGGGGGTCCTCTCGAACTTCATCACCATGCCGCTGATGTTCGCGAGCGGGGCGCTGTTCCCCTCCCAGAACTACCCGACCTGGATGCAGGCGATCGCCCGCGTGAACCCGGTCGGATTCTCCGCCCTCCTCGGCCGGGGGATCCTGGTCGACGGAACGGCGAACTGGGCGTACCTCGGCTATCTCGCGATCTTCGCCGCGGTCATGGTGGGGATCGGTACGCTCGTCGCGAGCCGGTATCTCAAGGTCGAGTAGTGGCCCTCGGGCCCCCCGGCCGGACGGGAGTTACACCATCGCCCTTCGCGCCCCGAGCGCGAGGTCCGCCGGCACCGCGACCCCCTCACGCCGGGCGAGGGCCACGATGTGCTTGCACGGCAACCGGGCGGAGCGGCGACCGGCGATCGGGACCCTGCGCCACCGCGCCGTCCAGGCCGGGCAGTCGCACCGCATCGGATCGAGCGAGACTCGGTATCGTTCGTTCGCGATCCACCCCGCCTCACTCCGGGCGAGGCGGACATGGCTCGCGCGCTCGAGGATCCCTTCGATGATGGCGGCCCGGTGCTCCTCCTGGTCGGCGACGCGATGCAGCCCGACCTCCAACGCCTCGCCGACGGCGTGCGCTAGCTCCGGGTCGGTCTCGGGGGTCAGTTCGAAGCCGACGCCGGTGAACGCGTCAAGCAGCGGCCTCAGCCGGGCGGCCGTGGCCGCCGCCCGAGAGTACCGCGGCATCGCCTCGCCCCGGAGGAGCGGGCCGAGCGCGGGCTCGGTGGAGGAGACGCGAACCCGTCGGCACCCGCGCCGTTGGGCGTCGAGCAGTCCGAGCCGCACCGCTGCGAGCTCGGAGTCGATCCGGCTGTGGCCGTACCGTCGCGTTCGGCTCAGGACGGGGCCCGGGCCGCCGGCGGTGGTCAGCCGCCAGCCGATCCCCGAGACACGGGTGGTCTCCTCCAGGAGGGCGAACACCTCGAGTCGGCCTTCGTTGGCTCCGGGACCGAGCGGTCCCTCGGCGTCGAGGCGCCGTTGATGGAGCATCCCGGTCCCCGCACCGCGATAGCCCGCGGCGGGACTTCTCGTACGCGGGTCGCTGCGGCCGCCGCCGGCCGGCGCCCTCTTCGTCCGAGAGACCGGAGTCGGTCTAGGCGTCCCCGAACGGGGGGTCGCTGCCGGGGTGTTCGCCGTGCGCGAACGACTCCATCGCTTCCTTCTGCTTCGCGGCCTTCTCGGCCTTCGTCATCTTCACCCGCATCGAGAGCGACCAGTGGTGGCCGAACGGGTCGAGCAGGTGGCCGTACCGCTCCCCCCAGTACTGGTTCTCGAGCGGCATGGTGACCTTCGCCCCCGCGGCGACGGCGCGGTCCCAGAGCGCATCGACGTCCTTCGAATACAGGTGCAGGGTCACGGTGGTCGTGCCGGCGGACGACGGGGCGGCGACCCCGGACCCGGGGAAGACGTCCGAAAGCATGAAGATCGAATCGCCGATCTTCAGGCGCCCGTGGATCAATTTTCCGTCGGGAGTGACGACGCGGGCCATCTCCTTCGCGCCGAACGCCTTCTTGTAGAAGTCGAGCGCGGCCGGACCCCCGGTGACGGCGAGGTACGGGATGATCGTGGGGTATCCGGGGGGGATGGGGGACGGTTGGGACGACCGCTTCGCTCGGCGCGACGGGCGTCTACGGGACGGCGACATCGTTCACCCCGGATGTGAATTCGCGACGGATACATAATGGGGAACCCGCCCGCCGCGCGCCCAAGGCCGGAGTCGCCCGGGGTTGGCCCTCCCCCTCGGGCCTAGCGCCCCACGGGGGGCCGGAATTCTAACAGTTCGTACGCAAGGGGGATGGTTGCTCCGACCTCGTAGGCAACGGACGGGGGCCCGAAGTGCAGGCCGAGTCGGCAGGGATCGCTCTCTCGCTGGCGGTACTTTCGGGGATCCTCGGCTATCTCGCGGTGCGGGGTCTCTACCGCTCGTACCGGGACCGTTCGCGCCATCAGACGATGTTCGGCCTCGGGCTGGTGTGCGGGACCGCCGCCCTCGTGGTCGAACTGATCGCGTATCTGGGGGCGGTGAACTCCCCGCTCCTCGAAGCGTACGTCTTCCTCTCGGCCGCGATCGTCGGGGTCCTCTCGCTCGGCTCGGCGAAGAGCTTCCGACCCGGCCGGTTCGAGACGGTCTACACCGGCTACATGGCCGTCGCGATGGGCCTCGTCGCGTGGTACAGTTTCACCACCCCGATGTCGCTCTCGATGGTCCAGAACGGGATCATCGTGGGGAACCCTTCGCTCTGGCTCCTGATCCTCTCCTCGCTCGTGACGATCCCGGCGACGATCGTCCTCCTGACCGCCGCGGTCGTCCACCTGCGCCGCACGTTCCGGCCGAAGGGGCTTTTGATGATCTCGGGAGCGTGCGTCCTGGGCGCCGGTGGGGCGTTCTACGTCGCCTCGTTCCCCGTGGTCCTGTACTACGCGGAGTTCGTCGGCATCGTCATGCTGTTCCTCGGCTTGACGGACCTATCCCGTCTCGCCCTCAGCCGGCCGGCGGCCGCGAGCGAGCGGTCGTCGCTCTGACACGCCGAGGGCCGGCTCTCCGGCCCTTCAACGTTCATATACGGCGGCCTCTATGGCCGCCGCGCAGCGGGGTAGGGTAGTCAGGAAAGCGGCCGGCGTCGTCCGTCCGTCCTGAAATCCCGACGGGCTCATAACCCGTAGATCCATGGTTCAAATCCATGCCCCGCTATTCGCTCCCCGGCGAGCGAGCTCTCGTCACGGGCTGAGCGTCGGCGGACGGGTCGTGCCCCGGACGGGTCTCCGCACGCCCCACGTATCGGGCGGTGCGGCCGGTCGTCCGGCCCCGTCGGGCGAGAAAGGTGCGCGCGCCGACGGTCGGGCGATTGACTATCTACCGCGCGCGGGGTAGCCGGCGGGGAGCCCCCCGGGCGCAAACGCACGGATCATGACGGGATCACGGCCCGAACGGCGCGGTCGCCACGGCCCGGCCGATCGGCCGGTCGGCGACCGAACCGACCCGCCGCGCGGAAGCCTCGCGGGCCGAACCCGGGCCCGGGCCGAGTGGCACGATCTCCGGGAGGTGCTGATCCACCGTCCGGGGATCGAGATGTTCTTCGGCCTCATGGAGCCGTTCTCGTTCCTGTACGAGCGGGCGTTCCGCATCGAGCAGGCGACCCGAGAGCACGAGACGCTCGAGCGCACGCTCTCCCAGGAGGGCGTCACGGTCCGTCGCCTGATCCACCTCGCCATCGAGGTCGGCGCGCGCCACCCCGAGTTCCTGGAGAAGGTCCGGGCGCGGGTGCCGTCGATCGTGCGGTACTTCGGTCCGCGGTCGATGGTCGACCGGGCCCGATCGGCTCTCCGACGGAACCTCGACCGGTTCGACGACGAGACGTTGTTCAACATCCTCCTGCTGCGCCCCTCGGTGCGCCTCGCCCGCCACCCCGGGGTCCGGGCGATCCTGCCGACGGTCGAGCTCGACACCCCGCTCGCGAACCTCTGCTTCCTGCGCGATCAGCAGGCGCTGACCGCGAACGGGTACGTCCTCGGCCGGATGTCGAAGCCCCAGCGGCGGGAGGAGCCCGCGCTGACCGGCGCGCTCCTGCGGACCTGGGGGGCGGACATCGTGACCGAAGTGCGCGCGCCCGGGACGTTCGAGGGCGGGGATTTCCTTCCGATGGGGGAGTTCGCCCTGCTCGGCACGGGCGACCGGACGAACGCCGACGCGGTCCGGCAGATCCTAGCGGCTCCGGTCGGGTTCGACGAGATCGCGGTCGTTCACCAGCCGTCGCACCCGGCGATCCCCGGGGACCACCCCGACCCGATGATCAACATGCATCTCGACACCTACCTGAACATCCCGGGGGAGGGGCTGGCCGTCGGCTGCGCCCCGCTGCTCGACCGAGCGCGTACCGAAGTCTTCCGACGCACCGCGCGCGGACGGCTGCTCCGGGAACGCCGGACCGTCTCCCTCCGGGAGTTCCTCGAGCGCAAGCGCTTCCGGATCCTCGAGATCACGACGCTCGAGCAGATGAGCTACGCCTCGAACTTCCTCTGCCTCGCGGACCGCCGGATCCTCGCGGTCGACGTCGCGGCGGAGGTCGACCGCGTGCTGTCGTCGCTCGGGGCCGCCTCGGCGGCGGACCCGCATCGGTACGGCCCGCTCCTCGCCCTCGCCCGGAAGGAGCGCGGGACGCTCCGGGCGCACCGGGATTTCTTCCCGGGCAAGCGGAGCGTGCGCGACGCCGGCGTGGCATCGATCCCCCTCACGCTGCTCGAGATCACCGGCGGCTACGGGGGCGCCCACTGCATGACCTGCGCGGTCCGACGGGACCCTCCGCCGAACGGGTGAGGACGGTCCGACCGAGACGGCCGGCCGATCGCACGGTCCGCGGCGCGGACCGGAGACTCAGCTCGAGCCTTTCGTCTTGGAGCTGCGGCGTCGCGTCGGGGGCTTCGAGGTAGAGGCCGCCTCCCCCGAAGGGTCGGATGCATCGGGCGGAGGAGGGAGCGACGGCGACGTGGAGGGCGGCGTGTCGGACGGCGGGGGCGCCGCGACGGGAGCCGCGGCAGGGGGAGGGGGGACGGCCGCCGGGGTCGCCGGGGCGACCGGCGCGGGCGGTGGCGGTGCCGGAGCGGCCGGCGGCACGGACGGGGTCGCCGGCGGGGGAGCGGGCGCGGTCGGCGCCGGCCGCGATGGGATCGGGACGAACTCGCCCGGCCTCCAGGTGTGCGGCATCTTGAGCACCGAGGGATCCTTCAGGAACAGGTCGGCGTGCCCGCAGTTCCGGCACAGCCGGGTCCCCAGCGAGAGCTCTCCGCGGGAACGGATCGAGAGGCTGCCGCCTCCCATCGTTCCGGTGCGAAGCTCGTTCACCCAGACGAATTCGGACGCACCGCAATTGCTGCAGACCGGAGCCACGGAAGACACCCGACGACCGAACGAAGCTCGGCTCCCCTACAAAGCAGTTCGGGCCGGACCGGGGTCGGCCGGCGCAACGCCCATGTAGGCCCCAAGGGATTCGGCAGCCGCCATGGAGAGTCCGGTCCGGTCGATCGCGGTCGCCATTGACGGTTCGGACCACGGGACGGCGGCGCTCGGTTGGGCGATCGATCTCGCCCGCCGCTACGCGGCGCGGCTCACGGTGGTAGCCGTGGCGCCGCTCAATCCGGGCCTCATGATGCCCAACGAGCCGATGCTGCCCCCGCTCCTCCCCGAGAGCACGGTCCCTCAGTACCGCCAGCTCGTGGACGCGGCCGTCCAGCGGGCCCAGGCCGCCGGGTTGGGGGCCGTCGACGGGGTCTGCGAGGAGGGGGTCATCGCGGACGAGATTCTCGACTTCCTCGAGCACCACCCCGTGGACCTCTTGGTCGTCGGCTCCCGCGGGCTCTCGGCGGCGAAGCGGATCCTGCTCGGCAGCGTCTCCACCGCGCTCGTCACCCGGGCCCCGTGCCCGGTGCTGGTCGTCCGGCCGCCGCCTACGAAGCACTCGAGCTGACGATCACGCGCGTCGGCACCGGCAGTTTGTGCGACGCCTTTCGCAGCGCTTCCTTCGCGGCGTCGAGGTGCGCGTGGGTCGTGTAGACCGTGATGATCTCCGCGCCGATCCCCGCCCGCACGGCGTGCCCGACGGGCTTGCCGAACGCGCGCCGCATCCCGTCCGAGATACGGTCGGCGCCGGCCCCCATCGCCATCTTGTGCTCGCGGAGGATCTGGTGGGGGAATCGCCGCAGCTTGAGGCGGTACTCGTTCGGGGCGGCCTTCTCGAGCACACGGACCGCGCTGATGCGCGCGGCCTCGAGCGCCGTGTCGCGCACCTGCGCCGCCTCCTCCATGCCGAGCGAGAGCGTGAGCGGGAACTGCGTCCGTAGGTTCCCCGTGTCGAACTGCGTGATGCGGAGCGCGGGGACCCCGCCCATGTACTCGCGGCGGGTGTAGACCTGGCCCTCGACCTTGCGGTACATGCGGGCCGGCTTGCGGGTCATGGGACGCGGCGAGATGGCGTCCGCTTGAAAAGGGTTGCGATGGGCGTCGGGGCCCTACCGCCGAGGAGCCGGCTCGAGCCGGACGCGCACGGGGGCCTGCCGCAGCCGGGCGCCGCCCTGGGCCACCCCGAGTTCCGCGGCTCGGATCCCGGTACGTCGCATCCAGTCGAGCAGTTCGGTCCGCCGGGGTTCCTCCGGGAGCGATGCGAAGAGGCTCCGGCCGAACATCGCCTGCGCCGCCCTCCCGCCCCGACGGCGGATCGCCCGGATCCCGTGCCGAACCTCGGGGGGGGCCCACCCGAGTCGGTCGCTGAACTGCTCGCTCGCGGCCCAGAACCGCTCGAGCGTCGGCGGGGTTCCGGGATCGTCCAGCCCGTCCCAGGCCGACGCGAGGCGTCGGAGCCGGCGAGAATCGGAGAGGATGGACGGCGACGGGAGGGGCCGGCCGAGCACCGCGACCACGACCGGAGCCCGAGTCCGTCGTCGCACGATGCGCCCGAACGGGGGGATCCCGGGCCGGAGCCGGCGCTCCAGTCCGCCCCCGAGGATCGACGCGACGCCCCCTAGCCCCCCACCGCCGAACAGATCGGCAAGATGCGCGGTCTCGATCTGGCGACCCCGGGGGACCCGCAGCACGGCGCCCACGGAGAGCGCCGTCGCGAGGGCGCCGGCGGCGCTCATCCCGAATCCCTGCCCGACCGGCAGCCGGTGCGTCAACCGCACGCGCACTCGCCCCCGATGCCCCGCGACGAGTCGTCGGGCGACCTCGGTCGAGATGGCGGCGTCGAGGGACGGCCGCGACGTGACCGCCACGCTCGTGCGCGGCGAGGGGAGCCACTCCGCCTCCGCGACGACCCCTTCGTCCAGGACCAGCCCGATCCCGATCGATCCGCGACCGCGAGGATCCCGGCCGTCGGTGCAGGGAGCGAACGCTCCGGTCACGTGGCCGGGGGCGAACGCGATCGCTCGACGACCGGTCGGCACCCCCACGCTCTCCTCGCGCGCTCGTTCGATGGCCGATTACTTATAATCCCCGTAGCTGTCTCATAAGTACCGGCGCCCGAGGGCGCTCGGCTGCGCACCCCGATGAGCGATCCGGACACGGCCCCCGCGACCCCCCACGAGAGCTTCGACCGGGTGAATTTCCTCGAACTGAGGAACACCCAGCTCGCGGAGGCGATCAAGCGGGTCGAGAGCGAGCGGCACTACATGGAGGCCGAGATCCTCCGGCTCCAGCGCGAGGTCAAACGTCTCAAGACGGAGCTCGACCGGTTGCGCTACCCGCCGTTGATCGTCGGGAGCGTCCGGGACGTCCTGACCGACGGCCGGGTCATCGTGAAGTCGTCGACCGGCCCCGACTTCGTCGTCAATTCGGCGGAGACCGTCGAGCATGGCAAGATCACGGTGGGAAGCCGCGTGGCGCTCAACAAGCAGACCCTCGCGGTCATGGGGGTCCTGCCCGCCTCGCTCGATCCGTTGGTGACGGCGAGCGAGATCGTCGACAAGCCGACGGTGAGCTATCCGGACATCGGCGGACTCTCCGACCAGATCCGCGAGATCCGCGAAGCGGTCGAGTACCCCTTGCTGCGCGCGGACCTCTACAAGAAGATCGGCGTCGACCCCCCGAAGGGCGTCCTGCTGATCGGCTCTCCCGGCACGGGAAAGACGCTGATCGCGAAGGCGGTCGCGCACCACACGAACGCGACGTTCATCCGGCTCGTCGGCAGCGAGCTGGTCCAGAAGTACATCGGCGAGGGAGCCCGGCTCGTCCGCGAGCTGTTCCAGCTCGCCCGTGAGAAGGCGCCGACGATCATCTTCATCGACGAGGTCGACTCGATCGGCGCGAAGCGACTCGAGGTCGCGACGAGCGGCGATCGGGAGGTGCAGCGGACCCTGATGCAGCTGCTCGCCGAGATGGACGGCTTCGAACCGCTCTCCAACGTCAAGATCGTCGCGGCGACGAACCGACCGGACATCCTCGACGATGCCCTCCTGCGGCCGGGCCGGTTCGACCGGATCATCGAGATCCCGGTGCCGAGCTACCAGGGGCGGGCCGAGATCTTCAAGATCCACAGCCGCGGCATGGCGATCCGCGAGACGATCGACTTCGAGACCCTCGCGGGCCGCTGCGAAGGGGCGACCGGCGCCGACATCCGCGCGATCTGCACGGAGGCCGGCATGTGGGCGATCCGGGAAGAGCGCGACAGCGTGACCGTGGCCGACTTCGACCGGGCGATCGAGAAGGTCGTCGGGGAAGAGGAGTTGCGCAAGGAGTCGGTCACGATGTTCGCCTAGACCGACGCGTTCCCCGGGTCCGCGCCAGCCCTAGCCGGGCGGCGGGGGCCGGGTGGGGAAGCGGGCGAACAGCCGCGGACCCGCCGGCACCGAGAGGTCCAGCAGGTAGGCGGTGGATCCCGGGGCGATCGCGACCGGCCGGTCCGCGGTGACGGTCACGCCGGTCGCGTCCGAGCGGTCGAGGGATGCAGGGACGACCTGGAGCCCGAGCGCGAGGTGGAGCTGCGCTCCGGCCGCGGCGTCACCGCGGTAGTACCGGCACCGCGTCAGCGGTCCTCCGACGACCGTCGACGACTCCGCGAGCGAACCGGGCGGTGCGAGCACCTGTCCCCGGGAGATCTCCTCCGCGTCGACCCCCCGGAGGGCCACGCCGACCCGCTCTCCGCTCGTCGCCTCCTTCCGGTCGGCGTCGTGGACCTGGATCGACCGGATCTCGACGTCCTTTCCGGTCGGGTAGAGGCGCAGTCGGTCGTGGGCGCGCAGCGTGCCGCGGCGCACGACCCCGAGCGCCACGGCGCCGACCCCCTTCACGGGGAACGAGTGATCGATCGGGACCTCGACCGGCCCGTCCCGCGCCGGGGCACTCCACCCCTCGAGCATCGTTCGAAGCTGCGGGAGGTCGAGCGGGACCCGGGGCGCGCTCTCGAGGCGGCTCCCCTTCAGCACGCGACCGAGCTCGGCCTCGCCGACCGCCGGCCCGAGGACGATCGTCGTCGGCACGTCCTCGAGGTCGACCACGGCGATCGCCTCCGCCACCGGGCGCGTGAGCTCGACCACGGCGAGCAGGCACCGGTCGGCCATCGCGAGCGCTTCGAACAGCGGGGCGAGCTTCTCGGGAAACTGGGTCGGCTCGACGATCGTGACGGCGTGGTCGTCCCGGACCGCGTTGAAGAGGGTGAGGTCGGAGGCGGTCCCCTTCTTTCCCAGCTCCTTCGCGATCTCCTTCGCGCCGACGAGCGCGACGGTGACGGACCCGGCCACGGCTCACCCCCCCTTCTTCGGGGGCGACACGCCGATCGTCAGCTCGCCCGCCTTCGTCCCGATCTCGACCGTGCTGCCGTCCGGCACCTCCCCCGCGAGCAGGCGGGCCGTCAGCGGGTCGACGACGCGACGCTGGATCGTGCGCTTGAGCGGCCGCGCGCCGAAGTCGGGATCGAACCCTTCCGAGGCGAGCAGCGCCTTCGCGGGCGCGCTGGCGGTCAGGCGGATCCGCCGGTCCGCGAGGCGCGCCGCGACCTGCTCGAGCTGCAGCGAGACGATCTCCGCGATCTCCTTCTCGGTGAGGGCGTGGAAGATCACGATCTCGTCGAGCCGGTTCAGGAACTCGGGTCGGAAATGCTGGCGGAGCGCGGGTTCGATCACCTGGCGGCGCGCCTCGTCGGTGGTCGCGCGCCCGAGCTGTTCGGTCCCGAGATTCGAGGTGAGGATCACGACCGTGTTGCGGAAGTCGACCGTCCGGCCCTGCCCGTCCGTGAGACGCCCGTCGTCCATCAGCTGGAGGAGCACGTTCACCACGTCGGCGTGGGCCTTCTCGACCTCGTCGAACAGGAGGACCGTGTACGGATGGGTCCGAACGGCCTCCGTCAGCTGCCCTCCCTCCTCGTAGCCGACGTACCCGGGCGGCGCCCCGACGAGCCGCGCGACGGTGTGCTTCTCCATGTACTCGCTCATGTCGATGCGCACGAGCGCGCGCTCCGAGTGGAACAGGAACGCGGCGAGCGCCTTCGCGAGCTCCGTCTTCCCCACCCCGGTCGGGCCGACGAACAGGAACGTCCCGATCGGGCGGTTCGGGTCCCCGAGGCCGGAGCGGGAACGGCGCACCGCGCGCGCGACCGAGTCGACCGCCTCGTCCTGGCCGACGACGCGACGTCGCAGCTCCTCTTCCATGTGCAGTAGGCGGTCCTTCTCCCCGGCGAGGAGCCGGCTCACCGGCACCCCGCTCCACTTCGCCACGACCCGCGCGACGTCCTCCTCGCCGACCTCCTCGCGGAGCATGGTCGCCGCCGCCCCTCCCTGCGCCTCGCGGGAGAGCTTCTCCACCCCGCGCTGCAGCTCGGGGATCTTGCCGTAGCGCAGACGGGCCGCCGCCTCGAGGTCCCCGGCCCGCTCGGCCGTCTCCTCCTCGGCCTTCGCCCGGTCGAGCTCCGCGCGCATCGAGCGGACCCGTTCGACCTCGGACTTCTCCCGGCTCCACTGGGCCGACAGGGCGGTCTCCCGCTCCCGGAGGCCCGCGAGCTCGCGTTCGAGGTGACCGAGCCGCTCCTTGCTCGCGGGATCGCTCTCCTTCGAGAGCGCCATCCGCTCGATCTCGAGCTGACGGATCCGCCGCGAGAGCTGGTCGAGCTCGCCCGGGCGAGAATCGAGCGCGAGCCGGACTCCGGAGGCGGCCTCGTCGATCGCGTCGATTGCCTTGTCGGGGAGCCGCCGGTCGGGAATGTACCGGGCGCTCAGGGTCGCGGCCGCGACCAGCGCCGAGTCGAGGATGCGGACGCCGTGGTGCAGCTCGTACCGCTCCTTGAGCCCGCGCAGGATCGAGATCGTGTCGTCCACGGTGGGCTCGGCGACGGGGACCGGTTGGAACCGGCGCTCGAGGGCGGCGTCCTTCTCGATGTACTTGCGATACTCCTGGGTCGTCGTCGCGCCGATGCAGTGGAGCGTGCCGCGGGCGAGGGCGGGCTTGAGCAGGTTGGACGCGTCCAGCGCGCCTCCCTCCGTCGCGCCCGCGTGCACGAGGGTGTGCAGCTCGTCGATGAACAGGATCACCGCGCCGTTCGACCGCTCGACCTCCTGGAGGACGGCCTTCATGCGCTCCTCGAACTCCCCGCGGAACTTCGCGCCGGCGAGCAGCGAGCCCAGGTCGAGGGCCACGAGCCGCTTCTCCCGCAGCGCCTCGGGGACGTCCCGGGTGGCGATCCGGAGCGCGAGCCCCTCGACCACGGCGGTCTTGCCGACGCCGGGGTCGCCGATCAGCACCGGATTGTTCTTGGTCCGTCGCGAGAGAATCTGGATCACCCGGCGGATCTCCTCGTCCCGGCCGATCACCGGGTCGAGCTTCCGTTGGGCGGCGAGCTGGGTCAGGTCCTTGCCGTACTTCTCGAGCGCCTGGTACTGGGCTTCCTCGCCGCGGCCCTCGACCGGGCGATCGCCCCCCCGGACCTTCTGGAGCTCGGCCTCGAGGGCGGCCTTCCGCACTCCGAACTCCTCGAGGAGGTCGCGCGCCGGGGAGGCGACAGAGAGGAGCCCGAAGAGCAGCTGGTCGACCGTGACGTACCGGTCCTTTCGCTTGCCGGCCTGCGCCTCGGCCGCCCCCAGCACCTCGCCCAGCGTCCGGGAGAGGTACTGGTCGGACGGGGCGACGTGGTCGGCCGTGGGGCGCTCCGCCAGGCGTTCCTCCGTGCGAGAGCGCAGGGAATCGACCGGGACGCCGAGCGAGCGGAGCAGGGAGACGACCGGGCCGTCCGTTTCCGAGAGGAGCGACGCGAGAAGGTGCTCCGGCTCGACCGCCGGATGGCGCAGTTCGGAGGCGCGTTGGATCGCCCCCTCCAGGGCGAGCCGCCCGGCGTCGGTGAGCCGCTCGAGGCGCATCGCTCGCCATCCGGGAAGGTTAATTTAAGTCGCACCCCCGTCCGTCGCTGCCGTGGCCGATCTCGGGGTCCGCATCGCCGGGGTTCCGCTGCGGAACCCGTTCCTCCTCGCCTCCGGGATCTGGGGGGAGAGCGGCGAGTCCCTCGGCGGCGCCTGGTCGGCCGGCGCCGGGGGCGTCATCACGAAGTCGATCGGGCCGTCCCCGCGCCTCGGCTATCCGAATCCGACCGTCGAAACGTACGAGCGCTGGGGGATGCTCAACGCCATGGGGCTCCCGAACCCCGGGATCGACGAGTATCCCCGGGAGATCGAGGCGGCCCACGCCACCGGTGCGACCATCATCGGCTCGGTCTTCGCCGGGGATGCGGCCGAGTTCGCGCGCATCGCCGCGCGGATGGAAGCGACCGGGGTCGCGGCGCTCGAGCTGAATCTCAGCTGCCCGCACGCCGAAGGGTTCGGCACGGAGGTCGGCAGCACCCCCGAGGACGTCGAGCAGATCGTCCGGGCGGTGGTCGCGGCCGTGAAGATCCCGGTCATCGCGAAGATCACCCCCAACACCGCCGACCCGGCGGGGCTCGCCGTCGCCGCCGAGCGGGGGGGCGCCGCCGCCGTGAGCGCGATCAACACGTTGCGCGCGCTCGCGATCGACGTGCGGTTGCGTCGCCCCGTCCTCTCCCACGGCCTGGGCGGGCTGAGCGGGGCGGCGATCAAGCCGGTCGGACTCGCCTGCGTCTGGCAGATCTTCGAGAAGGTCTCGATCCCCGTGATCGGGGTCGGCGGGATCGGAACGGCCGAGGACGCCCTTGAGTACATCATGGCGGGGGCCGGCGCGGTCGAGGTCGGGACCGCGGTCGCCTTCGAGGGGATCGGGGTGCTCGGACGCCTCGCCACGGGCCTGGCGGCGCTCCTCGACGAGCTCGGGTTCGCCCGGGTGAGCGACGCGGTCGGGGTCGCGCACCAGGCCCAGCCCGCCTGACGCGGCCGAGGGGCTATATCGGCCCCCCGCTACGCCGGCCCGTGCGTCAGGTCGTGCGCGTGACCGAACGGGTCCAGGAGACGCCCTCGACGGTGACGCTGCGGTTCCCGTACGCCCCCCCCGTCGACCCGGGACAGTTCCTCATGATCTGGTTGCCGGGGGACGACGAGCTCCCGATGTCCGTCTCGTACACCGAGGGTCTCTCGAAGGGACTGACGATCAAGGCGATGGGCGAGACGACCCGTCGGGTCCAGTCGGTCGCCCCGGGTGCGGCGGTGGGGGTCCGCGGACCGTACGGCAATCGGTTCGACCTCTCGTCGCGGGAGATCCTCGTCGTGGCCGGCGGCTCGGGGGCGGCGGTCCTCGCCCCGGCGGCGGAACGGGCGCGCGCGAACGGCGCCCGCCTGACCGTCGCGCTCGGGGCGACGACGCGGTCGGAACTTCTCTTCCGGGACCGGTTCGGAACGATGGGGGCGACCGTCGAGGTCGCGACCGACGACGGCTCCGACGGGGAGCGCGGGTACGTGACCGGCGTCGCGACGCGGCTGGTCTCGGCGCGGACGTTCGATGCGATCTGGACCTGCGGGCCGGAAGTGATGATGCAGAAGGTCGCGGCGCTCGGCGCGGCGCGCGGGATCCCCGTCTCCTGCGCGGTCGAGCGGCACATGAAGTGCGCGCTCGGGATGTGCGACGCCTGCGCCCTCGGCCCCTGGCACGTCTGCGTCGACGGGCCGGTGTTCGACGCGCGCCGTCTGACGGCGTTGCCGGAGTTCGCCCGCTCGCACCGGGACCCGTCGGGCCGCCGCCGCCCGTTCTGAGGGGTTCGTCGGCGCGCCGCACCCCGGCGAGGCTCCCGCGCCGGGCGGTGACCTAAGACTTTATGCCCGGCCCGGCTACGAGCGGGCGGGGGAGTCGTTCGTGAAGGTTTTGGTCGTCAGCGGCGGGGTCATCTCGGGCCTGGGGAAGGGGATCACGACCTCTTCGCTCGGCCGCCTCCTGAAGGCCCGCGGGATCTCCGTCACGATCGTCAAGATCGACCCGTACCTGAACGTCGACGCGGGGACGATGAACCCGTACCAGCACGGCGAGGTGTTCGTCCTCGACGACGGCACGGAGGCCGACCTCGACCTCGGCAACTACGAGCGGTTCCTCGGCCAGAGCCTCTCGGGGACGCACAACCTCACCACCGGCAAGATCTACCGGTCGGTGATCGAGAAGGAGCGCAAGGGCGACTATCTCGGCAACACCGTCCAGATCATCCCGCACGTCACCGGCGAGATCAAGCGATCGATCCGCGAGGTCGCGCAGTCGGCCGGGGCGGAGGTCGTCCTGGTCGAGGTCGGCGGCACGGTCGGCGACATCGAGTCGATGCCGTTCCTGGAGGCGCTCCGGGAGCTCTCCTACGAGCTCGGCGAGGGCCACATGGCGTTCGTCCACACGACGCTCGTGCCGGTCGTAGGCCCGACCGGCGAGTCGAAGACGAAGCCGACCCAGCACTCGGTCCGCGAGCTCCGCGCGATCGGGATCCGGCCGAACATCATCATCGCCCGCGGGCCGGCGCCGCTCGCCCCCGACATCAAGGCGAAGATCTCCCTCTTCTGCGACGTCCCGCCCGAGGCGGTCATCTCCGTCCCCGACCAGTCGCTGATCTACGAGGTGCCGCTCGTCCTCGAGGCACAGGGCGTCGGCCCGCTCCTCTGCCGCATCCTCGGCCTCCCGGACCGACCGCCGGACTACACGGCCTGGAAGGAGTTCCTCGCCACGTACCGCGGCGCCGACCGCAGCGTCGAGATCGCGGTCGTCGGCAAGTACGTCGAGCTGCGCGACGCCTACCTCTCCCACTCCGAGGCGTTCCACCACTGCCAGGGGCACCTCGGGGTCGACCTCCGCCTGCAGTGGTACGACTCCGAGGACATCCCCCGCAACCCGGCGCTCGCCGCGCGGCTCGAGCGGTCGGACGCGATCCTCGTCCCCGGCGGCTTCGGGGCGCGGGGGGTCGAGGGGAAGGTCCGCGCGGTCGAGATCGCCCGCACCCACCAGATCCCGTACCTCGGGGTCTGCTACGGCTTCCAGATCGCGGCGGTGGAGTTCGCCCGGGGCGTGCTCGGCCTCGAGGGCGCGAACACCACCGAGATCGACGCCTCGTCCCCCGACCCGGTCGTCTGCCTCCTCGAGGAGCAGAAGACGCTCTCCGACCTCGGCGGGACGATGCGCCTCGGCGCGCAGCGGGTCGCCCTCGTCCCCGGCTCCCGCCTCGCCGCCGTCTACGGGAAGACCGAGATCTGGGAGCGCCACCGCCATCGGTACGAGATCAACCCCGCGTACATCGACCGGTTCCGGGCGCGCGGCCTCGACGTGACCGCGACGGCCGTCGACGGCCGGGTCGAGGGGCTCGAGATCCGGGACCATCCGTTCTTCGTCGGCGTCCAGTACCACCCCGAGTTCCTCTCGCGCCCCGAGGCGCCGCATCCGCTCTACCTCGCGTTGGTCCGGGCGGCCCTCGCCCGCAAGGAGGTGGCGACCGCTGTCGCCTCCCCGCCGGCAGTCGCGTGAGCTCAAGGGTCTCGACGGCGAGGCCGTCCGGATCGCGGGGTTCCTCGAGGAGTATCGGGCGCTCGGCGGCGTGGCGTTCGCCCTCGTCCGAGACCGGAGCGGCACGACCCAGGTCACGCTCAAGAAGGGGACGGCGGACCCCGCCCTGTTCGCGCTGCTCGAGCCGTTGCCGCGCGAGTCGGTGGTCGAGGTCGAGGGAACGGTCCTCGTCAGCCCGAAGTCCCGCCGCGGCGTCGAGCTCCTTCCGACGACCGTCCGCGTCGTGACCCGCGCCGAGTCCCCGCTGCCGCTCGGCGTCGTCGACAAGGTCGGCGCCGAGCTCGACACCCGGCTCAACCACCGCGTGCTCGACCTCCGCAAGCCCGCGGTGCGCGCGATCTTCGAGCTCCGGAGCCGGGTGACCGCGGAGTTCCGCGCCGCCTTCGCGCGCCGGGGGTTCCTCGAGATCCAGACGCCGAAGCTCCTCCGGCAGGGCGCCGAGGGGGGAGCGACGCTGTTCCCCGTCGACTACTTCGACCAGCGCGCCTACCTCGCGCAGAGCCCGCAGCTGTACAAGCAGATGCTCATCGGCGCCGGCTTCGAGCGCGTCTACGAGATCGCGCCGGTGTTCCGGGCCGAGCCGTCCGACACCGTCCGGCACGTCACCGAGATCACGATGCTCGACGGGGAGGTCGGCCCCCTCTCCGGCGCGGAGGAGCTGCGGGAGATCCTCGAGGGGATCGTCGCCGAGACGGTCCAGGGAACGAAGAGGACCCTCACCGCCGAGGAGAACCCGCTCGCGGAGCGGCTCCCCGACGTCACGACCCCGTTCCTGCGGATCCCGTTCTCCACCTGCGAGACGTGGCTCGGCCGCCCCGGCACCGAGCGGGACCTCGGCACCGAGGACGAGAAGGCGATCGGGGAGAAGGTCGCCGCGGACGGGGGCACCCCGTTCTACTTCATCACCGATTTTCCGACGGCCGTGAAGGCGTCGACGTTCTACGCCGAGCGGCAGGAGGCGAACCCGCGCCTGACCGGGTACTTCGACCTCGAGTACCGCGGTCTCGAGGTCGCGAGCGGCGGGCCGCGCGAGCACCGCCTCGAGCGGCTGATGGAGAACATCCGGGCCGCCGGCCTCGACCCGGCCGCATTCCCCGGCTATCTCGAGGCGTTCCGGTACGGCATGCCGCCGCACGGGGGGTGGGGACTGGGGATCGACCGCATCGTCCAGGCGCTCGCCGGTCTCCCCAATATACGCGAGGCGATTCTCTTCCCGCGGGACCGGTACCGGCTGGACCCGTAGCCGCGGAGAGGCGAGAGCGATGGTCGTGGGGAAGAGGGCCCTGCCCGCGCCGCCCGAGTTGCAAAGCCGCTGGGCGGCCGTCCTCGAGGAGGCCGGCCTGAGGCCCCGCATCCTCCAGATCCTCGACCGGTACCCCGAGGAGCGCTCCCTCGAAGTTCCGTTCTCCCTGCTCGACGCCGTCGACACGCCGCTCGCGGACCTCCTCCTCGAGCGCCCCGAGGAGCTCTTGGGCGCCGGGGCCCGCGCGATGCGCGAGCTCCTCCCCGCGAGCGCCCCCGAGGCGGAGAGCCTGCGGATGCGCGTCGTGGGGCTCCCTCCGACCGCCCACCGCCACATCCGCGCGATCCGGGAGACGGACCTGAACCGGTTCGTCGCGATCGACGGGATCGTCCGCCGCGTGACCGAGGTGCGCCCGCAGATCCGGGACGCGGTGTTCGAGTGCGTCGCGTGCCGGACCCAGTTCCACGAGCCGCAGGACGAGGCGTCCCTCGTCTTCCGGGAGCCGCTCGAATGCCCCGAGTCCCAGGGCGGGTGCGGAAAGACGCAGGGACGGACCCGGTTCCGCCTGGTCGCGGAGCTGTCGACGTACGTCGACGCGCAGCGGATCGAGATCCAGGAGCACCCCGAGTCGCTCAAGCACGGGGCCCACCCCCAGGGGCTCACCGCGCTGCTCACCGAGGACCTCGCGGGCCGGGTCCTCCCCGGCAATCGCATCATCCTGAACGGCGTCCTGAAGAGCTTCCAGCGGGCGAGCGCCTCCCGCGGCGGCGTGGTCCGCAACACCACGTTCGACCTCCTGGTCCTTGCGAACTCCTTCGAGTCGAAGACGCTCGAGTACACCGAGATCGAGATCTCCCCCGAGGACACCGCGCTGATCGAGCGGTTCCGCGACGACCCGACGGTCGTCGACAAGATCGTCCTCTCCCTCGCCCCGACCATCAAGGGGATGGAGGAGGAGAAGGAGGCGATCGCCCTCCAGTTGTTCGGCGGCGTGGAGAAGCGTCACTCCGACGGCGTCCGGGTGCGGGGCGACATCCACTGCCTGATCGTCGGGGACCCGGGGACGGCGAAGAGCCAGCTGCTCCGCTACATTGCCGACGTCGCGCCCCGCGGGATCTACACGAGCGGCAAGGGCGCGACCGCCGCGGGGCTCACCGCGGCCGCCGTGAAGGACGACTTCGCCGGCGGGCGCTGGGTGCTCGAGGCCGGGATGCTCGTCCTCGCCGACGGTGGCATGGCGATCATCGACGAGCTCGACAAGATGACCCCCGAGGACCGCTCGGCGATGCACGAGGCGCTCGAGCAGCAGACCGTCTCCATCGCCAAGGCCGGCATCACGTCGACCCTGAACGCGCGCTGCCCGGTCCTCGCGGCGGCGAACCCGAAGTGGGGCCGGTTCACCCCGGACCGGGGGATCGCCGAGCAGATCGACCTGCCGCCGACGCTCCTCTCCCGCTTTGACGTCATCTTCTCGATCAAGGACGTGCCGGACCAGGACCGCGACCGTCGCCTCGCGAACCGGATCCTCGCCTCCCACCGGGAGGTCGAGCGGCCGGGCGGGGTCGGGGACGACGGGGACGTCGCGCCGTTCGCCCCGGACCTTCTCAAGAAGTACATCGCCTACGCCCGCCGGACGATCCGCCCCCGCCTCTCCGAGGACGCGCTCGGGGTGCTCGAGGACTTCTACGTCCGCATCCGCCACCAGGGCGAGGAGCCGAACTCCCCGGTGCCGATCACGGCCCGGCAGCTCGAGGCGCTCGTCCGCCTGAGCGAGGCCGCCGCCCGGGCGCGCCTCTCGAGCACGGTGACCCCGGACGACGCGCACCGCGCGGTCCGCATCATGGAGAACTTCCTGCGGCGCGTCTCGATGACGACCGAGGGGAAGTACGACATCGACCTCACCCAGACGGGCGTCAGCCACAGCCAGCGCGAACGGCTCGACATCGTGATGCGGATCATGCGGGAGCTGCAGGAGGCGCACGGCGGCCACTTCTCCCCCGAGCAGTACCTCGAGGCGTCCCAGAAGGCGGGGATCCCCGCCCCGAAGGCGGACGCCCTGCTTCAGTCGCTGCGCAACCAGGGTGAGATCATCGAGGCGCGCCCCGGTCAGCTCCAGCTCGTCCGGTTCTACTAGCCGACGCCGCCGCGCGGCCCGCTCATATACCCCCGTCCGCCATTCGGCGGCCCGAGCGATCGATGGCCAGCGGGGGAGGGGAGTTCGTCATGCGGGTGCACCGGGTCCGGGCGGAGGTCGTCGTCGCCGCCTGCGACGCCGAACTGCTCGGGCGGGAGCTGCCGGTCGGGGAGAAGGGCCGCACGGTGACGGTCTCGAGCCAGTTCTACGGGGAGCGCCGGGTCTCCCGCGAGGAGCTCGTCTGGGCGCTCGCCCGGGCGACGATCGCGAACCTGCTCGGCGACCGGGTCCTTCGGCTCGCGCAGGAGGAGGGGTACATCGCTCCCGGCGGAGCGGGCGAGCTCGGAGGGGTCCCGCACGCCCAGATCTTCTCCGTGGCCCACTGACGCGCCGGAGCGACGATGACCGACCCGGAGTTCTGCGTCGTCTGCGGCCGCACCGGCCGGGCCCTCACCGACGGGCTCTGCCCGGACTGCGCGGCCGACCGCAAGACCCTCGTCTCCGTCCCGGAGCACGCGGAGGTCGTGCTCTGCCCGACGTGCGGGGCGCGGCTCCACGGGCGGCACTGGGACGGCACGGGAAAGAGCTCCGTCCTCACCGCCGAGGACCTCGCGCCGTTCCTGGTCTACGACCCCGAGACGACGTTGCGGACGGTCCGTTGGGAGGAGGTCAAGACGACCGCCACGACCCGGGAGCTCCTCGGCGCCGCCTCGGTGGAGTTCCGGGGCGTCGCGCGGGACGTCGAGCTTCGCTTGTCCGTGCGCACCGTCCACCGGACGTGCCCGGCGTGCAGCCGTCGCAGCGGCCGGTACTATACCGCGATCGTGCAGCTCCGCGGCTCGGGCGACAGCCGCGCGGAGCGCGCGCGGGAGCTGCGCGCCCGGCTCGAGGTCGTCTGGGCGGCGATCGTCCGCGAGGCGCGCCACGACTGGAAGGACGCCTGCTCCTGGCGGGAGGAGCTTCCCGAGGGATGGAACTGCTACTTCACCGAGACCCTCGCCGCGCGATCGATCGCGCGGCTCGCCCGCCAGAAGTTCGGGGCGAAGATCACGGAGTCGGCGAGCCTCTACGGCCGCAAGGACGGCCAGGACCTCTACCGGGTCACGTTCTGCCTTCGGTTCCCTCCGGGCGTCGGCGCGAGCGCCGGCGGCGCGCCCGTCGAACCATAGACTTAAGAGCCGAACCTCGCGTCGCTCGGGTCGAGTAGAGGGGCGCGCCTCCATGATGAAAAAGAGCGGGATTCTCCGGCGCCATCACGGGACCGACACGTTGGAAGAGGGGTCGTTCGTCGACCTCGGATCGATGCAGTTCGAGGACGAGGCGGCGGGCCTTGCGGGGGCGAAGGGCACGGTGCGCCTCGCCGAGATCCTGCGGTTCGACGACCTCCACCAGATCTCCAAGTTCGCCTACCAGGGCGACATCGTGCTGCTCGACTATACGTCGATCGCGAACGACCAGATCGCCGTCAAGCGGATGAGCATAGACTTGAAGAACGTCACGAAGGATACGGGGGGCGATGTCGCGGGGATCGCAAAGAACCTGCTCTGCATCACGCCCGCCGGAATTCGCATCGACCGCCAGAAGATCCGTCCCTCGTTCTAGGGGCGCGGGGGGACCGTGAAGGTCCCCGTCGACCGGCGGGACGCCGTCGAGGCGGCCGCCGACGCGATCGTCACCGGCCTGTTCGAGCGCGGCGAGAAGGACGAGACGTTCCCGAAGAACCTCGCGCGGGAGGAGACCGCCTCCCGCGGCCTCATCTCCGCCGCGTGGAAGCGCAAGGAGATCCGCGGCAAGCGCCGCGAGCTCACCGTCTTCCACCGTCCCGACACCCGCGGGCGCATCCTGGTCGTGGGGCTCGGCCCGAGGGCCCGGTTCGACGCGGAGGTCGTGCGCCGGGCCGCCGCCGAGGCGGTTCGGGCGCTGAAGGGCAAAGGGGCTCGGACCGTCGCCTTCCGCCTGCCCGCGTTCGCGGCGGAGGGGCTCCCCGCCGAGGCGGCCGCCCGGGCGATCGTCGACGGTGCCGTCCTCGGCGCCTACGAGTTCGTGAAGTACCGGTCGACGAGCGACGGGGGGGTCGAGGAGGCGGCGATCCACCTCGGCGAGGAGCTTGCGCGCGAGGAGGCGCTCGTGAAGAAGGCGACGGCGGACGAGCTGGCGCTCGCGGAGACCGTCGTCTGGACGCGGGACATCGCGAACCTGCCCCCCGATACGGCGACCCCCGAACGGCTCGCGGAGATCGCTCGGGGGCTCGCCAAGGAGTTCGGTCTCAAGGTCACCGTCTTCGACGAGAAGAAGCTCGCGGAGATGGGCTGCGGCGGGATGCTCGCCGTCGGCTCGGGGTCGTCGCACCCTCCGCGGATGATCGTCCTCGAGTACCCGGGCGGCTCGCGGCGGGGCCGGACCGTCGCGGTCGTCGGCAAGGGGATCACGTTCGACTCGGGCGGGATCTCGCTGAAGCCGGGGCCCCGCATGGGCGAGATGAAGTTCGACAAGTGCGGGGCGGTCGCGACGCTCGGCATCCTGCGGGCCGCGGCGACCCTCGAGATCGCCCCGCGGGTCGTCGGGGTCCTCTGCTGCGCCGAGAACCTTCCGAGCGGCTCGGCGTACCGCCCCGGGGACGTCGTCCGGACCTTCAACGGCAAGACGATCGAGATCCTGAACACGGACGCGGAGGGCCGCGTCGTCCTCTCGGACGGCCTCGCCTACGTCGCGCAGACGTACAAGCCGGACGAGATCATCGACCTCGCGACGCTCACCGGCGCCGAGGTGGTCGCGCTCGGCGACGACACGGCCGGCCTCGTGACGACGGACGAGCGCCTCGCCCAGGGGCTGCTCGCCGCGTCGGCGCTGACCGGCGAGCCGCTCTGGCGGATGCCGCTCACCGACTTCCACCGGGAGATGGTCAAGAGCGAGGTCGCGGACGTGCGCAACTCGACCGAGATCCCCGTCGCCGGGATGCTCACCGCGGCGGCGTTCCTCGAGTCGTTCGTCGGGGGCGTCCCGTGGGCCCATCTCGACATCGCGGGGCCCGCGTACACGAACGTCCTGACGCGCCGCTGGCAGCCGCCGTACCAGGGCGTGGGCGCCACCGGCTTCGCCGTCCGCCTCGTGACCCGCTACCTCGAAGGGGCGTCCACGACCCGCCCGTAGCGGTGCCCCGGCCCCGTCCGAGCGGGCCTACGCCGCGACGATCTGCACGCTCTCCCCGCCGTGGCGGGTGGCGCGCGGCCGGACCTCGCAGAAGAGCGGGGTGTGGTAGCCGCCCCCGGTGACCAGCGCGACCCCGACGGGGAGCGACTGGATCATGTCGGTCATCCCGGCGGTGAGCCCCTCGATCGACTGGGCGATCGCCTTCAGGTCGAGCGGATTCGTCACCTGCAGGATCAGCTGCGTGTTGCACTGCGACAGCACGCTCTTGTCGATCCGCGCCGCCCGCTGCGTGACGACGCACAGCCCGAGCCCGAACTTCCGGCCCTCGCTCGCGATGTTCTTCAGCACCCGCGAGCAGCTCGCGGTCCCCTGCTGCGGCGCGAAGTTGTGCGCCTCCTCGATGACGAGGAACAGCGGCGGGATCTTCCCCTTCTTGCGGTTCTCGAACAGGGTCGCGGCGATCCGCGCCACGACGAGCTCCTGGACGTCGGGCGTGATCCCGCGCAGGTTGACGAGCGTCGCGTCGCCCTTCCGGACGAGGTCGTTCAGGCTCGTGCCGACCGGCCCGAGGAGCTTCGTCTGCTCGACGTACTCGAGGCGCTCGTGCAGCATCTCGGCCGTGGCGCCCTCCTCGCCCTCGGCGGCGCGCACGAGGTCGCGGACCGTGAACTCGGGGTTCGCGGTCGCGACCCGCTCGATCAGCTGCTTCAACGGGGCGAGGTAGGACTTCACGTTCGTGAGCCCCATGAAGACGAGGAGCTCGCGCGGGTCGATGTTCCGCAGCGAGAAGGTGAGCGGCTTCGCCTGCGGGTTCAGGGAGACGTCGGGGGAGTACTCCTGGACCTGGCGGGCGAACCCCTGCGACTCCACGCCGAAGCGGTCGTGGCGGTGGTCCTTCTCCGCCGGGACCCGGAGCGACCCGTACTCGCCGTGCGGGTCGATGATGACGCACGTGACCTTGTGCCGCAGCAGCTCCTCGATCAGGACGCCGAGCAGGTAGCTCTTCCCGCCGCCGGTCTTCGCGAGCACGCTCACGTGGCGCTGCACGAGCTGATTGATGTCGAGCTCGACGCGCAGGGAGTGGTTGCGGAGCAGCCCGACGTACGCGCCGGTGTTCGTCCGGTGCTTGAGCCCCAGCACCTCGGCGATGAGCGGCTCCTCGGCGCGGAAGACGTGGGCCCCCGGACGGAACGGGATCGTCGGGCACTTGACGACCCCGCCGTCGTCGCGGTAGCCGATGATCCGCGCGATGCCGAGGAGGCTCTGGTGGATGGAGGCGTCGTCGCCCGTTCCGAGCGACTCGGCCCGCTCGAGGTTGAGATCGCTCTTGCGGTGGAGATCGTCGAGCTGGCAGAGGACCTTGCCGTGCAGTTCGTCCTCGACCGCGAGGTAGTCGCCGCGCTCCACCGGGCTCAACAGGTTGAGCTGGAACTGGCCGAGACCGACGTCCCCGTAGATGCGGCCGACCTCTTCCACGGCCGATCGACCGGGGCCCTCGAATATTAGTATGACGCGGCAGACGAAACGCTCCCCCGGAGTCGGCTGGGAGCCTTTATATCGCGCGGACCTGTCGAATCGCTCCCTGCACCGGGGAGGCTCCGGCGGCGGGACGCTGGCCGTTTGACCGACGCGATCGAAGAGCTCGAGAAGAAGCGGGCCGAATGCAACGCCCGGGCGGACGACGCCCGCGCCCAACGTGACCGTCTCAACCAGGAGGCACGCGCCGCCGCGGAGGAGCGGTCCCGGACCCTCGACGAGATCCACGACAAGAGCGGGGAAGCGCAGGAGCATCGGCGCCACCGCGACGCGCTCAACGTCGACGTGCGCGAGGCGAAGCGCCTGCGCGAAGAGTGGAACCGGAAGTTCCAGGAGCTCGGCGAGCAGGTCCAGGAGCTCAAGCGGAACCGGCCGCCGCGCACCGGTGCCGTGCCGGTCTGGCGCCTCAAGAAGGAGCTCAAGGAGCTCGAGTTCCGCCACATGACGACCGCCCTGACCGGCGACCAGGAGAAGCGCCTCATCGAGGAGATGAAGCGGCTCGAGGCGGCGATCCGCGACCAGGACGACCAGCTCCGCCAGGACCCGAAGGTCGAGGAGACGCTGAAGGCGTTCGCCGAGGCACGGACGGAGGCGGAGAAGCACCACGCCCGCGTCGGCGAGCTCGCCGAGGCCGCCCAGCGCGAGCACGAGACGATGGTCGCGCTGTACGAGACGGTCGACGACCTCCGCCGCAAGGCGGACGACGTGCAGGCGAAGCTCATCGAGGTGAAGACGCGGGCCGACGAGGCCCACCGCGGGCACATCAGCGCGATCGAGGAGGTCCGGGACCTCGAGAAGCTGCTCTACGCCGCGCGCGGCGGACGCGCCCCCGCGAGCTGGTCGGCGGTCGAGCCGCCCCGCGAGGAGGATTTCCTCGCCCGGCTCAAGAAGGGAGAGAAGGTGTCGACGCAGGACCTGCTCGAGCTACAGAAGAGCGGCCGCCCGTAGCGCGAGGACGCCGTGCCGATCTCCTCCGGGGAGGCCGAGATCGACGCCGTCCTGTTCGACCTCGACGACGTCCTCGTTCCGTTCCACACGCAGGCCGCCTGGCAGTGGGCCTGGCATCCGCAGGGGCCCCCGCTCGGCGAGCGCCGCGTCCAGGCCGCGCTGAAGCGCTCGCTCAAGGCGTGGGACCGGCGCCGATGGCAGGGGGTCACCGGCAAGGCGCCGCCCGCGGACGCCGCGGCGCTCACGGACCACCTCACGCAGACGCTCCGGGAGCTCGCGGGCCGTCCCCTGCCGCCGGAGGAGGAGGCCGCGGTGGTCCGGCGCATCCTGCATCCGGCCGGGGAGATCGAGCGGTTCGCCGACACCGCTCCGGCGCTCGCCCGTCTCGCCGCCCGGGGGATTCGCTGCGGGACCGTCACCCCGCTCCCCGAGGAGAGCGCCCGGTGGATGCTCAAGCGCGCCGGTCTTCCCGAGGCCCTTTTGCTCGGGACGGGGGGCGGGGAGGCCCCGGTCGTGCCGGACCGCGCGGCGTTCCGCGCCGCGGTCGACCGGCTGGGAAGCACGCCGGCGAAGACGGCGTACGTGGGGGACCTGTTCTGGAGCGACGTGCGGGCCGCCCATCGGGCCGGGCTCGTCGCGTTCCTGCTCGACCGACCCGACGCGAACCCGGGGGTCGCGATCGGACGGATGCGATCCCTCGGGGAGATTGAAGCGACGATCGAACGCGGCCCAGGGCCGCCGCCGGGCGAAGGCTCCGGCTCGCCGGACGGAGCGTCCTCGCCGTCCGCCGGTTCGGAACGTATATAGAGGGTGCCGCGGTGCCCGGCCCGGCGATGTCCCTTCGGTACGTTAAGATCGACCAGGGCGAGCTCCGCCAGATCAAGGAGCTCTACGAGGGCGTGATGTCGCACGCCTGCCACGGTCTGTTCTTCAAGGAAGGCTCGGTGATCGGCACCGACATGGCCGAGGAAGCGCTCAAGGACCGGGCCCACTTCTTCGAGCGCGCCTCGCACATTCTGGTCGAGCGCGGATGGGTCGAGGAGATCCGCTTCTCCGAGCACGAGGTCGTCGCGAAAGGGTCGATCGAGGTCTCCCCGAGCGACATTCCGACCTGCCACCGCCTCCGGGGCATCCTTCGCGAGTTCTACGAACGTTTTAAGGGGGGGCGCGTTAAATGCACCGAAGAGGCCTGTACCAGCACCGGTCAGAAGGAATGCCGTTTCCACGTGGAAGAAGTTTGAGGGGAAGGAGCGATGATGGCAACCGGTAACGTCGGCACGGTGATCAAGGACCTCAAGACCCGCATCGGCGGGATCGCAACGGCGCTCGTGTCGCGCGACGGTCTCGTGCTGTACGCGGACGTCCCCGCCGGGGTCTACACCGAGACGTTCGCCATCATGTGCGCCACCATCCTCGGCGCGGCCGCGACCGCGAACACCGAGCTGAACCGGGCCCCGCCCGAACGGATCGTGGTCGAGGGGAACGACTCGAAGACGATCATCGTCGGCAGCGGCAAGAAGGCGTTGCTCGTCGCCGTCGTCGACCAGGCCGCCGACGTTGCGAAGATCCTCGGCGAGGTCGTCAAGGTCGCCGACCTCCTGAAGGCGAACTAGGCCGGCCCGGGCGCGCCGCTCGGCGCTAGCCGACCGATCCCGTCCACGGTTCCGTGAGACGGCGACCTTCGCCGATCACGACCCGGAACAGGTAGCCCGCGAACGCCGCCGTGAGGCGGGCCCAGGCGATCGGCCCCTTCTGCCCGGAGAGCAAGCGTCGGACCCGATACCGGCCCCACAGGTTGCCGTGCTTCTCGGTGAGCTGCTTGCGGCCGTAGCCGTTCCAGAACGCCTGGTAGAGGAACCGGACGAAGTTGTCGCGCATGTGGTGGTAGACCAGCGCGGTCCCGAGGTACCGGATCGAGGCGCCCGCGTCGACCGCCCGGAGGTTCAGGTCGATGTCCTCCGCCGTGATGAAGCGCGGGTCGAAGCCGTGGAGCTTCAAGAACAGCGCGCGGTCGTAGGCGAGGTTGCACGACGGGTAGGTGACGTCGAAGCCCCCCTGGTACAGCTCGACCCGCTCGAGCTGGCCGTACTTCGGCTTGCCGACCGCGACCGTCTGTCCCGCGATCACCGCGCCCGGGGCGAGCGCCGCGCGCAGCGTGCCGAGCCACTGGGAGTCGGCGAAGCAGTCGCCGTCGATGAACGCGACGAACGCTCCGCGCGCCTCGCGGACCCCTTCGTTCCGGCCGACCCCGCGGGAGCCCGGACGGCGGAAGATCCGCAGGAGCCCCGGGTGCGAGCGCGCGAACTCCTCGGCGATGGCGACCGTGCGGTCGCGGCTCTCCGAGTCGACGAGCACGATCTCGAACGGCCCTTCCTGGACCGCGAGGCTGTCGAGCAGGCGCCCGAGGTGCGCCTCTTCGTTGCGGACGGTGGTGACGACCGAGATCAGGGGGCCGCCGGCGGACTCACTTCCCAATGTCCATCACGACGACGTCCTTGACCGCCCGCATGCTCTTGAAGGGGAGCACGAGCCGGCCGGTCGCGTCGCTCTGGAAGAGGCGCTGCTCGACGTCCTCGCTCGGGGTGACGAGGACGTGGGCGATCCCGCCCGTCAGGGTGTCGACGACGAAGTTGTCGATCATGCCCAGGATCTGGCCGTCGTTCGTCATCACGGTCTTGCCGCGGAGCTCAGTGAGGAACTTGCGCATGGAAGGGCGCCTCGGGGTGCCATGGGCGGGCGGGCGTATTTAATCGTTGGCGGGAATCGGCAACGGCGTGCGCGCGCGCGAGGGCTGACGACAAACTCGGACGCGACCCGCGCCTTCCGCTCCCCAACGCTTATATCGGGTACCCGGGTCGGAGCCGACCCGTCCATGGCCCGCCGTGTAGGTAAGCAAAACCCCGAGCTGGTGCGGCTCCTGATCGAGCTGCGCCGCACGGCCCGCGCGCACCACGCCCCGCTCTGGGCGTCCGTCGCGGAGCGCCTCGAGCGGGCCCGGCACTCGGTGGAGCCGGTCAACGTCTCGGCGCTCGAGCGGATCGCCGCCGCGGGGGAGACGGTCGCCGTCCCGGGGAAGATCCTCGCCGACGGGCAGCTGTCGAAGGCCCTCACGGTCGGCGCGTTCGCGTTCTCCGCGGGCGCCCGCGAGAAGATCCGGGCGGCGGGCGGCTCCGCCGTCTCGCTCCATGCGCTCCTCAAGTCGAAGCCCGAAGGGGCGGGGGTCCGGCTGCTTGCCTAACCCGTCCCCGGCGCCCACCCCCACCGTCGTCGACGCGAGCGGCCTCGTCCTCGGCCGCGCCGCGAGCGTGATCGCGAAGCGGCTCCTGAACGGCGAGTCGATCGTGGTCGTCAACGCCGAGCAGAGCGTCGTCACGGGCGGCCGGAAGCTCGTCCTCGACACCTACACCGCGGCCCGCGCGCGCGGCTCCGTGCGCAGCGGCCCGCATTTCCCGCGGAACCCGGACCGGATCTTCCGCCGGACCGTCCGCGGCATGCTCCCCCATCTCAAGACCCGCGGCAAGGTCGCGTTCGACCGCCTCGAGGTGTTCATCGGCGTTCCCGAGGAGTGGAAGGGGACGAAGGCCGAGACGCTCGCGGAAGCGAAGGCCCGCCCCGCCCTCCGGACCCCCCTCACGCTCGCGGACATCAGCCGGCTGCTCGGAGCCCGCGTATGAAGGCCCCGACCGTGGTCCTGGCGACCGGCAAGAGAAAGTCGGCCGTCGCCCGGGCGACGATCCGGCGCGGGAACGGCCTCGTCCGGTTCAACGACCGTCCGCTCGAGATCGTCGAGCCCGAGCTCGTGCGGCACAAGATCCAGGAACCGCTCATGATGGTCGGGGACCGCGCGAAGGGCCTCGACATCTCCGTCCAGGCGAGCGGCGGCGGGATCGTCGGGCAGGCGTCCGCCGCGCGGACCGCCGTCGCCCGGGGCCTGGTCGCGTGGATGAAGGACGCGGAGCTGCGCGAGACGTTCAAGCGGTACGACCGCTCGCTGATCGTGAACGACCCCCGGCGCAAGCTTCCGAAGCGCCCCGGCGGCCGCGGCGCGCGCGCCCGGCGGCAGAAGTCCTACCGTTAGGCGGGAGGCGACGAGAGCCCCATGACGATGATGGTGCCGGTCCGCTGCTTCACCTGCGGGGCGGTGATCGGCCAGCACTGGGACGAGTACCGCGAGCGCACCTCCCGGGGCGAGCCCGCGGGCGCCGTGCTGGACGGGCTCGGGCTCCAGCGCTACTGCTGCCGGCGGATGCTCCTCACCCACGTCGACCTGCTCGACGAGGTCGGCCCCTACGGCTGAGCGCGGGCTGCGCTCCGTCACCGGATCGTAGAAGAACGGAAGGGGTTGTTCGGGGCCGCTCGCGCGGCCCCGACGTTCGGCCTACCTACGCGTCGTCGTCGTCCTTCGCTTCGGTGTCGGGCTTCTTCGAGCCGCGCTCGAGCCCGCCGCGTCCGGTCGACCGGCCGCCGCCCGCCTTACGGGAGGGGCGCCGCGTCCACCAGATCAGGAGAACGATCGCCACGATCACGACCGCGGCGATCGCCCCGTACTCGAGGGCTTCCGTGGCCGGGTTCGTGTGGATCGAGATCGACAACGCCGCGACGCTGGACGAGCCGTGGTAGTCCGGGTGGAACTCGTTCGTCGCGGTCGCGTTGGCGTAGAGGACGTAGTTGCCCGTGAACGACGGGGTCCACGTCATGACGGCGCGCACGGTGTGGTTCTTCCCGAGGTCGACGGGGACGCTCTTCGCCCACGGCACCGAGACCGGGGTGCCGCTGGAGTAGTTGTAGAACGTCGTCGGGCTCGTGATGTACTTGTCCGCGCCGGTGCCGGACGCCGACTTGACGTACCAGACCACGGCGACCGAGTCGGCGGTCGACTTCGAGCCCCCCTGGTTCGTGACGTTCACCCAGAACGTCGCCGACTTCCCCTGCGTGAGGGACGTCGGCCCCGTCAGGGTCGCGGCGAACATCACCGGGCGGGTCGTGGCGTTCGGGGAGACCGTCAGGGAGAACGTCTTGTTGGCCATGTTACCGTTCTCGTCCGTGATGGTCAGGTTGATCGTGTACGGGTTCGTCTCGGGCATCAGGGTGAACACGGGGTACGGCTTCACCGAGTGCACGACGTCGACCGGGAAGGCGAGGGACGTGTTGTTGCCGTTGGTGACGTTCCAGGAGTAGGTGACGATCGTCCCGTTGTTCGGGTCGACGGCGCTCGCCGCGTTGAGCTCGATCTTCGCCGTGCCCCCGGCCCCTTCCGTGATCGCGTTCCCCGCGATCGGCTTGCCGGCGCCGTTGAGGACGGTGAAGGCAGAGGTCGGGGCCTGCGTGTCGACCACCAGGATCGGGAGCGTGACCGTCGATGACGTGCCGGTCGCCGACCAGACCGTGAGGGTCAGGTTGTACTCCCATCCGAACGTGCCCGCGCTCAGCGGCACCAGCGTCCCGCCGACGTCCAGGTCGCCCTGGATGTACTTGCCGGTGCCGATCGTCTTCGGCGGCGAGAAGTCGACCGACCAGTTCGCGCTCACGTTGCCGCCGCTCGCGACGGTAAAGTTCGCGGACTGGTGGACGGCCTTCGTCGCGACCAGCGAGAACGCGGCGACGGAGAGCGGGTTCCCGACGGGGCGCGTGGAGTTGTTCGCGGTGAACGAGAGCGTCGTGCTCCAGTTGATCTCGAGGTACGGCTTCACCCCCGCGAGCTTCATCTCGGCGGCCGTGGCGTTCGAGGAGATCACCGCGGTCGGCGTGCTCGTCAAGACCCAGACGGTGAAGTTCGTGGAGTTCGTCTGCCCGCCCGACGTCGTGATCGTCAGCGTGCCGTGGTCGGCGTCGGTGTTCGTCGGGAAGTTCGTGGTCGGCGTCGCGACCGTGTAGGTGTGGTTGTAGGCGCCGGACGCGTTCGCCGTGTGCACGATCGGGGTGCCGTCCCCGAAGTTCCACGTGAACATCGAGCCGTTGGTCGAGCTTCCGTACTTCGAGTTCGCGGCGCTGAAGGAGGCGGGCTCGTTGAGCCCGAGCACGACCGTGTAGTTCCCTTCCGAGTCGTTCAGCACGTTCGCCGAGGAGAAGGTGAAGTTGGTCGAGGTGACGTTGACGACCGGGGTCACGGACGCGGCCTTCACGATGACGAACTTCACGCTCGCCGACGCGGTCGAGGCCGCCGTCGAAGAGAGCGTGAACGTCCCCCAGGTGCCGCTCGGCCCCGTCGGGGTCAGCGTCGTGTGGACCGGGGCGGTCGTGTCCGCCGAGAGGACGTAGCCCGTGGGGAGCACGATCGAGTAGTTGAAGACGAGCGAGCTCGAGGCCGGGTGCTGGAACGTGAACCCGAGCGAGTAGGTCGACGAGTTCTTCGAGAGCGTCCCGTTGAGCGCGTACGTCTCCGCCCACTTGTACGTCAGGTTCGCGCTGCTCGTCTGGTTGCACGAGACCGCGCATCCCGACGTGAAGCCGGCGAGCGTCTGCGCCGTGGTGAACGGAACGAATGGCGTCGCGTTCAAGGTCATCGCGGCCTGGGTCGGCAGGAACGACGGTCCGCGCGCGTTGAGGTACGCCTGGACCTCCGCCGCATCCGCCGCGGGGAACGCGAGGGCGTGGTTGTAGTCGAGGCCGAGCTGCGCCCAGAGCTGCCCGACGGTCGCGTTCGGCAGGGACGGGACGACCGAGTCGTTGCCCAGGTTCGCGAACGTGGTGACGTTCAGCGAGCCCGTCCCGGTCGCGGTGTCGATCCCGGAGAAGTTGAGCGTCGTGGTGTAGACCCCCATCGAGCTGGGCGCAATGTTGCCGACGACGACGTTGCGCTGGAGTCCCCCCGGATGGTTGACGAGCAGGGGGTACCAGGTCGTCTCGTAGCCGTTCGCCGCCAGAAGGACGTCGAACCGCTGCGCGCCGTGGCTGAACCCGGCCGGATACGTCGTGAGCGAGTAGTAGCCGCCGGCGGGGGTCGGGGTCGAGTAGATGAAGCCGTTCGTCGGGTCGAACAGGGTCGCGTTCCCGCTCGCGGCGACGCGTCCGAGGGTCGAGTTGATCCATCCGGAGACGGAGAACGCGTACAGCACCGGGTTCACGAGCGCCGGGGTCGGGGTGGCGATCGTCAGCTGCGAGGTGTTCGTGTAGGTGTCCTTCCCCGAAACGTGGACCGCCTGGAGCAGCCAGTGGCCCCACGGGACCTTCAAGGTGTACTCGCCGCTCGCGTTCGTGGTCGTGTTGGAGAGGACGAGGCCGTTGTAGTCCGCGTCCAGGAGGTCGACCGTCGCGCCCGAGACCGGGAGGCCGCCCTGGTGGACGGTGCCGTTCTGGGTCGCGTTGTACGGGAGCACCAGGACGTTCGGGATCGTCGTCGCGAACTCCTTGTTCGTCAACTCGGCGCCCGTGAAGTAGTCGTACGTCGGGTTCTGGTCCTGCGGCAGGACGGCGCACTTGGTGCACTTCCCGACGCTGACGTTCGTCTCCGTCGGGACGATCAGCTTCCAGTACCCCGGCCCGAGCCCGTTGCTGGTGCTCGCGCTCGTGAACGTGAAGACGCCGCCCGCGCCCGTGACCGCCTTGTACGTCGTGCCCGTGGCCGCCGAGACGAGGTCTACCGTGACCCCGGAGGGGACCGGCGGAGCGGAGTGTCCGCCCGGCTGGTCGACATACCCGGTCAGCGTATAGGTGCTCGCGGCGGGGCTCGGGGCTGCCGTCCCGGTCGCGATCGCGCTCAGGAAGAGCACGAGCACGAGCGCGCAGAGGGCAGCGCGGTGCAAAAGGCGGACCAACTGTTCCACGTCTCCCGTTCGGTATCCCTCGTTTTATCGAGGGCGGCGCGGCGAACCTAGCTCCGCTACATATAGCTTGCCCAAGCGGAAACGCCCTCGGTTCGCCGCCGGCGGACGCGCTAGCGGTAGATCGCTTCGACCGGCTCCTCGCGGCGCTTCGCGACCCGCTCGCGGAGGAGGTGCTTTTCGAACTCTTCGTAGAAGCGCAGGACCTCGGGATCGCACGACGGGCGGACCTGCTTCATCGCGGCATCGAAGTGCGCCCGGGTGACCTTCGACGCCTTCAGGCTCTCCCGGATCGCGGTGAGCCCGGCCTCCCGGCAGAGCGCCGCGATGTCGCTCCCGACGTACCCTTCGGTCTTCGCGGCGAGGTCGGCCAGGTCGACGTCGTCCGCGAGCGGCATCCGGCTGGTGTGCACCGTGAAGATCTCGAGGCGCCCGCCCGCGTCGGGCGGCTCGACGTACAGGAGCCGGTCGAAGCGGCCGGTCCGGAGCAGCGCCTCGTCCAGGATATCCGGACGGTTCGTCGCGGCGATCACCAGCACCCGTTCCAGGGACTCGAGCCCGTCGATCGAGGTGAGGAGCTGGTTCACGATCCGCTCGGTGACGCCGCTCGACGTCTGCAGGCCGCGGCGCGGGGCGATCGAGTCGATCTCGTCGATGAAGACGATCGACGGGGAGGCCTGACGGGCCTTCTTGAAGATCATCCGGACCGCCTTCTCGCTCTCGCCGACCCACTTGCTCATCACTTCGGGGCCCTTCACCGAGATGAAGTTCGCCTGGCTCTCGGTCGCCGCCGCCTTCGCGAGAAGGGTCTTCCCGACCCCGGGGGGCCCGTAGAGCAGGATCCCGCGCGGCGGGTCGATGCCGATGTGCTTGTAGACCTGGGGGTTCTTGAACGGAAGCTCGACCGACTCCTCCAGGATGCGCCGGACCCGCTCGACCCCGCCGACTTCCTCCCACCGCGTCGACGGGACCTCGACCGCGACGTCGCGCAGGCTCGACGGCTCGATCTGCTTCAACGCCTCGCGGAAGTCGGTCTCGGTGACCTTCATCCGTTCGAGGAGCGAGATCGGGATCGGTTGGTCGAAGTCGATCTCGGGCAGGTACCGCCGCAGCGCGCGCATCGCCGCTTCGCGGGCGAGCGACGAGAGGTCCGCCCCGACGAAACCGTGGCTCTGCGCGGCGAGCTCCTTGAGGATCCGCTCCCGGTCCCGGTCGCTCGCATCGATCGGCATCCCGCGCGTATGGATCTGGAGGATCTCGAGCCGGCCTTCCTGGGTCGGCACGCCGATCTCGATCTCCCGGTCGAAGCGGCCGGGGCGGCGGAGCGCGGGGTCGATCGCCTCCTCGCGGTTGGTCGCGGCGATCACGATGACGTTCCCGCGGCCGGAGAGGCCGTCCATCAGGGTCAGGAGCTGGGCGACGACGCGGCGTTCGACCTCCCCGACGACCTCGTCGCGGCGGGGGGCGATCGAATCGAGCTCGTCGATGAAGATCACGCTCGGGGCGTTCTTCTCCGCCTCCTCGAACTTCTCGCGGAGCTCCTTCTCGCTCTCGCCGTAGTACTTCGAGATGATCTCGGGGCCCTGGATGCCGATGAAGTGGGCGCCGGCCTCGTTCGCGACCGCCTTCGCGATCAGGGTCTTTCCCGTGCCGGGCGGCCCGTACAGCAGCACCCCTTTCGGGGGCGTGATCGCGAGCCGGTCGAACAGCTCGGGATGCTTGAGCGGCAGCTCGATCATCTCGCGGACGCGGCCGAGCTTCTCGCGGAGCCCGCCGATATCCTCGTACGAGACGCGGGGAGCGGCGACCTCGGTCTCGGAGACGGTCTCCTCGCGGATCGTGATGAGCGACGCCGGGGCGACCTGGACGATCCCCTTCGGGGCCGTCGAGACGACCATGAACGGCAGCGACCCGCCCATCAGGAAGACGCCCGGGATGACGAAGACGTCCCCGCGGACGAACGGCCGCCGGGAGAGCGCCTTGGCGACGAAGCTCTCGAGCCCCGGGCCGAGGTCCATGCGGGCCGAGCCCGCGTAGATCGGGGCGATCGTGATCGCCTCGGCGTTCGGGCACTCGACCCGCTGCACCGAGACGCGATCGCCGATGCTGACGCCCGCGTTGCGGCGGACGACCGCCTCGATCCGGACGACCCCCTTTCCTTCGTCGTCCGGCTGCGCCCGAGAGACGATCGCGGGGGTCGCCTTGCGGCCCCGGATCTCCACGATGTCCCCGAGACCGACCTTGAGCCGCTGACGGGTCTGGACGTCCAGGCGGGCGGTCCCGAGGCCGATGTCCTGCTGGAACGCCTCCGCGACGCGGAGCGTGAGCGCCTCGGCCATCGATGGTGTTTGGACCCCGGGGCGGCCTAAATAGGTTGTCTCGGAACGGACGCCCGGTGGGCGGTCTCGCGGGCCGATTCGCTGCCTGACGAGCGGAACGGAGATATCCCCCCCGCCCGCTGGGAGCCCGATGGTCCGGCCCGCCCCGAACTCCACCCCGCTCGAGCGGCTGCTCGTCGCCGCGGGGTACCGCATCGACTCCCGCGGAGGGGCCCTGGTCGCGGTCCGCTCCCGGGACCACCGGGCGGTCGTCGTGGCCCGAGCCGACCGCTCCCCCGCGGACCTCGAGGCGCTGTTCCCGAGCGGGTCGGTGCGGCGCACCGTCGTCTACGACGACGAGCCCGGCCCGGAGGGTCGGAGCGCGGCGGCCGAGCTTGGGATCGAGGTGATCGACCCGTCGACGCTCGGACCCGCGCTCGGCGAGATCCTTCTCCCCCCGCCCAGCGACCCCGGCGCGGAGGCGGCCGCCGAGGACCTCGAGGGCCCGTTCCCCGTCTCCCCCGGAAACGCCCGAACGATCCGACCCCGGATCGGCCGCGGCGAGGCCCAGGCGCTGGCGGGCGTCGAGGGACCGCGGTACACCCTACGCCTGGTGCCGTACTACGTGGCACCGTACCGCGTCCGGTCCCCGTCGCCGCACGGGGAGGCCGGGCCGGTGCTCCGTCGCCTGATCGCGGTCAACGCCACGACCCGTCGCGCCGAGGTGTGGGAGGAGGCGGACCGGGAGGTCGTCGCCGAGATCTCCGAGCCGCACCAGCAGCTCGAGCCGCAGGTCACCGAGGGCCTCGCCCGGCCGATCGCGATCGATGCGATCCGCCGCTACCACGCGGTCCGGGTCGACCACACGGAGCAGCACGGCGGCGCCCTCGTCATCGAGACCCGTCGTGTCTCGCCCGCGCCGGACGACGTGCGCCTCGGCCCGTTCACGCTCGTCTACGTGCCCCACTGGTACGCCGAAGGGATGGAGGGGCGCGTCGTCCTCGACGCGGTCACGGGCCTTCGGATCGCCGGTCCGGACGGGAGCGCCTGAGCGTCCGGTCGGCCCGGCGCGCGTCCCCCGGCGCGTCTTCCGCCTCCACCGTCAAATACCGCGCCCCGTTCGACGGCGCGTGCTTCTCCGTCAGTTCCGCATCGGTCCCTACCTGAACTTCACCTACCTCGTCGCGACCTCGAAGGCCGGCGAGGCGGTCGTGATCGACCCGTCGTACGGGATCGAGCCGGTCCTCGAGGCGATCGACGAGCTCGGGGTCAGGGTCCGCTACGTGATGAACACGCACAGCCACAAGGACCATGTGGCGGGGAACGCGGACGTGAAGGCCCGCACGGGGGCGAAGATCGTCGCCCACCGCGTCGCTCCGCTCGGGCAAGACGTCTCGGTGGAGGACGGGGACGTCGTCAAGTCGGGCGGCCTCTCCGTCGAGGTGATCCACACCCCGGGGCATACGAAGGACAGCGTCCTGTACCTCTTCGAGGGTCACCTGGCGACCGGCGACACACTATTCGTGGGAGAGTGCGGGCGGACCGACCTCCCGGGCGGGGACCCGTCGGAGATGTACGACAGCCTCCACGGACGCGTCCTCGCCCTGGACGACGCGCTCGTCGTCCTCCCCGGGCACGACTACGGCGCGACGCCGACCTCGACGATCGGCCGGGAGCGGGCCGAAAACTACACGCTCGCGCCGCGGACCCGCGAGGAGTTCCTCCGGTTCCTCGCCGAGTGACGGACGTCGATGCCGCCCCTTCCTGCCCCCGAGGACCGTGTGCTGCGGGCGATCGGGGCACGACGGCGGAGCCCGGGAACGCCGGCCCTTCCCGATCTGATCCGGACGCTTCGGGCCGTGGCAGCCGAGTCGCCGGCGCTCGTCGCGCTGTTCGATGCCGACGCGATCGCGGGCGAGCGGCATCTGCTCTCGGCCTGGGCCCATCTCGGCCGCTCCCGGAGCCGCGGGGAGGCGCGCCTGCGCGACCGCGGGGCCGAGTTCGCCCTCTACGTGGCGGGCGACGACCAGCTCCCGCGCGCCCTCGCCAAGGTCGGGATGTCGGAGGCGACCGTGCGGTGCGTCCTCGTCGCCGAACGGCCGCTCGAGCCGGACGCGCTGCTGGACCGGTTCGGTCTCGAGGCGGATCCGTCGGCGTATCCCCGACCGGTCGACGCCGCCCTGCTCGAGCGGCTCGGGATCACCGAGGCGGAGCGGTCGGCCGTTCCGTCGAGCGCGTGGGAGGGCCTCGTCCTCGAGCGCGTCGCGCTCGTCGACCTCACGGCGCCCGCCGTCCGCGGTTCGACCCCAAAGCATTAACGACCCGGGTCGGTCGCCCGCCGTCCGCGGGCGGCCGCCGTGCAGGTGTAATCTAGTGGTAGGATGTCAGCCCTCCAAGCTGACCACCCGGGTTCGAAACGACGGACCGGAGCCGGTTCGCCGCGAGCATCCCGGCACCTGCATCGCGCCGCCGCGGGCTCTTCGGGCGACGGTTTAATCCCTCGCGGCCCGCTCCCGCTCGCGCGCTGAGGTAGCCTAGCCCGGTAAGGCGCCAGCCTTGAGAGCTGGTGGCGATCCCGCCACGGGAGTTCGAATCTCCCCCTCAGCGCGCCTCGCGGCCGCCCTTCTGCCTATATGGGGTCCACCGATGCGACGCGGTCGATGGCCCCCGCGAGCGTCTCCACACCTCTCCTCGACCAGTACGAGGGGGTCAAGGCGCAGTACCCGGGCCACCTGGTCCTCTTCCGCGTCGGCGATTTCTACGAGACGTTCGGGGACGATGCGAAGCTCCTCTCCCGGGAGGTCGACGTCGTCCTCACCGCCCGCTCCGCGGACGCCCGCGGGGCCCGGACCCCGATGGCCGGCGTGCCGTACCACGCCGTCGAGACGTACCTCGGTCGGCTCGTCCGCAAGGGGTACAAGGTCGCGATCTGCGACCAGGTCGAGGACGCACGGTACGCGAAGGGGCTCGTGCGCCGCGAGGTGACGCGGGTCGTCACCCCCGGAACGGTCGTCGAGGAGAGGATCCTGGGGGGCCCCGACCACAGCTTCCTCGCGAGCGCCGTCGTCCGCCCCCACGGGGTCGGAGCGTACGCGGCCGTCGACATCACCACCGGCGAGTGGTTCCAGGGAGAGGCCGACGGGCCCGACCTGGAGGGGGTCGTCTCCGCGCTGGCGCCGTTCCAGCCGCGGGAGATCGTCGTCGTGGGAGGGTCCGACCGCGGGCCGGTCCCGGAGCTGATGCACCGGGAGTTCCCCGTCGCCCGGATCGAGCCGGCTCCGTCCCCCCTCTCGAAGGACGAGCTGCCCCCCGGGCTCCGCGGCGAAGCGTCGGGAGCGCCGACCATCGGCGAGGCGGGGCTTCGGCTCGCTGCCTACTTGCGGGCGACGCAACCGCGCCTGCTTCCCCATCTGGCGATCGTCGACCGGGGAACGTCGGGCCGCCGCCTCGTGCTCGACGCGAAGACCCTCCGGCACCTCGAGATCGCCCGGCCGATGAATCCGGACGACCCTGCGGGGGCGACGTTGCTCGGCGCGTTCGACGAGACCCGGACCGCCGCGGGCCGACGGACGCTGTCGTTCTGGCTGACGAACCCGTTGTGCGACGTCGCGGCGATCGAGGCACGGCAGGCGTCCGTCGCCGCGCTGATCGAGCGGGGCGCCGGCCTCGAAGCGGTCCGGTCGCGTCTGCGCTCGTTCGGCGACCTCGACCGGATCGCGTCGCGCGCCGCCGGCCGACGCACCCACCCGCCCGAGCTCGGCGTCCTTCGCACCGGGTTGACCACCGCGCGGCTCCTCCGGGAGGAGCTCGCGCAGGGGAGCGTCGAGGGCGCGCTCGCGCGAATCGTGCCGGAGCTCGCCGCCCCGGCCGAGCTCGAGACGCTGCTCGCCACGGCCCTTCCCGACGAGCCTCCGGCGACGGACGACTCCGGAGGGCTCTTCCGGACGGGGTTCGCTCCCGAGGTCGACCGATGGCGCGAGGACGAGCGCGCCGCGCTGGACGCCCTCTCGGCCCTCGAGCACCGGGAGCAGGCCGCCGCCGGTGGGAAAGGGATCAAGGTCGGCTACAACCAGGTGTTCGGATACTACTTCGAGGTGACCCGCCCGAACCTCGGGCGGGTGCCGCCGCACTTCCGCCGGCGCCAGACCGTCAGCCAGGCCGAGCGGTTCACGAGCGACGAGCTCGACGAGATCGAGCGGCGGATCCGGACCGCCCGGGAGGCGGCCCGCGCCGCGGAGATCGACGCGTGGGAGGAGTTCCTCGGGCGCCTCGATCGGCACGTCGGCGCGATCCATCGGGTCGCCCGCGGGGTCGGCGAGGTCGACGCGCTCGCCACGTTCGCTCACCTCGCCCGCAGCCGGGGGTACGTCCGTCCCACGGTCGACGATGGACCCGGCCTCGTCGTGCGGGACGGACGGCACCCGGTCCTCGAACGCCAGCTCGGCGAGCGGTTCGTTCCGAACGACATCGAGCTCGACGCGAGCGCATGTCGGCTTCTGGTCCTCACCGGCCCGAACATGTCGGGCAAATCCACGTACATGCGCGCGGTCGGCCTCCTCGTCGTGCTCGCCCAGGCGGGGTCGTACGTTCCCGCCCGCTTCGCCCGGGTCGGCCTGGTGACGCAGCTGTTCACGCGCATGGGGTTCACCGACGAGATCGGCCGCGGCAAGTCGAGCTTCATGGTCGAGATGACCGAGGTCGCCGAGATCCTGCGCTCGGCCGACGCGCGCTCGCTCGTCCTGCTGGACGAGGTCGGACGCGGCACGAGCACGTTCGACGGTCTCGCGATCGCCTGGGCGACCCTTCGCCACCTGCACGACACGACGAAGGCGCGGAGCGTTCTCGCGACCCACTACCACCAGCTCACCGAGCTGGTGGGGGGCCTGCGCGGCGCGCGCAACGCCCACTTTGCCGTCCAGGAGACTCCCGACGGGATCGTGTTCCTCCACCGCCTGGTACCAGGCGCGACGGACCGCAGCTACGGGGTCCACGTCGCGCGCCTGGCGGGGCTTCCCGAGTCGCTCCTCGGCGAGGCGGACCGGCTGCTGCGTCGGCTGGAGGCGGAGGGGGTCGCGCTGCCCCCGGGAGGGCGGACCGAGCGACCTCGCTCGACGAAGTACACGCAGGCGGTGCTCTGGGATGCGGGCGGAGCCTCAAACGACCCGATCCGGGAGCGGCTGCGCACCCTGGAGCCCGACCGCCTGACCGAGCCCGAGGCGCGCAAGCTTCTCGAGGAGCTGCGGCGGATCGCCGCCGACCCGCGGGAGGGCGCGGAGTGAGCGGGACGGAGAGCGCCCCCCGTCGGCCGATCCGGCGGCTCTCGGCGGAGACGGTCGAGCGGATCGCCGCGGGCGAGGTCGTCGAGCGACCCGCGTCGATCGCGAAGGAGCTCGTGGAGAACGCCGTCGACGCGGGGGCGACGTCGATCGTCGTCCGGCTCGTGGGCGGGGGGATCGACCGGATCGAGGTCGCGGACGACGGCGCCGGGATCGTTCCCGAGGAGCTCGGCCTCGCGGTCGAGCGCCACGCGACGAGCAAGCTCGCGCCCGACGGCCCGGTGGAGACGATCGAGGCGCTCGGGTTCCGGGGCGAGGCGCTGGCCGCGATCGGAGCGGTGGCGCGCCTACGGCTGGTCTCCCGCCCGCCCGAGCGGGAGTCGGGGGAGGGGATCTCCGTGGTCGGGGGCGCGGTCGGGGGTCGGTTCCCGGCCGCGCGCGCTCCGGGCACGACCGTCGAGGTCGAGCAGCTGTTCTTCAACACCCCGGCGCGCAAGAAGTTCCTCCGGTCGGCGCCGAGCGAACAGGTCGAGCTCGTGCGGACGGTCGAGCGGGCCTACCTCGCCCGGCCGACGGTCGGAGTCCGGATCGAGTCCGAGGGCCGGGAGCTCGCGGCGTACCCCCCGACGTCCCGGCTCTCCGACGCCGCCGCGCACGTCCTTGGAGCCGCCTTTCTCGACGCCTCGTTCCCTCTCCGCGGAGAGCTTCCGGGCGGCCGACTGGCCGGCTCGCTGGGGCTGCCGTCCGTGGCGGCGTCGACCTCCGGCCAGCTGTTCCTCGCCGCGAACGGACGCGCGGTCCTCTCCCGTCCGATCGCCCAGGCGGTCCGGGCGGCGTTCGGCGAGAGCCTGCCGCGCGGCCGGTTCCCGACCGGGGTGATCCATCTCGAGATCGACCCGCGAGCGCTCGACGTCAACGTGCACCCGACCAAGCGCGAGATCCGGTTCGCCCGGGAACGGGAGCTCACCGACGCGATCCGCCGTCGGGTCCGGGAGTGCCTCCTGGCGGCCCCCGGGGGCGGCGAGGCCGCGCCGGCAGCGCGCAGCCCCTCCTGGTCCGGCCGTGCCGACGACCGGCCCATCCTGCCGCCGGTCGCGCGCGAGAGAACCACCCACCCGACGGCGCAGCAGACCCTCGGGTCCGTCGCGCGGGCGGAGCCGGCAGCGTCGGCGTCGTCGGCGGTGCCGGCCCCCCCCGGGACGTTCCGGCTCCTGGGGGTGGTCGACCTCCTCTACTGGGTCGCGGCGACCGACGACGGCTTCACGCTGATCGACCAGCACGCGGCGAGCGAGCGGTTGCTCTACGAATCGATCCTGCGCGACGGGGCGCTCGGACGGCAGCAGCTCGTCGAGCCGGTGACGGTCCGGCTCACGTCCGCCGAACGGGCCGCCTGGGCGGCCCATAGCGAGACCGTGCGGGCCGCCGGGTTCGAGCTCGACGCGTTCGGTCCGCAAGCCGTGCGGGTCCGGTCGGTCCCGGCATACCGCGGACGCTCCCCGCGCTACGAAGCGATCCACGACCTCCTGACCGAGCTGGCGGAAGGGGGGCGCCCGACGCTGCCCGACGGTCTCGAGCAACGGACCGCGGCGAGCATCGCCTGCCACGCGGCGATCCGCGCGGGCGACGAGGTCGCACCGGCCGAGATCCTCCGCGTGCTCGAATCGCTGGATGCGCTCCCCGAGCGGGTCCGCACCTGCCCCCACGGTCGCCCGATCTTCGTCCGGCTGCCGCGCTCCCGGCTCGACGGCTGGTTCCTGCGCCGAGGCCCGTGAGTCCCGCCCGCGTCCCCGCCTGGACGGGGTCGGAGGCGGAGCTGGTCGCCGTCGTCGCGAGACACCTCGCGCGCGACGGCTATCGCACGTACGTCGATCCCGACGGGAGCGACTACTTCGACCTCGTGGTCCGTCGGGACGGGGAGGTCGGCCTCATCGAGGCGAAGCTGAACCGGCCCCGAGACCTCCTCGTCCAAGCGCTGCGTCGGAGACCGTGGGGGGACTGGGTCGCGGTGGTGGTCCCCTCCGCCCGCACGGCGGACCGGCTCGCCGCGTCCACCGCCGGGAGGCGGGCGGACCCGGTCGGGATCTGGGTCCTGGACGGCGACGCCGTCCGGATCGTCCGACCGGCGCGTCGGTTCCCCGCCGGAGACGATCCGTTCGCGGCCCATCGGGCTCGGTTCCGGGAGGTCCTCGACCGGATCGACCGGGGCGAGATCCCCGAGGGGATCCCCTGGGACGGGCTCGGCGGGGAGCTTCGACGGGCGTCCGGGGGCCGAGGGTTCCGGGAGTGGCGGCTCGACGAACCGCCCGACGGGGCCGGCTAGACCCGCGCGGCTGCCGGCTCTCCGAGCAGCTCCGCCGCGACGCGCTCGGGAAGGAAGCGGCTCGCGTAGGCGGGCCCCTGCGCGGCGAGCGCCCGGCGTTGCGCGAGGTCCGCGACGAGCTCGGCGACCGCCGAGGAGAGGTCCCCGGGGTCGTCGCCGGGGACGGTCCGGACCGCGCCGTTCGGTTCGGTGGGCAGACGCGCCGTCGCGAGGGCGACCGACGCCACTCCCTGGCGGAGCGCCAGCACGAGCCCGGGGTCGAAGCCGACCAGGCGGCGGGCGAAGACGGCGACGTCGGCGGCGGCGAGCGCGCGAACGAAGACGGCGCGGTCCCGTTCCGGCGCGGCGTGCACGCCCGGCTCTACGGGAGCCTCGGCACCGGCGACGACGAGCCGCACCCCGGGGAACAGCGGTCGGATCCGGCGGAACGCCTCCCGCACCCGGTCGATCCCCGCCTCTTCCGCGTTCTCGGAGGCGGCGAGCGCCGCGACGACCGGAACGTCCGTCGGCAGGCCGAGCTCCGCGCGGGCCTCGTCGCGCGACGGGGGCGGGGGACCGAGCGCCACGGGAGGGATCGTCGGCCGGATCCCGTCGCGCGGGATCCGGTACGCGGCGACGATCTCATCGGCGACGACCGGCGAATCGCAGAAGATCGCGTCGGCCTCGTCGAGCGCCTCCTTCTCGAGGCGACGCACCGCGCGCCGGTCGCGCCAGGTGTCGACGCGGTCCATGAGCCCGTTCGGACGGCGGCTCGCCCGCTCCCGGTCGAACTCCCCGAGGTGGACCGCGCGGACAATCGCGTCGATCCGGTGCCCGCCGCCGCGGTGCGACAGGGCGAGGGGGCCGAGCCCGGACGGGTCGCGGAGCACGAGCTCCGCGTCCGGCCGGATCCGGCGCGCGGCCGCGCGCGCGAAGTCGGCCGGCTCGACGGCCGCCCCCGGCCGGCGGATCGGGATCTCGATGCTCGCGGTCTCGACGCCGGGGGGCGGGGCGCCGCCGCCCGGCCCGGTCGGGAATAGGACCCGCACCGAGCAGCGTCGGTCCCGCAGCCCCTCCGCGAGCGCCCAGGCGGCCGCGGCCGGCTCGTACGGGTCGACCGGGGCCGGCCCGGCGGCCAGGAGGTCGACCGTCCGCCCCGCCATCCGAGGGCCGCGAGTCGGGCCGACCCGAAAAGGGTTCCGGCGCTCGGGCGTCAGGCGGTGAGGCCGAGCTCGCGGGCGAACGACCGGCCGGCCATCGCCGGCCCCGAGGGGAGGCCCATCCCTTCGAGGACGGTCGGCGCGATGTCGAGGAGGTTCGGCTTGCCGGCCCACGGGCCCGGCTGGATGCCGTCCCCCGCCGCGATCAGGATGCCGTCCATCCGGTGCGTCCCCGAGCCGTAGAAGAATCGGGGCCGCTCCTTGATCAGGGACTTCGGGTAGCCGAAATCCATCCGCGGCTCGGTCCGCATGTCGTCGACCCGGATCAGGAGCGCCGGGGCGGAGCCGAGGTTCCGACCGCGGTAGATCGTCTCGGGGTCGAACACCTCGATGTGCGCGTCCGGGAACTGCTCGAGCCGGCGCCGGATCTCGGCGAGCACCGTCGCCCGCTTGTCGGGGGTCAGGTCCGGATTGAACGGGTTCAGGTAGATCCCTTCGGGAACGGGGTAGGAGAAGGCGACCGTCCGCTTCCAGTCGATCCGCGCGGCCGCGCGCTCGAACGACGCGTCCCCGCCGATCAGGTCGGCGAGGGCCGCGTGGCGGGAGTCCCGGAGGAAGTCGGCGATGCGGCGGGCGACCCTACCGGCGAGCGGGAGCTGCTGCGTGCGCAGGGTCAGTCGGGCGAGCAGCTGGCGCCGCGCCAGCTCCGATCTGCGATCGAAGACGAGCAGCTTCTCCTCGGCGAGCCACCGGTTCGTCAGGAAGTCGGACTGGATGGGGCCGTGCCCGTGGTCGGAGATCACGAGCGTGACCGCGCGCTCCCCGGCGGAGCGGAACGCGGCGTCGACGTCCCGGCAGGCGGTGTCGACGGTGCGCCAGAACGCGAGGAGGTCGGCCGGGATCTCGGCGACCGGGCGGCTCAGCTCCTCCCAGAGCTGGTGCTCGAGCCGGTCCGTCTCCCGGAACAGGGCGAACAGGAAATCCGGCCGGTGCCGGGCGGCGAGCGTGGCGGCGACCTGGCCCCGCTGCGCGACGGCCCGGGTCGCCCGAGCGACCCACGCGTCCCGTTCCGACTCCCGGAACAGCGGGAGCTCGCCGGGATACGCGGCGCCCAGATCGCTCGTCACCTCGGCGCGCAGTCCCTTCGGGAACGTCGCCGAGGCGTCGGAGAACATCCCCGGGAGGATGAACCCGTGCAGAGGATACCCCGCCGTGATCGGGAAGTTGAGCACCCCGACCTTCAGGCCGAGTCGGGAGAGGCGGTCCCACAGCGCCTCCGCCGGGCGGAACGAGCGGACCGTGCGCGAACGCCCGGGCCTCCCGTCCGGTTCGGTGAAGCCGAAGATCCCGAGCTCCCCCGGGTCCTGGCCGGTCGCGAACGAGAACCACGCCGGGATCGTCTTCGCCGGATAGACCGAGCGGAGGGGCGCCCGGACCCCCCGGTGGACGAGCGAGTGGAGGAACGGAAGCTCGCCGGCCGCGAACAACGGGTCGAGCAGGTCGAACGTGCCACCGTCCAACCCGAGGACCAAGAATCTGCGGGAGGAACCGACCATGTGGCCTGCCGTGGTTATCGTCCGAACGGTTCCAGCCGACCCCGAATATATGGGGTTATGTCCCGTCTCCCGCCTTACAGCAGCCGGACCGTTTCGAGGTTGTACGGCGCTCGCGACTCGACGCCGAACCGCTTGTACAGGCTCGAGCAGAGGTCGACGGTCTTCGACTCCTCCCCGTGGTTCAGGAGGATCCGCTGCGGGCGCGGGTCGAGCGACGCGACGAAGTTCATCAATTGGACGCGGTCGGAGTGCCCGGAGAACCCCTCGATCGTGGCGATCTCGCAGCGGACCGGCACCGACCCCTGCCGCGACCCGTCCAGGAACGACGCCTCCGACATCCCCCGCTGGAGGCGACGGCCGAACGTCCCGTCGGCCTGGTACCCGACGAACAGGAGCCCGTTCTTCTCGTCGGGGGCCCACGCCCGGAAGTACTCCATCACCGGCCCGCCGCTCATCATCCCGGAGGTCGCGAGCACGATGCACGGGTCGCGCGAGTCGAGGATCTCCATCCGCATCTGGCCGGAGTCGACGCGGTGGAAGACGTCCGACAGGAACGGGTTGTCCCCTTGCTGGAAGATCTGCGTGCGCAGCTGGCTGTTGAGGAACTCCGGGTAGGCGGTGTGGATCGCCGTCGCCTCGAAGATCATGCCGTCGAGGTAGACCGGCACCTTCGGGATCTTCCCGTCCCGCATCTTCTCCTCGAGCGCCAGCATCACCTCCTGCGACCGTCCGACCGCGAACACCGGCACGACCAGCTTCCCGCCGCGCGAGAGGACCTTGTTCGCGAGGTGCGTGAACTCCTCGGTCGCCTGCTGGCGGCTCGGCTGGATGTCGCGGAATCCGCCGTACGTCGACTCGAGCACGAGGGTCTCGAGGCGCGGGAAGCGGTTCGTCGCCGGGTTGAACAGCCAGCTCCGCTCGAACTTGATGTCGCCGGAGTAGGCGAGGTTGTGGTCTCCCTCGCCGAGGTGGAAGTGGCAGATCGAGGAGCCGAGGATGTGCCCCGCGTTGTGCATCGTCAGGCGGATGTCCGGGGCGATGTCGGTAGTCTCTCCCCACCTAAGGGGGACCGTGCGCGTGACGAGCTCCCGCACGTGGGAGGAGTCGTAGAGCCCCCGCCGGGCCTCCTGGTTGACGACCTTGATCGCGTCGAGCAGCATCAGGGTCATCAGGTCCCGCGTGGGCGCCGTGCAGTAGATCGGCCCCTTGTAGCCGTACTTGAGCAGCACCGGCACGAGGCCGCAGTGGTCGAGGTGCGCGTGCGTGACGACGACCGCGTCGAGCGAGTCGAGCGGCAGGAGCTCGGGGGCGTTGAAGAACGGGGTCCGGTCGGAGCCGGGGTCGATGCCGCAGTCGATCAGCACCTTCGAGTTCTGCGTGGTCAGGAGATGGGCGCTGCGGCCGACCTCGCGGTAGCCGCCGAGCGACGTGTTGCGCACCCACAGCTTCTCGGGGAGCGGGTCGCGCGCGATCCGGATGCCGACCTTCTTGAGGAACGAACGGCGGTCGTCGAACGAGTTCCGGAGGTGGATCCGCACCTCCTCGACCGTCTTCGACGGGATCGGGGGGGTGCGGACGACCGTCGGCACCCAGCCGATCTTGCGCTTCAGGTCGTTCAGGACCGACCCGCCGCGCCCGATCGCGGCGCCCGGGTTCGCCGCCTCGATCGTCACCTCGCCCGTCTCGGGCTCGAAGAACAGCTGGTTGATCTCCGCCTCGGGCGGGATCACCTCGCGGATCACCTTCTCCGCCTCCTTCGGCTCGGCGAGCACGGAAGGGTCGGAGCGGACGACGACCCGGCGCCGGAGGCGCTGCGCGACCTGGCGCAGGTAGTCGCCGCCCGAGAGGAACAGGTCGAGCTGCTTCGTGTACAGGACGATCTGCGGGCCTTCCAGCTCGATGTCGGTGACCTCGATGGTGTCGGGGATGACCTCCTTGAGGGCCGCCCTTGCTTGCTCTAAGAGCGAGTCGTAACTCATTCACGTTCGAAGGGGTTGGGTCGAAGAGGTTGGGCCGCCCGGGCCCCCCGAAGACCTACGGGAGCACGGGAGGCAGCGGTATCTTGAGCGCTTTCAAGCGTTTATTGATTTCGTCGTCGGAGAGCTCGCGGTACTCCTTCGCGGAGATGACGTGCGCGAGGTATCCGTCGCCGCTCGCGCTGTCGCGCTTCATCGCCGCGGTGAGGCCCCGGAGGGCGAGGTCGACCGCGTCCGAGCTCGACATGTCGCGGGAGTACCCCTCCTCGACGATCCCGTAGGCGAACGGCGAGCCCGAGCCGACGGAGACGAACCGGTCCTCGATGCAGCCGCCCGCGGGGTCGACCGAGAAGATGTGGCCCCCCTTCGCGTCGGTCCCGCCGAGGATCAGCCAGGCGTAGTACGGGTAGTAGCGGTTCCCGCTCAAGATGTTGGCCAGGAGCGTCGCGGCGCCCTCGGCGCCGAGGGGCGCGTTGCGGCGGAGCCGGTACAGCGACACCTCCGCCTTCAGGTACCGCGCGAGCACCTGGGCGTCGCCCACGAGCCCCGCGATCGTGATGCCGATGTTCTGGTCGATCTTGAACAGCTTCTGGGCGGCCTTGTTCGAGATCATGTTGCCGGCGGTGACCCGCCGCTCGGTGGCGAGCACGACCCCGTCCTTCGCGACGATCCCGATGGTCGTCGTCCCGGTGCGCAGCCGATCTTCGACGCTCATCGTGGACTCTCCGTGCATTCGAGGACCCCCGTCTGAGGAAACCGTGCGACCGACTCGGGCTCGCTATATAAGGGCTCACGGAGCGATTACGCTCGAACCACCGAGGAACCCGAAGGGAGCTCGTGGAGCGCGTTCCGGCCCGCCGGTCGACGCAAAGCGCGACAGGGATTAATGGGGGACCCTGCTCGGGGCGCCCGACGAGCATGCGGCGTCACGAGGTCGTGGTGGTCGGCGCGGGCCTCGCGGGCCAGCGCGCCGCCCTCGCGGCGGTCGAAGCCGGCCGCGACGTCGCGATCGTCTCGAAGCTCCATCCGCTGCGCTCGCACTCGGGCGCCGCCCAGGGCGGCATCAACGCCGCGCTCGGCGCGGAGGACTCCGTCGACACCCACATCTACGACACGGTGAAGGGGTCCGATTACCTCGGCGACCAGGACGCGATCGAGTTCTTCTGCCGGGAGGCCGGCCCGACCGTCGTCGAGATGGAGCACTTCGGCACGATCTTCAGCCGCGGGGCCGACGGTTCGCTCGCGCGACGCGCGTTCGGTGGCGCCGGATTCCCGCGGACGATCTACGCCGCCGACCGGACCGGGCTCGCGCTGCTGCAGGGATTGTGGGAGCGGCTCGGCACGGCGCGCTACACGCTCTACGAGGAGTGGGACCTCACCGACCTCGTCGTCCGCGACGGGCGGGTCCACGGGATCGTCGCCTTCGACCGGAAGACGGGCGAGTTCGAGGAGATCGCCGCGAAGAGCGTCGTCCTCGCGACCGGTCCGTTCGGGCGCGTCTACGGCCGGACGACGAACGCCCACAGCTGCACGGGCGACGGGGTCGCGGTCGCGTACGACGCCGGCGCGTTCCTCAAGGACATGGAGTTCGTCCAGTTCCACCCGACCGCCCTGCTCGAGTCGGGGATCCTGATCACCGAGGGGGCCCGCGGCGAGGGCGGGATCCTCAAGAACGCGAACGGGGAGCGGTTCATGAGCCGCTACGCCCCGCATGTCCTCGAGCTCGCCTCGCGCGACGTCGTCTCGCGCGCCATCGTCACGGAGGTCGCCGAGGGCCGGGGGTTCCCCGGTCCGTACGGGCCGTACGTGCACCTCGAACTAATGCACCTCGGCAAGGAGAAGGTCGAGAGCCGCCTCCAGGAGATCGTCGACTTCTCCCGCATCTACGCGGACGTCGATCCCGTCACGCAGCCGATCCCGGTCTACCCCGGCCAGCACTACATGATGGGCGGCATTGGGACGACCATCCGCGGGGAGACGAACATCCGCGGTCTCTACGCCGCCGGCGAGGCGGCGTGCGTGTCGATCCACGGCGCGAACCGTCTCGGCGGCAACTCGCTGCTCGAGACGCTCGTCTTCGGAAGGCAGGCCGGCCTCGCGGCGGCGGAGTACGCGGCGACCGCGCCGGCGCCCGAGATGCACGACGGCGACCTCGACGCCGCGGTCGCCCCGTTGCGCGCCTGGTCGGCGCGGACCGACGGCGAGGACCCGTCGACCCTGCGCGCCGACATGCAGCGGGTGATGGACCAGTACGTCGGGATCTACCGGGACGAACCGACCCTCCTCGAGGGTCTCCAGCGCCTGCGCGCCGTGAAGGCCCGCTTCGACCGGGTGCGCGTGGTCGACAGTTCGAAGGTCTACAACCTGAACCTGAGCGACGCGCTCGAGGTCGGGCATATGCTCACGCTCGCCGAAACGATCGTCGTCGGCGCGTACGCGCGCACGGAGAGCCGAGGGGCGCACGCGCGCACCGACTATCCGAAGCGCGACGACGCGCGCTGGATGCGGCACACGCTCGCCGAGAAGGGCCCCGACGGCCCCCGGCTATCCTATAGTCCGGTCGCGTACACGCGCTGGGACCCGAAGGAGCGGGTCTACTAGTATGCCGGAGGAGACGGTCTCGGCGACGTTCGACGTCTACCGGTACGACCCGGGCAAGGACCCCGCGCCCCGGTACGACCGGTACACCCTCGACCTGCCGCGCCACACGCCCGTGCTGAGCGCGCTCCTGCGGATCCGGGGCGAGATCGATCCGTCGCTCACGCTCCGCTACTCCTGCCGCAGCGCGATCTGCGGTTCCTGCGCGATGCAGGTGAACTCGAAGAGCCGACTCGCCTGCGAGACGCCGATCGGACCGGAGATGGAGCGGCACGGCCGCATCGTTGTCGAGCCGATGCGCAACCAGCCGGTGCTGCGGGACCTCGTCGTCAACCAGGCGCCGTTCTGGCGCCAGTACGACCGCATCGAGCCGCACCTGATCCTCGACCCGCGAAACCCTATGCCCGAGGGGAAGGAGACCCCGATGACCCCCGAGCAGGTCGAGGCGTTCGGGGAGACCCCGCGGTGCATCGCCTGCGCGGCCTGCTACTCGGCATGCCCGGCGGTGGAGGCCGACCCGACGTTCCCCGGGCCGATGGCGCTCGCGAAGCTGTTCCGATTCGTGGTCGACCCCCGCGACACCGCGCACGACGCGCGCCTTCTCGCGATCCAGCCCGGCGGCCTCTGGACCTGCCTGCGCTGCCATCTGTGCACCGAGGCGTGCCCGAAGGACGTGCGGCCCTCGGAGCGGATCCGCGACCTGAAGGAGATGGCGATCCGCGTCCAGGGCGCGACCGAGGCGGGCTCGCGTCACGCCGTCGGCTTCAAGGAGAACATCCGCGAACGGGGTCTCCTCCACGAGTCGAAGCTCGTGCGCCAGACGTCGGGACTCGCCGGGGTCGCGAGCCAGTTCGGCCAGGGGGTCCGGATCTACCGCAAGAAACCGGAGATCCTGAAGCGCCCTCCCCCGATCGAGGGGCGCGACGAGGTCGAGAAGATCTACGAGGCGCTGGACGACCCGAAGGAGGGCGGAACGTGAAGCTCGCGTACTACCCCGGCTGCGTCGCGCAGGAGTCCGGCAAGGAGCTCGACATGGCGACCCGGTGGGTCTGCCGGGCGCTCGGCATCGAGCTCGTCGAGTTCCCGACCTTCTCCTGCTGCGGCTCCGGGTTCGTCGACGAGGCGAACGAGGTGCTGAACGTCGCGCTCAACGCCCGGAACCTCGCCATCGCGGAGCGGGCCGGCCTCGACCTGCTCACGATCTGCTCGACCTGCCAGGGGATGCTGTCGCTCGCGAACACGCGCCTCGGGGACGCGCGCGTGAAGGCGCGGGTCGACGGCGCGCTGAAACCGCTCGGCATCGAGTACCGCGGGACGACGAAGGTGAAGCATCTGCTCCACGTGCTCACGAAGGAGGTCGGGCTCGACGCGATCCGCGCGAAGGTCGTGCGGCCGCTCGGGGGCCTGAAGGTCGGGGCGTTCTACGGGTGCCATCTCCTGCGGCCGTCCGACGAGCTCCTCTCCGAGAGCGCCGAGGAGCCGAAGTCGTTCGAAGAGCTCCTCGCGGCGCTGGGCGCGACGCCCGTCTACTACCGCGGTCGTGTCATGTGCTGCGGCTTCCCGATCCAGTTCGTGAAGCCCGCCGTCGCGAGCACGATCGCGGGCCACCAGATCGACGACGCCCGCGCGCACGGGGCCGACGCGATGGCGACCCCGTGCCCGCTCTGCCACATCTCGCTCGACGCCTACCAGAACCAGGCGGCGAAGGCGGTCGGTCATCCGCTCGACATGCCGGTGTTCCACCTGCCGCAGGTTGTGGGGCTCGCGCTCGGCGCCACCCCCGAGGAGCTGGGGCTCCCCCGCCACCTCGTACCGACGACGGCCGCGGTGGCGAAGATCCGCCCGTCGGTGCGCGCGTAGCGGTCGGCCGCTCTTGGGTCACGGGCCCGCGGCGCGACCGGCTCCGCCGGTGAGCACCCGCGCGCCGTCGCCCTTCGTCACGTAGACGTGCAGGCGGTCGCACGTTCCGCGGAAGAACTCGCGCCCGTCCGTTCCGAACGTCGTCGCGAGGCGCTCTGCGATCTCGGCGTCGGTGAGCGACGGCTCGACCTCGGGGGTGAACATGCACCGGAAGACGAGGAACCGCTTCCCTTCGAGGTCGATCCGCTCCGTTTCGGGAGCGCCGCAGAACGGGCACTCGAGCACGGTGGGGCGAAGGCCCCCGGGCCAAAATCGTTGGCGGCGCTAGTCGATGTAGCCGAGCGAGCGCAGCCGCTCGCGGAGCACCCGCTCGTCCTCCTCGCTGAACCCCTCGTGCGTGGGGGTCTCGAGCAGGCGGGCGAGGACGAACGCCACGTACGCGTCGACCGAATCGAACGCGGTCCCCTTCATCCGCGCGGCGATCGCCTTCACGATCTCCTCGGGGAGATGGACCGCGACGGTCCCGGGGGCCGCGGGCGGGGTCGTCGGCATCGGCATCCCGGGCGACGCGGCCCGAGGGATATCCCGTTTGCGCGACGGCGGGGTCACTCCCACTCGATCGTGGCGGGAGGCTTGTCGGTGACGTCGTACAGGACGCGGACGACCTGCCCCGCGAGCTCACGGGTGATCCGCTCCGCCATCCGCCTAAGGAGCGCCCGGGGGAGCTCCATCGCGGTCGCGGTCATGGCGTCGATCGACTCGACGACCCGGATCGACACCGCGTCGCCGCGGACCCGGTTGTCGCCGGTCACGCCGACGGTCCGGGCGTCGAGGAGCACCGCGAAGTACTGCCACGGAGCGGCGATCTCCTTCGCCGCGACCGCCCGTTCGATCTCCTCCTCCACCACCCGGTTCGCCACCCGCGCCTGGGCGACCCGCTCCGGGGTGACCTTCCCGTTCACCCGCACCGAGAGGCCCGGGCCCGGGAACGGCTGCCGGTCGGCCTCGGGAACGCCGAGGAAGCGGGCGACTGCCCGCACCTCGTCCTTGTAGAGGTCGCGCAGCGGCTCGACCAGCACGAGCGTGCTGTCCGGCGGGATTCCGCCGACGTTGTGGTGGGTCTTGATCGTGTCGCGCAGACCGCCGCCGCTCTCGATCCAGTCGGGGGCGATCGTCCCCTGCACGAGCCGGTCGGTGCCGAGGCGCGCCGCCTCCTCCTCGAACAGGCGGATGAAGGCGGCCCCGACCCGTCGGCGCTTCTCCTCTGGGTCGACGACCCCGTCGAGCGCGGCGAAGAACCGGTCGCTCGCAGCGACGACCTCGTGCCGCAGGCCGCTCGTGCGGAGGTAGCCGCTCACCCGCTCCGCCTCGCCGGCCCGCAGGAGGCCCGTATCGACAAAGATCGCCCGCGCCCGCTCTCCGAGGGCTCGCTCGGCGAGGGCGGCGGCGACGGTCGAGTCGATCCCGCCGGAGGCCGCGATGACCGTCCGCCCCGGGACCTGCGCGCGGAGCTTCTCTTCCGCCTCGCGCACGAACGCCGCCGGGTCGTTCACGGGGAGCTCCCGCCGGCGGCGGGCTCCTCGCGCCACCGCGCGCGGTACGCTTCCAGGTGCGGGATCACTTCCGGGAACTTCAGCGCCAGGATCTCCGCGGCGAGGAGGGCGGCGTTCTCGGCCGCGTCGAGGCCGACCGACGCGACGGGGATACCCGGTGGCATCTGGACGACCGAGAGGAGCGAGTCGAGGCCGAGGCCCCGGTGGAGCGGGACCCCGATGACGGGCTTCAAGGTCCGCGCGGCGACGACGCCCGGGAGCGCGGCGGAGAGTCCGGCCATCGCGACGAAGACGTCCGTCGCCGGGTCCCGGACCAGCCGGTCGACCTTCTCGGGGTTGCGGTGCGCCGACGCGACGTGGACCTCGCACGGGATCTGGAACTCGCCGAGGCGGGCCGCCACCTTTCCGGCGATCTCGAGGTCCGATTTGCTCCCGACCAGGACGGTGACCTTCATGCCCGTCGCCGAGCGACGCAGCCCAAAAACCTTTGGCGGGGGCTCCTCGCGAAACCGTGATGAGCCATCGGCCACGAGGGTCGTCGGCCCTCATGTCGTTCCAGCTCCGCCTGCACCGGGGAGGACGGTTCCGCCGGTGGCTGGGCGCGCGCCTCGGTGGGGACGAAGCACTCGGGGACCGGGTCTGGCGCCGGGTCCTGCACGGGATCGTCGCGGTGATCCTCGTCTACTACGCGCTGCCGAACGGGATCTTCGTCGTCGCCCCGAAGCGGACGGTCCTCCTGATCGCGCTCGCGGTGGTCCTCGGGCTCGAGGTGCTGCGCCACGCCGAGATCGTCGACCTACCTACCCTGCGCTCCTACGAGCGCGCGCGGGTCGGGAGCTACGCGTTCTACGCGCTCGCCGTCGTCGGCGCGATCGTGCTCTTCCCCGAGCCGATCGCGGCGGCGGTCGTCCTCGGCACCGCGCTGGTCGATCCGATCGCGGGGGAGCTTCGCGCCCGCCCGGCCGTCGCCCGGGCGTATCCGGCGGTCCCGCTCGTCGTCTACTGGGAGCTCGCCTTCATCGGCCTCGCGCTGATTGGTCGCTGGCCGATCCCGACCAGCGCCGCGCTCGCGCTCGTCGCGGCGCCGGTCGCCGTCGCGGCGGAGTGGCCGACGATCGGCTGGTTCGACGACGACCTCGCGATGACGTTCGCCCCGGCCCTCGTGCTCTACCTGCTCGCAGTGCTCGTGCTGCACCGGCCGGTGTAGCGCGCCTAGACGATCGGGGTCAGCGTCGCGTGCGGGGCCCCTTTCTCGGGGTCCGGGCTGATGGCGTAGATCGTCGTCCGCGGACGGATCCCGTAGATGCACGGGGCGTTGTCGATGTTGATGATTCGGAAGTACGTGTCCATCATGTTCAGGATCTCGCTCGAGACGAGCAGCCCCGGCTTCAGGAGGCCGATCCCGAGATTCCCGACGTGCTTCGTCCGCGAAACGCCCTGGAAGTACATGCGGATCGCGACCTGGTCGCCCATCAGGCTCTCGAACGTGTCGAACGCCTGGTACTCCACGAACGGCTTGCGGTCGGGGCCCATGACCGCCTTCTCGGCGGTGACCATCGCCCGCATCGCCTCCTCGCGCCCGAACCGGCCCATCGGCAGGATGTACGGGTCCTCGGTGTCGTTGACGGTGTAGTCGGGGATCCGCACCCGAGTGTCGAAGACGTTCCCGGGGACGTGCCGCACGAGCGTCTCGCGCAGCTTGTCCGGCGACTCCCCCGCGGCGAGCACCGCGAGGATCCCCCGCCCCTGGGCGAGGAAGTTCAGGAACGTCGGCGTGAACAGCGTGTAGTAGTCGTCGATCCCGACGTTGACGTCGACCTCGAAGGCGTTGAAGCTCCCGCGGCGGAACCCCCCGCCGAGCAGCGCGTCGAAGTCGGGGATCCCCGTCGAGTAGAACTTCTCCTGGTCGGGGATCGGCTTCCACGCCGCGGTCGACGAACGGCCGTCGTGCCCGTTCGCGATCCCGAGGGCGTCGAAGCGGCCCCCGTTGAGCGTGACCGCGTAGCGCGCGCGCTCGATGATCGTGGCGCGCAGCTTCTCCAGGCGCAGGTGGCGGACTCGACGCTCGTCGAGCTCCTCGCGCTGGATCGAGATCAGGCCGTCCACGAGGTACTCGATGCCGCCGGCCTCGGGCTTCTCGAGGATCATCACGACGTCGGTGCTGGACCCCTCGACAAGGTCCTTCTGCAGCGCCATCACGAACTCTTCCATCTCGAGACCGTACTTGTGGGTCACCCCCTCGAGGGAGTCGATGACGAGCAGGGACTTCTCGGGCAGGCAGCGCTCGATGCGGTGGTAGACGTTCTCCACCTCGGGCATCGGCCCGCGCTTCAGGAGGGCGGTCAGGTGGCCACGGTCGACCTTCGTCGGCGGGCCGCGCTCCTGGCCGAAGCTGCCGAGCACCTCGCGCCCGGCGCGGATCTTCTTCTGCTCCGTCTCGGGGAGCTCCGTCTCCTTCCCCTTGCCGCCGGCCTGGATCGCGTCGAGGAACAGCTTCGCGGCGTCGAGCACGCGCGAGCGCATCTCGCTCGTCTTGAGCCACGGGAACTGGCGGTAGAGCGCCTCGTCCCCGACCCGGGTCGACAGGTAGAACGACCGGCTCGGCTGCCCGACCCGTTCGAGCAGCTCGAGGCCGAAGGTCGTCTTTCCCGTACCGGCGCCGCCCTTGACGATCAGCGACCGGCCGCCCTTTCCGCTCAGGAACGAAACCACTTCCGGGGGTACGCCCCCGACCGCGCTACCGTTGTTCGTGCTCATCGCGTCCTTCTCTGTCACGGCCGGACCGAGGGTCCCGGAGCCCAGCGAACCATTCCGTGTCCCGCTGTCGAATGGGGAGGGTCACAAAGTAAAGCTTTCGCCGGCTCGGGCGCGCCCTCCGGGTCACGGACGGGCCGCGCGGCGGGCCGCCTCGCGGGCGCGATCGAGGGCGGCGGCGAGCGGGTTCCCGGGCTCGCCGACCGCCGTGGCCGAGGACGGATTCCCGCCGCCCTTGCCGCCGAAGGCGTCGCGCGCCGCCTCGACCGTCGCCTGGGCCGAGACGCCCGGCGCGGTCGACCCGACGAACAGCGTCCCGCGCCCGTCCTTCTCCCCGGCGAGGACGGCGACCCGGTCGGGGACGCGGCCGAGCAGGCGGGAGAGCTCCATCAGCTCGGTGCGGTCGAGGTCGAGCCGGGCCGAGACGATCGTGACGCGGCCGACGACCTCGGTGCGGGCGGGGTCGGCGAGCAGGCGTTCGGCGACCGCGGCCAGGTCCTCCTTCTGCCGCGTGCGGGCGTTCCGGCGGCTCGCCTCGACTTCCGCGAGGAGCCGCTCGATCCCGTCGGGGAGCCCGCCGACCGGGACGCCGAGCCGTCGGGCCGCCTCCTTCAGGATCTCGTCGCGCTCCTCGCGCAGCTCGAGGGCGCGCTCGCCGCTCGCGAACGTCAGTCGGACGACGCCGTCCTGGATCCGGTCGACGTCGAGGATCGACACCGCGCCGACCTCGCTCGTGTGCGTGCAGTGCGTGCCCCCGCACGCCTCGACGTCGAACCCCTCGACCTCCACGATCCGCAGCTCTCCGCCCGGGACCGCCCCGCCCTGGTAGAGGGTGAACCCGAACCGGCGCTCCGCCTCCGACCGGCTCTCGAAGTAGCTCTTGACGGGGCGGTCCTCGCGGACGACCCCGTTCACGCGCCGGTCGATCGTGCGCAGCTCCTCCTTCGAGATCGGCCGGTAGTGCGTGACGTCAATCCGGGCGAACTCGGGGCTCTTGTACGCCCCGGCCTGCCAGACGTGCGGGCCGAGCACCTCCCGCAACGCGCCGTTGAGGAGGTGGGTCGCGGTGTGGTGCTGCATCAGCTGCGTCCGCCGCACCGGGTCGATCCGGCCGCGCACCCGCTCGCCCGCGGAGAACGGGGCGTCGCGGTCGAGCCGGTGGTAGACGTGCGGACCGCGCCGCGCGACATCGACGACCGGCACGTCCGCGAGGTGGCCCCGGTCCGCGAGCTGCCCGCCGCCCGTCGGATAGAAGAACGTGTGGTCGAGGACGACGAACGGCCCGCTCGCGAACAGGACCCGCGCCTCGAAGGAGACCGTGTGCGGGTCGAGGTAGTACCGGACGTCGGTCGCCGGGACGGACGCCGGCACCTCCGGCAGATCCCCCGTCGGCTCCGCGTAGTCGGTCGTCGGCGTCTCCCCTTCGTGCCGCGCCGCCACCTGCCGGTAGAAGTCGTCGGGAATCGCCGGGGGCGAGGAGAGCTCCTCGGCCGCCACGTCCGGCGGCACCCCGAGCGAGTCGTACCACTGGATGAGCTGCTCGACGCCGATCGTGCCCCCCTCCGCCTTCGTCCGCTCCTCCTGACGGCGGATCGTCTGGCGCGCCCGGCCGATCGCCTCCCCGTACCGCTCGATCTCGGCCTCGACGACCCGATGCAGATCGTCCCGGTGGGCGCCGATCTCGGGGAACGCCTTCGCCATCTCCCGGGCCGTCCGGTCGAGGACCGCGGTGAGCGTCGGCGCCTCGGGAGTCTTGGAGAGCAGTCGGAGCGAGCGGCGCAGGAGGAGGCGGGCGAAGTACCCCTCCTTGCTGTTCGAGGGGACCACCCCGTCGGTCAGGAGGAAGTTGAGGGTCCGGGCGTGGTCGATCAGCACCGCCGCCTCCCGCGGGGCGAACGTGCGACGCATCTCCTCGTACTCCGCACCGAACACCGCCTCGTAGGCGGTCCGGGTCCCCTGGCTCGCCCAGGTGAGCCGCTCGAGCCCGTAGCCGGTGTCGACCACCGTGAGCGGCATCGGCCTCAGGGCGCCGGCCTCCCGGACGTACTCCATGAAGACGAGCGTCGCCACCTCGAGACCCGAGATCCCGACGCTGAGCGACGGGCCGAGGTTGCCGCCCCCCTCCCAGACCTCCTCCTTGTACGTGATGGCCCGGGGGTCGGCGCCGAGCTCCGAGGTCAGGAGCTCGTGGCACAGCTCGATCGTCCGTTCCTTGAAGTAGACCTCGTGGTCCGGACGGTTGAAGGCGTGGTGGGCGAGCATCTCGAACTCCGTGAAGTGCCGGCCGCTGCGGCCGACCTCCTCGATGTCGATGAACCGCAGCACCGGCTGGCTGATCGTCAGCGGGTTCGCGGGCGGCGGGATCGCCCCGCTCGTCACCCACGGCTGGAAATCGTAGATCGACGCCTGGGTGAAGAAGACGTCGTTGCGCCACCGCGCGACGACGGGGTACCGGCTCAGGCGCGTGTGGCCCCGGTGCTCGAAGAACGAGAGGTACGTCTCCCGCATCGCGGTCGGGTCGGCGGGGCGGCGGAAGATCGGGTGGCCGATGAACCTGTACTCCCGGCACGGGGCCTCCTGGCAACGGTCGAAGTCGCCTAGGGACCAGAACGCCGCGCCGCAGACGACGCACGCCCTCCGGTGGAACCCGGACCGGTGGAAGAACGCGAGGTCGTACTCGGCGTCGTCCATCGCGGAGCGCGGACGCCCCCCCTCGGTTTAAACGGTTTTGCCGCTCGGGTCGCCGGGTTCCCCCGGGACCCGATGCACGGGACGGTCGACGGTGGTCGCGGACGAGGTTCGAGCGGCCGGCGCGCGGACCCCCGCCTCTATCGTCCGCGCGACCTGGGTGCTGGTGGCGATCCGCGCCGGCTACGCGTACAACTGGTTCGACATCGGTCCGGCGCTCACCGGGATCGGCGCCTCGTTCCACGTCGGTCCCGCGCAGTTCGGCCTCCTCGCGGGGGCGTTCCTGGCCGGGGCCGGCCTCCTGCAGGTGCCGGCGGGGCTCCTGGGCCGCCGGTACGGGAACCGCCGCATCGCGCTGTCGGGGGCGGTGATCCTCTCGGTCTTCGGGCTCGCGAGCGGCCTCGCCCCGTCGTTCCTCAGTCTGCTCGCGTTCCGGGTGATCGCCGGTGCGGGCGCCGGCCTGTTCTTCTCGCCGGCGATCAGCCTGGTCGCCGGCATGTACCCGGAAGGGGGGCGCGGCCTCGCCGTGGGCGGGTTCTCCTCCGCCTTCAGCGCGGGGGCCGCCGCCGGCGTCCTCGTGACGGCGCTGCTGCTCCCGAGGATCGGGTGGCAGGCGGCGCTCCTCGTCGGAGGGGTCGAGCTCGGGGTCCTCTGCATCGCCGGAATCCTCGCGATCCCGGCGTCCGTCGACCGGCCGCCCGCTTCCACCCCCGCGGCGCCGACAGCCCCGCTCGCCGCCCTGCGGTTCCGCGGGGTCTGGGCGATCGGCCTCGCGTTCGTGGGCATGGAGGGGGCGTCGTTCGCCACGGGCCAGTTCATCGTCCCGTACGGGGAGGCGCTCCGCGGCTGGTCCCCCACCGTCGCGGGTCTCGTCGGCATGATGTTCGTGCTGCCGAGCGTGGTCGGCGGCCCGGTCGGAGGCCCGATCGCGGACCGGCGACGGGACCATCGGACCCAGCTCGCCGCCGCCGCGGGGATCGGCGCGTTCGTCCTCGCCTGGCTCCCGGTCGCCGGGCTCGCCGGGGCGATCGCGATCGGCGCCGTCTTCTCGTTCGCCTACGGCTTCGCCTACGCGGTGATGTACGTCGTCCCGCACTACTGGCGGAACATCCCGGCCGACCAGGTGCCGCTCGCGATCGGCCTGTTCAACGCGATACAGCTCGCCGGCGGCGCTTCGGTGGCGTACGTCTTCGGACGGGTCGTCGCGCGGACGTCGTACGCCGTCGGCTGGGAGGTGCTCGCCGTGTTCGAGGTCGTGACGCTCGTCGCGCTGTTCGCCCTGCCGTCGACTCCCGCGAGGCCGGTGGAGGTCGATCCTCCGGCCGCGGCGGCGCCCGCCCTGCCTTCAGCGCACGTCCCGTAGCGCACTGGTCGGCGACGGGACACTCGGGGCACTTCGGGCGGCGGGGACGGCAGACGTTCTGTCCGTGCTGCACGAGGAGCGGGTTGAGCGGCAGCCAGAACCGCTCGGGCAGGACGCGCCGCAGCGCCGCCTCCGTCTCCTCGGGGCTGTCGGTCCGGACCACGCCGAGGCGATTCGCGAGGCGGTGGACGTGGGTGTCGACGGGGACCCCCGGGATTCCGTAGCCGAAGACGAGCACGCAGTTCGCGGTCTTCGGCCCGACGCCCGGAAGGGTCGTCAGCTCGGCCAGCGTCCGCGGCACGCCACCGTCGAACCGGTCGAGCACCTCCTGCGCGCAGCGGCGGATCGTCCGGGTCTTCGCCCGGTAGAACCCCACCGAGTGGATCAGCGATTCCACATCGCTCGCCCGCGCGGAGGCGAGCGAGCGCGCATCGGGGTACCGACGGAACAGGCGCGCCGACGCGACGCCGGTCTGCTCGTCCCGGGTCCGTTGGGAGAGGATTGTGCCGATCAACACCTGGAAGGGGTCCTCCGCGTGGTCCCGCAGGTACGGCCGCCGCCAGTCGCCCGTCCCGTAGAACTCCGACAGGCGGTCGAGGAGCCGCTCCCAGTCCATCGCCGCATCGGGGGGGCGGCTCATCGGCCTCCTCCCGCTGGCCCCGGCGCCGGCACGGTCTCGGTCCCCGGGTCGGAGAGGTCCGGCTCGTCCGAGTCGCCGGGCCCGCGCAGGAGCTCCCCGATCAGGTAGTCGCTGCCGATCGCGAGCGTCAGCCCGTCCGGGCCGGTCGCGACGCGCGCCAGCCGAAGCCCCGTGACGGCGTCCGGCGCCTCCACGATGCGGGGGAACTGCCCGGCGGCCGCGACGCGCAGGTCCGCCGCGGGGAGCGCCCTCTCCGAGCGGACGCGAACGAGCACGATCGTCTGCGCGAGCGGCGTGAGGGCATCGAGGATGCGTAGAACGCTCTTGCCGCGCAGGCAGCCGAACAGGATCGCGCTCTCGGCGGGGTCGGCGAGCGGGGCGATCTCCCCGAGGCTCTCCGCGACCGCCCGGGCGCTCTCGGGGGTGTGCGCGACGTCGTAGAACAGCTCCGGCCGGCGGGCCACGCGCTCGAGGCGCCCCGGCCACTTCACGCGCGCGAGCCCGGCGGCGATCGCGTCGGGCGACGGACGCTTCCCGAGCCCGTCGAGGAGCCGGACCGCCGCCGCGCAGGCGAGCGCGGCGTTCCCGACCTGGAACCCCCCGAGGAGAGGGAGCTCGATCCGGGGGACGGCGACGCCGGGGAGCGACAGGGAGAACGACTGCCCGTCGGCCGACAGCTCCCGGTCGGACGTCGTGATCTCCCGTCCGAACCGCCAGAGCGGCACGCCGAGCCGGTCGGCGGTCCGATGCACGACCGCGGCGGGGCCGTCCGGGAGCGCGCCCGTGACGGCGCGCATCCCCGGGCGGAGGATCCCCGACTTCTCCTCGGCGATCGCCTCGAGCGTCGAGCCCAGGAGGTCGGTATGCTCGAGCTCGATGGTGGAGATCACCCCGACGCGCGAGTCCAGTACGTTCGTCGAGTCGAGGCGGCCCCCGATCCCGACCTCGACGACCGCCGCGTCGACCTTCTGCCGGGCGAACCAGTCGAGGCCGAGCGCCGTGGTCACCTCGAAGAACGTCGGGCTCCGGTCGATCCGGCCGGCGGCCTCGAGCGACCCCGCGAGCGCCTCGATCCGCTCGACCCCCTCGACGACGGCACCGGGCGCGATCGTCCGCCCGTCGCGGCGGATCCGCTCGCGGTAGCTGGCGAGGTGGGGCGAGGTGAACAGTCCGGTCCGCAGGCCGTGCGCGCTCAGGATCGCGGCGGTCATCACCGCGACCGACCCCTTCCCCTTGCTGCCGGTGACGTGGACGGCCGGGAAGGCCCGCTGGGGGTCGCCGAGCCCGGCGAGGAGCGCCCGCTCGACCTCGAGCCCGGGACGAAGCCCGAACCGGCGCCGGCGGTACAGCCGGTCGAGGGCCGCGCGGTACGCGGCGGAGGAGGGAGGCATCGCTTCGGCGAGCCGCGCCCGTGCTTAACCGTTCGAGGGCGGGCTCAGTACGTCGACCGCTCGCGGTAGGCGCCGTAGACGTCCTGGAAGGCGTGGACGATCTCGCCCAGCGTCGCCCGGGCCCGCAGCGCGTCGAGCACCGCCGGCATCGTGTTCCCGTCCTCGGTCTCGGCGACCTTCCGCAGGCGGTCGAGGGCGGCGGCGTGCCGCCGCGCGTTCCGCGTCGCCCGCAGGTCCCGCAGCCGGCGGGACTGGAGCTGGCGCGCCTGCTCGCTGATCTTGAGCCGCGGCACCCGCACCGCCCCGGCGACCGCGTGCGCGTTGACCCCGACGATCTTCGCCTCCCCGGCCTCGACCGCCCGCTGGTAGCGGAACGACGCCTCCTGGATCTCCCGCTGGAAGAAGCCGCGCTCGATCGCGGGAACGACCCCGCCGATCTCGTCGATCCGGTCGAAGTAGCGGTCGACCTCCTCCTCCATCCGGTCGGTCAACCACTCCACGTAGTAGCTGCCCCCGAACGGGTCGACGGCCTCGGCGACTCCCGACTCGGAGGCGAGGATCTGCTGCGTGCGCAGCGCGATCCGCACCGCGTCCTCGCTCGGCAGCTGGATCGCCTCGTCGTAGGAGTTGGTGTGCAGCGACTGCGTCCCGCCGAGGACCCCCGCGAGCGCCTGGATCGCGGTCCGGACGACGTTCAGCTCGGGCTGCTGGGCCGTGCACGAGCAGCCCGCGGTCTGGGTGTGGAAACGGAGCCAGAGCGAGCGCTCGTTCTTCGCCCCGAACTCGTCGCGCATCACCCGGGCCCAGATGCGGCGCGCCGCGCGGAACTTCGCGATCTCCTCGAAGAAGTCGTTGTGGGAGTTGAAGAAGAACGAGAGGCGGGGCGCGAACTCGTCGACGTCCAGCCCGCGCTTCTTCGCCTCCGCCACGTACGTCCGGCCGTCGGCGAGCGTGAACGCGAGCTCCTGTGCGGCGGTCGAGCCGGCCTCGCGGATGTGGTAGCCCGAGATCGACACCGGGTTCCAGCGGGCGGTGTGCCGGGTCGCGTACTCGATCGTGTCGATGACGAGGCGCAGCGCGGGCCGCGGCGGGTAGAGGAACTCCTTCTGGGCGATGTACTCCTTCAGGATGTCGTTCTGGGTCGTCCCGCCGAGGCGTGCCATCGGCACCCGGTGGGCCGCCCCGGTAAGGAGGTACATCCCCCAGACGATGTTCGCCGGGCCGTTGATCGTCATGCTCGTCGTCACCTCGCCGAGCGGGATGTCGGAGAGGAGGCGGTGCATGTCGTCGAGCGAGCTGACGTTCACGCCGCACTTTCCGACCTCGCCCTCGGCCTCGGGATCGTCGGCGTCGATGCCGTAGAGCGTCGGGTCGTCGAACGCGATCGACAGCCCCGACTCTCCGTGGGCGAGCAGGTAGCGGAACCGGCGGTTCGTGTCCTCGGGAGAGCCGAACCCCGAGAACATCCGCATCGACCAGCGGCGCCCGCGGTACATCGTGGGGTGAACGCCCCGGGTGAACGGCGGCTGGCCGGGGTAGCCGATCCGGTCGAACCCGGATCGGGGAGAGCGGGGCGTGTAGAGGCGGTCGACCGGGATGCCGCCGAGGGTGGCGAACGAGCCCCGGCTCTCCGGGCTCTTCTCGAGCGCGGGGGCGAGGACGTCGGCCTCCCATCGATGCTGCGCGTCGACGACCGGGTCGCCGGAGCCCGGGCGGGGCGCGCGGGACCGCGGGGCCGTCGTCGCGCCGCTACCGGCCATCGGCCGGACCTAGGGGGCCCCCGTCTATAACTCCGGGGGCCGGGGCGGCACGCGCAGGCCGACGAGGTCGCCGCGTCCCCGACGGACGACACGGACGCCGAGCGATCGCGCGAACCGCGGGAACGCGTCGCCGGTCCACGCGGTGTTGTCGGCGAGGACGACCGCCCCGGGGGCGAGCTTCGGGCGGATCGTCTCGAGCTCGAAGGTGAGGTGGGCCGGGGTGTGGAGGTCGTCGTGCAGGAACAGCCCGATCGACCCGACCTCGCGCACCAGCCGGGGGAGGAGCTCCTGGCTCGGGCCGATCCGCAGGTCCCAGTGGTCGCGGAGCGCGTCCGGGATCGACCAGCCGCTGTCGCGGCCCGGCGGGAGGGCGACCATCGACTCTCCCGGGCGCAAGGTCGGTCCCCGCTGCCGGGTCGGAAGGTCGATCGAATGGAGCCGGCCCCGGTGGTTGCGGCGAAGGGCCGCGAGGAAATGGGCGGAGGAGACGCCGCTCGAGACGCCCGCTTCGATCACGTGCTCGGGCCGGAGCAGCCGGACGAGGGCGTAGAGCTCGAACGGCGCCCGGATCTGCGCGTACGACGGGCGTCCGGCGGCGAGGTGGCGGTGCCGGATCTCCTCCTCGATCGGGAGCAGCCGCTCAAGCTCGGTGGCGACCCGCGCGATCTCCGTCCGTCGCGCCCCCGTGAGCTCCGCGAGCCAGCCGAGATTCGGCGTGGCGCGTCGGTCGCCCAGCGCGCGGCGGGCCCGTTCGACCGCGGCCTGGGCCTCCTCGGGCAGCGAGTCGAGGCGCCAGGGGGTCTTGCGGGCGGTCATCCGAGCGGTCGACCCGATCCAGGAATCTTCTTTCTCTTGAGATGTGCGCTCGAGATGTCGAGACGCGCGGTCGACCCGGTGACGATCGTCGCGCTCGCGTCGATCTCGATCCGCTGCGAGAAGAACGGGGCGTCGACGACGAGCGTCTCGTACTCTCCGCCCTCCCCGGCCACGTTCATCCGACGACCGGAGTCCGCGCGACGCTCGAGCTCCGCGAGGCGATCCGTGTCGAGGCGGGAACCCACCCACTCCGCGGGCAGCGGGTCGGCGGCGAGGTGCACCAGGCGGATGTCGAGCCCCGCGGCGATCTCCTCGCGCACCACGCGGGCCGGATCCTTGCGCCACAGCGGCGCGTAGACGCGCCGGCCGAGGCGGTCCGCGATGCGCACGAGCCGCGCCCACTGGTAGGAGGAGGCGATCGCCCCCGCCACGACCGGTCCCCGGACTCCCGCCAGCGCCCGCTCGAGGGCGTCGAGCTCGGCGGCCTCCCCTCGGCCGCGGACCGCGACGGAACGGTGGCGCCGTCCCCACGCCTCGGCCTGAAGGGCCACGAGGTCGAGGTTCGGGACGTGGAACAGCATCGACTCCGGGTCGTCGGGCCGGAGGGTCACGAGCTCGTCGACGGGCCACCCCTGGGTATCCGAGAGGTAGGCCGCGTAGACCGAGTCCTTCCCTCCCGAGACGAGCGCGGTGACCGTCATCGGCCACCGCTACGGGAGGCCGAGGCCGCCGCGCCAGCGCGGGTACAGCGCGTCGAGATCGATCGTCGCGACCGGCCGTTCGCCCCACCTCAGGCGCCCTTCCCCCTCCGCGACGGTGCCGAGAAGGGTAGCGGGGGACGGCCGCACCGCCCTCTCGAACGCGGCCGCCGACCGCTCGGGGACCTCGATGACGAACCGAGAACGACCCTCCGCGGCGAGCGCAATCCCCGGGCCGTCGAGCCCGGTCGCCCGGAGGTCGACGTCAACTCCCAGGCCGCCGCCGAACGCCATCTCCGCGAGCGTGACCGCGAGGCCCCCGTCCGAGACGTCGTGCGCGGAGGCCACGAGTCCACGGCCCGCCGCGCGGACGAGTCGCTCCCCCATTCCCCGGAGCGCGACCGGATCGGGGACCGGGCCGGGGATCCCCTCGGCGCCGTGGAGCCGGGCCCACAACGACCCGCCGAGCTCGGCTCCGGAGCGGCCGAGGAGGTACAGCCGGGACCCCGCGCTCTTCAGGTCGCTCGTGATCGTCCGGGCGAGGTCGCGGACGATCCCGGTGGCGAGCAGCACGGGCGTCGGGAGGATCCCGGCGCCGAGCCCCCCGTTGTAGAGGCTCACGTTGCCCGACGGGACGGCGAAGCCGAGCGCTTCGGCCGCGACGCCGAGACCGCCCGTGACCGCCGCGAAGTCGGCGAGCACCGCGGGGTCCTCGGGGTTGCCGAAGTTGAGGCAGTTCGTGAACGCATCCGGTATCGCTCCGACCGCGTAGAGGTTGCGCGCCGCCTCTTCCACGACCCAGACGGCGCCGGCCTTCGGGTCCTCCCGACAGGCCCACGGTTGCGCGGCCACCGCGAGCGCGAGACCGGACCGGCCGCCCGGCCGGGGGCCGATCACCGCGGCGTCGCCGTGGGACGGCGAGGTGACCCGACCGTGGAGCGGTTTCACGACCGTCCGGCCCTGGACCTCGTGGTCGTACACCCGAACGACCGGTTCCCGCGAGACGGAGTCGGGGGCGAGCACGAGCTCCTCGAACAGCTCCCCGGGCCGGTCGTCCGGGACCGGGGGGGTGGCGCTGCGCCGCCGCGGACGCGGGCGAACCGGGCGACGGGTGGGGGGTGCCTCGACGCGGAAGGAGAGCCGCAGGCGACCGGCGGGCGCGCCGTCCCATTCGACCGTCTCGTACGGCCCGGGCGCGACCTCCCCGATGTCGGTAGCGGGGACCCCGAAGCGACGGAAGATCTCCAGCACGCCGGGGACGTCGCGCGGCCGGACGTCGAAGATCATCCGTTCCTGCGACTCGGAGATCCACACCTCCCACGGGCGGAGCCCCGTCTCCCGCAACGGCACGCGCGCGAGGTCGATCCGCGAGCCGAACCCGCCCGCGTGGACGAGCTCTCCCGAGGCGGTCGCGAGCCCGCCGCCGCCCAGGTCCTTCAACCCCTGAACCAGCCCGGCCTCGAACGCTTCGAGCGAGGCGCGGATAAGCGGTTGCTTCACGATCGGATTCCCGAGCTGGACCGCGCCGCGGGATTCGGTCTCGCTGCGGTCGGTGAGCTCCTTCGACGCGAACGCGACCCCCCCGAGCCCGTCCCGGCCGGTCCGGCCCCCCGCGAGAACGAGCCGGTCGCCGACGGCGCGCGCCCGGTTGGGCAGCGGCCGGCCGTTCGGCAGCCAGCCCACGCACGCCACGTTCACGAGCGGGTTGACGACGTACGAGCGGTCGAAGTAGATCCCTCCGGCAACGGTCGGGACGCCGACGCGGTTCCCGTAGTCGCGGATCCCGGCGATGACCCCTTCCGCGAGGTAGCGGGGGGACTTGACCCCCTTCGGGGTCTCCGCATCCGAAAGGTCGAGCGGCCCGAAGAACAGCGGATCGGCGAGCGCGATCGGCTTCGCTCCGACCGCGAGCACGTCCCGCAGGATCCCCCCGATCCCGGTCCCCGCCCCGCCGTACGGCTCCACCGCGGAGGGGTGGTTGTGCGACTCGATCCGCAGCGCGTAGGCGCTGCCCCGGTCGAAGCGCATCACCCCGGCGTCGCCGGTCCCGAGGACGCGCGGCCCGTTGCGCACGCGGGCGAACGCCGCCCGGAGGAACCGCTTCGAGCTCTTGTAGCTGCAGTGCTCGCTCCAGCTCTGCGCGAGTCCGGCGAGCTCGAGGTCGGTCGGGTCGCGCCCCTCCCGCACGAAGTACCGTTGCAGCCGCGCGAGCTCCGCGGCGCTGAACCCCAACCCCATCGCCCGGGACGTCTCGGCGAGCGCGCGGGCCGAGGACCGGCGGAACGGGACGCTCCGGACGCCGGCGGCCCACGGCTCCATGGAGGTCAGTCCGCGTCCGGTCGGATCGTCACCCGGTGGATCACCGGATTCGCCAACAGGCGCTCCACGGCTTCGCCCGCGAGCCGGCGCGCTTCCGCCGCGCCGACTCCCGAGAATTCGAGATCGTAGATGCGGGCGGTCCCGACGCGCTGGACCGCCGGGATCCCGAGGAGGCCGAGCGCCTTCTGGATGCTCTCGGCCTCGGGATCGACCACGCCCGGTTTGAGTTCGACCCTGACTTCGACCCGGATCGGCCGAGCGGCCGGGGCGCGCTCACGGACCACGTCGATTGCTACCGAACCGGGGAGATAACGGTGGCCGGCGTCGGGGACGCGGGGACGGTCGCCCCGGACCGACGGAGGCGCCCCCGCTCCGCCGTTCGACAAAGCATAAATAGAAGGTCTTTTTCGGACGCCCGGCACGGTGGGAGCCGGCCATCTACATGGAGGAGTTCATTTGCAGTGTGGAGTTCCTTCGCGGACCCGCGGATCTCTTGGCGCGGGTATCGAGTGAAGCCGGCGGGATCCGCGAGTACCGCGGACCGGTCTCCGGCACGGTGATCGACCAGGTTGTGAACGACCTCCAAGAGGAGTTCGAGTCCGCCCCGACGGCCTAAGGTCGGGGCGAGATCGGGCATTCGCTTTCCTCGTAGGGACCCCGCGTCGGAGCACACTCATGGAGAGGCCATCCACGGCAAAGCCTCCCGTCAGCCGGGCGGTGGAGAGCGCCTTCACGAAGGTCTGGGGCGACGAGGGCGTGGTCGCCCTGATCGCCCTCAAGGTCGAGACCGCCGAGGCCGACGTCGTCGCGAGCGAGGTCGCGAAGTTCGGCGAGGTCGAGGACGTCTTCCTCGTCACCGGCGACACCGACATCTTCCTCAAAGTGCGCTTTCCCCACTACGACGAGCTCAAGGAGTTCGTCCTGCGCCGCCTCCCCAGCGTCCGGGGGATCCGGGAGACGAAGACGCTGCTCGTCGTCACCGCCTACAAGGAAGGGGGGGAGACCCGTCCGGGATGAGCACCGCACCCCCGCCGACCACGGCCGCGCCGCGCCCCGCGGACCCGCTCGAGTCGCCCCGCCTCGCCCGGATCGTCGCGTCGCTGGACGAGCTCGCGGACGACGCGTCGGTGCCGCGCAACATCCGGCGCGGCGCGAAGTCGGCGAAGGGGGAGCTGTCGAAGCCGCAGGTCGCGCTCGACATGCGGATCGCGGGAGCGGTCTACGTGCTCGACGATCTCGCGAACGACCCGAACCTTCCGACCCACGGCCGCACCGCGATCTGGTCGATCATCTCGAGCTTGGAGAGCCTGCAGTGAGGGGTCCCGGGCATAGCCTGAAATACGCCCCGCTTGTCCGAACCTCTCGGAGCGGAATCGGGCCCGTAGCTCAGTCCGGTAGGCCGACCGGCGTCGCCGGGGGCCCGGCAAAGAGCAACTGGCTTTTAACCAGTTGGTCGGGGGTTCGAACGAGCGACTCCGCCGAGCGGGCGGGGCGACTCCGGATGTCCCCCCGGGCCCGTACCGCGCCACGGAGTTCCGCATGAATCCCCCCACCGCACGCCGCACCAAGCGCAAAGCCGCCTCCGCCGCGCCGGCCGTTCCGAAGCGACCGTTCGTCGCGCACCACCTGGCGCCCCCGCACGAGGTGCTCGGCGAGGACGAGAGCCGGACGATCCTCGCCCAGATCGGTTCCCCGATCGAGCAGCTTCCCCGCATCATGCTCTCCGACCCCGGTCTGCAGACCGATCCGAAGTACGCGGCCCTGCGGGACGGCGGCGAGAACCTCGTCGGCCGCCTCGTCCGCGTGCGCCGGCCGAGCCCCACGGCGGGCGAGGCGGTCGCCTACCGCGTGATCGTCGCGACGGGCGGAGGGGAGTGACGGATTCATGCGCGAGATCGTAGACGCCTTCTTCCGAGAGCGGTCGATCGTCAACCACCACCTCGCGAGCTTCAACGACTTCCTCCCGACCCGCGACAACCCGAACTCGCGGATGCAGCGGATCGTCGACGACGCGCGGGTCAGCGAGGATTCGACCGAGCGCGGCGTGATCCGGCTCGATGTCCAGAAGACGAAGAGCTCGATCTACGTGCGCGTCGGCCGCCGGCGCGACGCGCGCGGGAACGTGAACCCGTCCGCCGAGCCGACGATCTTCATCGGCGCGCCGTTCGTCAAGGAGCCGGTCGGGTCGAAGCCGACGCTCACCCCGATGGAGGCGCGCCTGCGCAACCTCACCTACCAGGCGCCGATCTACCTCAAGGTCACGGTCGTCGAGAACGGGGTCGAGCGGGCCCCCGAGGACGTCCACATCGGCGACCTTCCGATCATGGTCAAGAGCCGCCCGTGCAACCTGAACCGCTACAAGATCACCGAGGACGACCAGATCTGGCTCTCCGACGAGGAGTACCGGGCGAAGCTGGTCGAGTACGGCGAGGACCCCCTCGACCCGGGAGGGTACTGCATCATCGGCGGCACCGAGCGGGTCATCATCAGCCTCGAGGACCTCGCCCCGAACCGCATCTTCGCCGAGCACAACGAGCGCTACGGCACGCCGATCGAGAGCGCGAAGGTGTTCAGCCAGCGCGGCGGCTACCGCTCCCTCACCGTCGTCGAGAAGAAGAAGGACGGGATCCTCCAGGTGTCGGTCCCGACGGCGAGCGGGCAGATCCCGCTCGTGATCCTGATGAAAGCCCTCGGGATGAAGAACGACGAGGAGATCTTCCAGGCGGTCCTCGGCGAGCTGCTCCCGCTGGACGAGGCGTTCGTCCAGACGATGAAGCACCTGTTGAACGTCAACCTCGAGGAGTGCGTCTCGAAGAAGCTGTACCCCCCCGAGGGGATCCAGTCGACCGAGGACGCGCTCATCTTCCTCGAGAAGAAGTTCGCAACGGGCCAGGCGAAGGAGTACCGTCAGCGCAAGGTCGACGGCATCCTCGACCGGTCGCTCCTCCCCCACCTCGGGGACACGAAGACCGACCGTCTGAAGAAGGCCCTCTACCTCGCGCGCATGGCCCGAACGGTCCTCGAGCTCCACCTGAAGGTGCGCGGCGAGGACGACAAGGACCACTACGCGAACAAGCGCCTCAAGCTCGCGGGCGACCTCATGGAGGACCTGTTCCGCGTCGCCTTCTCGCTGCTGCTGAAGGACCTCAAGTACCAGCTCGAGCGGTCGTTCGCGCGCAAGAAGGACCTGCGGATCGCGAGCGCCATCCGGCCGGACCTCCTGACGCAGCGTCTCGTCCACGCGCTCGCGACGGGGAACTGGGTCGGCGGCCGGGCCGGCGTGAGCCAGGTGCTCGACCGGACGAGCCACATGTCGACGATCAGCCACCTGCGCCGGGTGACGAGCCCGCTCACCCGCAGCCAGCCGCACTTCGAGGCGCGCGATCTCCATCCGACGCAGTGGGGCCGGCTCTGCCCGAACGAGACGCCCGAGGGGCAGAACTGCGGCCTCGTCAAGAACTACGCCCTGTGCGTCGACGTCTCGGAGGGGGCGGACGAGGAGGAAGTCACGCTGATCCTCCGCGACCTCAACACGCGGGAGATCGGGCCCGAGGTGTTCCAAGAGGCGAGCGCCCCGAAGGGGAAGCGCGCGGCCCGGGTCTACGTCAACGGCAACCTGGTCGGCCTCCACTCGCAGCCGGTCGAGCTCGTGAAGGAGATCCGGGAGCGCCGCCGCACCGGGACCCTCTCCCCGACGCTCGCCGACAAGACCTACGAGATCAACGTCCGCTACGACCGCGAGATGAACGAGGTGATCGTCCACTGCGACTCGGGCCGCCTGCGCCGCCCGCTGATCGTCACGAAGGACGGCGTGCCCCGGGTGTCGCGCTCCGACCTCGACGACCTCGGACGCGGAACCCTCTCGTTCTCCGACCTCGTGCGCCAGGGCAAGATCGAGTGGCTCGACGCCGAGGAGGAAGAGGACTCGCTCGTCGCGATCGAACCGTTCGACCCGCCCGACGCCTGCCCGAAGTGCGGGAAGGCGCTCAGCCGGTCGGACCTCCGCTGGATCTCGATGGGCGAGAAGCGCGAGAAGTCGACCGTCGAGTGCGGGCTCTGCCACTCCGAGTTCCCGACCGCCAACCTCGTCACGGACCGGGAGTCCCACCTCGAGATCGACCCGAACCTGATCCTGGGGGCGTGCACGGGCCTCATCCCGTACCCCGAGCACAACTCCGCGCCACGGAACACGATGGGCTCGGGGATGGCGAAGCAGGCGCTCGGCGTCGAGTCGGTGAACTACCGCCGGCGCCCGGACACCCGCGGCCACCTCCTCCACTACCCGCAGGCGCCGCTCCTGCAGACGCAGACGATGCGCTACGTCCACTTCACCGAGCGGCCCGCCGGCCAGAACTTCGTGGTCGCGGTGCTCTCCTACGAGGGGTACAACATGCAGGACGCGCTCGTCTTCTCAAAGGGCGCGATCGAGCGCGGTCTCGGCCGCTCGTCGTTCTTCCGGACGTACCGCGGCGAGGAGCGCAAGTACCCCGGCGGCCAGGAGGACCGCTTCGAGATCCCGCGGCCCGACGTCGCCGGCGCGCGCGTCGACACCGCCTACCGCAACCTCGGCGAGGACGGCCTGATCTTCCCCGAGCTCGAGGTGACGGAAGGGGACGTGCTCGTGGGGAAGACGAGCCCGCCGCGCTTCCTCGAGGAGAAGACCGACCTATTGACGCCGCAGAAGCGGCGCGAGACGAGCGTCACGGTCCGCTTCGGCGAGTCCGGCTGGGTCGACAACGTGATCCTCACCGAGGGCGAGAACATCTCGAAGCTCGTCAAGGTGAAGGTCCGCAACCAGCGCGTTCCCGAGCTCGGCGACAAGTTCGCGAGCCGCCACGGGCAGAAGGGGGTCATCGGCCTCATCGTCCCGCAGGAGGACCTCCCGTACACCCGCGACGGCGTGACGCCGGACCTGCTGATCAACCCGCACGCGATCCCGTCGCGCATGACGGTCGCCCACGTCCTCGAGATGCTGGGCGGCAAGGTCGGGGCGCTGAAGGGCAACACGATCGACGGCACCGCGTTCTCGGGGACCCGCGAGGAGGCGCTGCGCGAGGACCTGAAGACGCTCGGATTCCACCCGTCCGGCCGCGAGACGCTGTACGACGGGGTCACCGGCCGCCGCTACGAGGCGGAGATCTTCATCGGCGTGATCTACTACCAAAAGCTCCACCACATGGTCGCCGGGAAGATGCACATGCGCTCCCGCGGCCCGGTCCAGATCCTCACCCGCCAGCCGACCGAGGGACGCTCGCGCCAGGGCGGCCTCCGGTTCGGAGAGATGGAGCGCGACTGCCTGATCGGCCACGGCGTCGCGATGGTGATCAAGGACCGCCTGCTCGACCAGTCGGACGGCACGATCCAGTACGTCTGCGGCAACGTCGACTGCGGCCACATCGCCATCCCGGACACGCGGGCGAGCTCCCTGCGCTGTCCGAGCTGCGGGAACACCTCGTCGATCTACCCGGTCGAGATGAGCTACTCGTTCAAGCTCCTCCTGGAGGAGCTGATCAGCCTCGGCGTGATCATGCGGCTCCAGCTCGAGGAGATGCGGTAGGAGGACGACGATGCCCCAGGGACTGTCGAAGCGGATCAAGAGCCTGCAGTTCGCCTTCCTGTCGCCGGACGAGATCCGCCGCATGAGCGGCGCGAAGATCATCACGGCCGACACGTACGACGACGACGGCTACCCGATCGAGATGGGCCTGATGGACCTCCACCTCGGGGTCATCGAGCCGAACCTGCGCTGCCGCACCTGTGGCGGCCGGGTGAACGAGTGCCCCGGGCACTTCGGGATCATCGAGCTCGCCATGCCGGTGATCCACGTCGGGTACGCGAAGGAGATCAAGCGCCTCCTCCAGTCGACATGCCGTGCCTGCGGCCGGATGCTCCCCGACGCGCCAAACCCGCGCGCCGAGGCGTCCGCGGACTCGGACGACGCCCCGACCCGCCCCGTGCGCGCCCGCGAGTCGAAGGAGGAGCGCGCCTGCCCGCACTGCCACGAGATCCAGCACCGGATCGTGCTCGACAAGCCGACGACGTTCCGCGAGGACTCGCACAAGATCACCCCGAAGGAGGTCCGCGCCCGGCTCGAGCGGATCCCCGACGAGGACGTCCGGTTCCTCGGCCTGAACCCCCGGTTCGGACGGCCGGAGTGGATGGTCCTGACCGTGCTGCCGGTGCCGCCGGTCCAGGTCCGCCCGTCGATCACCCTCGAGAGCGGCGAGCGCAGCGAGGACGACCTCACGCACAAGCTCGTCGACGTGCTGCGGATCAACCAGCGCCTGCGCGAGAACCGCGACATGGGGGCCCCGCAGCTGGTCGTCGAGGACCTCTGGGAGCTGCTGCAGTACCATGTCACGACGTACTTCGACAACCAGACGAGCGGCATCCCGCCGGCGCGCCACCGCTCGGGCCGTCCGCTGAAGACCCTCGCCCAGCGCCTGAAGGGCAAGGACGGCCGGTTCCGCTCGAACCTGTCGGGCAAGCGGGTCAACTTCTCGGCGCGCACGGTGATCAGCCCGGACCCGTTCCTCTCGATCAACGAGGTCGGGATCCCGGTCGAGGTCGCGCGGGGCCTCACCGTCCCGCTCGAAGTGACCCTCCACAACCAGGAGGTCGCCAAGGAGCTCGTCCGGCGCGGACCGACCCCGGCGAACGAGACCGAGGGGAAGTACCGCTGCGGGGTGAACTACCTCGTCCGCGAGGACGGCCAGCGGATCAAGGTGATGGAGAAGAACGCCGAGGCGTGCGCCGAGCTCGTCACCCCCGGCTCGATCGTCGAGCGCCAGCTGATCGACGGCGACATCGTGCTGTTCAACCGTCAGCCCAGCCTGCACCGGATGAGCATGATGGCGCACTTCGTGCGGATCCTCCCCCACAAGACGTTCCGCTTCAACCTCTGCGACTGCCCTCCGTACAACGCGGATTTCGATGGCGACGAGATGAACCTCCACGTGCTCCAGGGCCAGGAGGCGCGCGCCGAGGCGAAGGTCCTGATGAAGGTGGAGGAGCACATCCTCTCGCCCCGGTACGGCGGCCCGATCATCGGGATGCTGCACGACCACATCACCGCGGCGTTCCTCCTCACGTATCAGAACCCGTCGTTCACCCAGAGCGAGGTCGTCTACCTGCTCTCGAAGCTCCACTATCCGATGCCGCCGCCCGCCGGCAAGGACAAGGACGGGGAGCCGTTCTGGACCGGAAAGCAGCTGTTCTCGCTGACGCTCCCGAACGACCTCACGCTCGAGTTCCGGTCGAACATCTGGGCGCGGTGCGACTGCTCGCCGCTCAACTGCAAGCACGACGCCTGGGTCGTGATCGAGAACGGGATCCTCAAGGCCGGGGCGATCGACAAGAAGGCGATCGCCTTCGAGAAGGGCGCCATCCTGGACGCCATCGCGCGCAACCGCGGCATGCCGCGGGCGCGGCAGTTCCTGGACGAGATGAGCCGGCTCGCGATCACCGCCATCGGGCTCAAGGGGCTCTCGACGGGGATCGACGACGAGGACGTCCCCGAGGGGGCGCGCAAGGAGATCGCGACGGCGCTCGAGAACGCGCGCCTGAAGGTCAACGAGCTTGTGAAGCAGTACCAGTCGAACGAGCTCGAGCAGATGCCCGGCCGCTCGCTCGAGGAGACGCTCGAGGTGATGGTCCGGCGCGAGCTCGGCCAGGCCCGGGACACGGCGGGCGACATCGCCGGCCGCTACCTCGGTCTCGACAACCCCGCCGTGATCCTCGCGAAATCCGGGGCCCGCGGCTCGATGCTCAACCTGACGCAGATGGCCGGCGCCGTCGGCCAGCAGTCGGTCCGGGGCGAGCGCCTCTTCCGCGGCTACGTCGGCCGGACGCTCCCGCACTTCGAGCGGGGCGACCTCGGCTCCGCGGCGCGGGGGTTCGTGCGCTCCAACTACAAGAGCGGCCTCTCGCCGACGGAGTACTTCTTCCACTCGATGGGCGGACGCGAGTCGCTCGTCGACACCGCCGTCCGGACGAGCCGGTCCGGCTACATGCAGCGCCGTCTGATCAACGCCCTCGAGGACCTGAACGTCTCCGAGGACGGCACCGTCCGCAACACCGCCGGAACGGTCATCGAGTACCGCTACGGCGAGGACGGGATCGACCCGACCCGCTCGTTCCAGGGCCAGCCCGTGCCGCTCGACGAGGTCGTCGCCCAGGTGCTGGGCCGGCGCATCCGCCCGAGCGACGAGCGCAAGCCCGAGGGCCCCGCCGGCGCGCCGCCCGTGACCGAGGAGGAGATGGACCTCCAGGCCGAGGCGCAGCTCGAGGAAGAGGCCGAGGAAGAGGAGACCGAGGACATCGGGGCGCCCGAAGAGGGTCCCGAGTTCGGGGGCGAATGACGATGGCGGAAGAGAAGAAGACCGCGGCGCGCGACACGTCCGCGCGGATCCAGGAGATCGCGACGAAGGAGACCGGCACGCCGCTCCCGGCGCTGCTCGTCGCCGAGATCAAGGCGAAGCTCCAAGGGCTGCGCCTGAGCGGCGGCGACGCGAACAAGGTCGTGAAGGAGGTCGCCCGCCGCTTCAAGCGCGCCGAGGTCGACGCGCACGAGTCGGTCGGGATCATCGCGGCGCAGTCGATCGGCGAGCCCGGCACGCAGATGACGCTCCGGACGTTCCACTACGCCGGGGTCGCCGAGATGAACGTCACGCTCGGCCTGCCGCGCCTGATCGAGCTCGTGGACGCCCGGCGCGTCCCGTCGACGCCGATGATGACCGTCCACGTCGAGAAGAAGCTCCGGGCCGACCGGGCGGCGGTCCAGCGGATCGCGCTCCAGATCGAGGTGACGACGATCCCCGACGTCGCCTCCATCGGAACGGTCGTCGAGGACCTGACGGTCGTCATCTCCCCGCAGGCCGCGCTCCTCGAGGCGCGCGGCGTGAAGCGGGCCGACATCGAGGCCGCGCTGCTCGAGAACCTCGAGCCGCGGCTGTTCGTCGTGAAGCCGGGCAGCGGCGGCGGGGAGACCCGCACGTTCGAGATCCACCTCAAGGAGTCGGCGGCCGGCGAGACGAAGACGAAGAAGGAGGAGGCGGTCGAGGAGATGCCGTTCAAGCGCCTCCTGATCGCGAGCGAGGAGGCGAAGGGGATCCGCATCAAGGGGGTCACCGGCATCCGGCGCGCCCTCATCCGCAAGGAGAAGGAGGAGTACGTGATCTACACCGAGGGGTCGAACCTCGAGGGGGTCATCGAGATCCCCGGGGTCGACGGCGTCCGCACGACCACCAACTCGGTCTTCGAGATCTACCGCGTCTACGGGGTCGAGGCGGCGCGGGCCGCGCTGATCCACGAGGCGAACCGGACGCTCGCCGAGCAGGGGCTCTCGGTCGACATCCGCCACCTGATGCTCGTCGCCGACGTGATGACGAACGAGGGGGACATCCGCGCGATCGGGCGCCACGGGATCTCGGGCAAGAAGTCGAGCGTGCTGGCGCGCGCCGCCTTCGAGATCACGGCGGCCCATCTCCTGCGCGCCGCCATCACCGGCGAGGTCGACGAGCTCAAGGGGGTCGCGGAGAACATCATCGTCGGCCAGCCGATCACGCTCGGGACCGGCGCCGTGAACCTCATCTATCGGCCGCTCGGTGCCCCGGCCGCGCCGGTCGTGGCGAAGGAGGCGACGTAGATGGATCTCGCGCACGCGCTCAAGGTCGCGCTCGAGACCGGCAAGGTGAAGATCGGCCTCGAGGAGACCCGCGAGGCGGCGAAGGCGAAGAAGGCGAAGCTCCTGATCGTCGCGAAGAGCTGCCCGGACGCCGCGCTCCGCACGGACCGCGCGATCGGCAAGATCCCGATCTACCACTACGACGGGAGCGCCGTCGACCTCGGCCAGGCGTGCGGCAAGCCGTTCCCGATCAGCGCGATGGCGATCGTCGAGCCCGGCTCGAGCGCGATCCTCACGCTCCAGACCTGAGCCGGCCCGCGGACCGGCGCCGTGCGATGGCCGAGATCTCGTTCGACACCGAGACGCTCGGCTACATCCGGCTGTTCGAGGAGCGGACGGGCGCGCGGGTGAAGGACTGCTTCGAGGCGGAGGACCGCCTGATCTACCTGGTCCAGCCGGGCGACATCCCGAAGGCGGTCGGGCCGGGCGGCGTGCTGGTCGACCGGCTGAAAGGGCTGATGAAGAAGGAGATCCAGGTGATCGAGTACTCCGACGAGCCCGAGACGCTCGTGCGGAACATCTTCTACTGGTACTCGCCGAAGACGGTCGAGCTCCTTCCGAAGGGCCGGGGGCGCCATGCGACCGTGACGGTCGACCCGGCCTGGAAGGCCCGCGCGATCGGCAAGGCCGGCAAGAACCTCAAGGTCGCGCGGGCGGTCCTCGTCCGCCACACCGATATCCACAGCGTCAGCGTCGGCTGAGCGGGGCGCCGGGGGGCCCCGACCCCTGTCCCCGACCGGGAAGCTTTTTTTCGCGCGGCCGGCTGGCCGTGCCGTGGCGAAGCTCGCCGGCCGGATCCGCGCCGTCCTGTTCGACCTCGGGGGCACCCTCGTGGACGAACGCGACTACGGGGCCTGGGTCGATCTCGCACGCCGCGTCTACCTGGACCTCGACGCGGATACCCTGGCGCACTTCTACGCCGAGGTGGTCCGGGAGTTCGACGCGACGCCTCCGTCCCTGGAGCGGGAAGCGACGCAGGTCGAGTTCTGGCGCCAGGTCCTCGCGCGCTCCTCGGGAAAGGAGGTCGACACGCGCCTCGCGACCAAGTACCTGGGGCTCCTCCGTGAGGCCGAACCCCCGGTGCGCCTCTTCTCGGACGTGCGTCGCTGCCTCGACCAGCTGCGGTCGGAGCGCAGGTCGCTCGCGATCGTGTCGAACTCGACGAGCGAGGCGAGTGTGCGCCGGATCCTCGACCGGGTCGGCGTCCTCGACTACTTCGACCGGGTCGTCTCCTCCGGGACGGAGGGGGTCGCGAAGCCGGCGGCCGAGATCTTTCGCCGGGCGATCGAGCGGCTCAACGTCCGGGCCGACGAGGCGTTGTTCGTCGGCAACCTTCCGACGACCGACGCCCGCGGAGCGACCGCCGCGGGCCTTCACTCCGTCTGGCTGAACCGGGAGGGGATGGAGCTCGGCGAGGACCCGCCCGAGATCATGTCGCTCCTCGAGGTCCCGCTGATCATCCGCCGGCTCGAGCACCGGGCGTAGCGCCGCGCGAGCCGCCCCGACACCTCTTTAAATACGCGGGCCGTGTGGGCGCCCGCACCGCGCGACGCCCTTCGGGACGTCGAGGCGGGGACGCCACCACGGCGAGCCGGGGACCCGATGAACCGCGCTCTTCCAAGGTGACGCCACAGATGGCCCCAAGGGGCGTGGAGCCCCGAGATCCCCTTCCCGGAGACGGGGAGAGACCTCTCGGGACTGACGGAGGAGAGAGAGATCGCGTACGCGAAGAATAGCTCAAGATAGCGAAGAGCAATATCCGCAGTCAGTTCCGATCGGTTCACGACCACAGTAAATGTATTCCCGAGCACACGAGAGAAGTGTGCCCAACAATCCGGTTGATCCTGCCGGCGGGCACCGCTATTGGAGTTCGCTTAAGCCATGCGAGTCGAGAGGGGTAAGCCCTCGGCGCACTGCTCAGTAACACGCGGACAATCTGCCCTCGAGACGGGGATAACCCCGGGAAACTGGGAATAATACCCGATGGGTCTGGAATGATGGAAGGCTTCCAGGCCAAAATCCTGCGGGGCTCGAGGATGGGTCTGCGGCCTATCAGGTAGTAGGGGGTTTCACGGACCCCCTAGCCAGAGACGGGTACGGGCTTTGGGAGAAGTCGCCCGGAGATGGATTCTGAGACACGAATCCAGGTCCTACGGGACGCAGCAGGCGCGAAACCTCCACAATGTGGGAAACCACGATGGGGGAACTCCAAGTGCCTACACTAAGTGTAGGCTGTTCTCGAGCCTAAAAAGCTCGAGAAGTAAGGGCCGGGTAAGACGGGTGCCAGCCGCCGCGGTAATACCCGCGGCCCGAGTGGTGCTCATTATTATTGAGCCTAAAGCGTCCGTAGCTGGCCGGACAAATCTCCGGGTAAATCGGGCCGCCCAACGGTCCGAATTCCGGAGACACTGTTCGGCTTGGGATCGGGAGAGGGTGAAGGTACTCCCGGGGTAGGGGTAAAATCCTGTAATCCGGGGGGGACCACCAGTGGCGAAGGCGTTCACCTAGAACGAATCCGACAGTGAGGGACGAAGCCCTAGGGCGCAAACGGGATTAGATACCCCGGTAGTCTAGGGTGTAAACGCTGCAGACTTGGTGTTGGGGGTCCTGCGTGGGCTCCCAGTGCCGGAGCGAAGGTGTTAAGTCTGCCGCTTGGGGAGTACGGTCGCAAGACTGAAACTTAAAGGAATTGGCGGGAGAGCACCGCAACGGGAGGAGCGTGCGGTTCAATTGGATTCAACGCCGGAAAACTCACCGGGGGCGACGGAGGGATGAAAGCCAGGCCGAAGACCTTGCCCGATTCTCCGAGAGGTGGTGCATGGCCGTCGTCAGTTCGTACCGTAAGGCGTTCTGTTAAGTCAGATAACGAACGAGACCCTCGCCCTCAGTCGCAATCTCACGAGCGGTCGTGAGAGCACACTGGGGGGATCGCTGCTGCTAAAGCAGAGGAAGGAGAGGTCTACGGTAGGTCCGTATGCCCCGAATCTCCCGGGCAACACGCGCGCTACAAAGGTGGGGACAATGGGATCCGACCCCGAAAGGGGAAGGCAATCCTGAAACCCCATCGTAGTCTGGATTGAGGGCTGTAACTCGCCCTCATGAAAATGGATTCCGTAGTAATCGCGGGTCAACATCCCGCGGTGAATGTGCCCCTGCTCTTTGCACACACCGCCCGTCAAGTCATCCGAGTTGGGTCGGAGTGAGGGTGGCTCATCTGGGTCGCTCGAACTTCGGTTCAGCAAGGGGGACTAAGTCGTAACAAGGTATCTGTAGGGGAACCTGCAGATGGATCACCTCCTAGGAACGCCCGCACGTCGCGGGCGGACCGGGCCGCGATCCGTGAGGCTGACGTCGTGGTCTCTCTCCCCTCTCCCTTGAGGCTATCAACCCATTTTTGAGTAGTTACGCTTTCCTTAATACGGCGGGTCCGCTCGTTCCGGCGATGCTGCGTCTCGCGCCGGAACGTGCGATTCCCCCCGCGCTTGCTCCCGCCGCGCGCGCGCTCGCCGCGGGCGAGCCGGTGCTGATCTTCGACGCCGTCGACCGGGAGGCGGAGACCGACCTGGTCTTCCTCTCCGAACGGGCGACCCCCGAGCTCGTCCACCTCGCCCGGAAGGACGCGGGAGGCCTCATCTGCACCGCGATATCGGAGGAGCTGCGACGCCGCCTCGACCTCCCGTTCTTCTCCGAGCTCCTCGGGCTCGCGCACCGCGACTACCCCGGTCTCGCCCGCCTCGCCGAGAAGCCGCGCTACGACCGGCGCAGCGCCTTCGGCATCACCGTGAACCACCGCGACAACTTCACCGGCGTGCCCGACAACGACCGGGCGCTCACGATCCGGACCCTCGGCGAGATCGCCGCCGCCGCGCCGCGGCTCTCGGACGAGGAGCTGCGGGCCCGGTTCCTCGCGTCGTTCATCGCGCCGGGCCACGTCACCCTGCTCTACTCCGCGCCGACGCTCCTCGCCGAACGAAAGGGCCATACGGAACTCGCCATCTCGCTCGCCCGGATGGCCGGGTTGAGCGAGTCGGTCACGGTCTGCGAGATGCTCGGCGACTCGGGCGGGGCGCGCTCCCCCGACGCGGCCCGGCAGTACGCGCGGGCGCACGGGTTCGAGTTCCTCGAGGGCGCGACCCTCGTCGAGGCGTGGCGGAGATGGGCGTCCGCGTGATGGCGACGGGGGTCTTCGACCTCCTGCACCCCGGCCACGTCTACTTCCTCACGGAGGCGCGCAAGCTCGGCGACGAGCTCGTCGTAGTCGTGGCGCGCGACCAGACCGCGCGACGCCTGAAGCACGAGCCGTACGTCCCCGAGCACATCCGCCGGCAGATGGTCGAGGCGCTGAAGCCGGTCGACCGGGCGATCCTCGGCTCGACGACCGACATCTACTCGACGGTCGTCGCGGAGCGCCCCGCGATCATCGCCCTCGGCCACGACCAGCTCTGGAACGAGGCGGAGGTGGAGCGCGAGTGCGCCCAGCGCGGGGTCCCCGTGAAGGTCGTCCGCCTCGGCCCGCTCTCCCACGACGAGCTCGCGACCCGCCGGATCGTCGAGCGGATCCTGGCCCTCTCGGCGAAGGGGCCGGAGGCCCGCACGTGAAGAAGATCGGCGTCGTCGACACGACGTTCGCCCGCGTCGACATGGCCCGGGCCGCCGTCCGCGCGCTCCAGGCCGAGGGGACGGGGTTCAAGATCGTGCGACGGACGGTCCCCGGGATCAAGGACCTGCCGGTGGCGTGCCGCCAGCTGTTCCACGAGGAGTCGGTCGACCTCTGTCTCGCCCTGGGCATGCCCGGGAAGGCGGAGTACGACAAGACGTGCGCCCACGAGGCGTCGCTCGGGCTCCTGTTCACCGGCGTGCTCGAGGCGAAGCCGATCGTCGAATGCTTCGTCTTCGAGGGGGAGGCGGCCGACGCGCGGGAGCTCGACGAGCTCGCCCGGCGCCGCGCCGAGGAGCACGCCGCCAACGCCTACGCGATGCTGTTCCGGCCCGACACGCTCGCCCGACGGGCGGGCGGGGGCCTACGCCAGGGATTCGCCGATGCGGGGCCGGCGCGCCGGCTCCGTTAGCAACAACGGAGAACGATCAGGATGCCGAAGGGAAAGGGCGAGGGAAAGGGGATCCGCGTGGGGATCGTCGCGAGCGAGTTCAACTTCGACGTGACGCTCCTGATGCTGGAGCGAGCGAAGGAGGAGGTCGATTTCCTCGGGGCGGAGCTCGGACCGGTGGTCCGGACCCCCGGGGTCTACGACATCCCGCTCGTCGTGAAGGCGCTGTTCGAGCGGAAGGAGGTCGACGCGGTCGTCGCCCTCGGCGCGGTGATCGAGGGGGAGACGAAGCACGACGAGGTCGTCATGAACCAGGCGGCCCGGAAGCTCACCGACCTCTCGGTGGAGTACGGAAAGCCGCTCGGGCTCGGCATCTCGGGTCCGGGCGAGACCCGCCTGCAAGCGCAGGACCGGATCGAGAACGCGGCGAACGCGGTGCGCGCCGTCGTGAAGATGGTCCGGCGGCTCCGGGAGCTCGGGTAGCCCGCTCGTCTCACAGCCCCAGGCGCGAACGCAGGTAGTCGAACGCCGTCCGGCCCCTCGCGGTGTGCGGAGTCGCCGCGAACGGCCCGGGCACGCTCGTCCTCCCGCGGCTCGTCAGCGCCGACGTCAGGCGATCGTGCCCCACCTCGATCGTCACGTCCGCGGGCTCCACCGCGCCGGATCGGACCGTCGCGGACCCGTCCGCGGCGACGCACAGCGAGGCGACGCCCCGCTCGGTCCGGAACACCCAGATCTGGGGGAGGAACTGCCGGAGCATTCCGCCGAAGAAGCCGTGGAGTCGGGACTGGACCTCCTTCTGGGCCGACGCGGCGACCGGCCCGAGCAGCTCCTCCACCGTCGGCATCCGCGCGGCACGCCCGCGGCAGGATATACCCGTCGGGGACGTCGCGAACCGTTAAGTCCGGCGCCCGCTCGCGCGCCCGGAGGGGCTCGGTGGCCACGCGCGAGGCGTACGCAGAACTCGCGTCGACCCAGGACCGGGCGATCGCGCTCGCCCGCGACGGGGCCGAGGAGGGGAGCCGCGTCGTCGCGGGGCGGCAGACCGCGGGCCGGGGACGGCTCGACCACGGCTGGGCCTCCCCGACGGGGGGGCTCTACCTCTCGGTGGTCGTGCGCGACCCCGCCTCGCCCCTGCTCTCCCTCGCGATCGGGGCTTCGCTGCTTCGTTCGTACCGCCAGCGCTACGGGGTGCCGGGGGCCCTGAAATGGCCGAACGACCTGTTCGTCGTCTCGGCGGGGACCCCCGGTCGCAAGCTCGGAGGGATCCTGATCGACCGGATCGCCTCGCCGACGCTCGGGAGCGCCGCGGTCGTCGGCCTCGGCGTCAACGTTCACCTCGCGCCGGACGCCCTCCCGTTCGCCCTCGTGGGCCGGGTCGCGTCGCTCGAGGAGTTCGTTCGACCGCTCCCCCCGCTCTTCTCGCTGGAGCAGGAGGCGGTCGACGTCGTGCGGAGCGCGGCCCGCTCGCTCCGAACGGCGGAGGGCGCACTGTCCACGCTGCGCGCCGTAGACGAGCTCCTCTACGGTGTCGGACGAGCGGCGACGGTCGACGGCACGCTGCGAGGCACGATCGTCGGCGTCGCCGATGACGGAGCGCTCCTGATCGACCGGGGAGCCGAACGCGTGTCGATAAGAGCGGGCGACCTTCGGGTGGAGGACGGTCCATGAGCGACGCGTTCGACCGCTGGGCGGTCCTCCGGAAGAAGTCGCGCGAGGGCGGCGGCGCGGACCGCGTCGAGAAGCACCGCGCCGCCGGGAAGCTGACCGCCCACGAACGGCTGGAGGCGTTCTTCGACCCGGGGACGTTCACCGAGATCGACGCGTACGTCGTCCACCGGGCGACCGCCTTTGGGCTCGACGAGCGGAAGGTCCCGGGCGACGGGGTCGTCACCGGCTGGGGCGAGGTCGCGGGCCGCCCGGTCTGCGCGTTCGCCCAGGACGCGACCGTCTTCGGCGGGGCGCTCGGAGAAGCGCACGCGATGAAGATCGTGAAAGTGATGGAGACCGCCCGCAAGGCGGGCGTTCCGATCGTCGGCCTCAACGACTCGGGGGGCGCGCGGATCCAGGAGGGGGTGATGAGCCTCGGCGGGTACGGCGAGGTGTTCTTCCGGAACGTGCTCCTCTCGGGCGTCGTCCCGCAGATCTCCCTCGTGCTCGGGCCGTGCGCGGGCGGGGCCGTCTACTCGCCCGCGATCACCGACTTCGTCGTGATCGCGCGCGGCACCGGGGAGATGTTCATCACCGGACCGGACGTCGTCCGCGCCGTCACGGGCGAGGAGGTCACGATGGAGGCGCTCGGCGGCGCGGACGCCCACGCCGAACGCTCGGGCGTCTCCCACTTCAGCGCGGAGTCGGACCGGGCCGCGATCGAGCTCGCCCGGCGGCTGCTCTCCTACCTGCCGCTCAACAACCTCGAGGAGCCTCCCCGTTCCGAGGCGAGCGCGCCGCCCGACGCCGCCGCCCAGGAGCTCGTCCGGGTCGTCCCGGAGGACGGACAGTCGCCGTACGACGTCCACGCGGTGATCGACCGGGTCCTCGACCCGGGCTCGTTCCTCGAGGTGCAGGCGGCGTTCGGCGGGAACCTCGTCGTCGGGCTCGCCCGGCTTGCGGGCCGGCCGGTCGGGGTCGTCGCGAACAACCCGGCGGTCCTCGCGGGCGTGCTCGACATCAACGCGTCAACGAAGGGGGCGCGGTTCGTCCGGTTCTGCGACGCCTTCAACCTCCCGCTCGTCACGTTCGTCGACGTCCCGGGGTTCCTTCCGGGGACCGCGCAGGAGCACGGCGGGATCATCCGCCACGGCGCGAAACTGCTCTACGCGTACGCCGAGGCGACCGTCCCGATGATGACCGTGATCCTGCGCAAGGCGTACGGCGGCGCCTACGACGTGATGTGCTCGAAGCACCTCGGCGGCGACCTGAACCTCGCCTGGCCGACGGCCGAGATCGCCGTGATGGGGGCGGACGGCGCGGTGAAGATCCTGTTCCGTCGGGAGATCGACGGCGCCCCCGCCACGGAGCGGGACGCGGTCCGGGAGCGGCTCGCCGCGGAGTACCGCCGGGAGTTCCTGAACCCGTACCTCGCCGCCGAGCGCGGGTACATCGACGACGTCATCGACCCCGCGACGACCCGCGAGCGGCTCGTCGCGGGGCTCGCCGTCCTCGCCACGAAGCGCGACGAGCGCCCCGGCCGCAAGCACGGGAACATCCCGCTGTAGCGGGGAGGGGGCCGCCGATGGTCGGGATCACCGAGACCGTCCTGCGCGACGGCCACCAGTCGCTGATCGCGACCCGCATGCGGACCCGCCACATGCTCCCGGCCGCCGAGCGCCTGGACGCGATCGGCTACCGGTCGCTCGAGGTCTGGGGCGGGGCGACGTTCGACGTCTGCCTACGGTTCCTGCACGAGGACCCGTGGGAGCGCCTGCGCCAGCTCAAGCGCGCGATGCCGAAGACCCCGCTCCAGATGCTCCTGCGCGGCCAGAACCTGGTCGGCTACCGCCACTACGCCGACGACGTGGTGCGCCGCTTCGTCGCCGAGGCGGCCCGGCAGGGGATCGACATCTTCCGGGTCTTCGACGCGCTCAACGACCCGCGCAACATGGCGGTGGCGATCGAGGCGGTGAAGAAGGCGGGGGCCCGGGCGCAGGCGACGATCTGCTACACGACGTCGCCCGTCCACACGCTCCCGGCGTTCGTCGACCTCGGCCGGCGCCTCGCCGAGCTCGGCGCGGACGAGCTGTGCGTGAAGGACATGGGCGGCTTCCTCGCGCCGACGGACGGGGCGGTCCTCGTCGACGCCCTCGTCCGGCAGGTCGGCCTCCCGGTCGTCGTGCACACGCACTCGACGAGCGGCATGTCGACGATGACGACCCTCGCGGTCGCGGAGGCCGGGGCGACGGCGGTCGACACCGCGGTGAGCCCGTTCGCCGGCGGGGCGAGCCAGCCCCCCACCGAGGCGATCGTCGGCGCCCTGCGGGGGACCGCGCTCGACCCGAAGCTCGACCTCGGCGCGCTCGCGGACCTCGCCGACTACTTCCGGGGGGTCCTCGACCACTACCGGCCGCTCCTGAACCTGCGGTCGCTACAGACCGACCCCGGGATCCTGACGCACCAGATCCCGGGCGGGATGCTCTCCAACCTGCTCTCCCAGCTTCAGGAGCAGGAGGCGCTCGGTCGCCTCACCGAGGTGCTCTCGGAGGTGCCGCGCGTCCGGGCGGACCTCGGCTACCCGCCGCTCGTGACCCCGACGAGCCAGATCGTCGGGATCCAGGCGGTGCTGAACGTGCTGACCGGCGGCCGCTACCGCCAGATCACCCGCGAGGTGACCGACTACGTTCGGGGGCTGTACGGCACCCCGCCCGGGCCGATCGACCCCGACCTGCTCGCCCGCGTCACGAAGGACGCCCCTGGGATCACCGTCCGGCCGGCGGACCTGCTGGCCCCGGAGCTCGAGCGAACCGTGGCCGAGGTGCGCGCGTTCGTTCCGTCCGCGGACACCGCGGAGGCGCTCTCCTACGCGATGTTCCCGCTCGTGTTCCGGTCGTACCGTGAGTCGATCGATCGGGGGATGACGGCCGATGTCCTTTCGACCGCGGCGATCGGGGTCGTCGCCGCGCTGCGCGCGTCGTCGCACGACCGGGCGCCGCGGCCGTCCCCGCCCGCCGGCGCCGCGGAGAGCGGCGGAATGAGCGCCTGGGCCCACGAGGGCCGCGTACGGCTCCACTCCCAACGGAGGTGGATCGATGCGAATCACGATCGTGCGCGACGGTGAGTCCGCGAGCGCCGAGGTCTCGGACGACCTCGCCTCCGTGACCGTGGGCGGCCGGAGCTACCCCGTCCGCGTCGTCGCCCGGTCCCCGTTGCGGATCGACCTCGAGATCGCCGGCGAGAAGGTGTCGGTGGAGGGATGGCCGGATCGGTACCCGTCCCCCCCGGCCCCGGTCGACGTCGCGGGGGAGCGGTGGACCGTGTCGGTGGAAGCCGAACGCGCGCCCGGGGCCGCGACCGGCCCCTCGCCCCCCTCGGCCGCGGTCGTACCGGAGGCTCTTCCCCCTCTGGCCCCCGGCGCGGCCCCGATCGCGGGCGGAGTCCCGGTGCTTCCGCCGATGCCGGGGAAGATCGTGGAGCTCCGGGTGCGCGACGGGGAACGCGTCGCCCGCGGTCAGGTGCTGCTGGTCCTCGAGGCGATGAAGATGCGCAACGAGATCGCGAGCCCTGCGGAGGGGGTGGTGCGCGGCCTGGCGGTCGCGCCGGGCACGAACGTCCGCGCCCGCGAGACGATGCTGGTCGTCGCTCCTGCGTAAGGCGCTCTACGTCGCCGCGAGCGCGTGACCGCACGCCGGGCAGCGGGTCGCCCCGGCGGGGAGGGTGGCGGCGCAGAAGATGCAGAAGTCGAGCGGTCCCCCCGCCCCGGAGACGAGCGGAGTCGAGCCTCCCGCCCCGGCCCGAGCCGACCGTCCGATCGGGCGGTTGCCCCAGGGCGAGTACATCAGCGACAACGCGAGGACGACCCAGACGAGGCAGAAGTACAGGGCGTACGTCGAGACGGCGGGGACCAGGGTCCAGACCGCGAGCGTCGAGAAGAGCACTCCGAGATTGACGAACGACAGGAACGTGCGGAGGAGCATACCGGCCCGTCCGTCGGCACGGGGGTACGCCTACTTGGCGTTGGGGGGCGAACGCCCCGGGGCGGGGGCGCGCTCCGGCGGCCGGGGCGGCGCTCTAATAGCCCGCCCGGCTGGCGCGGCGCCGTGACGAAGGTCCCGACGCTCGTCATGATCGACGAGTTCACGTACCGGATCCCGCCGGAGGAGGTCCCCGGGATGCGGGTCCCGGGGGTCCTCTTCTCGGACCGGGCGCTCCTCGACGGGGTGTCGGGCGACCCGTCGCTGATGCAGCTCGCGAACGTCGCGACGCTCCCCGGGATCCAGCGCCACGCCCTCGCCATGCCCGACATCCACTTCGGCTACGGATTCCCGGTCGGGGGGGTCGCCGCGTTCGACCTGAACGACGGGGTCGTCTCGCCGGGCGGGATCGGCTACGACATCAACTGCGGCGTCCGCCTCCTCCGTACCGGGCTCACCGTCGCCGAGGTCCGGCCCCGGCTCGCCGAGCTGATCGACCGCCTCTACCGCGAAGTGCCGAGCGGCGTCGGCTCGAAGGGGGGGCGGGCGCTGAAGGGCGCGGAGATCGACGCGGTCCTCACGGGCGGCGCGGCGTGGGCCGTCAACGAGGGGATGGGGTGGCCGAGCGACCTGGCGGTCCAGGAGGAAGGGGGACGGCTCTCGGGGGCGCTCCCCGGGCAGGTCTCGGACTCCGCGAAGCACCGCGGGGCGAAGCAGCTCGGAACGCTCGGATCGGGGAACCACTTCCTCGAGGTCCAGGCGGTCGACGCCGTGTTCGATGCGCCGTTCGCCGCGGCGCTCGGGCTCGCCCCCGGCGGCGTCGTCGTCATGCTCCACACCGGCTCGCGCGGACTCGGCCACCAGGTCGCGACCGATTACATCCACCGGATGGACGAGCGCCTGGCGCGGGAAGGGGTCGCCCTCGTCGACCGCCAGCTCTCCTGCGCTCCGATCGCCTCGGACGACGGGCAGCGGTACCTCGGGGCGATGGCCGCGGGCGCGAACTTCGCCTGGGCGAACCGCCAGATGATCACGCACGGGGTCCGGCGCGCGTTCGCCGCGACGTTCGCCCGCTCCGCGGAAGATCTGGGGCTCGAGGTCGTCTACGACATCGCCCACAACATCGCCAAGGTCGAGACGCACGCGACCGACACAGGCCCGAAGGAGGTGCTCGTCCACCGCAAGGGGGCGACCCGCGCCTTCCCCGCCGGCCGCGAGGAGGTCCCGCCGGCGTACCGCCCGTTCGGGCAGCCGGTCCTGATCCCCGGCGACATGGGGACGGCGAGCTACGTTCTCGGGGGCCTGCCGACGTCGATGGACCGTTCGTTCGGCTCCTCCTGCCACGGCGCCGGGCGCCGCCTGAGCCGGCACGCGGCGGTCCGCGCCTTCCGCTACGACGACGTGACGCGCGACCTCGCCCACAAGGGGATCGTGGTGCGCGCCGCCTCCCGCGAAGGGGTCACCGAGGAGGCCCCCGGCGCGTACAAGGACGTCGAAGAGGTCGTGCGGGTCGCGGAGGGCGCCGGGCTCACGCGCCGGGTGGCGCGGCTCGTGCCCCTGGGCGTGGTCAAGGGCTGACGGGCGGACCGCGCCGTCGGGACTCCCGACCGAGCACGACCGCGAGCAGGACCCCGACCGCGGCGCCCCCGGCCAGGATCACGAGCGCGAGCGCGCTCGGGGCGTTCACCGTGATCGTCCAGTTCTCCGCCACGGTCTGGAAGTGCGCGTCGCTCACCCCGAGCACCACGGTGTAGGTGCCGGGGGTCGAGAACGTCGTGGCCGCGATCGGGGCCGCGGCCCACCCTCCGTCCCCGAACGTCCACAGGAATAGGTACTGGCCGTCCCCGCCGGTCGCCGTCGCCGCGAAGGTGACGGCCAGCGGCGCCGTCCCCCGCATCGTCGACGGGCCGCCCTCCACGACGAGCGGCTCGGTCACCGCGACCACCGTGGACCGGATCGCCGTGTCGCCGTACGGGTCGCTCGCGTTCGCGACCACGGTGAAGTTGCGGGCCGCTGCAAACGTGAACGACGCGCTCGTCCCGGCGCCCGTGCCGAGCGAGCCGAACTTCCAGGCGAGGCTCGCGCCCCCCGGTCCGCTCGTGGATCCCGTGGCGTCGACCGGAAGCGGCAGCGCCCCGAACCCGGGCGTCACCGCCGCCGTCAGCGAGAGGGCATCGGCCGCCGGTTCGAAGTCGTTCGCCTCGATCGCGAGGAACGAGGGGATGGCGACCCGGACCGGGGCGCCGATCGACTCGTAGTCCGGGCCCTCCGGGGTCAGATGGAACCAGAGCGTGTCATTCGAGGGGAACCCGGCCGAGAAGTACGTCTCGTTCGTCACCGGACCGGCCGCGCTCGCCCCGCCCTCGAAGCTCCAGAAGAGCGTCGTCGGGCCGGACGCTCCGACGATCGTGCCCGTGAACTGCACGGTCGTGCCGGAGTCGACGTCGACCGCGGGACGAACCGTCCCGGTGATGCCGACCGGTGCGGGGCCCGACGACGGCTCGGCGTCGACCAGGAACCCCTCGCTCGCGTTGCCGTCTCCTGCGTCGCCCGAGCGGGCGGTGACGAAGTACTCGCCGGGCGTCGAGAAGGTCCACGCCACCGCCGAACCGGTCTCCGTGCCGAGCGTCCCGAACGCCCACGACGTGTCGGACGCGTTCGCTCGATACCCCCCGGTGACCGAGGCCGTGAAGTCGACGAGCAGCGGCACCGGACCCGCGAGCGTCGACGCCGTGAACGACCCGAGGAGCGGGGGGGCGACGGTCACCTGGGTGCTGTTGTTCGCGCGGGCCCCGAGCGCGTCGACCGCGGTCTCCGCGACCGAGTAGTTGCCGGAGTGGCGCAGGATCAGGCACGCGCAGGCGGCGACGTACGGATCGGTCGCGGCGTACGCGATCGTCGGCGGCGGGTGACCGTTCCCGGTCGCACCACCGCTGACGTTGAACAGCGCCGGGAAATCGGCGGGTGCGTCCCGGATCCCCGGGGAAGGGAGCGGGGTCACGGCGAGCGGAGCGGAGCCGTTGCCGCACGCTGCTCCCGAGGCCCCGCCGACCGCGACCTCGTCGACGGGGCTGGAGCCGCCGTCCGAAGGGCGGGCGCTGTCCGTGACCCCGACGACCGCGCAGAACCGGCCCGCGGCAGGGAAGGTGTGCGTCGTCGAGTTCGCGGCGAGCCCGTCGGCGGACCCGCCGTCCCCGAACCAGAAGTCGTAGGCGTACGGGGCCGTCCCACCGGTCACCGTTGCGCGGAACGTCACCGAGACCCCCACCGCGGGCGCCCCCGGGGAGACCTGCAGGCTCACCGCGAGCGTCGTGCCTCCGCCGACCACGATCGTCAGCGGTGGCGACACGGACGTGTTGCCGCCCGAATCGTAGACGAACGACTGGGCGAGGTACACGCCGGGGGCGTCGAACGTGTATCGCACCGTCCCGTTCTTCGTGAGCGAGGCGTTCGAATCCCCGAACGAGACTCCCTCGAGCGGGTACGACCCGGATCCGCCGGAGGCGGTCAGCGTGAAGGTCACGGCGAGCGGCGCGGAGCCGGAGGTCACCGAGGCGGAGAGGAAGGCGGCGAGTCCGCCGCCCGCGAACCCGCCGCCCTGCGAGAGGTCGAGGACCAGCTGGCTGACGATCGGCGAGCCGAGCCCGGTGACCGGGTCCCAGCCCGTCCGAGCGCGGTAGCCGTTCGACCCCGAGACGATGTCGTGGAAATCGTCGGTGTGCCGGCCCCCCGCCCCGATCTGGTAGAGGCTCGGATTGAGCAGGCCCAGGTCCCCGTGGGCGTACTGATCGGCGATCGCGCCGATGGCGGCCCAGATCGGCGTTCCGATGCTCGTGCCGCCGACGGCGGACCAAGACCCTGCATAGTACACGCTCACGGCCGTGGATGTGTTCGCGACCATCGCTACGTCGGGGACGCCCCGCTCCGTGCGTCCGACCGGGAGGCCGAGCTGCCACCAGGGCCGGGGGAACGGCGCGTACCCGCCCCCGCTGCCGCCCTGATTGGCACAGCCCGGCGCGCTCCTCCCCGAGTGATTGCCTCCCCACGCGGCCTCCGCCGACCACGCGCTGCCGGTGACCGCGAGGGTCGTGCCTCCGACGCCGGTGACGTACGGGTCCGACGCGGGGAAGTTGGTCGCCACTCCGGAGGTGCCGTCGGCCGAGCCGCAGTCGCCGCTCGCGGCGAAGACGCTGATCCCCTCCGCGGCGGCGAGTTCGAGGACCGGACCGAGGAGGGCGTAGGAGCCGTCGGTCGAGGCGTTGCATCCCGCGCTGCACGACGTGGAGAACGCGTTGTAGACCCCGACGTCCGGTTCTCCCCAGCTGAGCGAGATGACGTCGGTCGCCCCGTGCGAGACCAGCCAGTCGATCGCCTCGTAGAGTCCGGCGCCCGAGTTCGGGGAGAAGGTCATCTCGATGGTGGCGCCCGGCGCGATCGCCCGTGCCCACTCGAGGTCGAGCGCCTCCTCGAGCCCCCAGTCCGGGTTCACGCCGCTTGAGTTGAGCGACGTTGCGGAGGGCACCGGGTACAGATAGTTCACCGCGCCGACGGAGATGCCGGCGCCGGTGGCAAAGCTCGCGAGGTCGCGTTGGAGGTCCGACTCGGTTTCGGAGCCCGAGTACGCGTCCACGACCGCGACCCGTTCGCCGGTGCCGTTCGTGCTGCCAAGGAGCGGCGTGATCGAGTAGGCCCCCTCGATCGTGCACGGCAAGAACCCGCCGCCGGGTCCGGAGGTGCAGCCGGTCGCCGGAGGGAGTTGAGCGGAAGGGGTCGTCGCCCGGACCGCGGGCTGGAGGGGGGTTTCGTTGCCGAGACCGAGGGCGCCCGTCCACGGAGCGACCGGAGGGAGCTCGGCGGCGCTCGGATGGCCGTAGAAGATCCGTCCGCTCGGGAGGCGGTACTCGTCGAAGCTCGTCCCGAAGGCCCGCGCGACCGCTCCGCTCGGGCCCGTCACGTCGAGGAGCAAGCCGTTCCCCGGCGCGCTCGCGGAAAGCCCGAACTGCTCGAAGTAGCGCACGGCGGCGTCCTCGGACGCGCGGAGCGGTCCGAAGCGCGCGGCTGCCTCGGAAGCGGAGAGCGGATGCCGGAACTCGGGCGTGCCCGGGGTCCCCGCGGCGGCGTCCCAGGCGGCGAGGCCGGCCGGGTCCTTCGACGCGAGTCCGACCACGACCGCGAGCGGCGTGGTGGATGGGAGCGGGCCGAGGGATTCCGTCCCGACCCCCGGGACCAGCCCTGGCGCCACTTCGACCGGCCCCGCGGGCACGAGAGCGGAGGAGACGGTCGGCGTGAACCGGACGCTCTCGATCGAGGTCGCGCCGCTCCGCCAGGAGATCCCCGGAACGGCCGCGAGCGCGACGACCGCCAGGACGAGCGCCGCCCGATACCACGGAGGGTGCGATCGGTGCACGAACTTTCCCTACCCTCGTGGACAGAACGATGAACGCCCCATATTCATCTTGCCGCACTCCGCCGGGCCGCGCAAGACCTCATAACCCGGCCCCGGAGTCGGAACGCCACTCCCGTGAACCCGTACCTCGGTTACGAGATCGCCCTCGTCGTGGTCCTCGTCTACGGCGTCGCCGTGTACGGGCTCTGGCGCACGGGACGGATCGGCGCCGACCGATCGTTCTCCCTGCTCGGCCCGGCGTTAATGATCAAGACCAAGCGCGGACGGTCCGCGCTCGACCGGTGGGGCCGGTTCGTCCGCTTCTGGACGGCCGCCAGCGACGTCGGGATCCTCCTGGCGGCCGCGGCGATGGTCCTCATCGTGGTGCTCCTCGTCTTCGGCGCGGTCGCCTCGACCCTCACGGGCGGCCCAGCGCCGAGCCCCGCCGAAGCGCTCGGCCTTCCCGGCATCAACCCCGTCATCCCGCTGGGGTACGGGATCGTCGCGCTGGTGATCGGCGTGGTCCTCCACGAGCTGGCGCACGGCGTGGTCGCCCGCTCCCAGAAGATCGGGGTGAAGAGCCTCGGGATCCTCTGGTGTGTCGTCCCGGTCGGCGCGTTCGTCGAGCAGGACGACGCCGAGATGCTCGCGGCGAGCCGCCGACGCAGAGACCGCGTCGCGGCGGCCGGCGTGCTCGCCAACTTCGTGCTCGCCCTCGCCTTCTTCCTCGTGCTCGCGGCGGTCGTCTCCTCGTCCGTGCAGCCGGTCGCCTCGGGCGTCGGGGTCGCCTACGTCCAGCCGAGCACGCCGGCCGCGAACGCGTCGCTCGCTCCCGGGGATATCATCGAATCGATCAACGGGACGGCGACCACCTCGGCCGCCCTGTTCGAGACGTCCCTCGAGCACACCACCGCGGGCGAGCCGGTTCGTGTCGTGTGGCGCTCCACGAACGGTTCGACCGAGAGTCAGATCATCACGCTCGCGCAGAGCCCTACGGTCGCCGGACGAGGGTTCCTCGGGGTCGCGGTGGACGCCCTCACGCCCGCCGGGATCCGGCAGACCCTGGTCTCTCCGCTCTCGAGCGCGTCCGGCCCTTTGAACGGGGCGATCTACTTCCTGATCCTTCCGTTCGCCGGGCTCGAGCCGGTCGCCGGGACGACGACCAGTTTCTTCCACCTCACCGGCCCGCTGGCGAGCCTCGGCACCGGGAACTTCTGGATCTTCGCGAACGTGCTCTACTGGATCGCCTGGATGAACCTCCTGCTTGGCCTATCGAACGCCCTGCCGCTCGTGCCGCTCGACGGCGGACTCCTCTTCCGCGACTTCGCCGCGTCGATCGCGGCGCGGTTCCGCAAGGGCTGGGATGCGGCCATGCTCGACGCGGCGGGCGGCCGCGCCGTCGCGATCTCCTCGCTGGTCGTCCTGGTGCTCCTCGTATGGCAGTTCGTGGTTCCGCATCTCATCTAGACGCCGCGTCGCTCTACGCGGAGTACCCGTTCCTGCCGGGCGCGGAGTCGATCCTCGGTCCCGAGGCGGTCTCGGTCGGCTCGCTCCTCCGGGACGCCGCGTACGAACGACCCCGGGCGATCGGGCGGGCCCGCATCCTGGCGGCCGCCGACGACCCGCGCGGCGAGCGGACGGTCGCCGAGCTCGCCGGCGCCCCCGGGGACGTGCGCTACCTGTCGTTCCTGTTCGCGCGGATCGTCCTCGCGGCCGCCCCTTCTCCCGCGGTCCTGCGGCGCTGGGCCGTTTCGGAGGCGAAGCGAAGCTACGGCCGGCTCGTCGCGTCCCCACCGGAGGAGCTCGAGGAGGTCGCCCATCGACTCGGGTACCCGGTCGAGCGGCACGGGCGCTCCCTCTCGTTCGGGCTGACCGAGTACCTGCGGCTGACCGTCGGCATCCGGGAGGCGGACTTCCGGCTCGCCCGCCAGGACGTGCACGCGGGCCGCGTGACGGTCGAGCCGGTCCGCGCCGCGCGGCTGATCCAGGAGGCCGTCCGCCGGTCGCTCGCCGAGGCGTTCCCGCTCACTGCGGAGGTCGTCGCGCTCGTTCGCGAGCGCGAGTCGGAGATGCTGGCCACGCTCGCCGAGCGGATGCCGGCGCCGGTCGCCCGCGCGGGACCGAGCGCCGCCAGCCTGCGTCGGGATCGCTTCCCGCCGTGCATCCGCAAGATGCAGCGGACGCTCGAACGGGGGGACAACCTCTCCCACGCCGGGCGGTTCTGCCTCGCGGCGTTCCTGCACAAGGCCGGGGCGGACTTCGAGACGATCGTCGACGCCTACCGCGGCGCTCCGGATTTCGAAGAGTCGATCACGCGCTACCAGGTCGAGCACATCACCTCCCACGCCGGGGGGGAGGGGTACGAGCCCCCCGAGTGCGACACCCTGCGCAGCCACGGCCTCTGCGCGCGCGAGGGGGACCCGGAGGCGAAGGAGCCGGTCGATCGACAGCGTGACGCGATCTGCTTCCGGGACTCGCTCAAGCACCCGTTGCAGTACTACCGGATCCGGGGAGGCACGACGCGCGAGCGACCGACGGACCCTACGACGGAGGGCTCAACGCCCGGTACGTCCGCAGCGCCCGGGAGACCGCCGTCCACTGACCGGCGATGACGAAGTAAGCGAAGGCGACGTCGAGGACCGTGAACGTCACGCCCACAACGTGGAAGTGCGCCCACGGTTCGGACGGAGCCCACGGCCACGGCAGCGACCAGTCGAACTCGAGGAACGACGCGAGCGCCAGGACGACGAGCCGGTCGGCGCGCGAGAGGAGCCCCGCGTAGAGGCGACCCTGGCCGAGCGCCTGGGCCTGCGTGCCCATGTAGCTCGTCAGGAGCAGGCTCACGAGCGCGAGCAGTCCGAGCCACGGGATCGCGAACCCGGAGAGAACGAGGCCGATCACGAGGGCGACGTCGGCGTACCGGTCCAGGACGTGATCGAGCAGGTCTCCCCGCGGGGAGGTCCGGCCGGTGCGACGTGCCACGGCCCCGTCGACCACATCGAAGATCCCCGCCCCGAGGATCAACAGGCTGACCGGCAGGAACAGCAGCGCGGTCGTCCACCGAACGAGGACGCTCAGGGCGGCGGCGCCGACCGCGAGGGCGAGCGCGAGCCAGCTCAGGCGATCCGGCGACCAGCCGAGGAACGGGCGCGAGAGCGCGTCGATGTACGGTCGCGCCCGCTCCCGGTACCCCTCGAGGACCATCGGAGAACGCTACGGGTCCCGGTCCAAAAGGTGCTTGGTCACCGCCGGGTCGGAGAGCCAGTCGACGGTTCCGACGCGGGTCGGACCCCCGGCCGCGACGCGTTGCCGGACCTCGCGCGCCACGGCCCCCGCGGACCGGCCGGTGGTGTCGATCTCGTAGACGGGCCGGCGTTCCGCGAGCGCCTCGCCGACGACCACATCGGTCGCCTCGCAGACGAAGTTCGCGTGCCGGTCCGCGGGCGAACCCCGTCGGCCGCGTCGGAGTCGAGCGAGCAGCTCCACCGGATGGCATCGAAGAACGATCGCTTCGCGAACGGGCAGGAGATGGGCCAGGTGGCCGACGATCAGATCCGCGTTGCCCCAGGCGGTGGGCTCGCGCAGGGCCTGGCGCAATCGGACCAGGTCGATCTCGACCGCGCGCCCGGCGCCGCGCGCGGCGCCGTGCCGGCGCGCCAGCTCGTCGACCTCCAGGACCCCGAACGCTCCGGCGAGGAGGCGCCCGACCGCGCTCTTGCCGGTGCCGGGCGTGCCGGTGAGCGCAGCCGGCCGGCGCCCCACGGTGTTCACGCGAACCGCAGGGCGCCGAACGTCTTTCGCCAGGAGAGAACCTCCGCCCCGACCCGCTCCGAGCGCAGCCCCGCGCGGGCGAGCAACGCCGCGAGGCGCGGCATGTCGCCGGGGACGAGGCCGAGGCGGCTCGCCTCGGCCGTCCCGATCCGTCCGACCAGGTCGATCAGCAGCCGCTGCTTTTCCAGGCGACGCGCGAGGGCGCCGCCGCCGATGCCGTGGCGCTCGCGCAGGCGGGGCCGGTCGAGGTGCAGCTGGTGCGACGCGGTGAACCCCTCGGCCTCCGCGACGAGCGGGAACCCCTCGTCGGCGAGCGCGCGCCCGAGGGCCCGGCTGTTGGCGACGACCGTGCGCGCGTACTCCGCGCCGCACCGCTCGAGCTCGAGGAGGGTCTGGGCGAGCCCCGCGATCCGGTTCCAGTGGGCGTTGTCGAACGTCCGCCAGACGAGCGCCGGGTCCATCTGCTCGAACAGGTCGCTGCGGTTCGTGACGATCAACCCGCCTTGGGGGCCGGGGAACGACTTGTGCGTGCTTCCGAACACGACGTCGACGCCGTCGCCGAGCGGGTCCTGGAACTCGCCGCCCGCGACGAGGCCGAGCACGTGGGAGGCGTCGTACAGGACCAGCGCTCCGACCTCGTGCGCCGCCTCCACGATCGGACGGAGCGGGTACGGGAAGAGGAAGAAGCTCTGGCCCAGCACGACGGCGTTCGGACGCTCCTGGCGGATCGTCGACGTCGCGACCCCGGCGTCGACCCGGTGCCCCGGCCCGTCGGCCGGAAGCGGTCGGACCGTGTGCCCCAGCAGCGCGGGAAGGAACCCCGGCGCGTAGCCGTCGTACCCCCCCGACTCCGGGGGGATCGCGAGGAGCTTCGAGCGCGCGGGGAGCACGGTCGCCACGACGGAGAGCGCCGCGATGTGCCCCGAGAGCGGTCGGGTCGTCGCGTGGCGCGCCCGGAACAGCCGGGCCGCGGCGTCGTTCGCGAGGCGTTCGATCTGGTCGGTATAGCGCGTGCCGGCGTAGCTGTTGTCGAGCGTTTCGCCGTCGAACGGCACGGTCATCGGAAGCGTGTACCGTCCGGCGAGGTCGCTTCCCAGGTACCGCCGGGCGAGCGGCGAGACGGCGTTCTCGCTCGCGAGGAGGTTGAACACCCCCCGCCCCCGCCATCGGTCGTGGGCGCGGACGAGCCGCCCGAGGCGGCGCTCCTCCTCAGCGGGAGTCGCGTTCATGCGCGTCCGAGCCAGCCGGGCGCGGACCCTTCGCGAGCTTCCGGCGCTCGCGGTTGCCGCACCGCGGGCAGGTGAGCTCCGCGCCTCCGAGCCGCAGGACCGCGTGGCAGACCTGGCAGCGGGCGGAGACGACGCCGAGCGACGTCGGCGCCGTGGTCAGCTTGATCGACGGATGGGCTTGGAGGACCTTCGCGAGCAGGATGTCCCCGACCGCGAACTCCCCGGAGAGGGTCTCCGTGTAGCCGTCCTTCGCCTTCGAGATGTGAACCGTGCCTTCGGGCTTTCCCGGCACCGCGCGCCGGCTGGTGGTCGTCGTGAGGACCGTGCAGATCGCCATGGCGGTCTTGAGCTCGTCCACGCGGGCGTAGACGATGTCCCCTTCCGCGAGGTCGGGTACCGCGTTCCGGGCCGCGACGCGGACGGTCCGATCGCTCGGGTCGATCGACGGCTTGCCGAGCACGGAGGCGTAGATCCGTCCCCGGTCCTCGTACGTGCCGCGTCCGGGAAGGTACTCCTCGGCGGCGCCGAGGTAATCGCCGGGCAGGACGAGCGGGGGGAGTTCGGGGTCGGTCATGGATCCGGTTCCGTTCGAAGCGCCCAGAGGTCGACGTCCAGCGGCACCCGGCGCCGCGCGTGGTGCGGGAACGTACGCGGCAGCGCCCAGGGAACCGGTTCGACGGCGAGAACCTGCGCGCCGCGCTCGACCGCGCGTCGTGCTATAAAGGTTCGGGACTCCGAGAGGGAGAACGCGTAGACCGACCGCTTCGCGAGGGCGAGGGCGCGGTCCCAGAACGGCCGGTCCGCGTGCGGGGACTGCGCGCCGAACGGCGGGTTCATCACGACCAGGTCGGCGCGCCCGCTCGTGGCCGCGACCTCCGCGACCTCGAACTCGACGGCGACCCCGGCGTCCGCCGCCGCGGACCGGGCCCGGTCGATCGCCCCTTCGTCGACGTCGATTCCCAGCACGGGCGAGGCGCCCAGCAGGGCCGCCCCGATGGCGAGCCGCCCGGTCCCGCAGCCGAGGTCAAGGACGGAGCGGCCCGAGATCCCGTCGAACCGGTCGGCGGACGCCAGCAACGTCGCGGCGGCCTCCGACGGCGTGATCACCTGCTCGAGCGCGGCGTCCGGGTGGGCGAACGGGGGGATCCTCTCCAGGGCGCGCAGGAGCTCCGAGCGGCGCACGCCCGGCGACCGGGTGGGGAGGGATGACGGTTCCCCTGCTCGCTCCGGGGAGGGATGCGGGGAGCCGGATTTGAACCGGCGAACGCCTATGCGGCAGGATCTCTTCGAGCGGAATCCGTCGTTTAAGTCCTGCGCCGTTTCCGGGCTTGGCTATCCCCGCGCCGCTCAGCGGGCGGGTACCGCGGCTTCCTCTTCTTTGGCCGGTCGAGCCGTCGGCCGCTTCATCGACACGCGCTTCGGGAAGTACTTCAGCAGCACGACGTCGTTGACGGCCGCGACCCAGCGGTACGGCACGTTGGTCGGACGCGAGTCGTCCACTAACATCGGGCTCGTCTCGTCGACGTACAGGCCGTCGATCTTCGCGCTCTCGACGTCGACGACGAGGTTGTCGACCTCGCCCAGCAGCCGTCCGTCCGGCGTGTAGATCTGGCGTCCCAACAGTTCGGTCATCTCGACGAGCATGGCCCGTTCCCGCGGCGTGCGACGGGGTCGACCCTTCTTATGTCTTTGGGCGGAGAGGAGGTCTCCGGCCGCGACCTGCGGGCCGGCGCCGGCTGCTCACGCGTCCGTCTCCCCGGAGCCTTCCTTCGCCGCCTGCCGGACCTGCAGGCGGTACATCCGCAGGAGCTCGGAGCTCGAGGTCGCGTCGGTCGGCCCCTTGTCGTCGCGGAAGTGGCCCGTGAACCGGGGGAAGCGCAGCGCGAGCCCGGCGCCGGCGCGGACGGCGCCGACCGCCGCCCGGTGCACCGGGCTGAGCGTCAGCTCGGCGCCGCGGACCTCGAGCACGATCCCCGGGCGGAACCAGCGGTCCGGCTCGATCCCCGAGTCGACGTTCGCGGGCCGCTCGTCGGAGGCGAACCGCTGGAGGCGCTCGGGCATCTCGGCAAGGCGGGCGTCGTCAAAGCCGCTCCCGACCTTCGTAAACGACTCGAACCGGTCCTTTCCCGGGTCGTACACCGCGAGGAGGAACGCTCCGAACCTTCCGGCCCGACGGCCGCGTCCGTGGAAGCCGCCGACCACGACCCCGTCGATCGAGTCAACGAGCCCGACGGTATAGTCGCGCTTGTACTTGATCCACCAGAACCCCCGCGCACCGGCCCGGTAGCCGCTTCCCTCCTTCAGCGACTTCGCGACGAGCCCCTCGGCACCCCCGGCGATCGCCTCGTCGAGGAACGCCGTCGCCTCCTCGGGCGAGGCGACCACACGCTGGGTAGCGAGGCGGACCCGGTCCGTGGGGAGCACGAGCTGCTCGAGGCGGCGCCGCCGCTCTCCGAAGTCGAGGGAGAGCACCGGTTCCCCGTCCGCCATCAGCACATCGAACAGGAACAGACAGACCGGCACCTCGGCGCGAAGCCGGTCGAGGTCGTACTTCCTCCCCCGGCGTCGCGAGACCTCCTGGAACGGCTGGATCTCGTCCGTATCGGGGTCGATCGGGACGCACTCCCCTTCGACGATCGCGGGGCGACGGGCGATCGCCTTCGGCAGTTCGGCGAGGAGTTCGGGGAACTGCGCGCCGGTCTCCTCGAGCCGGCGCGAGAAGAGTCGCACCGTGCCGTCGGTCGCGACGTGCGCCTGGACCCGCAGCCCGTCGTACTTGTACTCGACGGCCGCGCGACCCCCGAGGCGTTCGAGAAGCTTCTCGAGCGTCGGCTCGCGCTCGGCGAGCATCGGCCGCACCGGGCGCCCGACCTCGAGCCCGATCCGGCCCAGGCCGTCGAGGCCGTCCCGGGCGAGCGTCGTCGCCACGAGGCCGAGGTCGCTCGAGAGGTTGTACGCCGCCTCGATGCGGGCTCGGGCCTCCTTCGAGCCGCCGGCGAACGCCTGGGCGAGGGCGTCGAGGATCGTCATCTCCCGGACGCCGATGCGCAGGGTGCCGAGCACGAAGCGTACCAGGTACCGGGCCTCGAGCGGCGTGGCCCGGCCCAGGAGGCGGACGAGCGTCTGGACCTTCGCCTCTTGGGACCCTTCCCCTTTCGCGTCGGCGATCCGCTGGAGCTCGCCGTAGACGTCGTGCACGGTCAACGGCTCCCCGACCGCGAGCCGCGCCAGTCCTTCGAGGAGGGTCTGTACCGTCGTCCCGAGGTCGCCCGAGCTCTCCGTCCGGCGCGCGACCACCGCCTCCTCGGTCCCGGTCGCGAGGGCGACGGCGCGCCGCGCGAGGGAGTCGGCGACCCCGAGCTCGACGCCCTCGTACTCGGGCCGGAGCATGCCTTGGGAGAGGTAGAGCACCGTTCCGAGGTCGGCGGGGGAGAGCGGGGTGTACAGCTCGGCGAGGATCGCCCGCATCTCGAGCCGTTTTGTCGTGGCCTCGAGCCGCTCGTACGCGGCGGCGAGCTCAGCGTACCGCATCGTGGGCTCCCTCCGCGATCGCGGCGCGCAGCCGGCGCAGGTTGTCGGCGACGGGGCCCCCCGTGAACGCCGAGTTGCCGCAGACGAAGAACGTCGCGCCGGCCGCGGCGGCGAGCCGGGCGGTGTCGGGCGTGATGCCCCCGTCGATCGAGACGTCCGTGGTGCGCCCGGCCGCGTCGATCGCGGCGCGGGCCGCGGCGACCTTCGGGAGGACCGTTGGGATGAACTTCTGGCCCGAGAACCCGGGGTGGACGCTCATCACCAGCACCTGGTCGAGGCGATCGAGCAGCGGTTCGACCCGGGCGAACGGCGTGTCCGGTCGGATCGCCACCCCGGCCTGGGCGCCGAGGGCGTGGATCGCCGCGACGGTGGCGGCCGGGTCGTCGCCCGACTCGACGTGAAAGACGAGGGTGTCGCCGCCGGCGCGACGGAACGCCTCGACGTAGGTCGCCGGATGTTCGATCATCAGGTGGACGTCGAGCGGAAGGCGCGTGCGCGCCCGGACCGCGGCGACGAGCGCCGGGCCGAAGGAGATGTTGGGGACGAAGTGGCCGTCCATGACGTCGAGGTGGAACGCGTCGGCGCCCCCCTCTTCCGCGGCGCGGACCGCGTCGCCGAGCGCCGCGAAGTCGGCGCTGAGGAGCGACGGAGCGATCCGGCGTGGGGGGCGTTCCGTCACGAGCGCGCGAACGCGGTCCGGTATTTAGGCCCCGGCGGCGCGCCAGAGGCGATCGTCGCTACAGGAACTCCTTCGGGTCGGGTCCGCCGCCGACCGACGGGACCATGCGGCCGGCCCGGATCTCCGCCCACTCCGGGGTCCACCGCCCGTACTGCACGGGGCGCAGCAGGCTCCGGCGGAATCCCCGCTCCCCGGTCGAGCGGCTCGGCTCCTCGCCGTGCGGACGGTACCAGAGGTACCGCCAGAGCAGGAGGTCCAGGTAGATCGTGACGACGATGAGCGGGAGGGTCTCGTAGAGGGGCACGTTCGACGTCGGGTAGAGCAGGACGATCTCCCAGCTCAGGACGACGACGTAGACCCCCAGGAAGAGCCACCACTTCGCGGCGGTGTAGCAGAACCACTCCTTCCAGGTCGGGCCGGGGTCCTTGAGCGCGTCGGCCTTCTCCTGGCGGACCCGCTCCAGCCGGGCTTCGAGCGACGCCTCCTCGTCCGGCAGCAGCAGGCCGGGCTCCGGGGTCCACCCGGTGCGGGGGATCGTGGTGGGCGTCGACGGAGAGGACGCCATCGACTCTCCTCCGACCGCCTACGACGCGAGGGGCCGACTCTCCGACGGGAGGGGCGCGCCGGCGGAGCTCTCGGTCATCGCGGCCGCCTCGGGCCGCCCCGAGGGGTAGAGGTGGCAGGCGACGAAATGGCCCGGGCGGGTCTCGAGGAGCGGGGGCTCGATCTTCGAGCAGACCGGCATCACGGCCGGGCAGCGGGTGTGGAACCGGCAGCCGGGGGGCGGCGCGGCCGGACTCGGCACGTCCCCCTGCAGCACGATCCGCTCCCGCTTCAGGTCGGGGTCCGGGATCGGGATCGCGGAGAGGAGCGCCTGGGTGTACGGGTGCAGCGGCCGGGAGAACAACTGGTCGGTGCCCGCCCGCTCGACGACCTTGCCGAGGTACATCACGACGACGCGCTGGCTCATCGCGCGGACGACCGACAGGTGGTGGGAGATGAACAGGTAGGAGAGCTTTTGCTCGGCCTGCAGCCGCCGCAGGATGTTGAGGATCTGGGCCTGGACCGAGACGTCGAGCGCGCTCGTCGGTTCGTCCAGCACGATGAACTCGGGGCGGAGCGCGAGCGCGCGCGCGATCCCGATCCGTTGCCGCTGCCCGCCCGAGAACTCGTGCGGGAACCGCCACTCGTGCTCGGGGTTGAGGCCGACGTCGCGCAGGAGCTCGCTGACCCGGGCGCGCCGCTCCGCGCGCGTTCCGGCGCCGTGGATCTCGAGCGGCTCGGCGATGATGTCCCGGACGAGCATCCGGGGGCTCAGGGAGCTGAACGGGTCCTGGAAGACGATCTGCAGCTTCCCTCGCAGCTCTCGCATCGCCCGCGGCCGCTTGCGGTAGAGGGAGTACTGGCGGGCGATCTCGTCGAGCGCGTGGAGGGCGGCCTGGGCTTCCGGGGGGTACGTCCCGCCGTTGTCCGCCACCCCGGCGAACGGCTCGAGGCTGGAGTAGAGGGCGTTCAGCCGGTCCATCGTCGGCACCGGGGGGCGGTAGAACGTATGGCCGGAGGAGGCGTCGATCAATCGGAGGAGCAGCCGTCCCACGGTCGTCTTGCCGCATCCGGACTCCCCGACCAAGCCGACGGTCTCCCCTTCGTGCACGTCGAAGCTGACCCCGTCCACCGCGCGGACGTCGCCGATATGACTCGAAAGGAGCCCCCCCCGGATCGGAAAGTACTTGCGAACGTTCCGAGCGGCGATGACGACCGGCGGCTCCCCCTGCATCACGCCGTCACTCCGGACCGGCCCCCCGGCCCCTCACGAACGGCCCCCAATATAGATACCCAGCGACGGGCGCCGGACGGCGACTCCCCGCCCTGCATAGCCCTCCCCCGGTGCCTACCGGCCTCGTGCCAGAGGCGTCCGCTGGGAAGGCCCGGCTGGCGGATAACCTCTGGCACCGAGCGCGCGCGGCCCGGGGCGGGCTCGGCACCGATCCCGCTCGGCCGATCGCTCTCGCCCGGCTCCGGGGGCCCGGTTTTCGGACCTAATCTCCGCCGGAGCCCGGTCCCGGCGTCAAAGGAAAGGTTTTTCAGAAGTATACGGAATAAATGTACCTCGGACGAAGGCGTCCGGAGAACACGGGATACATGAAGGTCTCAAGCGGTCAAGGGCTGGTCGTCGTCGGCGTAGCGATCGTGATGATACTCTCGACGGCCTTGAGTGTCGTTCCGGAGGGGCTGAACGCGCGGGGGGTCGGGACGCCGATGGCGCCCGCAGCGACCCCCACCGCCGCCCTGCCCTCGGTCGCCGCGTCGGTCGCGCCCACGCCGGCGTCGTCGGGTCACGTCAAGGGCACGATCAACATCTACGAGGTCGCTCCGAACGGTGCCAATACGATGGACCCGTCCGTGGCGTACGATACCGTCAGCTACGAGCCGATCATCAACGTCTACCAGACGCTGATCAACTACAACGGAAGCTCGACCGCGACGTACGTCCCGACCCTCGCCACGTGCGTCCCCGGGACCCCCCAGTGCACGACCGACTACGGGTCGAGCCTGATCGTCAACAACACCGCGGGCCAGCCGACGTACTGGACGTTCGTCATCGACCCCGCGGCCCACTTCTACGACCCGGCTACGAAGAAGTCCTGGCCGGTCTATCCGACCGACGTGATGTTCTCGCTCGCCCGCACGATGGGCTTCGCCGACCTGCCGTACCTCGGCAAGGAGAACGGGTGGATCATCGCGCAGTCGCTCCTGCCGTACGGGAACGCCGCCTGGGACAAGGGCTACCACTCGCCCCTCAACAACACCCCGGGGGAGATCCTCGGCTCCATGCTGATCAACGATACGGCGTACTGCCCGGCCGCGGCCCTGGTCGCGGGCCAGAACGGCTGCATCACCTTCAACGCGAGCGGGGGCGGCACCGACTGGCCGTACTTCCTGCAGCTCGTCGCGGACAACCTCGGCTCGAGCATCGAGCCGTGCGGGTGGTTCACGGCGCAGAGCGCGGGCGTCCCCGGCTGGACCGGCTCGAAGGCGGCGGCGGGCGACGGACCGTGCTCGGTTCCTCAGCTCGGCCACAGCCAGTCGACCTCGTCGGCCGCCTGGGCGGACTACCTCGCCAACCTGACCTCCTCCTCCAACCACGTCGCCGCGACCAACATGACCTCCTGGGACGGCTTCGAGGAGACCGCGTTCGCTTTCCCCGCGAACCAGCCGAAGGTCCAGTGGAACATGGTCGGCTCCGGTCCGTACTACGCCGGCGTCGTCGAGGGTGTCGGCTACGAACTGCGGGTCAACCCCGGGTACGTGCAGCCGTCCGGATGCTCGGGCGCCGGCGGGCTCGCGGTCTACACGGGCTACTGCGACCCGAGGGCCGGTGGCTACATCGCGAACGTCAACGTCTACTGGGAGCCGGACGACTCGTTCGGCATCAGCGAGTACCGGGCCGGGGCGGCGGACCTCGCGGCGATCGAGACGACCCACACGACGTCCCTGCTGCAGCTGCACGCCGCCGGTGACCTGAACTACCTGTCGTTCCCGACGATCAGCTCCTTCTTTACGCCGGTCAACCTCTACTGGAGCTCGACCGAGTACGCGCAGAACTTCGGCTCCGAGCCGACGCCGAACATCCCGAACGACTTCTTCACGAACCTCGCCCTGCGCGAGTTCTACGTGCACGCCTACCCGTACGCCACCGTCGAGAACACGGTCAACACGGTCGACGGCATCCAGTACGAGTTCAACGCCGGCGGACCGATCCCGTACGGGATGGGGAACTACTATCCGACGAACGTGTCGTTCCCGTCCGGCGACCCCGAGACCAACCCGAGCGTGGTCGGCGGCGCGGCGTGGTGGTGGGCGCAGGCGAACAACGCCTCCTCCCCGTACTACGACCCGCAGCTCTCCGCGTGCTCGTCCGGTACCCCCTGTACGTTCCCGATCGCCGGCCTGCAGGGCGACCCCGGGGGAGACCAGTCGATCGCGGACTGGATCGCCGAGATCGAGACGTTGACGGGCGGGGCGCTCCAGCCGTTCGGCGGGGCGACGTTCGACCTGACGTTCGACCAGTTCCTGGACGTCGCCTTCACGTCGGCGTACCAGAACCCGCTTATCTCGGAGACCGGCTCCGGCTGGGCGCCCGACTACCCGGACCCGACGGACTACATCGTGCCGATGTCCTCCCCGGACGCGACCTACACGGCGGCGGATGCGTTCTCGCAGCAGCTCCAGACCGGCCAGGCGACGGTCGCGAACAACACCACCTGCGGGCACAACGGGACCACCTTCCAGAACCTCTCGTACTGGGCCAGCGCGGCCCAGACCGCGAACCTGACCTCCGGCCTGCTGAACGCCACCTGCCAGGGGGTCGCGTACTCCGTGGCGGTCGGGCAGATGGCGGTCGCGGCGGGTCTGCCGGTCGGACCGAACCGGACGCTCGACTACAACCTGATCGAGCAGATCCTGAACGACGAGGCGATGTACGTCTGGGACGGGCAGGCGAACGAGGTCCTGTCGGCCGCGCCGTGGATCGAGCTGTCGAGCCTCAACCAGAACCCGATGATCGGGGGCGGCGGGGACCAGATCTGGTACCAGCTGAAGTACGCCTTCTCCTCGGCCGTCACCTTCTCGGAGACCGGCCTGCCGAGCGGCACGCCGTGGTCGGTGACCCTCGGCCCCACGACCGAGACGTCCTCGACCTCCTCGATCGTCTTCAGCGGGATCGCGAACGGCACCTACGCCTACACCACCGCCTTCGTCCCCGGTTACGCCGGGACGCCGGCGAACGGGACGCTCGTGATCTCGGGCGCGAGGACCCAGGACATCGCCTTCACCGCGTTCAGCGGGGCGACGTTCGCGGTCCAGTTCAACGAGACCGGGCTCGTCTCGAGCACGGCGTGGGGCGTGATCGTCACCGGCGTCGGAACGATCGGCTCGACGGACGCGAACGTGACGGTCAGCCTGCCGAGCGCGGCGTACACCTACGCGCCGAGCGTGGTCGCGGGGTACACGAACTCCTCCGCCGGCACGTTCACGGTCGCGACCGCGGCCCAGTTCGTCGACGTGACCTACACCTCGAGCACGCTGAAGATCTTCGCCGTGAACTTCACGGCGAACGGGCTCACGGCCGGCCAGTCCTGGTCGGCGACGATCTCGTCCAAGAACGGCGGCAACTACACCGTGACCTCGACCGCGACCGTGATCTCGTTCAGCGAGTTCGCCGGCAAGTACACCGCGACGTTCACGGCGCCCACCGGCTTCAACGCGCTGCTCCCCACCACCGCGTTCACCCTGAGCGGCAACCTGACGACCGTGGTGCCGTTCGCGCCCGCGCCGAAGGCGAGCACCCCGAGCTCGAGCTATCTGTCGCCGCTCGCCAAGGAGCTGATCATCGCCCTCGCCGTGCTCGCCGTCCTCGGGTTCGCCCTCGCGGGCTGGGCCTCGATGCGGGGCCCGCCGTCCTCGCCGCCGCCGAAGGGCTGGTCCGCGGACGACAAGGGCGCCGACAACGAGGCGCCGAAGACCGGATCGACCGAGTCGAGCGACTCCGAGATCGATTCGGAGGGAGACACCAAGAGCTGAACCCCGCCCTCCGCGCGAGCCCCCCCGCAAGGGGGGGCCGAACCCCTTCCTTCCTTCTTCTTGGATCGATCGGTGGGCCGGGGCCGAGCGCTCCCGCGTCTACAGGAGCGCCAACGACCCGGTGATCGGGTCGAGGGCCGTCGACGGCGCCGGTCCGAGGCCGAGGCACGTCCGCGTCCCCGGCGGCACCTCCGTGAACCCGGCGTCCTCCACCCAGGCCGTCGCGATCCCCGCGGCGCGCGCCTGACGCTCGAGCCCCTCGAGCTCGGCGAGGGTGTCGACCTCGAGCGCGACCTTCATCTGGCCCTGGGCGAGCCAGGCGTCGAGCGCCGCCGCGTCCCGCGAGCGCGCGCGCTGGAACAGCATCACGGCCGCGTGGGCGGCCTGGACCGCCGACTTTCCGGCGGTGAGCCGCAGCTCCCCTCGGAGCACCAGGACCATCTTCCACGTTCCCTCGCGGGAGCGGGGACGGCTAGCGGGCATACTCCTCCTCGCGTCCGCGCTCGAGCCCGTCGATCCGCTGCGCGACCTCGGTGCGCGCCCGGTCGATCTCGCTCGCCTCGGGGCCGTCGTCCCGAGCCGCCCGCAGCCGCCGGGCGAGCGCGCGGTCCTCCCGGTGGAGCCGGTCGAGCTCGCGCGTCAGCGCGAACGCCCCCTCGCCTCCCGGCTCCTCCGCACCGGCGGGGGCCCGGGGGGGGACCTTCGAGTACGCGCCCCGCACGACGCCGGCGACGAACGCCACCAGCGCGATGGCGGCGAGGGCCGCCTCCAGGACCGGGTCCCCCCAGGCGGCCGCGAACCCTCCCGGGGCGAGCCCGAGCAGCGCGGAGCCGACGAGGACCGTGAGGGCGACGCTGAGGACGAGCGCGAGCGTCGCGGTCTCGAGCGCGCGCCGGGGGCCGTCCGGGCCCCGGAACCGCCACTCCGGGAACAGTCCCCGGGCGAGGGCGAGCCCGGGCACGACGAAGAGCAGGAGCCCTCCGACCACCGCCTCGAGGAGATCGACCGCGCCCATCGACGGCCCGCCGGCTCACTCGGGCGGAGCGTGGGCGCCGCTCGCGAACTGCTTTTCGAGCTGGCGGCGGAGGCGCCGGTTGGAGACGAGACCGTGCGCCGCCTTCCGGGTCGTCTCGTACTGCTTCAGCAGCGCGCGCACTTCCTGCGGGCGCTGCCCGCTCCCCCGCGAGATGCGGTGGACGCGGTCGGCCTTGATCAGCGATGCGTCGTCCAGCTCCGCCGGGGTCATCGAGTCGAGGATCGCGCGGAACCGCCGCAGCCGCTGCTGGGTCTGGTCGAGCTGCTGGTCGTCCAGCTTCGCCCCGCCGAGCACCGGGAACATCGAGACGAGCTTGGAGACCGGTCCCATCTCGCCGAGGGAGTCGAGCTGGGTGCGCATGTCCCGCAGCGAGAAGCGGCCGCCGAGCAGGTGCTTCGCCGCCGCCTCGGCGGCCTCCTTGTTCGACAGCTCCTCGAACCGTTCGAGGAGCGTCTGGATGTCCCCCATCCCGAGCAGGCGGGAGACGAACCGCGTCGGCTCGAACCGCTCCAGCTCGTCGAGATGCTCGCCCGTGCCGAGGAAGACGATCGGGGCGCCGCTCACCGCGACGGCCGAGAGAGCCCCGCCGCCCTTCGCCGATCCGTCGAGCTTCGTGAGGATGACGCCCGTGAGGCCGACCGCCTTGTGGAACGCCTCCGCGCTGCGACCGGCGCTCTGGCCCATCGCCGCGTCGAGGACGAGGAACGTCTCTTCGGGCTCGAGGACCGCCCGCACGCGCTTCAGCTCCTCGATCAGGTCGGCGTCGATGCCGCTCCGGCCCGCCGTGTCGACGATCAGCGCCGTGTGGGGGGCGAGCCGGTCGAGCGCCTCGCGGACGATCGTCTCCGCCTTCGGCTCCGAGCGGTTCGAGTAGAACTCGGCGCCGATCTTCTTGGAGAGCTGCTCTAGCTGGTCGATCGCCGCCGGCCGGTGCACGTCCGCCCCGACGAGGGCGACCCGCACCCCTTTCTTCTGCAGGTAGCGGGCGAGCTTCCCCGCGGTCGTCGTCTTCCCCTGGCCGAAGAGGCCGGCGAGGAGGATCCGCTTCGGCTTCGCCTCGAACGGCCGGTCCTTCCCGAGGATCCCGCGGATCTCCTCGTAGATGATCCGGATCAGGAAGTCGCGAAGGCTCGCCCCGCTCGGAGGGCGCTCCTCGGTCGCGCGTCGCCGGACCCGCTGCGTCAGGTCGATCGTGAGCTGGACGTTGACGTCCGCCTGGAGGAGCGCCCGCTGGATGTCCCGGACGACGTCGGCGAGCAGCGCCTCGTCGATCACCGAGCCCTTCGCGATCTTCTGCAGGACCCCGCGCAGGGACTTTCCCAGGGAATCGAGGACCATGAGCGACCCGCCCGGCCGAGACCGGCCCCCGTTCGAGACCGGCGCCCGTATAAGTCGGACGCGGACGCCGCGTCGGCGTCCTCAAGCCTATTACCGAGCGGGGGACGTTGTACGACCGTTCTCATGGCGTCGAACCTGCCGACCGTCCGGCCGACCCCTCCGAAGCTGAACCCGGTCCGGGTCCCGGTGCCGGAGGAGCCCGCCTCCGACCGGACGGCCGACTTTCGGGAGGTGCTCCACGCCTACTCGCGCGAGGATGCCGTCCTGGAGGCGAAGCGGTGCATCCAGTGCCGACGGCCGTGGTGCGTCGAGGCGTGCCCGATCACCCAGGATTGCAAGGAGTACATCCGGCTGATCGCGGCGGACGATTTCGACGGGGCGGCGAAGGTCACGCTGCGCGACGACCCGCTCTCCGCGTCGCTCTGCAAGGTCTGCTACCACTACTGCGAGGAGTCGTGCGTGATCACGAAGAAGGGGGTGCCGATCGCGATCCGGCACCTGAAGCGCGCGGCGCTCGACTACGGCGCGAGCGACCTCCCCTACGTGCCCTCCAAGCCGAAGTCCCAGCGCGTCGCCGTCGTCGGGGCCGGCCCGGCCGGGCTGATGGCCGCCTGGGACCTGGGCGTCCGAGGCTACGGCGTCACGGTCTTCGAGCAGGAGGAGCGCGTGGGGGGCCTCATGCAGACGATCCCGGCGTACCGCATGACCGACGCGGACGTCCAGACTGACGTCGCCCGCTTCCGCGACCTCGACGTGACGTTCGAACGGGGCCGGAAGATCGGGCGGGACGTCCCGCTCGCCTCGCTCCTGACGGAAGGGTACCTCGCCGTCTTCGTCTCGATCGGCACCCCCGACCACCGGGTCCTCGGGGTCCCGGGGGAGTCGCTCCCCGGCGTGATCCCCGCGCTCGAGTTCCTGAAGGAGACCAACGGGGGGGTGACCGTCCCCCTCGGGCGGTCGATCGTCGTCGTCGGAGGGGGGGACGTCGCGATGGACGCGGTGCGCACCGCGCTGCGCACCTCCGACGGCGGGGAGGTCACGCTCGTCTACCGGCGGGGGCGCGAGGAGATGCCGGCGGACCCCGAGGAGGTGGAAGGCGCGGAGCACGAGGGGATCCGATTCGTGTTCCAGCGGGCGCCGGTGCGCGTCGTCGGCACGACGCACGTCGAGGGCCTCGTCGTCCAGACGATCGAGCTGGGGCCGCCCGACGCGGGGGGCCGCCGCTCCCCCGTCCCCGTGGCGGGCTCCGAGGCGACGATCCCGTGCGATACGCTGGTCGTCGCGGTCGGGCAGAAGGCCGACCTCCGCGGCTTCGGACCGGAGCTCGACCTGAAGGTCACCTCCCAGGGATGGCCCGAGGGGAAGGGTCCCGGGTTTCGAACGGCGGTGCCCGGCATCTTCGCGGCGGGCGGCCGCTCCGTTGTCTACGCCATGGGCGCCGCCATGGAGGCGGTGGTGGCGATCGACGCGTACCTTTCGGAGCGCCGGGGCGAGCCCCCGACGGCCCGACCCGACCCGTTCGGGGGCCCGGGGTCGTTCCACCTGCCGCCGGGGTACACCACCCCCATCCGGAAGTGACCGGTCCGCCGGGATAGGTATTTCCGCCCTTCGCGGCCCTGTACGGTCGTGCTTCGTTCAGACCGGCACCGGTGGCATCGGGGTGCCCGGCTCGGTGGGGTCGTTCTTCTGCTGATGCTCGCCGTCTCCGCTCCGTCGATCGCACGCAGCGCGCCGGCGTCCGGGCACTCCGTTCCGGACGGCCCCCAGGAGGTCTCGACCGCGGCGTTCGCGGAACGGGCGGGGTACTCCGCAACGTACCGCTCGAACACGGTCGGGGCGGTCCCTCTCGAGGAGGCCCAATCCGTGGACGTCGTCTTCCAGCCGACGAACGGCTCGCGGGCGACCGCCGAGGGCGGCGCTCTGGTCTCGGCCCCGAAGTTCGCGGAGGACCATGGCCTATCGACCGCGGCGTACGCCGCCGCGGAGTCCTACTTTGTCCGAGAGGGGCTCGAGGTCGTCCACACCTGGCCGGATCGCCTCGCGCTCTCGCTCCGCGGGAGCCCCGTTGCCCTGGACCGGGCGTTCGCGACGACGCTGCTGCGCGGGGCGTACGACGGACACCCCGCGGTGTTCCCCGCCGTCCCGCCGGCGCTTCCCCCGACGATCGAGTCGGAGGTCGCGGCGGTCGTCGGCCTCTCGAGCGGGTACACGACCTTCTCCCTCGCGCTCACTCCGTCCGTCCCCGCGGTCGGCGGCGTCGGAAGCGGAGCGTCTCCGGCGGCCGCGAGCTCGTTCTTGCCCGGGATGGCGCGCAGCCTGTACGGGCTCTCCGGGCTCTACAACCTCAGCGGCGGCGCGGCGTACGCCACCGATCGGTCGATAGCGCTCATCCTGTGGGGGGCGGGGTACGCACCGTCGGACGTCGACACGTTCTACGCGGACGACTATCCGTCGACGTTCCCCGCTCCGACGATCGCCCCGTACCCGGTCGACGGCGCCCCTGCCCCGAGCGAGGGGGCGCTGAGCGCGAACGACCAGCTCTCCGTGGAGGAGATGACGCTCGACATCGAATGGTCGGGCTCGATGGCCCCCGGCGCCACGCTGGACGCGGTGTACGCCGCCGCGCCGTCGACCTCCAACCTGACGGACGCCTTCGAGACGGCGCTCTCGCTCCCGGGCGTGAGCGCGATCTCGATGTCGTTCGGAGCCCCCGAGCCGGAGTCGACGTCGCTGGAGTCGGCGTGGAACCCGCTCTTCTCGGAGGCGGCGCACCGGGGGATCACAGTCCTCGCCGCCACGGGCGACACCGGCGGCGACCTCAACAGCTCCTGCTCGGGGGGTCCCGCCCCGGAGTTCCCCGCGACGTCCCCGCAGGTGCTGGCGGTGGGGGGGACGGACGTCACGGTCGACCGCAACGGACTCGGGACGATCACGGGCTACTCCGAAGCGGCGTGGAGCGACAGCGGCGGGGGTTACTCGAAGGACTACCGCGCGCCCGGCTGGCAGCTCGTGAAGAGCGCGAAGAGCGCGATCCAGGCGAACGGCGGGGGGCGGGGCACACCGGACATCAGCGCCAGCGCCGACACGAACTTCCTCTACTACGACGGCGCGAATCAGCAGGCCGACGGAACGAGCTTCGCTACTCCGCTCTGGGCCGGGCTCGTCACGGAACTCGACGTGCACATCGGCCACGCGCTCGGGTTCTTCACCGACCGGCTCTACCACGTGGCGGCGAACGAGACGGCGGGCGGCGCCTATGACGGGGTCGTCGATGTGCAGGGCGGAGGGAACTGCGTCGACCCGACGGCCGGGGCGGGGTGGGACCCCGCGACCGGGTGGGGCACACCGCGCGGCGCCCTGCTCAACACCGAGCTCGCGGGTTCCTTCGTCAACATCTCTCTCGCCGAGGAGCCGTCCACGGTGGCGCCGGGTGGCTCGATGACGCTTCGCGTGCACGTGGCGAACTGGTCGACGGGGGCGCCGCTCACCGACACTCCCGTGGTCCTCCGGCTCGCCGGGGGCTCCGCGGTCGGTCCGTGCACCGGCGTGTTCGAGTCGATCAACGTCACCTCGAACGGAACGGGGGACGCCCAGGCGAGCCTACCGGTTCCGGCCTGCTACCTCGGCTCGCACGCCGTCGCCTCCGCGGGCGTTGAGACGGACCGGCTCTACGGCCACAGCTCGGTCCGCGTCTCGGTGAACCTGCTCGGATTCCTTCCCTCCCTCGAGTGGCTCGGCGACGCGCCGTACAGCTACCTGCTCTACGCCTCGATCATGGCGGTCGCCATCGGCGCCGGTGGCTGGCTGGGACGGCGTCGCCCCCCGACGCTCACCGTCGTGCCGGGCCCGGCCCCACCCCCGGGCGTGACCGCTCCCCGCGTGACCCCCCCGGCCGCTCCTCCGGTCCCTCCCCCTCCGCCCCCTGCGCCGCCCACGTCGCCCCCGGTGGGTTCGCCGCCGGCGAGGCCGGCCCCGCCCGGACCGGCGGCGGGAACCCGCGACCCGAGCTAGGGCCGGCATCGGGCCGCGCTCCCGGAGAATTTTCCCGAAACGCCTTAATCCGCGACACTGTCGGGCCGGCGTGCCCGGAGCGTCGGAAGCGGCTCCGGACGGTGCGGCTCCCGTGACCGTCTCGGGGCCGGAGCGTTCGGTTCTGATCGCCCTGCGGACCGCCGTCGCGCTCCCCGTCGACGAGGAGGAGCTCGCGCGTTCGCTCGGGCTCGGCGAGGACCAGACCCGCGGAGCATTGCAGCGGCTCCGGTCGAAGCACCTGGCCACGGTCGAGGAAGAGCACGAGAGCCTGCGCCGGCTCACGCCCCGCGGCAAGAGCTCGCTGGACGCCGGCCTCCCCGAGCGCCGACTGATCGATCTCCTGCGCCGACGGGGAGGGCTCTCTGCGGCCGAGATCGCCGCCGAGGGATTCCAGGAGGAGGAGCGTTCCGCGGCGATCGGCCTGCTCCGGCGACGGGGGTGGCTCGCCGAGGGCGTGCCGTTCCGCCTCGCCCCGGGGGCGCCGATCCCCGAGGGGCCGCTTCCGGAGGAGATCGTCCTGCGCCAGATCGCGAACGGCGAGGAGGAGGTCGATGGACCGCTCGCCGAGGGGCTGGAGCGTCGTGGCCTCGTCCGGACCGAGCGCCGGTCCCGGAAGCGCTGGGCTCCGTCCGACGAAGGGCGCCGGCTCGAGCTTCCGACCGAGGGCGAGGAGCAGATCGGCGCGTTGACCCCGGCGCGCCTCGCAAGCGGGGAGTGGAGGAGCCGGTCGTTCCGGGCGTACGACGTCCGCGCTCCGGTCCCGTATCTCACGGGCGCGCGGCCGAACCCGTACGTCGCCTGGCTCGAGCAGTTCGAGGAGATCCTCCTCGGCCTCGGCTTCGAGCAGGCGGAAGGCCCGCTCCTCGAGACCGAGTTCTGGAACAACGACGTTCTGTTCATGCCCCAGGACCATCCCGCCCGCTCGATCCACGACGCGCTCTCGGTCGAGGGGATCAGCGGACACTTGCCCCCGCCCGACCTGCTCGCCCGGGTCGCCGCCGTCCACGAGGGGCGCCCCCTCCCGGGCGAGGCGGCTCCGGTCGGGCCGGGATGGCCGGGACGCTACGATCCCTCGATCGCGGCGCGCCCGGTGCTCCGCTCCCAGACGACCGCCGTCTCCGCCCGGTTCCTCGCGGCCGGACCGAAGCCGCCGTTCCGGATGTACTCGATCGACCGGAACTTCCGACGGGAGGAGCTGGACGCACGCCACCACCTCGAGTTCGGCCAGTGCGAGGGGATCGTCGGGGAGGACGGCCTATCGATCCGGGACCTCGTCGGGTTGTTCCGTTCGTTCGCCGAGGCGATCGGGATCCACGACCTCAAGATCCGGCCGAGCTTCTTCCCGTTCACCGAGCCGTCGATCGAGGGGTACGTTCGCCATCCGCAGATCGGATGGATGGAGATTTTCCCCGGCGGCCTCCTCCGGCCCGAGGTGCTGCGGCCCCTCGGGATCGAGGTGCCGGTGATCGCCTGGGGCGCGGGGATCACGCGCCTCGCGATGGTGGCGCTCGGCCGCTCGGACATCCGGGAGCTGTTCATGGGCGACCTCGCCGAGCTGAGCGGAGGAGCTCCGTAGCGTGCCGACCGCTACGCTCTCCCGAGCCCGCGTCGCGGCGCTCCTCCCGTCCGCGCTGCCCCCCGAGCAGTGGGAGGAGCTCCTGTTCGCCTCCAAGGCCGAGATCGAGTCGTCCGACGGGGACGACCTGACCCTCTCCTCGACGCCGGACCGCCTCGACCTCCTCTCGGAGGGCGGGCTCGGCCTCTACCTCCAGGGGGCGACGGGGGCGGCGGTGGGCCTGCCGCATCTGGCGGCCGGCCCGACCGCCGAGAGCATCGCGCCGATCGAGGTCGACGATTCGGTCGACCCGCTCCGCCCCGCGATCGGGGCGGTGATCGTGCGATCGCACGGGCCCTCGGGCCTCGACGCGGGCCTGCTTGCGGAGGCGATCCGGTTCCAGGAGCTGATCCACGCCACGATCGGCCGCGACCGTCGGGCCGCGAGCCTCGGGATCTACCCCCTCGACCGGATCACGCTACCCGTGCGGTACGCCCTCGATCCGATCGCTTCCGTGCGGTTCGTGCCCCTGGACGGGACGGACGAGGTCGCCGGGGCCCGGTTCTTCGCGGAGCATCCGATGGCAGCGAAGTACGGCGCGCTGGGACGGGCCGGGGATCGCTGCCTCGTCCTGCGGGACGCGCGCGGCGAGCTGCTCAGCCTTCCGCCGGTCCTGAACGGCCGGAGCGTCGGCGAGGCTCGTCTCGGCGACCGGGAACTGCTGCTCGAGTCGACCGGAACCCGCGAGCGCACCGTCCGCGAGGCGCTCGGCCTTCTGCTCGTTCCGTTCGTCGCTCAGCGCTGGAGCGTGGCGCCGGTCCCCCTCCGGCGCGCCCGAGGGCCGGTCGAGGACGGGCGCTCGCTCATCGCGCCGCGGCAGATCGATCTCTCGGCCGAGCTCGTACGAGCGGTCTCGGGCGTCGCGGTTCCCTCGGGGGAGGTGGAGCACCGACTGGCCCGCGCCCGCCTCGGGGTGCGCGCCCGCTCCGGAGGGTGGACGGTCGAGGTGCCGCCGTGGCGTCCGGACGTCACCGCGCCGATCGACGTCGTCGAGGACGTGGTCCTGTCGGGGGGCGTCCGCCCCGAGGACGGGGTCGTTCCGCCGAGCCGGACCCGGGGGCGTCGGCTGGAGACGGTCGAGACGCGGCGCCGGGTCGCGACCTGGCTGCTCGGCCTCGGGTACGTCGCCCCGAACACCCCCGTGCTCGTCTCGGAGGCGACGGTCGCGCGCGTGGGAGGCCCGGGTCCGATCCACCTGACCAACCCGGTGTCGGCGGAGTATGCCTTCGTACGGGACCGGCTCCTGCTCTCGCACCTGGACGTCCTGGCCCGGAACACCCGACACGGCTACCCCCAACGGTTCGCGGAGGTCGGGCCGGTCGTCGTTCGAGCGCCCGACGCCGAGGCCGGCGCGTCGACCCGCTACCACGCCGGGGCGATCCTGGCGTCCGATGCCGCGGGGTTCGCGGACGCCGCCGCGCTCATCGACTATCTGCTGCGCGCCCTCGACCTGGGCTCCGTGCGCGAACCGGCGGAGATCCCGGGAACGATCCCCGGACGCGCGGCGCGGGTGCGGATCGCCGGGGAGCCCGTGGCGGAGATCGGGGAACTCCACCCGCGGATCCTCGCGGACCTTGGCGTCCCCGTTCCGGTGGCCTGGGCCGAGCTCGACCTCGCCGCAATCGCTCCGCTCCTCGGCCGCCCCGGCAGGGCTTAATATCGACCCCCCGGTCGGAGCACGATGCCTCGCGCCCGGGAGTCCCGGCCGAGCGAACCGAGCCGTGCTCGCTGGGAGCGCGAGACGCGCCGGGCGCTCGGGCCGAAGGCGGACGGCGGCCCCGTTCCGCTGCTGGTGGGGCCGCCGGAGGACCCCGACCCGGAGTTCCTCGAGAAGATCGGATTCCCCGGAGAGCCGCCGTACACGCGCGGGATCCAGCCGACGATGTACCGGGGCCGCCCCTGGACGATCCGGCAGTACTCCGGGTTCGGGAGCGCGCGGACGACCAACCAGCGGTTCCACTTCCTGCTGAAGGGAGGGCAGACCGGGCTGTCGGTCGCCTTCGACCTCCCGACCCAGAACGGGTTCGATTCCGACCACGAGCGAGCGCGCGGCGAGGTCGGACGCTGCGGCGTGCCGATCTGCTCCCTCGGCGACATGCGCACGCTTCTCGCGGGCCTGCCGCTCGACCGAGCGACCGTGTCGATGACGATCAACGCGACCGCCCCGATCCTGACCGCGCTCCTCGTCGCGGTGGCGGAGGAGAACGGGGTCCCGCGGTCCCGGCTCGGGGGGACGGTGCAGAACGACGTCCTCAAGGAGTACGTCGCGCGGGGCACCTACATCTATCCGCCCGAGGCGTCGATGCGCCTCACCGTCGACCTCATCGAGTTCGCGACCCGGGAGATGCCCCAGTGGAACTACATCTCCGTCTCCGGCTACCACATGCGCGAAGCCGGGGCGACCGCCGCGCAGGAGGTGGGGTTCACGTTCGCCAACGCGATCGCCTACGTCCGGGCCGTCCAGGCCCGCGGGCTCGACCTCGACGAGTTCCTCCCCCGGCTCTCGTTCTTCTTCTCCGCCGACCGGAACTTCCTCGAGGAGATCGCCAAGTTCCGGGCCGCGCGGCGGCTGTGGGCACGGATCGTCCGCGAGACGTTCGGCGCGAAGCGAGCCCGCTCGCAGCAGCTCCGCTTCCACACGCAGACGGCGGGGTCGAGCCTCACGGCCCAGCAGCCTGAGCTGAACGTCGTGCGAACGACGCTCGAGGCGCTCTCCGCCGTGCTCGGCGGCACCCAGTCGCTGCACGCGAACGCCCTGGACGAGGCGCTCGGCCTGCCGACGGAGGCGTCGGCCCGCCTCGCCCTCCGGACGCAGCAGATCCTCGTCGAAGAGTCCGGGGTCGGGTCGACGGTCGACCCGGTCGGCGGGGCGTACGAGATCGAATACCTGACCGACCGGATCGAAGCGGAGGCACGGCAGTACCTCGACCGCATCGACGCGATGGGCGGGGCGCCCGAGGCGATCCGTCGCGGATTCGTGGCCGGCGAGATCGCCCGGGAAGCCTACCGGATCGCCCGCGCCCGCGAGCGGAAGGAGGAGGTCGTTGTCGGTGTCAACGAGTTCACGGAGGGGAACCCGTCGTTCTCCCTCTTCTCCGAGCGTCGCGGTCGGGGGACGACCGCCCAACGGATCTCCCCCTCCGAGGAGGCCCGCCAGGCCGCCCGCGTGCGCCGGTGGCGTCGGGAACGGGACGCGACCGCTGCGACCGCCGCCCTCGAGAAGCTTCGAACGACCACGCGCTCGGGGAAGAACGTGATGCCGGAGCTACTCGCCGCCGTGCGGGCCGGCTGCACGCTCGGCGAGGTCGCAGACCTCTGGCGCGGAGAGTTCGGCGAGCAGCCGCCGTCCCGGTCGTTCTAGGGGGGCCGCAGGACGCTCGACCACGTCGGGATCGCGGTCGAGAGCCTCGCCGCCGGGCTGGAGCGCTGGCGCCCGGTCCTGGGCGCCCCCGAAGCGCCGCCGGAGGAGGTCCCCTCGCAGAAGGTCCGGGTCGCCTTCCTGAAGGGGGGCGATGCGCACATCGAGCTCCTCGAGCCGACCGACCCCGCGTCGCCCGTAGGGCAGTTCCTCGCCCGGCGCGGCGAGGGGCTTCACCACCTCGCGTTTCGCGTCCCGAACGTCACCGCCGCGCTGGCGGACGTCGAGCAGCGCGGAGGACGGCTGGTCGATCGCACGTCCCGGGTGGGGGCGCGCGGGCGACGCGTCGGCTTCGCGCACCCCTCCGCGTTCGCCGGCGTCCTGGTCGAGTTCGTCGAGGGCCCGTGAGCACGATCTCCGCCGCCGAACTGGCGCTCGTCTACGATAGTCGGGGCCGCCCGACCGTCGAGGCGACGATCTCGATCACATCGGGCGCCCTGGGCCGCGCGGCGGCCCCGAGCGGCGCCAGCACCGGCACGCACGAGGCGCAGGCGTTCCCCGGCGGCGGAGTACCGGAGGCGCTGCGGACGTTCCGAGAGCGAGTAGCCCCCCGGCTCCTCGGGGCCGACCCCGCGGTCCTTTCCGAGGTCGATGGGCGTCTTCACGACGCCGACGGAACCCCGAACTTCTCGGCGATCGGCGGGAACACCGCGACGGCCGTCTCGGTCGCGAGCGCGCTCGCGATCGCCGAGGAGCGCCGACGTCCGCTCTGGGCCGTCCTCGCTCGGCCCGGGATCGACGGGCGCTCGTTCCCGGCCATCGTCGGCAACTGTCTGAACGGCGGCCGGCACGCGATCGGAGGGCCGGATATCCAGGAGTTCATCGCCTACGCCGATTCGCCCCGGCCGGAGGAGGCGGTCGCCGCCGCGCTCCGGGTCCACGCGATCCTCGGGGAGGAGCTCCATCGCCGATTCCCGAACCACGCGCTCGGGCGAGGGGACGAGGGCGGGTGGGTCGCGCCGATCGAGAACGTGGCGGCGGTCGAACTCCTCGCTGCGGCGTGCGCTCGCGTGCGGGACGAGACCCACGCGAGCGTCCACCCGGGGCTCGACCTCGCGGCCAGCGAGTTCTACCGCGACGGACGGTACCGCTACCGCGAGCGAACGCTCGACTCCGAAGGGCAGGTCGCGTTCGTCTCGGACCTGGTCGACCGGTTCGGGATCCGGTACCTCGAGGACCCGCTCGACCAGGAAGCGTACGAGGCGTTCGCCGACCTCACCCGCGCGGTCGGGGGGCGGACCCTCGTCGTTGGCGACGACATCTACTGCACCCGCCGGGACCGCTTCGAACGCGGGGTCGCGGCGAAAGCGTCGAACGCGGTGCTGATCAAGGTGAACCAGGTCGGCACGCTCACCGACACGTTCGCCACCGTCGACCTCGCGCGCCGGGAGGGGATCGCGACCGTCGTCTCCCACCGATCGGGAGAGGTTCCGGACGCCTGGCTCTCGCACGTCGCGGTGGGGACGGGGGCCCGGGCCCTCAAGTGCGGTCTCCTCGGCGGAGAGCGGGTGGCAAAGCTAAATGAACTCCTGCGGCTCGGCCGCGCCACCGGACCGTAGTTCCATGCCCGACGACGAGACGATGGTGGAGGAGCAGGGCGGAGCCTCCGACACCCAGGATATCCGGCCCGGGGAGCTCCTGATCCCGGAGGATACCTACCTCACATCGGGGGTCCACATCGGGACCCAGCAGAAGTCGGCGTCGATGCGCCGATTCGTCTTCAAGGTCCGATTCGACGGCCTGCACGTCCTCGACGTGCGGGAGACCGACCGTCGCATCCGACTCGCCGCGAAATTCCTTGCGCGATTCCCCGCCGAACGGATCCTCGCCGTCTCCCAGCGGCAGTACGGCCAGAAGCCGGTCCGCGTCTTCGCGAAGACGATCGGGGCCGTCTCCTTTTCCGAGCGGTTCGTCCCCGGCTGCCTGACGAATCCCAACCTCGCCGAGTACTTCGAGCCGAAGATCCTGGTCGTCACCGACCCGGCGACGGACCAGCAGGCGCTCAGCGAGGCCGTCTCGATCGGTATCCCGGTCGTCGGGCTGTGCGACGTGAACAACGAGACGCGGAACGTCGACCTCGTGATCCCCGCGAACAACAAAGGCCGGGTCGCGCTGGCGACCGTCTACTGGCTGCTCGCCCGCGAGGTCCTCCGCGCCCGGAGCGGGAACGCCGACCAGGAGTTCACGCCCACGATCGAAGACTTCCAGGCGGCGCTGTAAGGCTTCGCTCGACCGGGCCGCGCCCGCATAGCGTCATATCGCTTCCGGGGCTATCGGGATTGTGAGCCGTTCCGGCTCGGGCCTTTTCGATCTCCTCACCGAGCACGGGGTGCCCGCCAAGGGCGCCCGGCTCTACCTCGCGGCCTGCCGATCGGGCGCCCAGACGGCCAGCGAGCTCGCCCGCCTCTCGGCGGTCAACCGCGTGGAGGCGTACCGCATCATCAAGCAGCTGGCGGCCGACGGGCTGCTCACGGCCACCGGAAGCCGCCCCCAGCGGTTCGCGGCGCTCTCGCCGGACGCGCTCGTGGACAAGTGGATCCACCGCGCCTCCGACCGGCTCCACCGGCTCGAGCAGGACCGGGAGAAGGTCCTCGCCGAGTGGGAGGAGGGCCGCACCGAGGTCGACGAGCGGGACCCGCGGCGGTTCGCCGTGCTGGAGGGGCGCGAGACGATCCGCCGGTTCCTGCGCAAGCGGATCGGCACCGCCGAGCGGCAGATCCTCGTGAGCGCGAACGGGCCGTGGCTCTCGGGGCTGATCGACGGCGGGATAGACCGATCCCTCAAGGACGCCTCGGCGCGGGGCGTGAAGGTGCGCGTCGTCACGGAGGTGTATCTCCCGAACCTCCCGGAGGCGAAGCATCTCTCCGGGTTCTCGGAGCTGCGCCATGCGAACGGTCCGATCGGGAACCGGGCCGTGGTGGTCGACCGCACCGGCGCGCTCGTGTACGTCTCCGGGGAGGAGGGGCTCGGTCGCACCGGGGAGGAGCAGGTCGCGCTCTGGTCGTCGTCCCCGTCGTTCGTCCAGCTCGCCCGCGACTACCACCGGCGGCTCTGGGCGCCGGCCAACCGCGCCGAGTCGCGGTTCGTCGAGCTGGAGAGCCCGCCGACCGCGACCCTCCCGGTGGTCGCGGGACGCGAGTCGGTCCCGTTCCAGCGGCTCAAGGAGGTCGCGAAGCTCGGGATGCGGGCCTCGGGGGTCCGCGAGTTCCGGCTGCACCTGCCCGAGCTGATCGATGTCATCGCCCTCCAGCTCGGGCGGGAGATCGCGAAGGAGGTCGAGGGCCGGACCCCCGAGGAGGTCGCCCGGTCGCTCGGGCGGTACTACGCGACCCACACGATGGGCCAGCTGGGCATCGTAAAGGAGCGGCCGCTGACGCTCCAGGTGACGGGCTGCTTTGCCTGTACCCAGGACTCCCCCGAGATCGGGCGGGTGATGTGCCCCCAGCTCCTCAAGGCCGTCCTCGAGACCCGGCTCGGCCAGCAGTGGGTGGTCTCGAAGCCCGACCCGACGAAGCACGCCGCCCGGGGCTGCGTCTTCACCGCGACGGTCGCATGAACGAAGGGCGCCCTCTCGACCCGTCCGTCTCCGACCGACGGCGGCGAGAAGGGGGCACAGCGTACTGAGGAGTGGGGGACGGGTGGCCCCACGCACTCGGCCCCCCTGGTCTCGGCAGGGATCGACTCGTTCTAGGCGCGGAATCCTCGCACGGCCTCGTAGTGGAGCATCAGCTCTCCGTCCTCCATCGTCGTCGAGGAGAGCAGCTTGAGGGTCGCCTGCGCCTTCATCGGACCCCAGTACTGGGGTCCCTTCCCATAGACCACCGGCTGCACGACGAGCCAGTAGTCGTCCGCGAGGTTCCGCCGGAGGAATTCGAGGATCAGTCGGGGTCCTCCCTCGGCGATGATGTTCCCGCCCTTCTCGCGCTTCACCTTCGCGACGATACTGGAGAGATCGCCCTTCATGATCCGGGAGTTCTCCCATCCCGGGTCCTTCAACCGCCTCGACAGACAGACCTTCTCGACCCGGTCGAGCCACCGAGAGTAATCGATCAGGTACTTCGGGTCGGTCGGCTTCCGAGCCTTCTCGGTCCAGACCCGCCGGTGTCCGAGGAACGATCTCCGCCCCATGAGGACGGTCGTGACGTCGTCGAACCGGTTCAACCACATCTCTCGCCACATCTCGTTGGGCTCCGACGTTTGCCGGTCGGACCCCGGGTACTTCGGGAAGGCGCCGCGGCCGTCCAACGTCATGTACAGGCTTGCGGTGATCTTTCTCGACATCGACCCTCGTTCACCCTCGAACGGGCGAGCCAGTCCCCTCGTTCTCAAGTAGCTTGGTAACGGGGGCCGACCTCGCTGCAACCGTCCCACGCCGGACCCGCAGGCGCTCCCGCCCTTCCCCTATCGGGCCCCGGTTTGGGGTGTTCGCGCCATGTCATACCTAGGCATGGTGTATCAGATGTTGGCTACAAACGATACAGGGGCCGGATGAACCTATAAATACTGGCCTCCGTTACCGAGGGGTAGAAGCTATGAAGCCCACTCCACCGTCCTCGGCGGCAGCGAAGGTCCGGCCTACTCCGAAGTCCGTGCGCGGTCCGGTCGCGTTGTCGACCTCCCCCGCTATCCCCGCTCCCCCGCCGGTGTCGGACGCGTGTCCGAACTGCGGCTCGGCGCACCTCATCCGGGATGAGATCCGCGGGGAGATCGTCTGCGCGGACTGCGGATTGGTCGTCGACCAGAGCGCCCTCGTGAGCGACCGCGGTCAGCGCGGCTCGAAGGAGGACACGGGGCGCGAAGCGCGCGGATGGGGGCCGGTCATCTCGCCGCTCATGCCCGACAAGGGGCTGTTCAGCGAGATCGGCGTCCCGACCCGGGACTTCCAGGGGAACTCCCTCTCGCGCAACACTTCCCTCAAGTTCTACCACCTGCGCAAGCTCAACCATCGGCTCCGCGCCGCCCGCACGCACCAGCGCAACCTGGTGGTCGCGCTCGGCGAGCTGAACCGCCTCGCCGGGGTTCTCGGCTTGTCGCGGGAGGTCAAGGAGTCGGCGACCTACATCTACCGCCGGGCGCTCGAGCACAAGGCGACCCGCGGCAAGAAGATCGTCGCGCTGGTCGCGGCGAGCCTGTACGCGGCGTGCCGGCAGTGCCATGTCCCCCGGACGATGAAGGAGATCATCGCCCACTCCAAGGCGACGAAGATCGAGGTCGGACGGGCGTACACCCTGCTCGCCCGCGAGCTCAAGCTGGGTCTCAAGCCTGTCGAGCCCCGCGACTACCTGGTCCGCTTCACCCAGGACCTGAACCTGTCGAAGGAGGTCCGCCAGAAGGTCCTCACCCTCCTCGAGCAGGTGGAGCAGGTCTACTCGACGAGCGGCGTGCTCCCCAACGGGATCCTCGCCACGATCATCTACATCGCGTCGAACCTGATGGGCGAGCCGCGCAGCCAGGACCGGATCGCCGCCGTCGCGAACGTGACGCCGGTCACCATCCGCAACCACTACAAGGAGCTCCTCGACCTGCTCGGTCTGCCGAAGAACCTGACGAACCCGCAGGCGCGCGGGACGTTGCCGGGCGAGCCCGACGACAAGCTCGCGATGGACGCCGCGGCCGGTGCGCACTAGGCCGGGCGACGACCGGGGGGCGGCGCCCCCCGGAAGGCAGATGAACCCGCGGCGGGCTCGGGGCCCGTGGCCGCCGCGCCGGCGCTGAGCTACTCGTCGTACCGCACGTACCTCGAGTGCCCGCTCCGCTGGAAGTACCTCTACGTCGAGCGTCGGCCGGAGACTCCGCGCGGCTACTTCACGTTCGGACGCGTCGTCCACTCCGTCCTCGAGGAGTTGGTCCGCCCGTTCGTAGTGCCCGCCGCGCGACGGACCGAAGGGGGCGAGAGCCAGCGGACCCTCGACGACTGGCGGACGGGGCCGGCGACCGACGGCGCGCCGCCGCATCGGCTGTCTCCGGAGGAGCTGCTCGCGCTGTACGACCGCTCCTGGTCGAGCGAGGGGTACACCTCGCCCGAGGAGGAGGCCCGGTACCGTTCGCTCGGGCGCGAGCTGCTGTTGAAGTATCACGACCGGCTCGAGCGCGACCCGCCCAAACCCGTCGCCGTCGAGCAGCATCTCGAAGCGAAGTGGGACGGGATCCCGATCCACGGCTACATCGACCGGATCGACCGGACGAGCACGGGCGGCCTCGAGGTGATGGACTACAAGACGTCGCGGGAGCTCTCCCACGAGGACGCCCGGGAGTCGGACCAGCTCTCCCTCTACCAGGTCCTGGTCGAGAGCAACTACGCGGAGCCGGTCGAACGCCTCACGCTGTACCACCTGCGCACCCTGACACCCCTGCGCACGAGGGCGCGGGATCGAAGTTCGCTCGACCCGCTGCACGTGCGGCTCGGGTCGGTCGCGGACGGGATCCGAGAGCAGGCGTTCGAGCCGACGCCGGGCCGCCAGTGCGCCCGCTGCGACTTCCGCACGATCTGCCCCGAGTTCCGGGAGGTCCCGGCGGGAGACGGCGAGCGGCTCACCGCCCTGGTCGACCGGTTCGAGGCGCTGCGCGCCGACGAGCGGCGGCTCGAGCTCGAGCTCGCCCGCACCGCGGACGAGCTGCACCGGGCGGCGGAGGCGCTCGGCGTCCACCGCGTCCCCGGCTCCCGCTCCGTCGCGATCCGCCGTCGGGAAGAGGCCTGGCAGTTCTCCCTCGACTCGATCCGGCCCCTACTCGAAAGCTCCGGGATGGCGACGCGCCTCGGCCAGGAGTCGCCCGACGAGGTGAAGCGCCTGCTCCGTGACCCCGAGGTGCCGGCGGAGCTGCGCCGCAAGGTCTCGGAGACGGGCTCGCGCCGCGTGCGCTGGTACTGGGAGCTCGAGGCCGGCGACGGCGGCGCGGGAACGCCCCGCTCCGCGCAAAGGCTATGAAACTCGCACGATAGTCTCGCCTATGGGGATTCCCCTCTCGTCCGAGGCGCGTTTGCGCTCTCTCTCGGGCCGGGCGCCGACCGTAACGACCCTCTGCTCGCACTCCTCCCTGCAGATATTCCACGGGGCGCGTGTCGAGGGGCTCCCGAGCCTCGGCGTCTGCGTCGGGCCGGGACCCCGATTCTACGACGCCTTTCCCCTCGCCCGACCGGACCGGTTCCTCTCGGTCGGTAAGGTCGCCGACCTCCCCGACGCCGCCCCGGCGTTGCGGGACGCGGGCGCGGTCCTGATCCCGCACGGTTCGTTCGTCGAGTACCTGGGGGCCGAGGCGTTCGGGAAGCTTGACGTCCCGGTCTTCGGCAACCGCGCCGTGCTCGGGTGGGAGTCGGACCGGCGCAAGGAGCGCGACTGGCTCGAGTCGGCCGGCGTCTCGATGCCCGAGCGGTTCGAGGACGCGTCCGAGGTCGACGGGCCGGTGATCGTGAAGTACTACGGGGCGAAGGGCGGAAAGGGGTTCTTCCTCGCGAAGAACCGCGAGGCGCTCGCCGACTTCAAGCCGAGCGGCCCGTACGTGATCCAGGAGTACGTCCTCGGGACGCGCTACTACATGCATTTCTTCTACTCGCCGCTCTCCGACCGCGGCTACCGCGTCGGCCACGGCTCGCTCGAGTTGCTCGGGATGGACCGGCGGGACGAGGCGAACATCGACGAGCTGTACAAGCTCGGTGCGCAGGAGGAGCTCCTGAAGGCCGGCATCCGACCGACGTTCGTCGTCACGGGGAACGTACCCGTCATCCTTCGGGAGTCGCTCCTCGGGAAGGCGTTCGACGTCGCGGCGCGGATCGTCGAGCGGTCGATCGAGCTGTTCGGCGGGATGGTCGGTCCGTTCTGCGTCGAGGGGATCATGACGGAGGAGCTCGAGTTCAAGGTCTTCGAGATCTCGACGCGGATCGTCGCGGGGACGAACCTGTTCATCTCGGGGAGCCCGTACTCCGACTTCATCGAACCCGGTCTCTCGACGGGCCGGCGGATCGCCCAGGAGCTGAAGCGGGCCCAGTCGAGCGGCCGGCTTGCCGAGGTCCTGAGCTAGGGGTCCCCGCCCCCCTCGGAACGCCACAGAGGTCGAACGCCCGGGACCCCCGCTCCGATGTCGTCCGCGATCGTAGCCGACCATCTCGGCAAGGTCTACCCGCACGCCCCCCCGGGGGTCTCGGCCCTCGCCGACGTCTCGCTCGAGGTGCCGACCGGCGGTGTCTACGGCCTGATCGGCCGCAACGGAGCGGGCAAGACGACGTTCATCCGGATCGCGGCGACCCAGCTCGCCGCGAGCTCGGGGTCGATGCAGGTCCTCGGCCACGACATCGCGACCGAGGAGCGGGCGATTCGGGCGCGGATCGCCTGCGTCCCCCAGGAGTCCCGTCCGCTCTACTTCCTGCGCACCGAGGAGGTCGTCTACCTCTACCTCAAGATGCGGGGGCTCGCGTCGGTGGAGGCGAGGCGTCGAACGAAGGACGCGCTCGAGGAGCTGTCGCTCACCGAGCACGCCACCCGCCTCGTCAGCCGGCTCTCCGGCGGGACGCGACGGCGGGTCCTCTGCGCCATGGTCCTCGCCTCCGACGCGGACATCATGTTCCTGGACGAGCCGACGACCGGGCTCGACCCGCTCGCCCGCCGGGAGGTCTGGCAGGCGATCCGCCGGGCGAGCCGGGAGCACCGGACGATCCTGTTGACCACCCACTACCTCGACGAGGCGGAGGCGCTCTCGGGCCGGCTCGCCCTCATCGAGCGGGGCCGGGTCAAGCTCGAGGGGTCGCCCGCCGACCTCCGCTCCCGGGTCCGGTATCCGTACCGGGTCACCATCCAGGGCAGCGTCCCCCGGGAGGAGCTCGAGGGGTTCGGGGACGTCTCCGAGATCGAAGGAGGGTTCCTCGTCTTCGCCCGCGAGGACGCCGCCCGCGAGCTCGCCCGCCGCACGCTCGAGCGCGGGGCCCGGCTCTCGATGGGCCCGGTGAGCCTCGAGGACATCTTCCTCGAGGTCGTCGGCCGGTCGATCGACGACGGGTCGGGGGCCCTCGAAGACGAGGAGAAGGAGGCGGAGGCGTGAGCGAACGCCACCGCCTCCGCTCGCTCGTCACCCTCGTCAAGCTGAACGGCCTGATCCCGATCCGGACCCAGCCGCTCTACCTGATCAACCTCCTCGCGTCGCCGCTGTCGTTCCTGTTCTTCATCGACGTCATTTCGAAGGGAGCGCTTGTCGCGTACGGGATCACCGGCGGCCTGATCCTGACGATGCTCTCCGCCGGCACCGGCCTGCAGTCCGACCTGACCCACTACCGCCACGACCTCAAGTTCCAGGACGTCGTCATCGCCTCCCCGGTGGAGGCGCCCGTCTACGTCGCCGGGATGGCGCTGAGCGAGCTCGTCTACTCCCTGCCGGGGATCGCCGTCTTCGTCGTGCTGTTCGCCGTGAAGGGGTACGCCTCGCCCGTCGGGGCGCTGATCGTCGGGGGGGTCCTTGTCCTCGTCTGGGCGTTCGCCACGGCGCTCGCGTTCACCCTCGCCACCTACTTCGAGGATGTCCGCGAGACGTTCATGTTCAGCCCCCTCATCTCCCTCATGCTGACGGTGCTCCCGCCCGTCTACTACCCGCTCTCCCAGCTCCCGCACTGGGCCCAGCTCCTCGCCCGATTCTCCCCGACGACCTACGCGGCGAACCTCGTCCAGGCCGCCTCGATCCCGGGCCAATCGATCTCCTTCGGGACCGCCGCCATCGACTGGGCGGTCCTCCTCGGCGTGACCCTCGCGCTGTTCGCGATCGCCGCGTTCAAGGCCCGCTGGAAGGAGCCGTAGGCCTCTCCGACGCGTCGCGACGCGTCGCGCACCGCGAGTCCTTATGTACCGGGCTCATGGTGCTGGCGCACGATGCTTTCGTTCTCCGACCAACGGGGGTTTTCTTCGGAGGACGAACGGTTCGCGCGCTGCCTCTTCTGCGGCAAGGACCTGGTCGTGCTCCCCAACGACCGGCGGGCCGGAAGCTGCTTCGACTGCCTCACGCTCTCCGTCCCCGTCGCGCGCCCGTGCCCCGGCTGCGGAGCGATGATCCCCGGCGAGGAGCGTGCCGGGGGCTGCTCGGCGTGCGGCTGGTACCCGCTGCGGGACTGAGCGCGCCCGCGCTCCTTCCGTCAAGCTTATTCCCCACCTCCCGTCCGGCGCGCAGGGCGTGCCGAGGTGGCTCAGTCCGGTACGGCGCGAGTCTGGAAAGCTCGTGGCGGAATACGCCTCGGGAGTTCAAACGCCGGGGGCGGCCGCCCCGCCCCGACGGGAATTCTCCCCCTCGGCGCTCCCTCCGGCCGGACCCCGGGGCCGGGACCCCGACGCGGAGGCGTATGAGCGTCTCCCCAAAGGCGGCGCGCCCGGCCCTGCTCCAGATCGACGCGATCCTCACGCGTCTCGGGGCGGCCCCGGCGCTGGAGGAGGTCTGTCGGTTCCTCCGGAGCTCCTTTCCCCACTACCGGTGGGTCGGCGTCTATCGGAAGGACGGGGAGACGCTGGTCCTGGACGCATGGAGCGGGGAGGCGCCGACCGAGCACACGCGGATCCCGATCGAGCGGGGCGTCTGCGGCCGGGCGGTCCGGGAGGGGCGCACCGTGATCGTCGACGACGTCCGCTCGGACCCGGAGTACCTGGCGTGCTTCCTTGAGACCCGTTCCGAGATCGTCGTGCCGATCCGGGACGGATCGTCGATCCTCGGAGAGATCGACATCGACGGGATCGTCGAGGGGGCGTTCGACGCGAGCGACCGGGCGTTCCTTGAGACCGTGGCGTCGAAGCTCAGCCGCGACGTCGCGCGCGTCGGCGCGAACCCGCCTCCGCCCGATTGAGCCGGCGGCGGATCGTCTCGAGCGCCGCCCTTCGGGCGGCGGCGGCCGAATACCTTCGGAAACGCGGAAGGGCCTTTCGGCGTCGGAGCTTCTGCGCGGCGCGGGCGATCTCCCCCAGGGCCCGGGTCAGTTCGTCCACGATCGGGAGGTCGGCGGCCCGGCTGGTCCGCGAGAGCGGGTTGAGGTCGATCGAGATGACCCGCAGCCCCCGGGCGACGAGCGCTTCCGCCCGGTCTCCGTCCTCGAGGGGCACGAGGCAGACGTCCGCCGCGTAGATCCCGTCGCGATCGACGAGGGCCCGGTCGGACGGCAGACCCGGGATGCGGGCGGTCGGCCGGACGCCGAGGACGGCGCGGACCCCGGCCGCGCGGAGCCGACGGGCGATCCGTATGGCACGGGCCGGGGTGCGATGGAACAGGTTCACTTCGATCCCGAGCCCCGGGACCGCCCGGGCGAGACGGGCGACCTCCCGGGACGCCAGCGCGGCGACGTTGCCGTTGACACTCAGAACGGGGTGCCGGGCCGCGAGGAGCCACTCGGCAGCGGTTCGCTCGGCTCGCCGGGCGCTCGGGGACGTCCGCTCGCCGAGCAGATAGTCGAACGCCTCGCCGCGGCCGTGGGCGATCAGCCCCTCGGGGACGACGACGCCGTTCCGGTGGGCGTTCGCGAGGCCGACCCGAACCACGAGGCTGCGGTAGCGGGGATGCCGGGGCGAGAGCCGCATCGGGCGGTCAGCCCGAGGCGGGCGGATCCGCGCCGCCCGGCGCGCCGTTCGCGACGACGCCGCCGGGCAGTCGATTCTCGAGCGCCGCGATGCGGTCCTCGAGCGGGCCGAGCAGCTCCTCGAGCGCCTTCGTGAGCGAGAGCTTCAGGCTCTCCTCCAGCGCCACGAGGTCGCGTCCGAGGTCGGTGATCCGCCGCGCGTTCTCGTTCAGGAGGAGCCGGGTCTGGGTCGAGACGCGGTAGGTGTCGGAGAGGTCCTTCGTCAACTGATGGGAGGAGCGCGCGAACGTTTCGACCGACTCCCCGATCGGCTTCCACTTCGCGTCGAGGTTCCCGGCCATCGAGGCGTTGAGCGCCTCGGTCGCTTGCGAGAATCCGACGGAGATATCCTTCGAGACCCGCTCGCCCAGCGACGCCTCGATCCCCTGCAGCCGGGTCTTGAGCTCCTCGCCCAGTCCGCCCCCGGCTGCCTCGACCCGCTGCAGGCGGTCCTCGATGGACGCCAGCCGGGCGGTGAGGTTGGAGTAGGCGGTCCCGATGAGGGTGTTCGTCTGGTTCTGGCCGACCTCGGCGGCCCGGAGGAGGAGGTGGAGGACCCAGTGTTCGCGGCCCTTCGTCTCGGCGAGCGGGCCGCGGTCGAGCCGATCCCGCACCTCGCGCTCGTCGATGAGCGCCTGGAGCTCCTTGAGCACCTCGACCCGGAGCGAACTGGGCGGTCCCCCGGGCGACGTCGCGCGACCGGCCATCGGCGGCAAATGGACCGGCCGTGGCTATATACGTTGGCGAACGAACCGCATCCTCCGGCGGGGCCCGGCCGCTCGGCGGCGTCGCGGGCGCCGGGCGGTGCGTTTCTCCCGACGAATAACTTTTAAAGCAAGCAGGATGCCTCCATTTCTCGACAGCGCGACGCACGGGTACCGGGTGCCCCGCGCCGCCGTCAGGCTGCCAGCGAAGGAGCAAACAACCATGCCACGTCCCGCAAAGAGCAAGGAGAAGCGCCGAGTCGGACTCGCCGTCTATCTGGAGCCGGCCATCCTGCGCCGGCTACGGAAGGCCGCCGAGGACGATCGCCGATCGACGTCCACGCAGGCCGCGCTCTACATCGAAGAGGGGCTCGGGCTGCGGAAGCCCCGCGCTCACTGAGCCCCGGGCGACGCGCGCCCGCGCGTCAGCCCCCCACGCTGGGGCCGAGGAGGTCGCGCGCCACGATCAGGCGCCGGATCTCCGAGGTCCCGGCGCCAATCTCGAGGAGTTTCGCGTCGCGGGCGAGGCGCTCGAGCGGCAGGTCGCGCATGTAGCCGTACCCGCCGTGGATCTGGATCGCCTCGAGCGCGGCCCGGGTCGAGGCTTCCGAGGTGTAGGTGAGCGTCGCGGCGCTGTCGCGCAGGCTCTTCGGGTTCCGCGCCAATTCGTCCAACGCGGCGAAGACGAGGAGCCGGGACGCGCAGAGCTCGGTGTACATGTCGGCGAGCTTCGCCTGGATCAGCTGGAACTCCCCGATCTTCTTGCCGAACTGCTCGCGCTCGGAGGCGTAGGCGATCGACCGGTCGAGGCACTCCGCGATGATGCCGACCGGGATCGCCGCGAGCACCGCCCGCTCGGCGTTGAGCCCGCCCATCATGATCCGGACCCCGTCGTTCTCCGCCCCCAGGCGCTGGTCGGCCGGCACCCGCACGTCGCGGAAGGCGAGCTCCCCGGTCGGCGAGCCGCGCATCCCCATCTTGTCGAGGCTCTTCGCGACGGTGAACCCCGGAGCGTTCGTGCGGGAGAGGAAGGCGCTGATGCCGTGGCTCCCCTTCGCCGGGTCGGTCTTCGCGTAGACAAGGACGACGTCGGCGACCGGTCCGTTGGTGATGAACTGCTTCGTCCCGGTGAGGGCGTACTCCTCCCCGTGCCGGACCGCGCGCGTCGCGAGCGACACGGCGTCCGAGCCCGCGTTCGGCTCCGTGAGCGCGAGGGCGCCGATCTCCTCGCCCGAGGCGACCTTCGGCAGGAACCGCTCCCGCTGGGCGTCGGTGCCGTTCCGGGCGACGTTGTCCGCGAAGAGGTTCGAGTGCGCGCCGACGCTCAGGGCCAGCGCGGGGCTCGCGCGCGCGAGCTCCTCGATGATGATCGCCTGCGCCCGGTAGGAGAGGCCGAGCCCGCCGTACGCGGTCGGAACGGTCGGGGCGAGGAACCCCTGCTCCCCTAGGCGGCGGAAGACGTCGCGGGGGAACCGGTCGTCCCGGTCCATCCCCTCGGCGACCGGGACGACCTCGCGTCGGACGAACTTCCGGCTCGCGTCGCGAAAGTCCTGCTCCTCCGCGGAGAGCGTCGGCTCCATGCCGGCTCGCAGGAGCCGCCGAGGATAACGGTTATCGAGCGCTCAGCCGGCACGCCGTCGGCGGGCGCCCAGGCGAAGGCCGATATGGCGACGCCAGAGCGCCCGATGCCGGGGCCAGTCGTCGCGGTAGTGCGCGCCGCGACTCTCGGTCCGGCACAGCGCGGCGCGGGCGATCAACGACGCGGTGAGGGCGGCGTTCGCCACCGCCCCGGGCAGGTCGTCGCGGTCCGCGGGCCCCGTCGCCTGCGCGAGCCGGCCCAGACCGGCGATCGCCGTGCGCAGCCCCCGGGCGCTGCGGAGGATCCCGACGTCGTTCCAGAGGCGGTCCCGGACCTCCTCGAGCTCGGCCGCCGTACCGTCGCGTCCGAGGCCCGCCCGGTCGGAGACGACCAGCGTCCGATCGGGGGGTCGGGGCGCGCCGACGACGGGTCGCGCGAGCTGACGGGCGACCCGTTCCCCGAAGACGAGGCCCTCGAGGAGGGAGTTGCTCGCGAGCCGGTTCGCGCCGTGCACTCCGGTGGCAGCGACCTCTCCCGCGGCGAGGAGACCTGCGAGGGAGCTCCGCCCTTCCAGGTCTGTGGTGATGCCGCCGATCATGTAGTGGGCGACGGGCGCGACCGGAATCCAATCCCGGGACGGATCGAGCCCGTACGTCTGGAGGAATCGGCAGACGGAGGGAAATCGCGTGTACAGCTGGTTGCGCGGGATCTTCGTCGCGTCCAGGTAGACGCACGGATGGCCGGAGCGCAGGATCTCCCGCTGGATCGCGCGCGCGACGACGTCCCGAGGGGCGAGTTCCCCCTCGCCCCGGCGCGCGAGCAGGAACCGCTCCCCCCGGTGGTCGCGAAGGACCGCCCCCTCGCCCCGGATCGCCTCGGTGATCAGGAATCGGGGCGCCCCCTCCCGGGCGAAGACGGTCGGGTGGAACTGCAGGAACTCCATGTCGCTGAGAAGCACGCCGGCCCGGTACGCGATGGCGATGCCGTCCCCGGTCGCGATCGACGGGTTGGTGCTCTGGCGGTAGAGGCTCCCGGCGCCGCCGGTGGCGAGGACCACCGGACCGGCCTCTAGGACCTCCGTGCCGCTCCCGTCCGGGCGCGAGAGCACCGCGACCGGACCGTCGCGCCCGCCGGGGCGCAAGGCGCGCAGCACGGTCCGCTCGCGGGCGTCCACCCCCATCTCGAGGACGCGGTGCCGGAGCGCCTCCTCGATCGAGAGCCCGGTGGCATCCCCGCCGGCGTGCAGGATGCGGGAGCGGGAGTGGGCGCCCTCCCGGCCGAGGGAGATCCGGCCGTCGACCGTGTCGAACGGAACCCCATACCGGACGAGGTCCGCGATGCGGGCGGGTGCCTCCCAGGCGAGGACCCGGGCCGCGGCCCGGTCGACGATCCCGTCCCCGGCGGTGACGGTATCCTCAAAGTGAAGCTCGGGCCGGTCCCCCGGACCGATCGCCGCGGCGATCCCGCCCTGGGCGTACCGCGTGTTCGACTCTTCGAGCCGCGCCTTCGTCACGATCGTCGGCCGGAGCCCGAGCTCCCGCGCTCGGAGCCCAACGTACAGGCCGGCGATGCCGCTCCCGACGATGAGCGGCGCGCGCCGTTTCGACTCCACGGGCGCTCGAGCGTAGCGGCGAGTATAGCGGCTACCCCCGGAGGCCCTCGGGCTCATCTCCCGGCGAGAGGTCCCTCGGCGTGGCCGCGCCGGAACCTCGCCGAGCCGCCCCCGACTGGGCGACGACCGTTCAGGTCGAGGAGGAGCCGTCAGTCGCTGCCGAGATCCAGGAGCGGGTCGCGCGGGGATCGGGGTTGAAGCCGGTCTCGGTCACCGACCTCCTCGCCCCGCGGCGCGCGTACTGGCGGCGGGTCGCGCCCGCGGCTCCGATCCCCGAGTTGCGCCGGGACCGGATGGAGACCGGTCGCTCCTGGCACACCCGGTTGGCGGAAGCGCTCCCGGACGAGGGCTCGTTCGAGGTTCGAGTCCGGAAGGACGGCATCGCCGGCCGGATCGACCTGCTCTCGGAGGTTCCCGTGGAGGTGAAGACCGGGAGCCCGGTCGAGGCCGAGCGCATCCTCGATCTCCGCCCGGAGCACGTCGAACAGATCGCGATGTACTGTGCGCTCACGCAGGCGAGGACGGGACGGATCGTCACGCTCTCGCCCGGGGCCGAAGGCGCGGTTTCGGTCGGAGCGGTCGATCTCTCCGTCCCCGATCCCGTTCGGGTCGCCGAGGCGATGCAGCGCCGCGCGGAGGCGATCCGCACCGCGGTGCGGACCGGGCGCCCGGCCGACCTCCCGGCCTGTCGTTGGTTTGGCCGCCGCTGCGAGTTTCAGGAGGCGAGGCGGTGCGACTGCGCCGGGACCGAACCATCCCCCAGCCGCGAGATCCTCGACCGGGTCGAGTCGGCCGCCCACCGCCCCGAGATCGAGGAGCGGTGGAGTGCCGCGCTCCGGTCCCTGCCTCCGCTCGCCGAGGGTCCCACGTGCTCGCGGTTCCGGGACCTGATCTATCCCCGGCGCGCGTACTTCGAGGCGACCGCACCGACCCCGCCGGCCGCCCCCGAGCCGGCCCGTCCGGCGGCGGAGGGACCCGGGTGGTTCGAGCGGGTGGTGGAGGCGGTCGAAGGCGGCCCGGTCGGGGAGGTGGTCCGACTGCCCCCTCGCCACCCCGGCCCTGAGGAGGACGTGCCGGGGTTTCGGGGTCGGCCGTTCTTGGTGCGGACCTCGAAGGCGTGGTCACGCCTCCGGCCGCTCGAGGCGGTCGGCCGGTTCCCGCAGTACGCGCTCGAACTGGGATTCCGCTGCGCGACGACCGGCACGGCGGAGGGCCGGGTGGTCCTGGCGTACGAGCGCGCGGAGAAGGAGACGGACCGCTTCCAGGTTCTCCGATATCGGTTCGGCGACCCCGGATTGTTCCGGGCGCTGTGGAAGGAGTCGGAAGAGCAGCTTCGGACCGCGATCGCCGCCGGATCCCCGGCGTCGCTGCCGCCGTGCCCCGGGTGGATGTTCGACGGGTGCCCTTACCGGGCGACGTGCGGCTGCGGCCCCGCGGAAGGCCGGTCCCAGCGATAGATCGTGGCGGAGCCGACGGTCTGGAAGCCGACGGCGTCGTACAATCCCCGGGCCACGAGGTTCGCCTCGGTCACCCACAGTCGAACGCTGGCGTAACCGAGCGCCCAGAGGGCCCGGAACGCCCAGGCGACGAGGAAGCGGCCGAGTCCGTGGCGGCGTCGCGCCGGGTCGACCATCAGGTCGACCAGGATCGCGCGCCGGATCGACTGTTCGGTGGTGAGCACCGCAGCGACGAGGCGTGGCGGGTCCGGGTCGATGACCGCGAGCGAGGCTTCGTCGACGAACCGTCCGAGCCGACCGTCCAGCATGGCGGAGATCGCCGTACGAGTCCCCTCGAGACCTGCCCCTACCAGGAAGGCGTCCACGGTCCCTTCGAAGCAGCGATGATCGAGGTCGGCGAGCGCGTCGAGCGTAACATCGCGGACCGGCACCGCCCGGAGTCCGGCCGGGAGCGAAGGGGCGTCCCCGCCGTCGGACTCCGTCAGCGAGCGTTCGACCAGGAGGCGAGGGATCACGGTCGAGCCGGGGCGACTCCCGAGGCGGGCGGCGCACGCCCGCTCCTCGTCCGGGGAGAGCCCGCTGAACCCTAGGTTGGCGGAGACGACGTCCGGCGGGAAGGCCTCCAGCACGGTCGTCGCGAGGCGCTCCGCGCGTTCCCCGGGGGCGGGCCCCTCGACCACGTGCACGTGCCCGTACGCTTCCCCGCCGCGACGGGTGTAGAACGCGAGTCCCCCGCCCCCCGGGAGGAGCCATCCCGGCTTGGCGCCGAACGCGAGCTCCCGCGCCGTCTCCTCGACCCACGCCCCGGTGGGGGAGTCGTCCCGGGCCAGCAGTTCCCGCCGAAGATCCTGCAGGAGCTCCTCGAGGTCCGCCCGAGGCGCCCCCTTGGTCGCCCGCGGCGCCTCCACGATCGACCCCGGCGCTACGTCGTGAACTCGCGGGCGAGGATCTGGGCGATATCCGGCGCGACGGACGCCTTCTCCGCGGGGTTCCCCAGGGTGTCGGTCGAGTAGATCTCGTCCGTGACGGCCTTGATCCGCTCGAACGCGTCGCGGAGGAACAAGCCGTGCGTGCAGGCGGCGCTGACCGCGCCCGCCCCGTGGCGCTTCAACAGTCGCGCCGCCTCGACGATCGTCCCGCCGGTCGTGATCACGTCGTCGATCAGCACGACGTGCTTTCCCTGGATCGGAAGGGTCCCGGTCGACGGGAAGGCGAGCTCGACGTGCTCGCTGTCGATCCGGCGCTTGTCGAGGGCGAACCAGGGCCGGTCGAGGAGCTGCGCCATCCGGCGCACCCGGTCGACGCCGCCCTTGTCGGGGGAGACGAGGATGTCGACGGTCCGCTCTCGGAGGAGCCGCGCCAACGCCGGGATCCCGCTCGCCTCGAACGCCGGCTTGTGGAAGTGGCTGAGGGTCTGCGTCGAGTGGAGGTCGACGGTGATCACCGCGTCGGCGTCGAGCTCCACGTGATGGCTCAGGGCTCGTGCGCTGACCGGCTCGCCGGGGAAGAATCGCCGGTCCTGGCGGGCGTAGGCGAAGTACGGAACGACCACGAACGTTCGGCGGGCCCCGGCCTCCCGGACCGCGTCCTCGAGGAGGAGCAGCTCGAGAAGGTCCTGGTCGGTCCGGGTCGACTGCACGATGACGACATCGTCCCCCTCGAGGCGGCCGCCGACGCGCAGGTACAGTTCGCCGTCCGAGAACCGCTTGGTGAACGGGATGCCGAACGGAGCGTTCCCGAGCTCCCGCGATATCCGCTCGGCGAGCGCGGTCGATGCGGTGCCTCCGATGACGTGCATGCGGCTCGCGGGGACGGCGTCGACCCGGAGCGGAATATTAGACTCCTCGGGTCGCCCGGGCGCGTTCGAGGGGCCACCGATGGGGGACCGAGTCGGCGGCCGGTCCGGCTCGCCGCCACCCGGTCGTGTCCGCAACGCCGGTAGAGGGAGGCCCCGGGGACGCTAGAGGGAGTCGTCGTCGTCGGACGACCGCCGGCGGTTCGACCGGTGGACCCGGGGTCGGGGACGGCCGTGCGGGTCGCCCGTTCGGTCCCGGGGTCGCCGGGGCGGCCGACGGGTCCTCGGCACCACCTCCTCCTCGTCCTCCTCATCCTCCCCTTTCCCCCAGGCCCGGAGGGATCCGAGGAATCGACGGGACGGAGGCGGACGCTCTTCCTCGAACTCCGCCGCCTCCTCCTCTTCCCGCCGGCGGATCGGGCTCTCGATCCCCTCCTGCCGCAGCGCCCAGTGGATGCCGAACGCCGAGAGGATCGCGGCGACGACCGCGAGTCCGAGGAACTGCCAGGAGTTCGAGGAGACGTTCCGCGCGTTCCCTTCCAAGAGGAGCTTGAACGCTCCGAACCACGGTACCATCCCTCGGGCGACGCCCAGGATCCACCCCGGCTCGACCAGCGAGCTCAACGACGGGGTCGTCCCTCCGTTCGTGGGGTACTGATCCCACCGGAGGTTGTGGTCCCCCAGCGTGAGGAAGCCCGAATGACGGCCGTAGGCGGTATCGACGAGGTCGAGGGTGATGGTCGGGGCGGAGGAGTTCCACCCGACGCCGTAGAGGGAGATCGTCCCCGTGAGGTCGGTCGTCCCGCACTGCCCGCTGCCGGCTCCCGTGTAGTACAGCTCTCCCGGGGTTCGGTTGGAGCCGTTGCCGCACGGAAGCCCCTGTAGGTCGGTGGCGTTGTAGGCCATCGTCGCCGGGTCCCACTGGAGGTAGAGGATCGCGCGATGGACGATCGGGGTCGACCGCGTGTTTCCGTTGGGATGGTAGAGCAGCACGTCGCCCGGCTCGCCGTAGGTATGCACCCCGTCCCGGTATCCGACGACGTAGGGGACGATGCTCGAGAGCGGAACCTTCTCCGCGAGCACGAGGTCCCCCGCGTTGATCAGGCCGACCTGGTCCTGGTAGCCGTGCTGCATGCTCTTCGACTCCACGACGTACGCCGGCGGCCAGTTCTGGGTGAAGGCGAACAGCCCGACGAGCATCAGCACGACGATCGCGAGGGCCACCAACGGCTCGAAGTAGAGCGAGTCCCGCGCCCGCCAGTAGACGGGGACGCCCCGCCGGTCCGGGTCCCCTCCGAGGCGAAACCGCGAACGTCGGGACGGCGTCTCCCACTCCTCTTCGTCGGGGGACGTGCCGTCGACGTCCCACGCGCGCACCGGGGCGACACGGCCCCGCCGCGCGGGAGGCCGAGAGGGCCTTCGCCGCGGCTCGTCGATCGGGTCGCCGCCATCGAAGTCCAGGTCCAGGTCGTCCTCGGAACCTCGACCGCCGCGGGCCATCCTTCCCTCCTCCGGTCGGCCACGTTTAACCCTTATCGTCAAACGGCGACTGGTCCGGGCCGACGTGACGCCGACACGGGAGACCGGAGCGGGAGCAGCGTCCCCTCGACCTCGGAAGTACACCGCCAGGTCTCCGAGAGGCGCGATCGACATTTCGATGCCGATCGAGCCGGGAATGCCGTCGTTTCCCGGGGACCCGCCGGTCGAGATCGCCTCCGTCCGGTCGATCGCCCGCGGCGATCCGTACAACCTCTCGTCGTTGCGGCTGGGTTCCCACACGGGGACGCACGTCGATCCCCCTCTCCACTTTCTTACGAGGTCCGCCTCCGTGGATCGGCTCGACCTGGACCTCCTCTCGGGCCCGGCGCTGCTGATCGACGTCCCGGCGGATCGGACGCGGATCGGTCGTGAGGAGCTTCGGGCCGTGCCCGCGGGGACGACGCGTCTCCTCCTTCGAACGGCTAACTCCTCTCGGGGGGCGAACGTGGGCCGTTTCGATACCGAATACGTGTCGCTGACGCTCGACGGGGCGCGGCGTCTGCTCGAGCTCGAGGTCCGGTTCGTGGGGATCGATGCGCTCTCGATCGAGTCGGACCCCTCGGAGCGGTTCCCCGTGCATCGGAAGCTCCTGGGGCACAGCGTCCCGATCCTGGAAGGGATTCTCCTGGCGGAGGCCGCTCCCGGGTCCTACCGTCTCGACTGCCTGCCGTTGCGGCTGAAGGACGGCGACGGGGGGCCCGCCCGGGCGGTGCTCCGCCCGGCGTGACCGGCGTCGAAGCGCTACTCGCGCTCGTCCGGCGGCAGGAGATTCGGGATCCCGTCCTCGATCGGATAGTCGGCCGGGCACTTCGGGCAGGCGAGCGCGCCGGCCTCGACCTCGTCGCCGACCTTCGAGCTCACGGAGAGCGTGAGCTTCCCTCGGCAGACGGGGCAGCGGAGGATCTCGACGAGATCCTCCTTCACTTCCCGCCTCCCTCCACGATGCCGTAGCCGATCAGGCGCCAGGCGTTCAGCCGCCGGGAGATCGCGACGCGGCTCCCGGGGAACACCGTGACGGCGCGCTGGAGGGCGAGCTCGACATCGTCGCCGCGCGCGCTCGTCACCTTCCCGGTCGCCACGGTCGTACCGACGGTGACCGCTAAGGTCTCGCTCGTGCGGATCTTCTCGACCTTGATCTCCCGCTCGGCGCCGAGCACCCGGTCGAGGAGCGTCGCCTTGAGGCGGATCTTCTGGCTGACGGGAGGCAGGGTCCCCGCGGTCCCGACCAGCCGCCCCGTCAGGCCGTCGCCCTTCGCGAGGGACGGGTCGAGGGAGGTGCCGAGCGCCGCGAGCCCCCCCGGCTTCAGCTCCCCCCAGGAGCGGCCCCCCGAGAGGATCGAGGTGACCTTCGTCGTCAACGACTCGGACGGAACGTTCGGCGCCCCGGGGACGCCGGGACGGATCTCGATCTCCTCGCCGACGGCGAGATGGCCCTGGATCAGCGAGCCCCCGAGGACCCCGCCCTGGAGCTCCTTCGGTCGGGTCCCGGGCCGGTTGATGTCGAACGATCGGGCGACGTACATCAGCGGGGGCTTCTTCGGGTCGCGCGGCGGCGTCGGGATCGTCTCCTCGATCGTCCCGATGAGCGCGTCGATCCCGGCGCGGTGGTTCGCGCTGATCGGCACGACGGGCGCCTTCGCGATCGGCGAGCCGGCGAGGAACTCCACGATCTCGCGGTAGTTCTTCTCGGCGTCCTCCGGGGAGACCAGGTCGATCTTGTTCTGGACGACGACGACCTTGCGGACGCCGATGATATCGAGCGCGTAGAGGTGCTCGCGCGTCTGCGGCTGGGGGCAGGCCTCGTTCGCCGCGACGAGGAGTAGCGCGCCGTCCATGATCGCCGCGCCCGAGAGCATCGTCTCCATCAGCGTCTCGTGCCCGGGGGCGTCGACGAACGAGACCGCGCGCAGGAACTTTGCGTCGCCGCCGCAGTTCGGGCACTTCGGGTCGATGCCGTAGCCGGTCGGCTTCGGGCAGTTCGGGCACTCGTAGAACGCCGCGTCGGCGTAGCCGAGCTTGATCGAGATGCCGCGCTTCAGCTCCTCGGAGTGGCGGTCGGTCCACTCGCCGGTGAGCGCCTGGGTGAGGGTCGTCTTTCCGTGGTCTACGTGACCGACCAGACCGATATTGACTTCGGGTTGCCGCGGAACGTTCATGTCGCGGCGAACAGCTCCGCGAGCGCCTTCGGTCCCTTCTGGTCTACGACGAGATTGATCTGGACCGTGTCCTCGCTGATCGTGTTGCCGCGGAACGTCCGTCGCTTGCGCATCCCCGGTCGCGGGGCGTCGAACCCGAATCCGTCGCCGACGTAGAGGCGGACCTGGCGGGCGCCGGGCAGGTCGGGTCGGAGGGGGAAGCCGCTCTTGTCGGTCCCGCCGGTGATCCGGAACGTGTAGCCGCTCGCTCCGATCAACTCCCCACCGACCGTCTCGCCGATCCGCTTGCCGAGGAACCCGGCCGCCTGAGGATCGCCGACCGAGCGGGCGAGGGAGGTCTCCCGGTCGGAGATCACGAGCTTGTACTCTACCATTCTCTTCCGTGAGGGCGAACGCGCGCGAGTCGGGGGGATTTAAAAGCGTTTGCGCGCCGAGCGGCGCGGCGGCCGGGCCGAGGGGGCCGGCGGCGCGGGCGTCCCCTGCCGCGCGAGCGACCCGTTTATGAGGCCGGCCCTTCGTCCCGGCCCGGGGGTAGCGGGGACGTCGATCACAGCCCTCGCGACGGCGGTCGCGGTCGCCGCCCTGCTCCTCGGTTTCGCGCTCGCCGCGCTCGCCGACCTACGGCGCCGGGAGGTCTCGGACCGCCTCTGGCAGGCGATGGGGGCCGTCGGGCTCGTCACCGGGGCTGTCCTCGTCTCCCCGGGCGGATGGGTTCCGATCGTCCTCTGGCTGCTCGTGGCGGGTCTCACGCTCGAGCACCTCGCCGGCTGGGACCTCTGGTTCGGGGCCCGCTGGGAGGCGCGGGCGGACCTGGTGGAGCTCGCGGCGTACGTCGGAGTGATCGCGGTCGTCGCGATCGCGGCCGCCCGGACCGGGATCGGCGCTTCGGGGGTTCCGTGGATCGTCGTCGCCGTGCTCGCGACGATCGTTCTCGCGCGGGGACTGTTCGAGTTCAAGGTCCTTTACGGGGCGGCCGACGCGAAGGCGCTGATGATCGCCGCCCTGCTCGTTCCCGTTTTCCCGGTCCCCTGGCTCTATGCGCCGTCCACGGCCGCCGCGACCCTCGCCTACGTTCCGTTCGCGATCTCGCTGCTCACGAACGCCGCGCTGTTCTCGATCGTGGTCCCGATCGCCCTGGCGGTGCGGAATGCGCGGCGGGGAGAGTTCTCGGTCCCGGAGGGGTTCATGGGGTACTGGCTCGCGGTGCGGGAGCTCCCCCGTCGGTTCGTCTGGGTGAAGGACCCCGCCGTGCCCGCGACGGGAGAGGAGGACGCCGACACGACGGAGGAGGACGACCGCCGCCGCGCCGAGCTCGCCCGCTCGCTCCGGGCCCGAGGGATCGACCGCGTCTGGGTCACGCCGCAAGTGCCGCTCGTGGCCGTGATGGCCGTCGGAGCGCTCGCCGCATTGCTCGCCGGCAATCTCCTCCTCGATCTGATGCTCCGGGTGTAGGGCGTCGCCCCCGCGGCTGAGCCGCTAGGTTCGCCCGGGTCGCCGCTCTCCCCGGCGCGGCGGCCGTTCCGTCCGAAAGCTTTTTTGCGGCCCGGGTCGCCCGGTCGGACGAGGCACGGGATGGCGCGCAAGGCGAAGACCACACCCATCCGGGTGCTGATCGCCAAGCCCGGGCTCGACGGCCACGACCGCGGCGCCAAGGTCGTCGCCCGCGCGCTCCGGGACGCGGGCATGGAGGTCATCTACGCCGGTCTCCGGCAGACCCCCGAGGAGATCGTCCGCGCCGCCGTCGAGGAGGACGTCGACCTGATCGGCCTCTCCATCCTCTCGGGGGCGCACATGGCGCTCTTCCCCCGGGTCCTGCGGCTCCTGAAGTCGGAGCGGGGGTCGAAGATCCCCGTCTTCGCCGGGGGCATCATTCCGGACGAGGACGCGCGCCGCCTGAAGCGCCTCGGGATCCGGGCGATCTTCGGACCCGGCACGTCGCTCGACGAGATCGTGCGGACCGCGACCCAGCTCGCGCGCGGCCCCGCATGACCCGACCGCCCGCCCTCCCCTCCGCGGCCCGGGCGATCGTTCGCGGGGACCGCCGCGCCCTCGCGCGGGCGATCTCCGCCGTGGAGAACGGGGACCCGTCGGCCGACGCGGTCCTTCGGGCGCTCTATCCCCGAACCGGGTCGATCCCGGTCGTCGGGCTCACCGGCCCCCTGGGGGTGGGAAAATCGAGCCTGCTCTCGCTGCTGGTCGCCCATCTTCGGGCCGAGCACCGGACGGTCGGGATCGTCGCCGTCGACCCGTCGAGCCCGTTCTCGGGCGGGTCGGTGCTCGGCGACCGGATCCGGTTCGACCGCGCCCCCGAGGACGACGGGGTCTTCTTCCGCTCGATGGCGAGCCGGGGCGCCGCCGGCGGGATCGCCGTCACCACGCGCGAGGCGGTCCGGCTCCTCGAGGCGGCCGGCTTCGACCTCGTCCTGGTCGAGACCGTCGGGAGCGGGCAGGTCGACGTGTCGATCCGGGACGTGGCGACGACGCGGGTCGTGGTCCTCGTGCCCCACCTCGGCGACGAGGTCCAGACCCTCAAGGCCGGGCTGTTCGAGATCGCGGACGTCTTCTGCGTCAACAAGTCCGACCTCCCGGGCGCGGAGCGCGCCGAACGGGACCTCTCCGAGCTCGCCGCCCTCGGGCCGGCGCGGGACGGCTGGCGTCCGACGGTCGTGAGGACGTCGTCGGTCACGCCCTCGGGGATCCCCGAGCTGTGGCGGGCGATCGAGGCGCACGAGACGTTCCTGGACGAGGCACACGTCCGGGCGGACGCCGAGCGGACCCGACTCGCCCGGGAGATCGTGGAGCGGGCGCGCGACCGGCTCTCCGCGGACCTCGTCGTGCGGCTCGGGAAGGACCCCGCGCTCCGCTCGCTCCTCGACCGGGTCGCCGCCCGGAGCCTCGACCCGCGCAGCGCCGCCGACCGGCTGGTCGCGGACCTCCTGCGGGGCCGATAGGCCGCCATGGCGACCGCCGAGCTCGGGCTGGCGTTCGGCCTCCTCGCGGGGGCGCTCGCGCTCGCCTACTTCGTCTTCGCCTCGTTCGCCTTCGGCGCGGGATACCAGCCGACCCCGCGGCGGGCCGTGGAGACGATGCTCCGCCTCGCGGAGGTCGGCCCCGAGGACACCGTCTACGACCTCGGCGCGGGCACGGGGGCGATCGTCTTCCGGGCGGCCCGCGTCTACCGGGCGAGGACGCTCGCGGTCGAGGTGGAGCCGATCCGCGTCGGCATCCTGCATCTGCGCCGCCGGACCGGCCCGTTCGCCGACCGTATCCGCATCCGGTGGGGGAACCTCTTCTCCCTCGACTTTCGGGAGGCGACGGTCGTGACGGCGTTCCTCTGGCCGGGCGCGATGGAACGATTGCGCCCCAAGTTCGAGGCCGAACTGCGCTCCGGCGCGCGCGTCGTCAGCCACCACCATCCGGTCCCCGGATGGACCGCGACCGCGGTCGACGCGGCGACCCACGTCTACTTCTACCGCTGGCCGGAGGCGTCCGCGGGCGCCGCCCCTACGGGTGGTACTTGAGCCAGAGGCCGAGCCCGAAGAGGAACACGCCGACGATCACGAGCCCGCCGGCGAGCCACCCGGCGTTCGCGCTCAGGCCGCCCTCGTACACTTCGTCCGCGGGCATTCCGAAATAAACTACCTCGCCGTGCTTTATCTGGGTTCGACTCGAACCCTACCGTTACGGGACGCCCCAGCCGAGGTGGCCCTGGATCCCGTACAGGATGATCGCGGCGCCGATCGCGACCGACACCACGAACGTGGCGACCACGAAGCCCGTCGGGAACGGGGGGTTCGAGGGCGGGACGGACACGGGCGGCTCACCGCGGGCGCGTACAAGAAGGCGACGTTCGTTCGTGCGAGCCGGGCCTATTCGTCCTTCTTGGCGTGGG